>Ga0334722_10000102_pt1 | contig 121783 bp, 167 predicted proteins | sample C3_bottom_MG_FD_207210 | JGI IMG/M metagenome (GOLD analysis project Ga0334722, IMG submission 207210) | Sediment microbial communities from Yellowstone Lake, YNP, Wyoming, USA - C3_bottom | ecosystem: Environmental > Aquatic > Freshwater > Lake > Sediment | place: USA: Wyoming | collected... | reverse complement strand
TTGCTGTGCCAGCCCGACGTGATCACCTGGCTCGCTACAATCGAGGACCCCGCGCTGGCACAGCAACTCGCCGAGGACCGGGAGAAGCCGGAGATATTTCTCTCCGCCTTCGGCTACCTGCTCGATTCGGTCGAGATGAAGGTTGCTCGGGACACGGCGGAGTACATCTTGACCAGTGCGCGGACGCGCGAGAGCGTTGCGCGAATCGGACGAAGCGTCGGAGCACCACCCAATGAGTGAGCTGCTCGAACCTATTCTTCCCTTCATCTCCACGCATGCGTGCATCATCGACGTGGTCGCGATGATCGACGACCCCAACGGAGCAGCTGCCGAGCGCGTGGCGCGGGCCGACCCGTTCTACGCGTGCGTGCTCTACTCGCAGATGATCGTCAAGGCGGTTGCCGTCCCGGCGCGGTTTCTCGGCAACGCATGAGCCGACGGTCTCGAAGGAAGATGCGCGACGCGAACCGGAGACTGAACCGGATGGAGCAGATGCCGCTCACGTTCTCGCTGGAGGGTTTCCGCTCCGCCCTTCGCGAGCCGTCGATCGTCGATCGCGTCGGCGGTCTCGGGTCGTCGAAGCTCGCCGCCCGGAACGCCGCCTACGACAAGCTCGCCGCCGAACGCGAAGCGATGCTCAAGGCCATCGCGGGCGCCTCGAACGAGATCCACAAGAGGACGGTGAGGAGCCCGGCGAACTGGATACGCACGAGCCCCGCCATCGCCAAGATCCTCGATCCGACCGGAGAGCACTCTGAGGAGATCGACATGCGGGGCCTCAACCTGTGAGCGACGCCAAGCGGTTAGCTGCCGCGCTGTCGAAGCGCCTGTCGGTCTTGGAGGCCAAGCCCCTCACGCCAGCGCTCTGCGCGGAGATCAAGAAGGCGCTCGACAATTGCGTGGCCGAGGATCTCAAGAAGTGGTCGCTGGTCACCGTCGAGTGCGACCCAGACCAGGATCTCATCGCAAAGGGCGAGGTGCGGATCAACGTCGGCTTCCGACCCCAGAAGCCGGCGGAAACGATCCACCTCGACTTCACGATCGACACGCCTCCGCCCGAGCCCTCGATGATCGACCGGATTGCCGCGCTCGACAGCCGGGAGGCGGCGTGGCGGTGCTTCGAGTACGATCGGTGGATCGAGGGACGTGAGAAAGCCGCGTCGTAGCGACCCCGAGGTCGAGATCGACTACGCGACCGGGGCGTTCAAGCTTACGTGGGACAAGACTCCGGCCAAGGGCACGCCGATCACCGCCACCTACGAGGCGCTGGCGTGGGCGCCCTCCATCATCGACCGGATCGCCTCGATCGAGAACGCGGAGCTGGCGAAGCGGATCGCGAAGTGGGACGAGGACAACAGCTTCAAGTTCGTGGTCTTCGACGTGGTGCCCGACCCGGCGGTGCCGAACGCTTACCCCGAACTTCCACGGTAAGCCGCCGAACCGCTCCTTGCGGACCTTCCTTGCGCCGAAGCTCGCCTCTCAGGAAGATAGAGCATCATGGCGATCGCGGTTCTAGGAGTTCGGCAGCGCGGCAGCGCGCAGTTCTCGACCGTCTCCCGAATGGTCGGAGCCGTATCGACCCAGATCGGCGACAACTTCACCGTCATGACTCTCACAGCAGCCACCGGTGCGGCGGTCGTCGGCGACACGCTCAAGGGCGGAACGAGCGCGGCAACCGGCCTCGTAACCCAGGTGCTCCAGACCGGGCCGACGACCAAGGTCGTGCTCCACACGATCGTCGGCGTCTTCGTGAACGAGTCGGTTACGACGTTCGCGGGAACGGGTAATCTCGCCGGCACGCTCACCACGGCAAACATCGGCGCCTTGGAGGCCGCCGGCTCGACGAACAACAACATCTACCAGGACCGCGTCCTCCTCTACGAAGGCTCGCTCTACTGTGGGCTCGGCAACTACGTCTTCAAGTACGACGGCTCGGCGAACTGGTCGGTCGTCTACTCGCTCACTCCGGCGCTCGCTCCGAGCGAGCTGAACTGCCACACGGGGCTACGCATCTTCTACGTCAACCGGTCTCCGCGCCTCGGCTTCGTCTGGGGCGGCACGAGCAACAACGCGATCTACCGAGCCACGTCGCTCGATGGCGCGACGTGGTCGACCGCGCAGCTCGCCACCGGCTTCGGCCTGAAGGCGACGAACAGGGCGGGCGTCCAGCGCGAAGTGGTTTTCAACGGCGCTCTCTACTTCCGCGGTTCTTACAGCGACAGCGGTGGCACCGCGCATTCCCAGTGGGACCCGGCGACCGATGCGTTCCAACGAGTGAACGTCCCGGTCGGAATGACGGACATCAACGCGTCCGATCTGTTCGTCTTCAAGAACGAGCTGGTCCAGCTCGCCACCAACGTGGCCGGGCAGGCAACCATCTTCGCCCTCCGGGCCGGGGTGTGGACCCCGGCGCTCGTCTTCGCCGACACCGGGAACGTGACCGGCGCTGGAACCGGCACCGCCACGACCCAGTGGACGATGTTCGACCCAGGCGACGGCTTCCTCTACTGCGTCTACTACGCGAACCCCAGCCCAAGCGTCGGGTGGGTGGTGAAGCGAGTCACCGTCTCCGGTACGGCCTACACCGACCTCGGTCAGATCCAGGCGAGTGTTCTCCTCGGCTCGGGCATCAACGCTTTTCCGAGCGGTCCCGCCCTCGAAGGTGGCCGGTGGTACGTGGTTGTCGATGACGCGTCGCTGCCCGGCATACCAGCCACCTACCTTTACTACGCGGTCAACGACACTATCGGAACAGCCGTCTCCGTTTTCCTGTGGATCGGCTCCAACTCGGCGCTGTTCAGCCTGGGCATCGGTGGTGACATCGCGATCTCGCTCGCTCACACGCGCGCCGGGGGCGGAGAGCGCGCCTGGAATCCCGGACGTTCCGATGTCGTCATCACGGACATCGCCTCGGTTGCTGGGGGCGAGCGGCTCTTTTTCGTCGGCTACGGCGGTGGAACGAAGACGGTCAACTTCTGGTTCGGTCAGATCGGTGAAGTGCCGCTGACCAAAGCGACGCTCGCCGGTCCGGTGGCGGGCGGCGGCGCTCTCTCCGGTAACGACGTAGTAGGCGTCCCGATGGACGGGGTGACGGTCAACCAAGTGACATGGAACGCGGGACCGACCGGCGACAACGTCGTCAACCAGTCGCGAGCCGGGCTACAGCCGGTCGCGGCCTAGTCAGTCGGCGCGTGCTAGGGTGGAAGCGTAAAGAGGTGCGGTGTGGTGATTAACCTCGACAACCTGAAGGAAGCGGTCGGGACGATCAAGAAGTGGATTCGCCCCAACACCTCCACTCCGATTCCGCCGAACTGGCTCATCTTGGACGGCTCGGTCGTCGCCGATGCGTCGAGCCCGTTCAACCTGGCGACGCTCACCGACATGCGAGCCCGCTTCCCACGAGCGCACAACTCGCTCACCAACGCCAACTTCGGCGCGGATACGAACTACTTCCTGGCCTCTGGGTCTCCGGCGCTTCCGGCTGGCGGCGCTGACACCGTCAACCTCTCGCACCAGCACGCGGAGGGCTCCCACTCGCACGGCATTCCGGCAGATAGCATCCCCCACACGCACGGGATCAACAACGACTCCCACACCCACAACGCCCCGAACGGCGCTCCGGCGAACGTGAACAACGGCTCGCCGCTCGGCAAGATCGACACCTACAACCACAGCCACGGCGGGGCGACCCTCTCGGGTGGAGTGAGCCACAGCCACGGTGGCGGCACGGGGGCCAGCAACGGCGCGGGTACCGACTTCCGACTGAGCACGGTGACCGAGAACCGTCCGATCTTTACCGAATTCCTTCACATCATAAAAGTGAAGGGGTGAGAGGAAGACGATGATCGAGTGGACCCTGGTTACGCCTCGGAGGAAGGAGTTCGTGACCGAGCAGAAGCGCACCGTGCTTCGGCAGGTCGAGAAACCGGTCGGGCATCCCGAGAACCCGGAGGGCGACCCGGGCAACCCGAAGCGTCTGCCGATCATCTCCTTCGAGGAGGTCGAGATCGAGGACGACTTCGTCTACGAGGATGAGGCGACTTGCGCTCGCCTCTCCGGCGTCTCGAACGACCGCGTGCATGAGCGGATGTTCGTGCGCTTCTACTACGGGAAGAAGGTCGGCGGGAAGTTTGTCCCGGCCATACGCGACGACGGCATCGTCTTCTCGGGGCCGACGTACGTCGAACACGACTTCCACCTCGAAGACGAGCACGACGCGGAGACGATGCTCAACAAGTGCGCGCAGATCCTCGGGTGGGATGGGGCGGCGAACGCCGTCGCTGGGTAGCGTCGTATCGAGATCGACGCTGATCGGCGCGAGGGCTATGATGGGGGCGGAAGGTACCGATGGCGGTCGACCTCAAGCAGCTCAAGCAGGATGGCGCGACGACCGGTCAGGTCGTCGCCTGGTCTGGGACGACGTGGGTGCCACAGACCGGAGCCGGAACGCTCGACACCGCCTACGACTTCGGCGGCAGCGGGGCAGGACGGGTCATCACCGCGGACAGCGGCGCCGTCCACATCGACAAGCCTGGCGTCAACGCGAACAACGCGCTCGAAGTGAGCGTCACCGCCGGTTCGGGTGCGGCGCTCTCCGTGTCGATGGGCGCGACAACGAGCGGCCCCGCGCTCTACGCCAACGCGGTGACGGGGGCCACGGGCGTCTTGATCCAGCTCCAGACCAACGCCACCGACCGATTCTCGGTTACACCTACCGGCGTCCCGTTCTTCACTGACAACGGATCGCTGCCGTACCTCGTCACCGCCGCCAACTCGAACATGATCGGTTCGTTCGACTCCCGCAGCGTGGCGCGCTTCTACTTCGCCGGCACCCCGACTGGCATGGTCTGGCAGCTCGGAACTTCGCGCGGCACAAACGCGGCGCCGTCGGCGGTCCTGAATAACGACCTCCTTGGGCAGTGGGAAGCCCCGGGCTACATCGGAGCCACGAGCGGCCACGCGACGATGGCACGGATCAAGTTTTACGTCGACGGCTCGCCGGTGGATGGCGCCAGTGCGCCGGGTAGGATCGTGCTCCACACTGTTCCGTCCGGCGCGCTCGCCGGTGTCGACCGCCACGCAGTCGTCAACGCCGGGCACTTCCAGTCCGCCTCCTCACTCGTTCACGGCTGGACCGGCTCGCCGACGGACCCATCGACCGCGCTCACGTCGGGCTTCTCTCAACTTTCCGCGGCTACCGTTGCGCTCGGCGACGGCACGGCTGGAAACGCCACCGGTACCATGCGTCTCACTACTCTCCAAGCTCCCGCCGCGACGGCTCTCAACCTGGGGGCGGCGGCGGCGACTCAGTGGCAGATCACTACGGCGGGGCATCAAGTCCCGCAGACCGACAACGTTTACGACATCGGCGTCTCGGCCACCAACCGAATCCGCACCCTCTACGCGGGCACATCTGTCGTCGTGGGTGCGACCATCGCCATCGACGGTTCGAGCGTTCAGCGCACATCCGCCGGTACGGCGGCGCTGTTCACCGACGCGCTTACGACGACCGTTACGATCGGTGGCGGCGCTACGCAGACATCCATGACGCTCGGCAGGGCGGGTCAGACGGCGACGTTCCTGGGTTTCCTGTCGTCTCCCGGCGCTGGAACGGACTCGGAGAGGTTCGGTAGTGGCGCTCTGGCCGCTGGTGGCGACTCGCTCGCAGCCGGTAGGAGCGCGTCGGCATCGGCATTCGGAACTACGGCGCTCGGCAAGAACGCGGTCGCGTCGGGGGCTTTCTCGATCTCCATAGCTGCCGAATCGCTCGCATCGGACAGCGGTTCGATTGCGATTGGCTACGACAGCACGTCCTCGGCCAGTAGCGCCATCGCGTTCGGAGACAACGCGGTCGCATCGGCGATACGAGCAGTCGCGTTCGGCCCGGGGAGTACGTCTGCCTTCACCGGGTCAATGGCCTTTGGTACCGGCGCGATCACCACAGCTACCGGTCAGGTCGTCTTCGGCTCGACTTCGCACACACTGGGCGACCTCTACCTCGGGACTGGCGTAGCCGTCGCTTCACCGTTCAGTTTTACGATCCATCCCAGCGGCGGTCTCGGCGCGGGCGTCGCCGGTGCGACCATTCTCATCGCCGGTGGTACTTCCGGCGACGCTGCGACAGCTGGTGGCTCGGTCAAGCTCCAGACCGCACGAGCCGGCTCGGGCACGACGCTCACCGACGCTGTGACGATCAGCAACACCGGAACGATCTCGTGTCTCGGCGCTGGTGGGAGCAGCGAGCGCTTTGGAGCCGGAACGACGGCGGCTGGCGCATCGGCGCTGGCGGTTGGTAACGGCGCCTCGTCCGCCGCATCGCACAGCCTCGCGATCGGAGCGACGGCCTCCGTCGGTTCGACCGCTTCGGACAGCCTCGCGGTAGGCTACGGTGCCACGATCTTCAACAGCGCTTCGGCTGCACAGTCTACCGCTGTCGGCGTTGGAGCTTCAGCGGGTTCGGCGGGCGCCTTCGGAACAGCGTTCGGTAACGGGGCGAACGCCGAAAACGGCATAGCCATCGGTGTCAACGCGGTGGCCTCGGGCAACGCCATCTCGATCGGAACAAACGCTTCGAGTACCTTCCAAGGGTCAATCGTTATCGCCTACAACAACGGAGCGACGACGGCGACCAACCAGTTCGTCGTCGGCGCCGACCAGCCTGGTTCGAGAATCGACGACACTTACATCGGAAAGGGCGTCGAGAGCGCGACGCCGTCGGCCTTCGTGTCGATTCACGCCACCAATGGCGTGGGTACGGACATCGCCGCGTCTGCGCTCGTTCTCGCCTCGGGCGTGTCGACCGGCTCAGCTTCGCCCGCTGATTGCTACATCAAGACCACCTACCCCGGTACTACCGGCTCGACGGCGCAGACCACGAACGCGCGTTACCAGGCGCGCGGAAAGCCGGTCACGCTCGTCAACAACACGGCGACGGAAATCTTCAACATCGACGTGCCGAACAACACTGGGCGCATCGGCGTCACGATCCAGTACACCGTCGTCTACGACGATGGCACGGACTATCAGACGGAGACGGGATTCGTCACGCTGTCGGCGACGCAGGTCAGCGCCACTTACTTCACGAGCACAGCCAAGTTTGGCAACGCCCAGGCCGTCTCGTCCGGCACGCTCACCGTCACGGCGAGCGTCACGAACAACACGAACAACATCTCGCTCAAGCTCAACGCCAACTCGTCGCTCACGCCGACGACGCTCCGATGCTTCGTCCAAGTCCTGAACAACAGCGACAAGGACCCGGTCTTCGCGTGAGATGGTTCTTGGCGCTCAGCATCGCGACGCTGGCGGGGTGCTCGTGCGACCTCGACCACATCACACTCGACGATCGGTGGCGCCCACTAAAGCGCATCCAGAAACAGCAGGGAATCGCCGAAGGGATCTACTCGACCGTCGGCGAGGTGATCCTCACGAGCGACCCGTGTGAATTCCTGCGCGCAGACCCCGTTAGCCAGAACGGGCTCTTGAGGCATGAGCAGCTTCACGCGTTGCGCCAGCAGGAGATCGGTTACGTCGACTACATCCGGCGCTACGCCGTCGACCTCGGGTTCCGCGCGGACGAGGAGCGAGCGGCGTGGCATCTCCAGATCGACTACGTCGTCAAGCACGGCGGCGCGGTTGACCCGGACTACATCGCCTCGGTCTTTACTGAGCACTACATGGTCTGGACGCGCGAAGCAGTCATCGCGTGGGTGAACTCGGAGATCGCCGCCGCCAAGGCTGGCAGGTAGCTACTCGCCTGCCGCAGAGTCGTGGTAGAACATCGCCGTGACGGACTGGCTCAAGAACTTCAAGGCGAAGAGCGCGAGGAGAAGAACCATCATGAAGCTCGATCTGGACATCGCCGAGTTCGTCGTCGACGACGATGACCGGCGGAACCCGCTGTTCCGAACGAACGTGGCTATCTCGATGACCGTCCTCCGCACGGCGATCCATACCGCGAAGGGCGGCCCCACGGCCAACCGGCCCAACGGCGAGGGGAACAAGAGCCGCGACCAGGTCCGCGTGGCTCAGCGCGTCGTGAACGCGCTCACGAGGGCCAAGAACGCCTACGCCAAAGACGAGAAGGCGACGGTCGTCGACCTCGACGTGCTCGAACTCAAGCACATCCGCGACTGCATGGAGCAGTGGATGAAGGAAGGGGGCATCCCCGAGTCGTGGTCGGACTGGTACGAGCTGCTCCGCACGCGCATCGACAAGCTCATCGACGTGGGCGAGGACCAGGTGGCGGAGAAGCTGGAAGCCCCCAAGAAGAACGGAGCGACGGCTTCGGCGCCGGCACCGGAGACGAAGCCGGCGACGGCGTAAGCTGACGCAGCTATACTGCGGGGCATGTCGGCGCTGAACGACAAGTTCAAGGTCTACTCGGACCCGATCTTCCCGGCTGGCAGCGGCAAGCATGTGCTGACCGGCCACAAGGGTCCGACGTTCCTCGGCACCGGCTACGTCTACGCGCCCTACATTCCGGTCATGGCGCCTCCGGGCTTTCCCAACGGCTTCCTCTTCGAGCCGGCCCCCTGCCCGGAGCCGTCGATCATCGACCGGATCGGTGCGCTCAGCGCCCCGGAGTGCCCGGTCGCGAAACGAGTGACCGCCTACGACGACCGGGAGGCCCGGCGCGAGGAGGCGTTCAGGAAGTGGAGGGACGAGCGGGCCAAGAAGGGGCTCGGCGAGCCGCTCGTCAACATCCCGCCGTCGGTCGGCAACCAGCCGCCGTTTCTCGATCCGAGCGACTTCGCGTTGCGCCGCGGCATCAGAACACGCTTCGCCAAGAAGCTCCTCAGCGTCAACAAGAGCTTCTTCGTGAGTGTCTCGATCGAAAACCTCAAGTAGTCGATGCGCCAGGCCGGACTCAAACCGGCGACCCTCGGATTCTAGATTCCGCCGCTCTATCAGCTGAGCTACTGGCGCATGTAGTGAAGCTCGGGGGAGGACTCGAACCTCCGACCTCCCGCTTAGAAAGCGGGCGCTCTGCCATCCCGTCTTCCGACGGTCCTTGTCTGAGCTACCCGAGCATGTATGGGGCCGGCAGGACTTGAACCTGCATCCACCGAACGTCCGGTGCTCGGCGATACGTTGCCAGTCCTCGCCGCGCCCTCGCCGCTCGGCTTCCCCAGTGGGCTATCGTACGCTTCACCCACAGGCTCGGCTCCGCCTTGAGAACGCCTCTCGGACTTTCCAGTTGAGCTACGGCCCCATTGAGACGTTGAGTTGGCCGACCCGGGCCAGTCGATGTGCCATCCCCGGCTCTCGCCGAGTGTTCTCCCTTGAACTACGGGTCGATGTACCCGTTCGGAGGGGATCGAACCCTCGCCGTCCACCTCTAGCAGTGGCCGCTCTACCCTTGAGCTACGAACGGTTGTCGCTGTCAGAGTCTCGCTTCGAGGCCCTCGAAACGATGCGAATCGCCTCCAGAGCCTCGAAACATCCGCGGCAGAGCCAGCGATCGGCGAACGGAACGACGCCCTCCTCGTCACATTCGGGCACATCGTCGTTCCAACTCTCCTTCGCCAGCTCGGCTGCTTCACACGCTCTCATGCCGCTGTTCTACCCCGCGGCTCGCACCTCCGGCGTGTCCGGGACCTCGGGCGCACTCGGCGCCTTGGCGAACGTCTTGTAGAGATCCTTCACCCACTCCTCGACGACATCGTTACTGATGGGTCTGTAGGTCCAGCCGCCTGGCAGCTTCGAGTCGAACGGTCCCAGGCAGGGAACTCCGTCGATGAAGTGCGCGAGCGCAAGATCCGTATTGGGAGCGAAGTGCTTACGGCCTCGGATGTGGGCTCGGAACGCGTAGAGCCGGGTGTTGCCTCCCGTCTTGAGCGCGTTCTTGAGCTTCTTCCAGTCGATCAGTCGGAAGTCTATGGGCGTACGTCGGTCCATGTCCTACCTCGCCTTGTCGAAGAGTGGCAGGTTGGAAAGAACTCGCCGGACCTCCCGGCGAGCGAAGGTCGGAGCGAGTCCGATCGCCGTAGCAGCTCCGTTGTGCGGAGCGTCCGGTTCTCGGATCAGCCTGTGGGCGATACCCCGCGCGGTCAGGCGCTCTGCGATGCGCAGGAGCGCGGGCTCGTCGGGCACCGCGAGGATGACGGCGTGGGTGTTCTCGGGGAGAGACCCACGATCGAGGAGGTTCGCGCTCTCACCCGCCGCATGGGCGAGGTGGGCCGCGAGGAACCCCAGAGGGAGGTCGTCGCGAACAACTATGTAGTGGTAGGGGATGACCGCGCTGTCGGTCGGGGTAGGTGCGGCGGGTTCAGCGAACTAGCTGGTTGCTCATACCGAAAACTGTAGCACGCGAAACCCGCCCACAGCTAGTGGGTCAGTGAGATGTTCCGTTCTTCGACTCCTTGGGGGGCTCGAAAGTGGCTTCCTCTGAGCACTTGGATTCGTGCTCGGCCACGGTCTTCTTGAGCTGTTCGCGGAGTCCTTTGCGTCCGACGAGCCGCGCCAGGTCGTGCGCTTCCTTCCGCGCCGCCTGCTGGCGGATCGCTCTGACCCGTGTCTCATCGGACATGACCATCGAAACGTCGAGGTCAGCTGGGTCGAGCCCCGCCTTCTTGAGCACCTCGATGAACTCCGCCTTGCGCTGCTGCTTCAACTGCTGAGCGGCCTTGAGTTCTTCGTCAGATGCGAAGCCGAAGTCGCTGCCTGCCATTCTCACGGCCTCCGAATCTCCTCCAGCCGACGCAGACGATCGTTCATCTCCGTCAGGAGCCGCTTGAGATCGTCCACCTGATCGAGCTTCCGATCAACCTTCTCGGCGAAACGGGTGTTGTTTTCAATGACGCGGATCGCCTGGGCGAGCGTGGCGTCGCTCTCCTTCTCGGCTTGGAGGCGATCCTTCATGAGCGTCATCTCGCGGTCCTTGCTCTTGTCCGCTTCGACCTTCGCATCGCTGAGGCGCTTCTCGGCGGCGACGGCATCCTTGTCCGCCTTGTCCTCGATCGTCTTGCGGTAGCCCTTCTCCAGCTCCTTGAACTCGTCCGACTTGTCGAGGAGCTTCTTGAACATGAAGATCAGGGCGACGACGGCTGCGATGGCGACGACGAGGCAGATGACGGCAACGCCGCCTTTTGACATCTTCTCAGCCCACCCGATTGCCTCATCGGGACTGGGACCCGGCGTTTGAGCGAGCAGCGCGAAGATCACCGAGACGCCGCCTTCCTTCCGAAACTCCCGAGAACCAGTGCCTCTCAGGATAGCCCGCCGAACGTAACTCGTCGCCTCCGTAACGCCCATCGGCTAGGATGCCGCGCTCTGGAGGTAACGAGATGGGCGACACCGAGGCGGCTCCCGAAGCGGGCACTCCGACCCCCAAGAAGCGGCTTCGCGACTCGGATGAGATCGAGGCCCAGGCGCACCTCCTCGAAGCGCGGGCAGCTCTGATCCAGGCAAAGTGGTCATTCTGGGACCGAGTGATCATGCGTGGGCTCATCCCGCTCTCGCTTCTCGTCGCCGGGCCAGTAGTGACCTACTACTTCCACGTCCGCGCGGAGAAGAGCGACGAGAACCAGAAGCGCATGGAGGCGCTCATCGCCTCGAACGAGGCCCTCGGGAAGCGACTGGAGCAGATCCTCGTCGTCGCAGCGGCCAAGCGCGAAGTTGCGAGCTTCGGTCGTGACGAGTTGACGAAGGAGATCGCGTCGAGCGGTGCCGCGCCCGACTTCAACGCCATTCGCGAACGCGTGGAGACGAAGATCCGCGTCCGGGTCTCGGCTCAAGTGGGCGACGGACCGTCTGTCGACGCAGCCGTGCGCGGTGCCGTGGACGAAGTAGCGCCCGACTTCGAGCGGCTCGTGCGCGAGCGCGGTGGACGCTTCGAGACTCCTCCCAAGCCCCGGTTCATGGAGCAGGTCCAGAAGAAGTAGAACGCGCTGGTGAGGTACTCCTTACGGGCGGTCAATTCCGGCTTCTGACAAGGACTTACGTCGAGTCGGCGGGCGAGTCGGCACGAAGCGTGCCGGTTTGACCCAGCGCCCTGGCGAGGCGTCAGTTCCGATCCCTCGCCGGGAGTTACGTCGGTTTCTCGACCTTAACCAGAGGCGAGCGTTCTCCACGCGCTCTCCACACCGGGCGTTTCGCGGGGCCCATCGGGAGTTGCGTGCGCTCCCATCTTGGCGCTCGCTGCCAGTCACGACGGCGAGGTAGGATCAGCAGCCAAAAGAACAGGCTCCGAAGGAGGTCTTCGGAGCCTGTCAGTGCATCGCCTGTCCTGTACCACGCCCCACGAGGGCACCGAAGAAGCTCGAACAAAGACGAGATGAACTTCCGCGGCGGTGGAAAGAGTACCACCTGAGCCGGCGCGAGTCTACAGTCCCGCGCGAAGTTCGTCTCCGCCCAAGGAGATGAACAAGTGAACGAGGCACACCAGCCGAAGACCAACGGCGCGACTCAACCCGACGCCGAATCGCCGCGAAGCGGCGCGACCAGCTTCATCCGCGATCCGAACGAGCGAGTCGGCTACGGCCAGATCAACTGGCTCATCGTCTTGGACCCGCGCCTAAGTGATGGCGCCAAGATCACCTATCTCGTGTTGAAGCGGCACGCGATCGCCCACGCGGAAGTCTGGCCGAGCCAGAGCTACGTCGCGCGGGTGCGGCAACTCGACGCCAGGTCGATCCAACGGCACATCGCTGAGCTGGTCGCCCTCCGGTACATCACGATCGAGCCTCCGTCGCCACCGAGAGACCCCACCAACACCTACTACTTCGAGCCGCCGTCCTCGGTGAACAGCCCCACGGCGATCAAGCTGGCCGAGCGGATTCCGACCGCGTCCGACCTCGACAAGCTACTTCCCACGCTCGAAGCAGAAGTCCAAAAGTGGCGTGGACATAGGCCAGAAACAGTTAGGGTGCCGGAGGGGGCGACAACGGTGTCGTCTACCCCGACGACAACGGTGTCGTCTACCCCGACGGCAAATTCGTCCTCCAAAGGGGTAAGAATCTCTAAGTATCCGAAGGGGGAAAAGCCTCGCCCTCCGGGCGAGACGTACGTACACCCGGACAAGGACTCGGTGACGAACGACGTAAGGAACTCCGAAGGGACGGAAAAAAAGAACTGGAGGAGAGGATCGGAGGACGAACAGTATCTCTCAGGAGATGTTGAGACGGTTCCGCGTGCGAAACCGCCGACGGATGCTACGCCCGCCTTCGCCGGAGCCGGAGCGCCCGAACCGAAGCGCCGCCGCAGGCGCCGAGCCGATCCGCCGCCCCCCACGAAGGAGATGCTCGACCCGCAACCGCTGGGGCCTCGCCTCGTGCTCCCTGAGCGCGTTCCCGAGCCCGCCACCGATCTCCCGGAGGGGTGTTGGCCTCCGAGCCACGGCGCGCACGTCTACTTCGTCTGGCTCGCCGAGATGAAACAGAAAGACCCGCGCTTCGCCGGTGGCGAGCCCTCCGAGAAGGAGGTCGCGATCGGGGCCAAGCTCATGGAGAAGTTCCCCGTCGATACGACGGGAGACCTGCTCCTGCGAACGATCCGTGTCGCCATCTGGGACTGGCGAGCGATCCAAGCCTCGATCGAGCCATGGTATACGGGACAGCGGCCCGTGCCGACGTTGGAGGCGATCTACAAGCTCGCGACGCAACTGGCTGGCGCGGTGAACAAGGGCATCATCGCGCTCCCCCACTTCCGCTGCTCCGACTACGTGCGCCGATGGATCGCGCCGCCCGAAACAGCGGGCTCGGATGCGATCGGCGAGCGGGCGAAGCGCGAAGGAAAGCCGCGCTCTCAGGTCGTGCTTGAGATGCGCGATGAGGAGAAGCGGAAGAAGTCGGGGCGGGCAACCGGCTGACGTGCGGTGGAGGTAGAAACTGCGGCATGAGGTTAACGATCCCCGCCGACAAGCTCAGGGCCGCCGTCGAGGCGTGCGCCGCTATCGCGCTCGGGGGCCAGCGCCCCCAGCTCGAAGCGACACTCATCGAGGTGCTCGACTCGGGCGTCGTGGAGATCGCGGCGACGAACCAGAACGATGCGCTCTGGTTCAGGATCGCGGGGGCGACGAAGTGCGAGCCGGGAAAGCTCTTCACTCCCAGCGCCAACCTGTTCCGCACGGTGAAGCTGGCGGGTGACCGAGACCTCACCGTCCAATGGGAGACAGGCGGACGAGCTAAGCTCTCCTACGCCGACGTGAAGGTCGGGCTTCCGGTCGAGCCGCCGGAGGACTTCCCCGCGATGCAGCGCTTCGACCCGTCGGCCTTCTTCGTCACGCTCGCGATGCCGGCGCTCTCGGCGATGCTCAAGCGCGTCAACTTCTCGGTCATGGGCGACTTCAAGACGCGAACGCTCGCCGGGGTGAACATCGAGATCAGACCCAAGAGTCTTCGTATGACGGCGACCGACGGTGTCCGCATGGCGACCGTCGAGCGGGACATCGAGAACCAGGACGGGAAGCGGGCGAGCGCGATCGTGCCTCCGATCACGCCCAAGTTCCTCAAGACGTTCACCGACGACACAGAGACCGAGGGCGATGACGAGGCCGTCGAAGCTGCCGAGGCGAGACGCGATCTCGTCGACGTGCAGGTCACCGAAGGCTCCTTCCGCCTTCGCGGATCGCGCGGCGAACTCACGCGCCGCACGATCGTTGGAACCTACCCGGACTACGACTTGGAGAAGCAGCTGTCCGCGACCTACCAGAGCCGAGTCGACGTGGACTCGAAGACGCTCAAGGAGCTGCTCGAAACGGCGTCGCTCATCAAGGCGAACGGTGCGACGACGTGCGAGTTCAGGTGGAGCGAGTCGGGGCTTGAGGTCGACGCCGCTTCTGGGCTCGACGGGGCCGTGTCGGCGAAGCTGCCGCTTCCGTGGAAGTTTCCGCCCTTCAAGATCCGGCTCGACCCGGGCCTCCTCTCCGACGCGGTGAAGGTCTGTGAAGCCGACACGGTGGAGCTGGCTTTCGGCACGGACCGCCAACCCGCGCTACTGCGCGAGGTAGATGAAGGACTTCTCTATCTCTACTGCATCAGCTCCAAGTTCTAGGAGCGCCCGGTGGCATCGTTCTGGCGATTCGACATGCTGCCTGATCCGCGGTGGCCTCCCGACGTGGAGATCATGAAGAACGCGAACGTGCCTCGTCTTTGCTGGCACTCGCGGCTTGCCGACGTTGGCGACGAGTGCGGGTTCAAGCAGAGGGTCGTCGATTACGTGAAGACGATGCACCTGACGGTGGAGAAGGGTCGTGGGCTCCTGCTCTACGGCGAGAGCGGCACCGGCAAGACGACGCTGGCGTGCATCATTCTTCGACAGGCGATGGCGCGCGGTCCCAACAAGGCGTGGTTCGAGATGGCGAGCGACATCGACTTTCACGGGCTGCACCGCGAGGTATCAAGCCCGGAGGGATACCCCGTCTGGGACATGCTCACCGAAGCCCTCTACGTGGTGATCGACGACTTGGGGGTGCAGCGACAAAAGGTCGGGGAGCGGATCTCCTTTGATGCTGGCTGGGTCGAGCGCGTCATCCGCGGGCGGTACAACAACCAGCTTCCGACCATCATCACGACAAACGCGCCGGAGGACGTGTTCGCCATCGGCACCGGCCTCGAAGCGATCATTCGCGAGAAGTACGACATCGTGGAAGTAGCGGGAGTCCATTGGCGGGGATGAGCGGCGATCCAGTGCCCGAGCCGGGTTCAGACGAGATCCAGTACATCGACCCCGACGAGGGGGCCGGCTTGGACCCCGAGCCGCGCTCCGCGCCGACGCTCGCTCCCGTCGCCGACACTGCGGCTGATTTCTCGTCCGGGTTCGGATCGGACGAGCTGGCGACATCCGATTTCACACTCGCGCCGCCGTCGGCGAGCAAGTCGGTGCCGGTCGAGAGGCCGATGGATGGAGTCGGGCCCGATCTCGCGCTCGTCTACGCCGTTCTCCAGGCCGGACCACGCGGCTACTTCAAGGCGCGGGACAAGGGGCTCCGCTCCGAGCACGTTCAGGACAAGGAACAGCGGGTCTACAAGCTCTTCGAGGATTTCGTCAAGAAGGGCCGACTCCCCACGCCTTACGAGATCAAGGCGGCGGTCGATGTAGACATCGCTGCCCCGGCTGAGCCTTACGACGTGGAGCTGTTCGCCGAGAAGCTCGTCATGCGGGCGCTCTACAACGTCCTCAAGACCGAGCTTCGTTCCATCGTGTTCGACATCGGAAAGGACCCGAGGAAGGCTCGCGACAAGCTCGTCGAGATCGTCCGCAAGACCTCGTGGTCGATAGGTGGCGTGTCCTCCTACAACGACCCCTCGACGGCGAGGTCTGTCCTCGAAGGTTACGAGCGCGCGAAAGCGACCGGCGGTGGGCTCCTTGGGCTCTCCTCGCCGTGGCCCAACGTTGACAAGTTCAGCCTCGGTCTCCAGCCCGGCGAGCTGACGGTCATCCTCGCTAAGCGCAAAGTCGGAAAGAGCTGGATTCTCTTCAAGTGGTGGCTCCACATCCTCAAGACTGATCTGAAGCCTGGGGAGTGCATCTTCCTTGTCTCGATGGAGATGCCGAAGGAGCTGATCTACCGGCGTCTCGCGGCGATCGACCTCAACCTCTGCTACGAGGACTTCCGTGCCGGCAAGCTGACGATCGAGTCGGAGAAGCGACTCAACGACTGGGTCGAGGCGGCGATGACGCCCGACCCGACGAAGCCGACGATCTACTGCGCCGGCCCGAACTCGATCCGCGACGTTGCCGACATCGCTGCGAAGACGGCTGAGTTGAACCCGAAGGCCGTCGGGATCGACGGGCTCTACATCCTGGGGCGTGATGCCCAGCTGGGGATGTGGGAGCGCACGCTCAAGAACATCACTGAGATCAAGCTCGATCTGTGCGCCAACTTGAACGTTCCGGTCGTAGCGACGACGCAACTCAAAGGCTCGAAGAAGAAAGAGGATCTTCAAGCCGACGCTGACGACGCCGCCTACGCGAAGGCGATCGGCGACTACGCCGACTCGATGCGCGGGCTCCACATGGACAAAGAGATGGAGAAGGCGAAGCAGCGCATCTTCACGGGCATGGAGTCGCGCGAGTTCCAGCCGGTCGATCTCGCCATCAACTTCAACCTCGACCGGATGGACTTCTCCGAGATCAAGATTTACAAGGCCGGCGAGACAGCTGAGGACCCGGGCGGCGGTGAGGAACCCGAGGCCGGCGGGGAGTCGGAAGGCGGAGCGACTGGTATCGTCATTCCGGGTACTGCGCCGCCCGGATCGAAGCCGACGATAGACTTCTAGAGGAGCCGATGGACATCGAGGGCGTTACCGAGGTCTGCGACAAGCTCGGGCTCTACTGTGGCCGGGCGTCGGTGTCCGAAAAGTTCGGACCGTACGTGATGATTTCCTGTCCGCTGGCCCCGTGGTCGCACAGCGATCCGCTCGACAAGAACAAGTCGTGCGGAGTCCTACTGGACGCGGACGGGCCATCGTCAGTGACATGCTTCTCCTTCTCGTGCGGCTATCAGGGGAGTCTGTGGTACGTCGTTCAGCGCGCGGTCCTGGCGCGCGATCCCGCCGTGCAGGCCATGTTCGCCGAATGGGTCGCGCGCATCGCCAAGACGGAGGAGCCGTCGCTCGAACGCGACTTCGAGCGCACCACCAAGCACTTCGACACCGCCTACGAGACTGGGACCGTGCCGACCGTCCAGCAGCCGAGGCCGCCGCGGGCGGTGGCCGCGATCATGCCCCAGCCGCGCGCATCGATGCCGCGCACCAACGAGCGCGATGTTCTGGACGAGCGGTTCCTCGATCAGTTCTCGTCCGACCTTCCGCCCTACGTCGCCGAGCGAGGGATCGAGCTGGAGACGGCGAAGCGGTGGGAACTCCGCTACGACGAGCGCACCGGACGGCTGGTCTTCCCGTGCCGTCGCTTCGACGGGCGCCTCATTGGCGTGACCGGACGCATCCTTCCCTCGCGCGAGGCCGAGTACAAGGCCAAGGGACAGGAGGTCACGAAGTACCACAACTACTCGGGCCTCAACAAGTCCCGCTATCTCTACGGCGCGCACAGCTGGAAGAAGGGGCGGCCAGTCGTCCTCTCCGAAGGCCCCTTCGATCTTCTGAAAACGTGGCAGGCGATCGGTGACAAGGTGAACGTCGGCGCGACGCTCGGTCAGGGCTTCGGCGAGGACCACAGACGCACGGTCAAGTGCGCTGAGCCCGACGCCGTCTACCTGTTCTTCGACGACGACAACGCCGGTCGGCGTGCGGCTGAGAAGGTGGGTGCGCAGATGGAAGATGCCATGCCCATCCGCCTCATGCGGCCCCAAGGCGGGAAAGATCCTGGCGAGATGACCGAAGTGGCGATCTCCGCCGCGTTTGACAACGCGATACCCATCATCGGCGACATCGTGCGCGCACTCGCCGGAATCGACCCGCTTGCCTAGCGAGGTAGAACGAAACTACGAGGCTACCTATGGCGTCGTATCCCCCGCGCAAGTGGGAAAAGCCGGCTCCGCCTACCGTTCACAAGACGGCTGAGGACGTGCTCAAGGGTCTCGAAGGTCCGCGCTCGTTCGCCGCGGCAGGCATCGTCATGCCACCCGATCCGCTCGACACCGGACCAACAACGCTTTCCATGGTGACGACCGCCGAGGCGCTGCTCGACCTCGACGCCGCCGAGGGGATCGTCGCCACGCTGCTCACGCTCGACGAGGCATTCGCCCCGCGCCACGTCAACGCGCTCGGGATCGGGGGCCTTGCTCCGCTCCAAACGCTCGTTCATCCGGCCTTCATCCGAGCGGCGGCACGCCGCGGAGCCTTCTTCTACTACGGCTCTGACCGAAAGGTACACCGCTACACGCTCGGCCAGGACGAGAGGCGCGATCTCAAGCGGCTCGAACCGCAGCCGACCAAGGACATCGACCCAGAGTTCTTCTGGAATCCGCCGTGGATGGGCGACCTTGCCGCCTTCATCGAGAAGGGCGACAACGTGCTGCTCATCGGACCCGCCGGAGCCGGGAAGACGGAGACAGTCGAACAGGTTTTCAAGGCTCGCGACCAGAAGTGCGTCATCGTCAACTGCACGCCGAGCATGACAGCCGACGACATGGAAGGCCGCATGGATCTCGTGGCGGGCGAGACGAAGTTCACGCTCGCTTCGCCAGCGCTCGCGTGCAAGGAAGGCTACGGGTTGCTTCTCGACGAGTCGGATGCGTGCCCAGCCGAAACGCTCTACTCGCTCTACCGCATCCTCAACAAGCAGGACATGCACATCCTCCGGCTCGGCGGCGAAGGCGTCGTTCCGCGCCACGAGAACACCAGGATCGTCGGGACGCAGAACACGCACGGGCAGGGTGACGAACGCGGTCTTCACCACGGACGCGCCTACCAGGATGCGGCCTTTCTGGATCGGTGGGACCAACGCATCGCCGTGACCTACCCCGAACCCGAGAACGAAGTGTTGATCCTGCGGAAGAGGGTCGGCGTTTCAGCGGCGTCGGCTGAGGCGATCGTGAACGCGGCCAAGGCGCTCCGAGCCGCGCTCGCTCAGGACGAGGTGATGTTCGTCTGCTCGATTCGTCGTACCCTCGCCGTGGCCGGAAACATCCGTGCTGGCATGACGCCCGAGCGCGCGTGGCAGTTCGCGGTCACGAACGGCATCAGCACAGAGGACGCCTCCAAGGCCAACGAGGTCATCCAGCGCATCTACGGCACACGGCTCAAGATGAAGTCGCTCGGCGCGTAGGACTGCAACTCCTCGCCGTTCGTTTGTTGAAGATGCGAGGAGTTGAACATGCGCCGTCGCCAAACCTACGGTGATCACGTCCGAAACAAGCGCGCTGCCGTGCGGGGGGAGCGCGAGCGCCTCCTCACGCCGCGATGGCAACTCCAGGTTCACGACTGCGGCGCCTGCCTGCGCTGCAAAACCTTCCTCGGACGCCTCGCGTGGATTCAGCCGAGAGGCGTGAAGTACTGGGAGCAGGATGCTCTCTGCGCGAAGTGCGCCGTGGAGACCAAGGTCGCCACCTCGCCCGCTCCGCCCACGCCCGCGGTCTGCCCGTGCGAGTCGTGTGTGTCGATGCGCACCGCACGCGGTTGGAAACAGCCCGAGTAGACCGGGGTAGAAGGAGGGAGTCATGCCCGACATCCAATTCGACGAGTTCGAGCTGTCCTACGAAGCCTACCTTACGGGCTTCTACTCAGCCGTTCCAGCCGGGCTCACCCCCGCTCGCTACTACGACTACATGATCGCCCGGCTCCGGCAGGACCCGGTGATCTTCGCGCACACCGGCTTCGGCTTCGTCCTCGAACGGGCGTTCTACGAGCAGAACCGGCCCGAGTTCAAGGTCTACCCCGGGATCATGGACGCCTTGGAGAACACGCGGGTCAACGTCGATGCCCGCCACTTCAAGCTGCCGTTCTCGGCCTTCATGGTGCGCTTCCCGAAGAACCACATCCGCGAGGACGAGAATTCGCCCTACGTGCGCGCTCTCCTCGCCACGAGCGTGACCGAGCCATACGTCCCACAGAGTCGGCAGGCGAGCGTCGGAGGCGTCCCTGTCTACGTCGCCGAACCGACCGACCCGATCGTCGAGAAGCTCGTGCTCTACGTGTGCTTCGCCGAGCCGCGGGGTCGAGGCGAGACGAGCGCGGTGCCTTACTGCTTCAACTTCTTCAAGTTCCCTCTCCTGCCCGGACAAACGATCGAGGAGACCTTCGCCGCGACGAAGATGCGCTCCGACGGCAAGACCGTTCAGGAGCAAGCCGAGTTCGACGAGCGCGGCTACTGGCCCTCGCGCGTTCTCTACGAGCGCCTCCTCAAGATCGCCGTTGGCGTCGCGTTCTTCGGCTCAGGCCGAGACAAACAGAAGAGAAACCAGGTCGTCGAGGAGGAGCGCGTCCCGCGCCGCGAGCGTCGTCAGATCGCCAGGGGGACCGGGCAGCGCACCCGCGACGTGACCAGGCCGATCTTTGTCGTCGGCAAGGACATCCAGCTCCCCAGGCTCGAAGCGGAGTCGCGCGAGCACGCCGAGACGAGCCCCGAGAGCGTGTGCGTGACGTGCGGCGACACGTTCGCCATGCACACCAAGCTGCGTCGGGGCTGCGCCGCTCCCGAGTGCCAGTGCCTCGCTTACGATTCGGGGCGGCACATCTCCTACGGCTACATCAGGTGCGGGCATTACCACCTTTACCCGGTGCCCGGCAGACACAGAAGCGAATACGAGGCTCGGTGGATTAGACCGACGCCGATTCGGCCCGATCTGCCCTTCGGCCCACCCAAAGCACGCGCTCTCCAACCACCGACGGGCGAGATTGTCTCGATCCCGGAAGAGCGCATGGAGTGATGGAGACAACATGCCCAGGCAAAAACCGGTCACGATGGCGCTCACCGACGGGCGCACGCGCGCCTTCGACAACCTCCAAGACGCCCTCCGCTGGGCCAACGGGGAGGAGAACGGCGGTCAGCCGTTGCCGCGGAACAATGCCAAGGTCAGCGTCTCGATGCCGGAGGAACTGAAAGAGTTCCTCCGCGACTCGGGCAAGATGAGCACGCAGCTCCGGGGGCTCGCCATGAAGGCCACCGGCGCGCAGTGGAAGAGCACCGAGCGGCAGAAGCAGGGAGCACGCGTCACCAGGCTGCGCCCGGGGCGGCCCAAGAAGGCCCGCTACGCGTGAGCCAGGCGGGGTAGAACGTAAGGCGAGGATCGCCCGCGAATGCTCCGCAAGGAAATGCTCCAGAGTGCGCAGACCGTTGTCTCCGCCGGGTTGCTAGGCGAGGGCGTCCAGGTCGTTTTCGATGCCACCGTGGCACCCTATGCCGACCTCACCAACCGCGTGATGCACCTCCGCCCCCTCCCCGACGAGGTCTCCGAGGAGGCGCTGCTTCACCTCCGGGCCGACTGCGATCACGAGATGGGGCACTTCGGCTTCACAGATCCGAAAGTGTTCGTCGAAAAGCTGCGTCCGCTCGTCAAGCTCGTCGCCAACTCGATCGAGGACGGCTTCATCGAGCGGAAGGTCTCCGATCGGTGGCTCGGATGCGCGCAGAACCTCGCCGGGTCCAACGAAAAGCTCCGCGTAGCGCTGCTTGAGCGGCTTGACGGGCTGGACGCCGAGGAGCTGCCCAACGCCCATCGCGCGCTGGCGATCAACGGGCTCCAGATCCTCGCGTTCGGCGGCTCGCTCCCAGAGGTCTACGAGAAACTCGGCGAGGAGATCGCGGCGATCTACGCGCCAGTTGCCGACATCCTCCCGAAGCTCGCTGCCGTGAAGAGCACGATCAACTCGTTACGTCTAGCGACCCAACTCGTCGAGCGCTGGCAGTGGGAGAAAGAGCCGCCTCCCGCCCCCCACACTTCGGCATCGCCCAGCGCGACGGAGACGGAGACCGGCCTCGGCGCTCCCACGGACGGCGAACCGAGAGAGAAGAAAGGCGAGGATGCGCGCGAGGCGGAGATAGCCGCCGCCGTCGAACCGCTTCTTCTCGGCGCTGTGCGAAAGGCCGTCATCGCTGAGCATCCGTTCTCCGACCACTACCGGTACCGCGCCTACACGGACGAGGATGTCGTCGAGACCCTCCCGCCAGAGAAGGGTGTCAGTGCGGTAACCGCCTTCGTCCGAGGGGTCAGGCACGTCGTTCCGCCGCTCCGCAAGCGCCTCATCATGGAGTTCACCGGAATCGGGCAGCGCTTCGAGCGAAATCGGAGGCGCGGCCAGCTCGACCAACGCGCGCTGCACAAGATCGCGCTCGGTTCCGACCGCGTCTTTCGCGTGAAGGTGCCGGAGATCGTCCTCGATGCCGACATCACGCTGCTTGTCGACGCGTCCGGCTCTATGCTCGGTGGCGGTGCCGAGAGCAAGCTGCACATCGCCGCGCAGACCGCGTGCGCCTTCTCGATGGTGCTCGACCACATCGGCGTCTCGCACGAATGCGCCGCCTTCACAACGACACCGGGCTACGCGCGGAGCGCGAAGGCCGACATCGCCAGCTACGAGCGCGTTCGGCCACTCCGGCACCTCATCGTGAAGCAGGCCGCCGCGACGTTCCGGCAGTGCCGTGGCGGCTTCGCTGCGCTCGCTGCGCATGACAGCTGCATCGAGAACATCGACGGCGAGGCGGTGATGTGGGCCGCGCGCCGGCTGGCGGCGCGCAACAGGCCGGGGATGAAGGCCGTCCTCATCGTCATCTCGGATGGCGTGCCGGCCTCGTCGCCCGAGGATCATCGAATCCTCAACGCGCACCTCAAGCGCACCGTCCAGCGAGTCGAGGAAGCCGGCGTACTCACGCTCGCCATCGGGATCGGCACCGATTCCGTGAAGCGCTTCTACAAAAACTTCACCATCATCGAGGACGTAAGCGACCTGGTGGGGACAGGTTACAGAGCTGTCCGCGCCGCTCTCAGGGCCGCGCAACGGAGACCGACGTGACTGCCGAAAGGTCGTGGTAGAAGGTCCGATGGTCAGGCCATTGTGGCGAAGACCGTAACTGTGAAAAACGGAGAATGTCATGTCTACCGATGAGTTCGCAGGCGCCGGAGCGCCCCCCGTCCGTGCCGCTGGCGGAGCACCCCGGGGGAATTTCCCCGAGTTCGGCTTCGAGGAGTCGATCGTCTACAAGACGAAGGAGGGAGAGCGGAAGCAGGGCAAGCGCCGCATCTTCAACTTCCGCGTCGACTGCGGCGAGGACAACCGCCCCATCCTGCTCCTCGATCCGATGCACTCCCCGGCGACGCCGAGACGGGCCGTCTACATCCACCGCTTCACCGGTCGCGACGGCAAGTTCGGCAACCTGCTCGTGTCGACCTGGAAGGATGACGCGCGCGGTGACCCGATGAACGAGGCGCTCGGGAAGAACAACAGGGACGGCGTCTGGCACCCGACCGAGCCGACGTGGTACTGGGCGCTCTCGGGGATCGACCTCGGGACGACCACCACCAAGGCCGGGAAGACCTACACGAACACGCGCGTCCTCGTGCTCGTGACCGACCGCCAGAAGGACCAGTTCCTCGGGCTGGAGAAGATGGGCAAGGGGCTCCGCGGCCACCTGTTCCACGTCTCCCGCGACCGCCACGACGTGCCGGACAAGAAGGCGAACCCGCCGAAGACGCCCGCCATCGGCAACAAGTGGGACCCGCAGGACCGGCTCACGGAAGAGGCGATGCTCAACCGCTTCGAGAAGGCCGCCGCCGACTACGGGCTCCCCGTCGAGAAGTTCCTCCAGCCGTTCGACTACCCGACGATCTTCAAGCCGAAGGCGCGCGAGGAGCTGGAGAAGATCGCCGCCGACATGAAGACCGCCGTCACGGCGGGCGTCGACGTGAAAGTCGCCGACGCCGAGGGCGCCGAGATCGACTTCTGAGATCGACCTCTAGGCCGTCTCCGTCTTCTTTCTTTCTGTGGCATCGCCCGACGGTCTTCCATGCCCGTCGGGCGATGCTGCTGCCCTCCACGACTTCGTCGGTGGCCTATGCCCGAGTACATCAATCCCGATCCGTCCAGGTTCAACGTTCTGCCCGACGGTGGTTGCTCCTGCAAGCGCTGTGGCGGCGACATCCACGCCATCCCGCAGACGCGCTCCATCTGGTACGAGAACGGCCCCGGACCGTGCGCTGGTAGCGGCGAGACCGAGACGGTCGCCATTCCCTACTGCCCGAAGTGCGACCCCGTCCCGTCGTCGAGAGGCGTGACCTTCCAATGAAGCCCTACTCGATGAAAGAGCGACGCGATCTCTACGCGACGAGCGCGGTGGGGAAGAAGTATCCCGCCTCGGTTCCCTATGTCGCTGCCGATGACCGTCTCTACGCGACGTGGATCTTGGGAAACGACTACCGCTCCAAGACCGACTACTGGGGCGCGTACCCGCCGAACTACCTGGAGCGCATCACGGCGGTCTTCCCCGACGCCGAGCGCGTGTGCCACCTGTTCTCCGGCTCGCTGCCGAAGGGCAACTACACTCGCTTCGACCGCCGGGAGGACATCGACTGCGACGTGCGCGGCGACGCCAACGACTTCGCGTCCTACTTCCCCGGCAAGTTCTTCGACATCATCTACGCCGACCCGCCCTACACCGAGGAGGACGCGGCCAATTACGGGACGTGCCTCATCAACCGGAACAAGGTCGTGTCCGAGGCACTCGTTCGAGTCGACGTAGGCGGCTTCCTTGTGTGGATGGACATGGTCCTTCCGATGTATCGCAAGGACGAAGTAGCCTTCATGGGAGCGATCACGCTCATTCGGTCCACGAACCACCGCGTCCGGGGCGTGTTCCTCTTCCAGAAGCTCTGAGGGTGTTCCGATGAGCAGCACGAAGGTCAAAGATCGAAAGGGCGTGCATCTCGACTTCTACGAGACGCCCCCTCGCGCGCTTGACAGCCTCTTCTCGGTTGTGCGCCTCGATGGTCCGCGCGCCGTGCTCGAACCTTCTGCCGGAAAGGGCGCGATCGCCCGTTACCTTCGAGCGAACTATCCCGGCCTCCACGTTACCGGTGTCGAGATCCAGCCGCAGTTCGAGCCCGAGCTGCGTGTGGTCTGCGACGAGGTGGTGATCGCCGACTTTCTCGTCGCCCAGCTGACGCGCCGGTTCGCGCTCGTGGTGGCGAATCCGCCGTTTTCGCTGGCGCAGCAGTTCATCGAGCGGGCGTTGGGCTTGCTGACGGAGGGCGGCAAGGCGGCCTTCCTTCTCCGGCTTCCATTCGTGGCAGGCGTGAAGCGCTTCGACTTCTTCCAGAAGCACAAGCCCGCCTACGTGCTCGTCCTCTCACAGCGACCCAAGTTCGGCGGCGACAACATCGACTCGTGCGACTACGCCTGGATCGTGTGGGGTGCCGTTTCCGCCAAGACAACCGAGCTGCGGTGGCTCCCGCCGGTAGAGGTTCACCGTGGCTAGGATGCTCGAAGAGATCGACATCGGAAACGTCCCCACCGGGGAGCTTCTCGATCGCATCCTCGCCCGCGGTACCTTCGTCTTCGACCTTGAGACTACGGGACTCGACCCGCTTGTAGACAAGATCGAGGGAATCTCGTTCTACGTGCCGGACGGCGAGAGGAGCGCTCCGCTCCGGGCCTGGTATCCGTTCGTCGAAGACACCATGCTCCAGTACGTCCAGCCGGACGAGTCGCCAGAAGAACAGCACGCTCGCATCAAGTACGAGCGCACCGGTGACCCGGACGACAAGAGGGTCTGGGAACTGCATCGCCAGCAGCCGGTGATCCAGAACCTCCGGCCCGCGCTCAACCAGCGCGAGATCATGGAGGCCCTCCGCCCGACCTTCGAGAAATATCCCGACATCATCGGAGTCGGGCACCACGTCAAGTTCGACGTTGGCTTCCTCAACTTCTCATCGGGGTGCGAGCGCGGCATCTCGATGAACATGAAGCTCGCCGACTCGATGCTGGCCGACTTCCTCTGCGACGAAAACCACTACGCTTACGGGCTCAAGCAGCGCGTGAAGGCCATCTTCGGGCACGAGATGGTGACGTACGAGGACGCCGCGCGCCTCAAGCGTCAGCAGGTTCTTCCGTTCATGGCCGACTCGGTGCAACCGCTCGGCATCTACGCCATGGAGGACGTGTACTGGACCTGGAAGCTCTACGAGCACAGCATGGACAGGCTCCGCGCCGAGACGCCCGGCGGCGAGCTTGAGCGGATCTTCTGGGGGATCGACATGAAGATATGTCGCATCCTCGGTGAGATGGAGTGCGCGGGAGTCCTCATCGACTGGCGGTGGCTCCGGCAGGTCGCTGAGAACCTCGCCAACGAGAAAGACGAGATCCTCGCTCGCATCGAGAAGCGAGTGGGTTACACCCTCAACCCGAAGTCGTCGGTGAAGGTTTCGGAACTTCTCTTCGGTGCGCCGGAGCAGGGCGGCCTCGGGCTCTCGACGAAGGCGATCAAGCAGGGGAAGTCTGGACAGTACTCGACCGGCTCGAAGGAGATCAACCACCTCCGGCGCGCGGGCGAGGTGAAGGACGAGGCGGGGAAGATCATCCAGCACAGCCTCGTCGCCGACATCCTCGACTGGCGGTCGCTCGACACCGTGCGGACCAACTTCGCCGTTACGATCGGCAAGCTCGCGCAAGGGGCACACGACGGGCGCGTCCACTCCCATTTTAACCAAACCTCCACCGTGGTCGCGAGACTCAGCAGTTCGGACCCTTTTAACTTTCAGAACCAGCCCAGAGATCGCAACCTGATCCGCAAGGCGTTCTGCACGCACCAGCCGGACGAGCCGGAGCTGATCAAGCTCATTCAGGACGCGACCGAACGAAAAGTCCGCGAGGACGAACTGCTCCTGCTATGGGGCGTGGACTATTCCCAGGTAGAGTTGAGGGTCATCTGTCATCTCTCCGGCGACAAGAATATGACCGAGGTCTACTCCTCAGTCGGCGGCTGTCACGCGGAGAGCGGCGGTCCGTGTCTCCGCTATCAGCACTGGGTCTGCGACGACTGCGACAAGAAGGACAAGACCAAGGACCGAACCGCGTCCATCTACCTTCCCGCTGTTCCCGAGGACGGCAAACAGTGCCCGCGATGCGGCGGCAAGAAGGTTAAGCACCAGAAGCGTTGCCGTCACGTCGACCTGCACCAACGCACGGCTGAGGACGTGAGGGTTGAGCGCGACCCTTTGAGCAAAAATCTCAACTTCGGCGTGTGCTATCGCATCGGTCCCGACCGCTTCTGTCAGTACGCCGATCTCTACGATGAGAACGGCGAGCCGCGCGTCGAATACGCGGCCCAGGTCATCGACGCGTGGTTCTCGAACTACGAGTCCATCAAGCCATTCCATGCGCTCACCGAGCGCGTCCTGCGGAGCAACGGGTGGATCGCTCAGACACTCACCGGGCGTCGACGCCGGCTCTCGCAAGAGAGGTCGCTCAGCGAGTTCAAGGCCGTCTCCGAAGGGATTCACTTCCAGGTTTGCGGCACCGCTCAGGACATCATCAAAGTCGCGATGACCCGCATCATCGAGGACCGCAACCGGCGTGCGGCCAAAGTCGGTTCTGCCGAGGCGCGTCTCTGGCGAAAGGTCCGCATTCTCGTTCAGGTCCACGACGAGCTGTTGGGAGAATGCCCCGCCGTGCTCAGGTCCGAAGTCAAAGAGATGGTCGACCGGCACATGAAGAGCGCGGCCACGCTGCGAGTCCCGCTCGATGCTTCGACGAAGTTTGGGCGTACGTGGGACGACGTACACTAAGTCTAGTGGCTCAAAGGAGTTAAGGCGGCGTGAGCGATACGTGCAAGCACTGCGACGGAACAGGCAAGGAGCCGGCGAGCAAGCTCCCGTTCAGGCACTACAAGACGCTCGCCGAGCTGAAGGCGACGCTCCTTGAGCCGAAGGAGTCTGTTCCGCTTACGTGCGTGCGCTGCGGCTGCGAGCGCGACATGACCATTACGTTCGGCGAGCCGCCGGCCAACCCAAACCTCGACGCCGTCGCGCAGCTGGCGAGTATCGTCGACGGGAGTCGCATCGTGGTCAGCCTCGTGTGCAGCGCGTGTGGCCCGTATCCGGCGACGCGCGTGGTCGAGCTTCGACCGATCTTCGACCTGCACAACCTCTGGGGCGCTGAGGTTATCCCAGAAGCGCTCATGCGCTCTATCTCGGAGATCCGCGCCAACGCCGCTCGGGCCAAGGGTGTGGCGTGATCCGCGCGATCTTCAACAAGCTCGTTCGAGACAAGATCCCCGAGCGCATCATGCGCGCCGGCCAAAGGCCGATCACCGCGGTCCTCTCGCCGCTTCGGGTGAAACTGGCGCTGCGCGAGAAGCTCGTCGAGGAGGCGATTGAGGTCCGCAACGCCAACGGAAACCGGCATCAGCTCGAAGAGCTGGCCGATGTCTACGAGGTGCTCAACGAGCTGGCGCTGCGCTGCGGGGCCGGCATGGCTGGTGTGAGGAAGGTTGCCACGGCGAAGCGCCGGGCGAAGGGCGGCTTCAAGAAGGGCATCTTTCTCATCGGGACGGAGACACCATGACGACCATGACGAGGGCGTGCGCGAGCTGCGGCAAGGCGATCCCCGAGACGAAGTGGGACGAAGCCGTCAAGAAGAAGGGCGTGTTGAAGTGCTCCTGTGGGGCAACCACGTCGCCCGGGACGCCGGAGTTCTCCATCACGCCGCCGAGCACCGAGCGCGACCCGTGCCTCTCCTACCACGGCGGCGCCGACACGTCCGTCGAGGCGTTCGCGACCACGTCCGCATCGAAGCGGGCGATGGACCGCCAGAAGATCATCGACTACATGAAGAAGCAGCCCCACGCCGAGTCGACGTGCGACGAGGCCGAGGTCGCTCTCGACATGGCGCACCAGACGTGCTCCGCTCGCTTCACGGATCTCCAGAAGGAGGAGCGCATCGTCAACACCGGGAAGCGGCGACCCACCCGCACGGGCAAGCAGGCCCGCGTCTACCGGGTGTCGACATGAGCGCCGACGACGAGCTGCGCTTGATGCACCACGCCCACGGACCCGCGACCGAGGTTGCCGCCGCGGCTGCGATTCTTCCACACGTAGCCGCCATTCGAGCGCAAGTGGAGGCGATGATCCGGGCGGCTGGCCCCGCGGTAGTAGGCCCGAGCGGCGCCGTTACTGGGGGAGTGATCGGCGACGAGTTCATCGCGGCGACCGGCCACGGAGAGTCGTCCGCGCGAACTCGCTTTACGGAGCTTGCTCGCGACGGCGTGATACGGCAGAGCGGGCACGAGCGCGACAATCGGAGGAACCGCGGCGAGGTGGTTTGGGAGTTGAATCCGACGCCGCCCGACTCGCCTGCGACGGAACCGCCGCCGATCGTGGTGGAGGAGGTCCCGCTCGCCGACCCGGCGCCGTCCGAGGTGGACCGGCTCAAGGCCGAGATCGACCGCCTCAAGAGGCTCATGTTGTGCCCGGTGTGTTGGGCCGGCGGCGTCGAGCGCGAGCTGCCGCGCACCTTCGTCTCCGACGGACGCGAGCGTCGCTGCTCGACGTGTGGCACCAGATTCGAGCCCAAACAGGGAGACGCCAAGTGACGATCGCCGCCGTCCCGACGCTTGCCCGCGACAAGCTCTACGTCGAGGACTGCTTCGACGTGTTCCCACTGATCGAGCCGGAGAGCGTCCGACTCGTCATGGGCGACCCACCCTACGAGGTGTCGCGACCGAACAACCTCACGACCATGGGACGCACCGGGATCGACTTCGACTGGGACAAGAACTTCGACCAGGTCGGGTGGCTTCCCCCAGCCGCCGACCTTCTCGTGCCCGGTGGAAGCATCGTCGTGTGGAACGACTGGAAAAAGCTCGGTCTCGTCGCGGAGGCGCTCACCGCCCTCGGCTTCGACGTGAAGCGGAAGCTCATGTGGATCAAGACGAACCCGATGCCCCGCAACAAGGAGCGCTCGTTCACGCAGGCGCACGAGGACGCGCTCTGGGCCGTCAAGAAGGCTCCGGGCAAGCGCGGGAAGTGGGTTTTCAACCGGCGCTTTGGCAAGGGCTCCGAGAACGGGGTCTTCCACTACCCGGTCGTGCGCACGAAGAAGGGCGTCAAGCGTCATCCCGCTGCGAAACCGCCCGCGCTCTTCCGCGAAATCTTCGAGATCCTCACGAACCCGGGAGACCTCATCGTCGACCCGTTCGCCGGTGACTGCCCGACCGCCAAGGCCGCGCGCGACTGCGGTCGCCGCTTCATCTGCATCGAGCAAGACATTCAGTGGGTCAAAACGGCCCCCTGCTCGATCGCCAACGTCTGAGGAGACCACGATGATCAATGCCTTCAAGCCGAACGAGCCGGCCATGCCGATTCGCCTCGCCGCCGTCGACGGTCCGACGCTCGATCTTCTTCTGCGCCCGGCTGGCGCCGTAATCATCAGCACCAACTTCGAGAAGACGATCGCGTTCGCTGTGAAGATCGACGAATCTCACCTCGCGGTGATGGTTTCCGAGCACGGCGACGAGGATGGGAAGACCGCGATCAAAGATGCCATCCTTCGCGATCTCGATGATCGGCTCGTGAAGATCCTGGGGCTCTGAGCGCGAAGCTCCGTTCCCGAAGCCGAGCTGTTCCAACCACCCAGTAGTGATGCTGCGCATCGCGATGTGGGAATCGTGTGGATTCCTAGTCCAAACTCTTTGAACGCGTAGACGGAGGGTAAAACGATGAGAGTCGACGCATCCGCAATTTCCAACCGGGCCAAGGGCAGGGTGTGGGAGTTGCACAAGCAAGGACTCAACAACCGGCAGATCGCCGATCGAATCGGAGTGTCAGACCGAACGGTCGCGCGAACCATCGCCAAGATGCGCGACGCACAGAAGCGCGAGGAGAAGCACCATGACGGCAACGATGACCAAGGGCGCAAGGTCGAGGGGTAAGGCCAAGGCGACCGCCCGGAAGAACAGGGTGATCCCCGAGATGGTGGGGGTCGGCAAGCGGCTCCAGCAGGCGAGAACCACCAAGGGCATGACCCAGGCGGATCTCGCCGCCAAGGCCGGGACGAGCGAGCAGGACATCGGTCAGCTGGAGAACGGCTGGCGGTCCATCTCGATCCCGCGGGCCTACATGCTCGCCAAGGCGGTCGGCGTGACCGGCGAGTGGCTCGTCACCGGGATCAGCCCGAAGACTCACGCGGCGCTCGTCTCCGCCGCCAAGAAGTTCCAGAAGGAGTTCGGCAAGGCCGCCGACGAGTCAGGCGAGGGCGCTCCCGTCACGGCATGAGGACCAAGGTCTACTGCCGACAGTGCAGCAGCGACCAGTGGGTCGACGACGACACCGGACGCTACGTTGCACACGCGATCGCGCCCTACGCGACCCAGTGTGCCTCTTCGGGAACCGCCTGCTCGACGAGCAGCCTGCCGGGGTGGCATCCGTTGCACGTCTGCGGAATGTTCTGCGACGGCCAGGACGGCGCGTCCTCACAGTGCGCCCAGGAGCGGAGACGAGGCCCCCCTGGTATCGTGGAGAGGCTTGCCTGGTTGAGCGGAGAATGAGCTTCGGACGCCTTATGATCATCGGAGAGGCTGGTCGCGACGCCCGGCGAGGGCGCCGACTGGTTCGCGTCCGGTGCCTCTGTGGCACCGAGATGGTCGTCCGCTACGGTAGCTTGACAGGCGGTCACACGCGAAGCTGCGGATGTTTGCGGCGCGAGTTGTCGGCGAGCAGATGTCAAACACACGGGATGGCTCGGACTCCAGAGTATCAAGCCTGGCAGGACATGAACCGGCGTTGCAAAGATCCGAAGCACCGGAAGTGGAAAGACTACGGCGGTCGCGGCATCGAGGTCTGCGAACGGTGGCGCGACAGCTTCGAGGCGTTCTTCGCTGACGTGGGATCGCGCCCAGCCGGGATGAACGGCAGGCGGGCAGCTTACTCACTTGAACGCATCGACAACGCCGCTGGCTATGCGCATGGAAACGTGCGGTGGGCGACGAAAAGCGAGCAGAGCCAAAATCAGCGGAGCAATACTCCGCTCACTGTTCGCGGGCAGACGCTTACCGTGGCCGAGTGGTCAAGACGAACGGGCGTGCTTGACAGCACGATTCGCTATCGGATGCGTGTCGGGCGTTCGTCCGAAGATGCGATCGCGGCAGCGCCGCTGCGGCGCGACAAGATTGGAGACCTTGCGTGAGCTTCGAGTTCCACGAAGACCCGTGGCCGCCGCCCGGCTACTACTCGGGCGGCGCGTTCGGTGGGCCGCGTGGAGCCCCGCTCCGCATCTGCTCGCCCCTCGAAGACCGCATTCGGAAGGCCCCAGATGGAACCCGTCACCTGAGCTACCAGCTTCCGATCATGCCGGTGGACACCAACAGGCCGATCTTCATCTCGGGCGACATCCGTGTCGATGACGACCTCACGACGCTCCTCAACTTCTCCGACAAGCCGGTCGGGACGATCGACGTGACTACTGGCATCTTCGATCTCGACATCGACAAGGCGCCGGGAGCGAACACCCGCTTCGTCGAGTACTTCTCCAACGGGACGCTTGTCGTTCAGCCGCCGGATGCCGACCCGAACAGCCCTACCACGTTTCAAGGGTAGAACCTTCGCGTGCATGACCTGATCGTCATCTCGGGAGGCCAAAGCGGCGTCGACCGCGGCGCGCTCATAGCTGCCCAAGGACTCGGCTACTTCGTCGGCGGGTGGTGTCCCAAAGGCCGCAAGGCCGAGGACGGCGTGATTCCACTCGGGTTTCCGCTCGTCGAGACCGAGAGCGAAGATTATCGAGAACGTACGCGCTTGAACGTGATGGACGCTGACGCCACGCTGCTTCTTTCTTACGAGGATGCGCCGACCGGCGGCACAAAGCTCACTCTCGACCTCGTGGGTGAGCTGGGCAAGCGTGGGATGTACTTCACGCTCATGTGCAAGGCTGACATCGGCCTCGACAAGCGGGCAGCTCGCTTCATTCGTAGCTGGATCGAGCATCACCGCTTCGAGATCCTCAACGTGGCTGGCCCGCGCGAGAGCAAGGCTCGTGGGATCGAGCATCACGTAACCACGGTCATGCGGCTGGTGCTCCAGCATCGAGACAGCTGCATCTGCGGACGCGCCTTCCCCCCAACGATATGGGAGAACAAGGCTTTCGCGGAGGAGGGGTCGCCTCTACGATGTTCTGCGTGCGGACACACGACGCTGGCCGCGGATTTTCAACCGCCGCCGGCATCTGTAATCGGAACAATCCGCTCCGGCATCGTGACTTGAGACTGGCTTTCCACTGTTCTGAAACCGCGTGGCGTAGGTAAAACGCTGGGTAGGGAACCGAGAGACTATGCTGCGAGCAACCGCAACCGGCTTCGTCATGCGAGGAGACCTCGGAATCCCCATCCATCTCCTCGACGACCACGAGCGCCAAGCGCTCGCCGCGTCCCTTACGCGCAAGAAGAAGCTCTGGGACGAGGATCAGGCGCCAGAGAGTGTGTGTGCCGCACGCCACGAGGACTGTCACCTGTGGGTGCCGCGGCACTACGACGAGGGACTCTGGGGCAACGTCCACCACTGGGACTGGGTCGAGGGCGAGTTCCACCGCTTCACCGTGATCGCCAAACCCGACCAAGATCGAGGACAGGACACGTCAATCCCGGCGATGGTCGAGTATCTCAAGGCGCACCACGGCGGCATCCTCGTGGCGCCGACCGGTACCGGGAAAACGATGTGCGGCTACGCGATCGGCGCCACCTTCGGGCGCAAGATCGGCGTGCCAGTCTACGTCGGGCACATGATGGACAACTGGGTCGCCGAGGCGAAGCGCGTTCTCGGGCTCACGGATGATCAGATCGGCATCGTGCAGGGCGATCGCTGCGATGTGGGAAAACCCGTCACGCTCTTCTCGATCCAGACGCTTCTCTCGCGCGGCGAGGTACCCGAAGCGCTCAGGAAGCAGATCGGCTTTCTCGTGTGCGACGAGGTCCACAAGCACGGGGCGGCTCGCTGGCGAGAGATCGTGCGCATGTTCCCCGCCAAGCTCCGGCTCGGGCTCAGCGCCGACCCAGTAAGGAAGGACGGGCTCGACGACATCGTCCGGTGGAGCTTCGGCGGCGTGGGGCATCGCGCCAAGCGCGTCCGCACGGAGCTGGCCCAGGCGCCCGCGATTCGGCTTATCGCCTTCGCACGCGCCTACGAGGAGAGCAAGTACCACAGGTGGAAGAAGCTCGGTGAGGAGTGGCGCATGGGTAAGTGCGACCCCGGCAAGTACGACACGCTCCTCGAAAACGACCGGGCTCGCACGAAGATGGTCGCGGAGGAGATCGTCAAAGCGGCGCTCAAGGGGCGCCAGATCCTTGTGCTCTCGGCGCGTGTCGACCACCTCAAGGAGCTGCGGCTCGAAACGATCCGCGGACTCGATCCGGTTCATCCGGTTGTGCGAGTTGCTGACGGCGTGCCCTATTTGCCCGACTACCGCTTCATCCAGACCGCCTCGCTCGAAGCCGGCATGACGCCGGAGGAGCGGAAGGTCGTCGGCAGCGCCGACGTGATCTTCGCGACCTTCGTGATGGCGCGCGATGCGCTCAACGTCCCGAAGCTCGACACCCTGTTCTTCGCCACGCCGCCAGGCGAGCCGCTTCAACCAGTGGGGCGCCTGCGGGAGAAGGTAGAGGGGATCGAACGGCGACCGCTCCGGGTGGTCGACTGCTACGAGACGCACGTCGGCTACTCGAAAGGGCGAGCTACTCGCCGCGTCGAAGCCTACAGGAGCCTGGGCTGTGAGGTCTTGGAAGTGACGAGGCCATGAGCGACTTCTCGCGGTTCATTCAGTACTGGAACGGCAACCCCGACTTCCGAAGGCGCGTCCTCGACGGGCAGAAGGAGAAGTACCACACGGATGAGGTCGTAAAGGAGGCCAAGCAGCGAGCCGCACGAGAGCGTTACGTGCCGACTGGCGTGAAGCCACACCGCCGTCCAAACAGGCCACGCGTCATCTCGGTCGATGGGATGGACATCGTGCTCCTTGGCCTCGGCGAGTCGGCTAAGCGCCTCGGCATCACCAAGCAAACCCTCCGAGTCTACGATGAGACTCACGTCATCCCCAGGAACCGGATCGTCGATGGACAACGGCGCCGGTGGTACCCCGAGCCGTTCATCGCGTTTCTGGGGCCGCTTCTCGCCGAGCAGGGCCGGCGGCGATTGCCGCTCTGGTGTCTCAAGCGGAAGGTAGAAGAAGCGTGGACGAGGGCCGAGGGTATCCCGCGGCTTTCAGAGGAGACCAGTCATGGCGAAGAAGACAGCGCCCCCGGCGAGCGAGTCGATCACCGTGTCCGAAGTGGTGATCCCGCAACCCGAGGCGGGAGCGCCGGAGAAGACGGAGACGGTGGGGGTCAGGGTTCACACGACTCCACCGGCACCGCTCCCCAAGGTGGGTCCGGCCCCGGGTGACACGGTCCTTGTCCCGACGACGATCCGCGTCTCACGATCGGTGAAGTTCAAGAAGGATGCCTCGACGCCCGCTGACGAGGCGTCGTCCTCAGAGCCCGCCGAGACGATCGAAGTTCACCGCTTCGCCACGACGCCGGCCTCCTGCTACGTCGGCGTCGATCTCAAGAAGGTCAAGGACTACAACTCGGCTGGGATCATGGTCGGTGCTACCGTTCCGTGCTACGCCGAGGAGATCGCCGAGGGCATGGAGCGGGCGTACAACCTCGTCATGGAGCGGCTCAAGGTCGAGCTGCCGAAGATCATCCAAGCCGCCTACGACCTCCGTGATGCGCGAATCGCCGAGCGAGAGCGAGACGTGGCGTAGGATGTCCGAAGCCGACGCCGAGATGGCCGAGAAGGCTGAGTCGGACGCGCCGAAGGAAGCTGCTCCCAGGTCGAAGAAGGCCAAGAAGGGGGCGAAGACGGCGGAGGCCGCCAAACCGGAGAAGCCCGACAAGGTCGAGAAGCCGGAGAAGCCGGAGAAGTCGGGAAAGGCTGGCAAGAAGAAGCGACCGATCGAGACCGGGCTCGACGACTTTCTCAACTCGGCCCAGAAGAAGTGGCCCGGCACCATCGCCAAGGCATCCACCATTCCCACCATGCACGTCCCGCGCATCACGACCGGCAACGTCGGTCTCGACATCGCCATGTACGGCGGGTGGCCGGGCGGTCGTCTCTCGATCGCGTTCGGGAAAGAGAAGAGCGGCAAGACGGGCTCGTGCCTCAACACGGTCGCCGAGTGGCAGCACTACTACTGCGGCCAGTGCTACCGGCGTGACTGCGATCCAGAGTGTGATTACTACGGCGACAAAGCGAACCGTCCCATCGCCGATGCGCTCTGGATCGACGCCGAGAACCGGCTTGAGAAGATGTGGTACTGGGTCAAAGGTCACGGCGTCGACCTCGACCACCTCATTGTCCAGGCTCCGCCCTCGGGACAGTACATCGTCGACTTCGTCGATGCGGCGATCCGGGACAAGGGCGCGTCGATCGGGCTCATCGTTGCCGACAGCGCCGCGCACTTCACATCGCAAGAGGAGATCGACAAGGAGACGATGAAGGGGCGCACGGCCCCGGTGAACGCGCTCCTCATCAACAAGGCGCTTCGCAAGTGGACATCGGCGGTGAACTCGCTCGGCGTCGCTGAGAAGAAGAAGCCGACGATCATCCTCATCAATCAGCTGCGGCAGACGCTCGACTCCTTCGGCGACCCGGAGATCCAGACGGGCGGCAAGGGGCTCCGCTACGCGCACTCGATCGAAGTCCGCTTCACCGGCGGCAAGTACCACTACCTCGTGCCTAACGAGGCGGGCGTGGTGGAAGACAAGGTGCAGACCTTCGGCGCGAAGTGGAAGCCCGGCCCCGACGACGCGCCCGACTACCAGGAGATCAACTACCGCGTGACCTCGTCCGGCGTGTGCCCGATGGGGCGCTATGGTCAGTTCAACTACTGGGTCAAGAGCAAGTTCGGACGAAAGCTCGGCGATCCCGACAACGCCGACCGCCTCTGGGAGTACTCGAAGCGCTACGACTACATCGAGCGGGACGGTCGCACGCACAAGCTCTTCGGGACCGAGGCATCGAACCTCGAAGCTCTCAAGACCGCCTTCCATGACGACAAGGCGGCCCAGAAGAAGGCGTGGGATGTCATCGTCACGAGGCTCATCGCGACCGAGTGAGCGACGCCGCGCCTACCACTTACTTCGACTGCCAGCCCCCCGCCGATGTCTACATGGCGAGTCACGTTCGTCTTCTCGACCGCTACGTGGACGAGCTGGTAAAAGCGTGTCCCGGAGCGAGACATCTCACCGTCGACACCGTCAGCGCCTCGTACTTGGAGCTGGCCGCTCCCGACATCATTACGCGCCTCGCCTCGCTTCTCGACGGAGGCGGTTGGCGCGAGCGCCTGTTACTCGATGTGGTCCCGGAATCGCCAATGGGGCTCATCTTCGTGCGCGATGGCGACGGAACGGCTATCGGCGTACTCAGGCTGGTGAACGCGTGAATCTCGAACGCGACATCCTCCACGCCGCTTGGAAGGCCGTTCACCACGAGATCGACCGCGAGATCCTTGAAACTGTGCTCTTTGACGGCATGAACGGGGTCGACCAGCTCGGCTACCTCGCCACGCACGACAGCGCGCCGCCGTGCTCCAAGCTCGCGCTGGAGAAAGGGGGCGAGCCGTGAGCGCGCTCGATGGCCCGCCCGTCACCCCGCGCGGCCCCGACTACTTCAAGGACAACGACAAGCCGAGGAAGGCCGACTGGAAGAAGCACGAGCGCGACATCTCGAAGCGCTCGGGTGATCGGCAGGTTACCGGCTCGGGGAATAAGCCTGGTCGGCCCGGCGACGCGATGGGCAACCGCTTCATCCGCGAGGGAAAGTCGACGAAACGAGCGAGCATCTCCATATCCTCCAAGTGGATGAAGAAGCTCATCGTGCAGTCGCTTAGGATGGGTAGAACACCCGTGTTCGAGATCCGGCTCGAAGGGGCTGAGATCCCTGTGCCTACTGACTGGGTCTTGATTCCGGCGGTCGACTTCCAAGAACTCGTGGAGGACGGCTGACCACCAAGAGGAGCCTTGCGCGTGGATCTCTCCGACGTGATGAAGACGGTGATCAAGTCTCTCGACTCATCACCGTCGGCGATCCCACCGCTGGTAACGACGGCGACGGCTCCCAAGCCGAAGGACAAGGCCGAGACCTTCTACGACGAGGTCTGCGCCTACGTCGGGCGCAGCCGCGGCGACGAGCGCAAACCGCCGATCGAGGACGGGTGCCTTCGCGCGAGCGCGCTCTCCAAGGTGCTCGCCGCGACGTTCAAGCTCGGCGAGCTGCGCACGCGCGCCGAGTTCGACATCGCCTTCACCGAGAAGCCGGTGGCCGCTGAGCTGATGACCTACGACCTCGGGCACGCGATCCACCAGCTATGGCGCGACAACTACCTCGGGCCGATGCGCCGGCTCTGGGGGACGTGGCGCTGCGTGCGATGCGACTGGGACCGCGACGGTGTGATGCCGTGGACATGCGCAGGCTGCGGTCAGACCCGATTCGAGTTCGAGGAGACGCTCTACATCGACCGAGAACTGCGCATCCGCGGGCACTCCGATGGTCTCCTCGCCGGGAGCGACCCGCACGCTCCGCCGAAGGCAATCCTCGAAATCAAGTCGGCATCCTCCGACTCGTGGGACAAGCTCACCGCTCCCGACGGAGACCACCTCGACCAGACGCACGTCTACATGCACGGCAGCGGCCTGCGCGAAGTGATGTTCATCTACGTCGACAAGGGCAAGCAGACGAAGTGGAAGTGGTCCGATGGCCGGCTCAGGCCAACCGGGCTTCCGCGCGTGAAAGTCTACCACGCCGAGTTCGATGACAAGCGGTGGGCTGGCATCAAAGAGAAGCTCGTCGATTTCTGGGCCATCTACGACGCGCTGGCGGTCGCGTGAACCGGCTCCTCGGCGCCTACAAGAACGACCCGGTCGGGGCGTGGATCTTCACGCTCCTGCTCGTGTTCGTCGGCTTCCTGCTCGGATGGGCTTTCCACCCATGAGCCGCATCCGTGTCCTGGGAGTCGACCCCGGGTTCGCCAACATCGGGCTCTTCGGGATCACCCGGCTGTCGCCCGGGGTGAAGGCCGAGTTCTCCCGGCTCATCCTCACCGAGAAGGGGAACGAAGGGTCGGAGGGCCAGTACGAAGACGATCTTCGGCGGCTGGAGCTGATCGAGGCCGAGTTCGTACTCGCGCTCGACGACTTCAAGCCGGATGTGGTCGCGTCAGAGCGCACGCCGAGCCTTCGCAACGCGCAGGCGACGCGCCAGATCGCGTGTGCCTTCGGGGCCATGCACGCGATCTCGCGCAGGCGCGGTCTCCCATTCCTCATCTTCCACCCCGAGGACATCAAGTTCGAGCTGTGCGGGAGCCGGAAGGCGAAGAAGCCCAAGCTCGCCAAGGCGCTCAAGGGCATCTTTCCGACCTTCTCCGATTGGCCGAAGGCGAAGAAGAAGGCCACGACCACAAAGCACGGCGGCTACTCGATGATCACGCACGTCGTCGATGCCGGAGGTGCTGCGATCCTCGCCAGCAAGCTCGATCTCGATGCTCTCCTCGACCAGCACCCGCTCCGGGTCACGGTTACCGAGGTCGTTCTTCCGCAGTCGGGGTCGCCGACGTGAGTGCGTGGTAAGACGTAGGGCATGAGCGAGCCGGAGGACTTCACGATCACGCCACCGACGCCGCCGAAGTCGAACGCCTTCGACTCGACGGATGCGGTCTTCGAGCGCGCTCATCAGCTCAAGAAGGTGATCGACACCGCCTACATCGGGCTCGGTCGCGAGCTGTACCAGATATTCCACCGGCGGCTCTTCGTCGAGAAGGGCTTCAACACGTTCGACGACTGGTGCGAGAACGGACTCGGCATCTCGATCGTCCGCGGCTACCGCGTCAGGCGCATCTGGACGAAGTTCGTGAAGGAGCTGAACCTCCGCACCGAACAGCTCGAAGGCGTCGGATACACGCGGGCGTTCGAGATGCTCGGAGTGATCAACGAGTCGAACGCGCAGGACTGGCTCACCAAGGCGCGGACTCTCTCGCAGCGCGACTTCCTCGTCCAGATCGCCGTGGCGAAGAACCCGACACCCGAGGCGCTCCAGTCGCTCACCGACGCCGGTGTGCCGACCGAAAAGCGCGAGGTCCAAGAGGACAACGACGACCTCTCCGGCGAGGGCGGCTTCGATGACATCCCGGGGGGCGGCGGCGGTGCGCTTCCGAGCGAACGGAGTGGGCTGAGTGCAAGCGGCCACTCGCCTGACCGGCGCCGCCCCCCGAGGGACGACCATGAGCCACGCTCCGCGGAGGTGCTGCCCCCCGAGATGGTGACCCTCTACTACAAGGTCACGAAGGAGCAGGCGACTTTCTTCAAGCAGGCCGTGGACGAGGTGCGCCGCGCCGACCCGCGAGAGATGTCCGACGGGCGCTGCCTCAACTACATCGCTCTGGAGTTCCTGAACGCCAGGCTCACGAAGGAGCAGAAGGCCAGCTCGCGCGTCGAGTTCTACCTCGCGATGTACGAGAAGGTCTTCGGCGGCAAGTTCGTCTGGATCAAGTCCAAGGAGGCGGCGGATGTGCTCACTCGGGCGATCGAGGAGCATCCGTCGCTGTTCAACGGAGCCGCTGTTCCAACCACCACCACCGAGAAGGAAGAAGACGATCATGAGCACCCCGACGACGAATCCCAAGGAAGCGACGACGACGCCGACCAGCCCGGCGCCCACGGGAGCCCCCGCGACGGGCACGGCGACGGCGCCGAAGAGGACCAAGAAGCCGCCCAAGCAGGCTGAGATCACGCTCGTCTCCGTCACGAAGGACCCGAAGACCGGGCTCCGCGTGTGGAACGAGCTGCCGAAGCCCGAAGGCATCGAGCCCGGCAAGAACGATCGTGTGAAGACCGCCTACAAGCCGGCTGTGAAGGCGGCGCTCCAGAAGGGTAAGAACGCGAACGACTACAACAACAAGCGGCTCGCCGTCATCGCGATCAGCGACGAGTTCCAGTTCAACGCGAAGATCGAGAAGGTCGAGCAGACCCGCGTCAACATCACGGAGGCGTAGTGGTCACGCCGGTCGGGAAGAACCCGCTCTACGAGCTGGAGCGGGACATCAAGATGTGTACGCGCTGCCCGCTCTCGGGCTACCGCACGAACGCGGTCCCTGGAGTGGGCAGCGCGAACGCGTCGATCTTCCTGATCGGTGAGGCACCCGGTCAGCACGAGGACCGCGAGGGCGAGCCGTTCGTCGGCAACGCCGGTCGCAAGCTGAATGAGTGGCTTCGCGCCGCCGGGATCGACCGCGAGCACATCTATATCTCCAACCTGTTGAAATGCCGGCCCGAGGACAACAAGTTCCCCGAGGGTGCGAGGGGCGGTACGCCGCTTCCGGTCGAGAAGTGCCGCCCCTTCCTCCACGAGCAGCTCAAGATCGTGAACCCTCTCGTCATCTTGCTCGCCGGGAAGCAGGCGCTCCAGCATGTTCTCCTGCCCGGAACTGCCGAAATGGCCTCGCCCTTCGAGCCGTGGGTAGGACGAGTGTGTCGGCGCCGGGACCTCTTCGGCGAGGCGCGGATCGGGGTCATGTTCCACCCCGCGTACATTCTCCGGTCGAAGAATCCACGGGAGGAAGCTCTGTGCGTCCAGCTGCTCAAGACGATCAAGACGTACGCGGCGGCGAAACTCCAGGGGGAGCCGGCCCCACTCCTCGACCTGCACGAAGTCCGGCCAGTAGCTCCGCCGACCTTCCAGCAGAAGCTCAGGCTCTTCGGCGAGTCCACCGGGTGATCCGCGGCATCTTCGGCGACGACGACGCTCGCCGTATCGACTACGTGGCGGCGCTGAACACCGTGAATGGACTCCTGCACGAAGCGACCGGAGAGACGCCACTCAGCAAGGACCGCGTCCTCCGGCTCATGGGTACCGGCGTCAGCCTTCTCCTCGGCCTTGCCGTCGAAGCCCTCGGAGGAGACTCGGAAGCGGCGGACGACCCGCGTCAGCTCAGGCTCTTCGGGGAAGACGATGCGGATAAACCGGAGTCAGTAACGTAAGCTGTGTAACACGCGCATCTTGTAGCGTGTTGAGGAAAAACAGAAAGCGGATAGACAAGCTCCCCACGTCGAGGTATAAAGTAGCTGCCAGTCCATACCACGACCAACGAAGGGAGAGCGCCGCGTGCCGATCAAGGTGGGACCGAACAAGACGTGCGCCGGAGTCTGCGGCCAAGAAAAGGACCGCTACTCCGACTTCGCCCCGCGGTGGGGCCACTGCAAGAAGCACAAGCCGTGGGACGAGACCTGCGACAAGTGCCAAACGCTCCGCGCGCTCCCCACTCGTCAGCCCCGGTGCTACGAGTGCGACAAGGTGCGGGACAAGCGGCGGAAGACGCCCAAGACGCCCAAGGCGCCCAAGAAGCCCGGCAAGGGCAAGGGCAAGGGCAAGGATGCCGCCAAGGCCGAAACCTCCGAAACCTCCGAAACCTCCGAGGCCCACGAGGCTCCCGAGAAGACGCCCGAGCCCGAAGCGACGGCGACCAAGGAGCCGACGGCGGCGCTGATTCCGAGCGGCACCGCGGTCGCGGTCGACGCCCACGGACCGCTCACGCGAGCCCCGTTCGTGCCGAAGCGCGGCATCGCGGTCCACCTCCGGCGCGGGTTGAAGGCGCTCCGAAACCGCTGCAAGCGTGTAGCGGCTTGGGAGAACGCGGTCGGCGTTGCCAAGGAGCGTCTTGCCGCGGCCCAAGAGCGGGACGACGGCAAGCTCGGGCAGACTCAGGAGCGCCTTGCCGCGGCGCAGGCGAAACTCTCCGCCGCGCTCGTGGCGCGGAGCTTCACGCGGCTGAACGTCGACCAGCTCGTCACGGAGTTGAAGGCACGTACCCTCACGAGTCAGGTCGTCAAGACCCGGTTCGGCTTCGGTCGCTTCGAGGCGCTTCTTCGTAGAGTCGACGACATCGTCGACTCGGCCTACGTCCAGGCCAACGGCGACGGCTCGTCTGAGGCCCTTACTCGGATCATGGCCCGGGTCGCGCCCCACTACGGCGTGTGGGTGGCGAAGCGCGTCCGGCACGAAACGATGCGCGGCGGCAAGCAGCACGCCGAGGAGGCCGCGCGCGCGGCTCGCGACGCCGCGATCTTCCGCGCCGTGACCACATGGGACCCCGACCACAAGGAGCAAGCCGCTCTCTCGACTCACTGTGGGTGGTCGGTGATGCGCGCCCTCCAGGTCCGTACGAAGGCGGATCGCGCCGAGGGGGTGCTCAAGGGCCCCGACGGGTGGCGGTCGGGCGCTACCTCGCTCGATCTCGTGGGAGAGCCCAGCACGGGACAGGAGTCCTACGAGCCCTACGCGACAACCTACGCGACCAAGGCTCCGCAGAAGTGCGGGGCCGCGACGCAGGACGCCGCTCGCCGCGAGGCGATCGCGCTCGACGTGGGCAACGCGCTCACAACCCTCGGCTCCGACGACGACCGCACGATCGCACGCCTGCTTCTGATCGAGGGCCTCGGTCGGAAGGCGGTCGGCAAGGCGCTCCATCTCTCCGGCACAGCTCTCAACACGCGGATTCAGGTGGTCCTCGACGCGCTCCGCGACCAGCTCGTGAGCTACGAGTCCTTCGGGTGGAGTGATGGGAGCGACGAGTGAGCGAGAAGGCCCCGAAACTCGATCTCAGCAACATCGTCGCCGCGGCCACGGCTGGCGTATCGCAGGCGCCCGTCGCGGCCAAGCCCAAGGGACCGAGCCCTATCCTCTTGCAGAAGGCGGTCGAGACGGCGCAGGCCGTCGACGCCTTCCGCGAGGCTGACATCAAGGCGAAGGCGCTCCGACAAGAGCTGCTCATCGCTATGAAAGTCGAGGGGATCAACGCGATCCCCATGTCGGACCGGAAGCCCATCACGGTCGAAACCGGCGAGGCGTGCTCCGCGCCGTCGCAGGGCGTCCTCAAGGCCAACCTCTCAGCCGCCGACGCCGAAAAGGTGTGGGCGGCGACGAAGAAGTCGTACGAGAGGCTCGAAGTTCCGAAGCCGGAGGGTCCAAGCGAGCCGCTCGCGTGAGGAGATCGACGTGTCCAGCCGACTCTCCAAGGCGCAGGTCAAAGCGCTTTGGCCCTACGTCAAAGGGCGAAGGGTTCACGACCTGGGAGCGGGGATGTGCATCGAGACGCGCATGCTCGCCCGACTCGGCGCCGCCCGAGTTGTCGCCGTCGACAAGGAACGGATGCCGATGGTCGCCGCTGCGCGCATCGAGCAGCGGCGCTGCTACTTCGCCGACCTGACGCCCATCGAGCCCAAGCTCGACGTGGCGTTCGTATGTTGGCCGCAAAACTACAGGGCTCCCGGTCTCGCGTACCTGTGCGGGCAGGCCAACACGGTCGTCTACGTCGGCAAGAACACCGACGGTACGGCCTGCGGCTCGGTCGATCTCTTCTCGACGCTCCTCGATCGCAAGGTGGAGGTCTATCTGCCCGAGCGGCGAAGCTCGCTCATCATCTACGGCGCTTATCTCGGCGCTGGCTGTCCAAGGGCTGTTCTCGGTGAGGAGCGCGCGTGCCTCGAAGGCCGTGAGCGCATCATCTCCTTCGAGGAGGCCGAAGGAGTTGTCGGGGCCATCGCGAGCTTGAAGCCCGACTAGGCCGGGTTATCCGCCTGTGGTAACTTGGTCTCCGGCTTACCGGAGGCCCAGATGGCGAAGAAGAAGGCGAAGACGGAGTCGGTCGATCACGTCGACGGCGCTGAGTTGGCACAGACCGCGACGGCGACCGAGCTGGCGCCCGCCTCGGTCTCCGAAAGCGCCGAGACCGTGCCGCCTACCCCCGAAGCCGCCGCCACGGCGGCTCCCGGCGCCGACTTCAAAAAGTGGGAAGGTGCCATCCTCGTTCCGATCGAGAAGCTCCTCTTCACGAGCTGGAACGTGAACGAGATGACCGATGCCGAGTTCTCCGAGCTGGTCGCGGAGATCGAAGACGGCGGCTTCGATGAGCCCTGCGACATCGTTCCGTCGCTCGACGACCCCGGCAGCTTCCTCGTCCTCGGCGGCGAGCACCGCGTTCGCGCCTGCCACTCGCTCGCGTGGAAGGAAGTGCCGTGCGTTGTCAAGAAACACCTCATCGGTGCTGACGAGGCCACGCTCAAGATGTGGTCGGTGAAGCGCAACCACATCCGAGGTCGGGTGAACGCGCAGAAGTACGCCGACCTGGAGCGCTCGCTCACCGAGAAGCACAACATCCAGCTCGAAGCGGCGCGCAACAAGATGCTCATCAAGGGCGACCTCCTCAAGTCCCTCCGCAAGAACGAGGCGGTGAAGGACAACGAGGGCGTCGCCGGGAGGAGCGACGGTGCTGGTGCCGATGGCGAGGGCGGCGGCAACGGCGACTACGACGGGCCGGCGACCGACGGCGAGAAGGACAAAAAGAAGGAGGTGAGGGACCGCAAGAACCTCCTCACTGCGCTCAAGACGGCTGAGGAGGAAGTGCTCCTCCAGTCGGCGGACACCGTCGAGCACGGGTACCTGTTCTTCAACCAAAACGAGAAGCTCCACCTCGTCGTCAACGAGTCGCCCGAGCTGGCGTCCTTCATCAAGCGCGCCGTCGCGGCGTGCAAGGGCGAGTCGATGAAGATCGACGAGATCCTGTGTTCCGCCCTCGCCGCCGAACTCCCCAAGTGGGAGGCGAAGTAGTCGTGCTCATCGTCGAAGCTGTCTGGGCGGCGCTCGATCTTCTGCGGGGACCGAGCCAGAAGCTCCTCGAAGACAATCCCGAGCTTCATGCCGCCTTCCAGTCCGCGCTCGCCGGTGACCGCAACGCGTTCGCCAAGCTCTACACCCACTACATGCCGTCGCTCCTGCGCGTCGCCAACTCGCGTACGAAGTCGCCCGAAGACGCGGAGGAAGCCGTCCACGACGTGCTCGTCAAGATCATGTCGGGCGAGATGGGGCACGCCAACGTCACGACGCCGCAGGGCTTGACCGGCTACCTCATGCGAGCCGTGCGGAATGCCGTGAGCAACAAGTCTCGTGCAGCCAAGGCCGGGCCATCGGCCAAAGGTACCGTCGTTGACCCCGAGACGGGCGAGGTCAAGCAGAAGCGCTACAAGCTGAAGGCGAAGTCGATCGGAGCCGACCCGGAAGCCGGCGAGGTCGATCCCACGGCGGCCAGCGCTGGTCAGCGGTTCGGCGAACCGACCGGCAAGACGACCGGGCTCAACGACGACGAGAAGAAGATCGTCCACATGGCGCTCGACCAGGCGATGACGAGTGCCAAGCTCGGCGACAAGGAGCGCGATTTCCTCCAGAGGCTCATCGGCAGCGGAGAGGATCTTCGTGACATCACTGGCACCGGCGCGGGCGCCGGACGCGCGGCCAAACTTGCGGCGGAGGTCTGGCCGGAGATGCAGGACAAGTCGAGGCAAGTCCACGCCAAGCGCATCCGCGATCGGTTCCTCAAGCAGTTCTGCGGCGACAAGGCCCTGAACGCGCTGATCCCGACCGGCCACTCACGCGAGACGGCATCTTCCGCGTTCCACACGACCCTCGGGCAGTTCAAGTCGGCCTGCGACGAAGCGATCCAGTCCGGGGTCTTCGACAAGGCGTTTCTGCTGGCCGAAGACCTGATCCACCGAGCCGGGTCGCGTCGTGGAACACTGGCGATGGGAGCTAGGAGCTGACAAGACTTACGGGTCGGTGTTAGGCTGAGGGACGGCGCCTGAGCGCCGGATAAGGGTTCAGCCGTGTCCAATCCGACCGCGAACGCTTCCACAACTCCCATCACGCCGACCTCGATCACACCGACGAGCGGCGGCAAGCCGCGTTGGTACCGTCGAGCCATCGAACAGCGGCGCAACGGTGTCTGGGAGATGCTCTGCTGCGGCCAGTCGGTCGACGACATCGCCAACCGCTTCAAGGTCTCCACCAAGACGATCCAGCGCGATCTCGACTGGTGGGAGAAGCGGCTCGGGCAGGACACCGAGGATCTCAAGCGAGACCCGAAGCAAGCCGCGATGGATGTGGGCATGACGGCCAAGCGGCTGATGAAGCTGGCCGAAGATGCCTACGTCGAACACGTCGCCTGCTCCAACGGAGCCTTCAAGGCGCGCTTCCTCCAGGTGTCGGGCAACATGCTCGTCTACCGCCACAAGGTGCTCGCCGACGCCGGCTATCTTCCGAAGGTCGGTCACGAGAAGGAGAGCGCGCCCAAGGTCACGATCAACTTCGCCGCGCGCTACGGCCCCGAGGCCGCCGTCTTCGAGGACCCGAAGTCGCGCCGCCGAGTCACCGATGCGTTTCTCTCGATGATCAAGACCGAAGGGCTTGCCGACAAGGAGACGCTCGGACTCCCGATGAACCCGAGTCACGTCGACGCCCCCGCGCCGACGAGTGACGAGGCGCTGCAACTCGCCGACCTCGACGACAGCGCCGACATCGTCGCGGAGTAACCAATGCCGATCATCCAAGACGGCGGTCGCTGGCGCAGCGTCCGGTCGGCGCAGGAGCGGCGTGAGTCGACCGACGAACGCGTTGCTGCCCTCTCGCCAGCCGAAAGGCTTCTTCTCCAGAAGGCGATCGTCGAGTGGCAGACGACGGGCAAGTCGATGCTCGTCGAAGATGTCGCCTCAGTCGACTGGGAAGAACAGCCGATGCCCGTTCGCGACTGGATTCTCAATGAGGATCTGATCGGCGAGACGGGCACCGATATGTACCCGCAGCTCCGCGAAGACCTCACGGAGCTGTTCGAGGGCGACTACCACGAAGCGATCCTAACTGGTGCAATAGGTTGGGGTAAGGACTTCTTCGCCACGACCGCGTGCATGCGGATGATCTACGAGCTGAGCTGCCTGCGGAACCCGCAGCACACGCTCGGTCTCGCCGCGGGCGAGCCCATCCACATCGTTCCGATTTCGCGTACCGTCGCCTCGGCCCGGCGAGTCGTCTTCGGTGGTATCTGCAAGAAGCTCGCACTCGCCCCGTGGTTCAAGGGCAAGTACGAGGAGACGATGGAGGAGGTGCGCTTCAAGAAGAAGGGTATCTACATCGTCGGTGGAGCTTCGCAAGACGCAGCAGCGCTTGGACTTAACGTGATCTTTGCGATCGTGGACGAGACGAACTTCCTCGGCGAAGGGAAGGTTACGACCGGCTCGGCCTCGTCCAAGGCCGAGGATAAGGCGACAATGATCTACAACGCCCTCGCCCGCCGCGTGAAGGCGCGCTACAAGCGGCACGGCGTCAAGGGCATGGTCATGCTCGTCTCGTCGAAGCGAGCTACAGCCGACTTCACCGAGCACCGGATCAAGACGGCGATCAAAGAGAACAACAAGGGCGTCTTCGTCCGCGACTACGCCATCTGGAACGTCCACCCCGAGCCCTTCAAGGAGCAGCAGTGGTACCGGTGCGCGGTTTCCCCGAAGGAGGGGCGCTGCAAGGTTCTCGAAGACCCGACCGCTGTCGCTCCGCCCGGCTCACTCGTCTTCGAGTTCCCCCAGGACTACATCGACGAGTTTCGTAATGACCCCGACGGCGCCACGCGCGACATCGCCGGTATCGCGACCGATTTCGTTGGGCGCCTCTTCATCACGCGTCGCTCGGCGATCGACCTGATCTTCGACAAGCAGAAGCCCAACCCGTTCAAAGCCCCGGAGTGGATTACCGGTCAGATTCTCAGCATCCGGTGGAACGACGTGATGACGAAGAACGCCCGCGGCGATTCGGTTCCCGTCTGTTGCGCGGGCGCGATCCGCCACGGGCACATCGACATGAGCGTGAACGGCTACGCTACCGGTCTCGTCGTTGCACACCAGGCCGGCTCAGTTCCGGTCCATCGCACGGACCCCGAGACTGGCGAGAAGATCCCCGAGGAGGCACCGGTCATCCACGTCGACGGCGTGCTCCGTATCTGCTCGCCAGACGGCGGCGACATCGACCAGGGCGAGGTTCGCGGTGTCGTCCTTCGCATGATCTCGGAAGGCTACCCGATCCGGTCGATGTCGATGGACCAGTTCTGCGGACCGCCGAACCTCCAGATGTTCAAGCGCCGAGGGCTCAGGGTCGAGGAGGTTGGGGAGCGCGTGGCGCGGCTTCGGCCCTACCTCATGCTTCGGCAAGCGATCTACGAACAGCGCATCGTCTGCCCGTGGCACGAAGGGCTCGACAAGGAGCTGCGCGAACTAGAGTTCGACACCGGCGCGAACAAGGTGCGGCACGGTCCCAAGGGAAGCAAGGATCTCGCTGATGGGCTTGCCGGCGTGGTCTACTACATCACCGAGCACATGCGAGGAGGCGGCCCCCTTGGGCCGCAGCTCGGAACGTCGGTCGCCGATCGGAAGGTGACTGGCACCGCGCAGTGGTCCAGCGGCGGACACGTTGAGTGGCACGACGAGGACGACGGCTTCGACGAGCTTCCCGCGGCTCCGAAGAAGCCCACAAACGACGGAGAGGACTACCCGGCGTGCATTATCCGCTGAAACTCGCCAGACGCCCGCTCCTCACCATCGAGGCATCGCCCTCCGGCGGGGTCATCGTTACCGATGGCGTGGGCGATGATGTGGCCGAGAGCGTGGTCGAGCCGCACAAGGCGGATGCGATCACGAACCGACTCCGCAAGATCGTCGACCGCTTCTCCGGGCGACGCTTCGAGCGCGCCAAGTACAACCGGCGTCAGCGCCATCTCTACCACGGGCGTGTCGCCCAGTCGTTGAAGGACCATCGCCCCCAGACCGGCCCGCGTCCAGTGCATCGTACCGCACCGGAGAAGCGCTTCGGAGTGGGAAGGCTGCGCAGCCGATGAAGTGTCCTAATCCCAGCTGTGGAACCGTCGAGTCGCGCGTCAAGAAGACTCTGATCCAGATGGAGCAGATGGGTGGCCCGCCTGGCTTTGACTTCGGCGACCTCAAGATGCGCATCCGAGAGTGCTTGACTTGTGGGCGGCAGTTCGAGACGTTCGAGTGCCATCGGTCGGTCTTTGCTCGGATCGTGAAGGCGAAGCCGATGGGCGAGGCGAAGGCGAGGCGCGAACCTTCGACTCCGACAAGACGACCCCTCAAGACGCAGCTTCCGCTCGATCTCCGGCGTTCTCTCGATGACGACTAGGAGCCTCTCGTGTTGAACCGTCTCTTGATGGAGATCAACTGCCCTCCGGCGAAAGGTCCGCCGGCCAACGTTCCGCCGAAACAGGCGAACCCGATCGAGCTGAAGCGCGCTCTCGCCGCGATCACGACGCGTCGCAAGAACCTCAACGCCGCCATCGCGAAGCTCAGCCAGCTGACGCCGGGCACGTACGCGCACGAGTGTCAGAAACTTCGCGTCCAGACTGCGACCGCGTGGCTCAACTTCACCACTACGCGCTGGAAGATGCTGTCGGAGTTCTCCAAGAAGTACGGCAAGAAGCACCCCGACACCGACAAGCTCACCGCCTTTGGCGACGTTCACGCCGGACACGCCGAGAAGCATCACCAGATCGTCCACTCGGGCTCGAACGAGGCTCACCCGCCACTTGCCGACATCGAGTTCCACCACGAGAAGGGCCACCTCGTTCACGCCGGGACCGAGCACCACTTCGAGGTTCCGCACGACCCGCACGCCGAGGTGAAGCATCCTGGGCACGCCGCGGGCAAGGCGCCTGGGAAGGAACCCGAGGAGGAACCCGAGGAGGAGCCGGAGCAAGAGCCCGAGAAGGCGCCCGAGAAGCCCAAGGAACCTGAGCAGCTCGTCTACTACCACAAGGCTATCTCTGCCGCCGGTCTGGAAGGACTCACCATCGGTCAGAAGAAGACGGTTATCGACACCGCCGCGGCGTTTCATCCGAGCGACCACCACGGCTTCATGGACGCCCTCTCGAAGAAGGGCATCTCCATTGCTGGCGGCGCGGCGAGTGAGGTGTTGAAACACGTCTCCAAGCCGCCGGCCAAGCCGGAGACAAAGCCTGAGAAGGAGCCCGAGAAGCCCCAAGGCCCCAAGGACGAGCCAGAGTCGGTTGCGACCGTCGGCGGGCTCACCACGCACGAGAAGGAAGCTCTCGACGCCTATGCCGCGTCGATCGCGCACACCACCCACTTCGGTGTCGAAGCGATCGGCAAGCTCAAGCAATACGCCGCCGATGCCCTCGGCCTCCACATTTCGAGCCAAGTCGCTGGAGACGTGGCGCACGCCGCCTCTCAGAAGACCCAAACGGCGAAAGTGCCCGAGAAGGTCGCCCAACCGGCCAAGATGCCCCAAAGCCTCGGCGACTACAACCCCGACTCGCAGGACAAGATCGCCGACATCGTGAACAAGGTCGTCATGGACGCCGGTGGGCACGCCGGGCTCGGCGTCGCCGGCAAGGAACAAGCCTACCTGGCGGCCAAGGACGAGATCGACAAGCAGCTCGCCAAGGCCGGTCTGCCGCTCCACCCAGGCGACGTGGATCACGAACTGCACGCCGCGATGAAGGCGTCGAAGCTCGGTGCAGCGGCGGAGCCGGCGAAGGCGCCCGAGCCGGAGGTCGACCCCGATGCGCCCGGCCCAAGCGGACACCATCCGTGGGCCATCTCCGACTACACACCGACGGAGAAGGACAAGATCGGCAAGATCGCCAACGAGGTGATCGCTGAGAAGCCAGTCACCCACGCCAAGTCCGCCGAGCCGAGCCCGGAGCTACTGGACAAGTTCAAGCTCGAACTGGACAAGGCCGGCATCCCGCTCAAGCACGCCGATGCGCACGCCCTGATGACCGGAGCGCTGGAGAAGTTCAAAGCTGCGACGGTCAAGCCGACGCCGCCCCCGCCCCCTCCTCCGGGCCCGTCGACCCAACTCTCAGCCGACCAACACGAAAAGCTCAAGGAGAAGGTGAAGGAGCACCTTCTCAAGCACGCGGGCGAAGCCGCTCACGGAATGCTCCCGTCCCACTCGAAGCAGCTGCTCAAGGATGTGGGTATCGAGAACGCGGCGCACGAGGTCCACGCGATCCCGCACGACATCGCCAAAGAGCACCTGAAGGAGATGGGCAAGCTCGAACCAGAGCACGTCGCCCATCTTGCCAAGATGGCCGATACCTTCATCAAGGGGAAGTCCGACGCCGAGGAGCCGGTCGACAAGGGCGAGCTGATCCACGATCTCCAGAAGATCGCTGCCGACAAGTACGGCAAGATCCCCGACGCCTCGACCACGCTCGACATCGTCAACTCGTCGATCGAGAACGCGAAGGAGAAGCCCAAGCCTTACGCCGACTACTCGAACCAGGAGAAGGAGGAGATTCACCAGGCGGCGAAGCAGCTCGCGGTCAAGTACGCGACGCTCAACAAGGACCAGCACGAGTTCAAGTCGGCCCTCGCGCAGCACCTCGCCCAGAACGGCAAGCCGCTCTCTCAGGCCGCCGTTGACATGGTGGCCGGAAACGCCTGGGCCAACCACACGAATCAGTCGTGGGATGCACTCTCCGCCGACAAGAAGGAGATGCTCAAGGCGATCGCCAAGAAGGCGTTCACCTCCAAGGGCGATCTCGTGGCTGCGATCGCAAACTCGGGGATCGCGCACCTCTCGCCGGAGGGCTTCAAGGGGCTGGCCGACGAGGTCGCGAAGGAGACCACGCCGCCGGAAGACGAGAAGCCCGTGCCTTCACTCGGCGCGCTCAAGACACAGGTCTTCAACTACTGGGACGAGCGCGCCAAAAAGGAGACTCCTGACGAGTGGACGTTCGTTCCCGGAGCCGCCGAGTCGGTGATCAAGCCGGCGCTCGAAGCACACAAGCCGTTCTCGACGCTCTACGGGACCAACCAGAACCACTGGCTCCACGACCTCTGGGCCGTGTGGCACACGTCCCACGCGGCAAAGGCTGCGAGCGAACCGGCTCCCGCTGCGCCGCCAGCTCCGCACCCAGCCGCCGAGGGGCCGGCTCCGCCTCCAACGACCGCCTCGCCCACGCACTTCGCCTACACGAAGCACCAGAAGATCATGAGTGCGCATCACTTCACACCTCAGCAGAAGGAGCACCTCGACCACAAGATTGCCGAAGCTCTGGCCGGAGGCGCGCACCTGACGGCGGGCGGTGAGCCGAGCGATTGGAAGCTCGCTGGCGTCGCGGCGAAGATCCACGCCGAGTTCAAGAACGACTGGGGCGCTGCTGGCGTCACCGGAGTCAGCAAAGACCTCATCAAGAAACTGGTCCAAGACGCCGCCGCCAAACCTCATGCGCCCGAGGGAGTTGCTCCATCGCCGACGACGCACGATCCGCCAGCCGCCCAACCCGACGACTACCTCGCGATGATCAAGGCGGCTCCAGCCGGGACGCTCAACGCTGAGCACCACGCCTCGTTCGTCGACATCGCCCACAAGGTCTTCGTCCAGAAGAAGTGGGGCGGCGACTTCGCCTCGCCCAAGCAGAAGAAGTTCTTCGAGTCGATGCTCAAGAAGGTCAAGGCCGCCCTCCCGGCGACGCCCACCGCACCGCCGCCGACGATCGCGCCGGAGCCCACTCCGGCACCGGAACCGGAGATCACCGACGAGACGCCCGAGTCGAATCCGATCGGGATGACCAAGGAGCAGCTCGACAAGTTCATCAGCACTGACAAGCCGACTTCGGGGCCGACGCCCCCGCCGCTCACGCATCCTGGCTGGAAGAAGAAGGGCGCCTTCGGCGGCGGCGGCGCCCACGACAAGTCGTTCCTCGCGACAGACAAGAACTTCCACCCGACCGGCAAGACGTTCAAGACCGGTGCGACGCACGCCTGGATGTTCAAGGGGGATGCCGGGGCTCCGTTCGTCGCGCACGGAGAAGCCGCAGCGGGTCGCTTGCAGAAGCTCCTCGGCATCGGGGCGACCGATCACATCTGGGTCGAGACCGACCACAACGGCGTGACCGGTGTGATGCAGCACTTCGAGGCCAACCCCTCGTTCCGTGACAACGGCGAGCACGAGCCGTGGAAGACGCACGTCCACAAGGACAAGATCGCGAAGCAGCTCCAGAAGGCGGTGATCGCCAACTGGCTCAACGACGACTACGACGATCACAACGGAAATTTCGTCGCCGACGACAAAGGCAACGTCACGCCGGTCGATCATGGGCAGGCCGCGCGGTTCTTCGACTCGTCGATGACGCTCACGAAGAAGCTCAAGTGGGAAGCCCCGAGTCCTACGGTCAAGGGCTTCCAGTCTGTCAGCCAAGACCAGGGTAAGGGTTTCCCTGGAAGGATGCTTCGCGACTGGTCGGACGGTGAGGACATTGCGCTCATGCCGCTCACGAGCCCCGAGTTCGAGAGCGTCATCGCTCGCGCCGAGTCGATCCCGTCAGACACTTACAAGAAGATGTGGAAGCCTTACGCCGAAGGGAGCGTGCAGAAGTTCGGAGCCGTCGCCGGCTACTCGGCTGTCAAGTCCGATCAGACCGTCGACGGGTTCCTCGATGGAATGGACGCGCGCCGAAAGAAGATCCGCTCCGAGGTCGGAGACTTCTACGCGCAGCTCGCCAAGCAGCGCGCCGCTTCGCTCAAGGCGAAGGGCGACGCGCGTCCCATCTCGGCAATCGAGTCCGAGGTCCGCGACCAGATGGGCATCGACGAATTCCTCCAAGGGAAGCCCGTCGTTGCGAAGGTCGACAAGAAGGCGCTCGCTGCCGCGACCGAGCCCGGACCGCCGCACAACTGGCTCGATCCCAAGTTGCCGACTATGTCGCAGATCCCTGATGATCACGTTCGCGTGAAGCAGGGACACGCCGGTGTCGATCTCATGGTCGGCGGCCAAGACGTGAAGGATGGCCGTCTCCAGATGTTCCATCTGGGCAACAACACGATGGCGACGTTCATTCTCGACACCGGAGCGCGAACGAAGCTCGAATCTCGACTGCCGGGTGCAGCCGGTGGTGCTTCGGCCATCGCTGCGCCGGAACCGCCCGACATCCAGCCCTTCGAGCCGCCGCCCAAGCCGACGTTCAGTGCGAAGGGTGGCGACTTCCACAAGAAGATCATCGGCGCAGCCGGTGACACGAGTTCCGCTACGAAAACTCTCCCCGACGGGACCGTCGTCCCCGTCACCAAGATCGAGAAGTACGTCTACAAGCACTTCAAGGAAGGCGCGGGCGGCGTCAAGTACCACTACTTGAAGCAGGGCATCGACGCCGCCAGCGCCGCCGCCCAGTCTGCCGATCCGGTCGAGAAGGCGGCGGGCGAGCACTACCTGTCCGAGTTCAATCGACTCGGACACCTCGCTCCCGACGGGTCCTATGCGCTCAAGGCGGCCAGCGAGATCCCCACCGACGAGCAGGAAATCAAGCGCTTCGAGCCGGCGAAAGCACACCTCGCTGCCCAGAAGAAGGCCAAGGCGAACGTCGAAGCCGCTCACGCGCAGGCCGTCGAGACGGCCAAAGCCGCGTGGGAGGAGAAGAAGACCAAGGCGGAAGCCGACTACCAGAAGAGCCTCAAGAAGTACGAGGATGACACGAAAGCAGCCGACGCCGACGCGGTCAAGGCTGGAAAGCTGGCCGCGACCAAGCTCAGCTACTACCCGGTCCCCGAGGCCAAGTTGAAGAGCAATCCGGCAGGAGACAATCTCGTCTCCAAGGAGGCGACGTGGGACGGGACCTTCGGGAAGCCGTTCGATAAAGACGAAAATGAGATGGACACTTACCAGCTGGATCTTACCGACGCCGTCACTGGCGTAGCGGTCGCTGGCGGCAAGCTGGCTCCGACCAAGCGCCTGCTGGTCCATTACGTTCCTGGGCACATGGGGCACGGCTCCAAACGAAAGTACCCGGCGCGCGGCGGAACCGTCCGCGTCCAATTTCCCGAAGGGGCAACAAAGGAACAGATCGCCGACTACACCAAGAAGGTCGCGCACATTCTCGGCACTGACATACGACCAGCCGATGAGAAGGACCACGAACTGACCTACCTCCGGCGCATGGCGTGGCTCAGGCGCATCGAAGGCTACGGAGTGGGCTCGGTCAAGCTCGCCGATGAGCCGAGTGGTTCGGCTGAGAAGAAGATCGAGTGGTGGGTCGACAAGTTCAAGCAGACGCCGACCGCCGCTGGTCGCGGGCCACTCGGCTACGATCCGCGCTACGAACCCGAGCGTACCGCCAACGGCAAACTCAAGACGGCGGCGGGCCAGGCTGTCTACAAGAAGAACGCCGACGGGAGCAACAAGCGCAACGCCAACTATCAGCCGCTCGCCCACGACTCGGGTGAGGGGCGAGCCGCGTTCAACCGCTTCGATGTTACAGGCGAGGAAATGAAGAAGTGGATGGACGATGGGCTCACGCTCTCCAAAGCGAGCCTCACCTACGGAAAGGAGAAGGAGAGTCTCCTATCCATGATCAACATGGGCGGCATCTACGCGACCGAGAAGCGAGCCCACATCGGCCTCGGCGTCTACGGCAAGGCGCTGGGCGGTATCTCGCCCGGTGCCGACGTGCAAAGCGGCGGCGCGAACGACATCTTCCTCTTCATCTCCAAGGTCAAGCACGACAGCGGGTGGGCCCAGTTCGATCCCCGGCTTCTCCTCGAAACGTCGGCGTGGCACCACAAGGGCGACAACTACGGCACAAAGGTCGACTACAGCCACGGCCAAGTGTCGAATCGCACCGGCTCCGTGCAGGAGAACCGAATGGTCTGTGTCGCAGAAGCCGTTGCTGCTGCCAGCGCCAGCGGTCCCTCGAAGGAGGTGATGGTCGGCGATCGCATCTCCTTCTGGAAGTGGCTCGCGCAGCTCAACCTCTCAAAGTACGACATCGACCCGAAGCCGGTGATCGAGAAGCTCAAAGCGGCGGGCATCACCCATGCCGGACCCGACAAGCGGCCTCTCGAAGAGGTGATCAAGTGAACCTCGACGCGGTCGTTCGCTTCGTTCTGGACAACAAGGTTCGGAGTCGACTCGTGTGGCCGGACGTGGGGCACATCGCGCCATTTCATCCCGTCGTCTTCGCCAAGGCGGTCGATGCCAAGATCGCGCTCGTCGTCTGCGGCGCCTACATCGCCGAAGGGAGCTATGCGGTCGTCGCGGATTACGTGCGCGACATCGTCGCCGGGCAGGACAAGTTTCGGATCGTCGTCGGCGGCTCCTTCCCAGAGGAAGCGATCGACCTGGAAAAGATCAGCTCCACCGATGAGTCGATGCTCGAAAGATGGAGGACCGGATCGGCCTCTTTTGACGAGGACGATCCGCCGGTAGCTGCGATGATTGAGGAGAAGCTCAACGCTGCGTCTCCGCCAGACGATCCCAAACCGACGATGCACGTCAAGTTCGTCCGGTGGGGAGAGTTTGATCGGGATGCCGGTGGACTCGCGCCCTACGGCGTTATCCTCGTCTCCCCAGAGAAGCTGCTTCGCGCTGTCGGGTTCCCTGGTCGGGAAGCGGCGGCGAACGCGTGGAGCCAGCGGTTCTCCTCCGTACCGGAGGACATGCTGGAACGGCTCCCAGGACTCGTCGGGCGCACCACTCACATCTCCACCCCAGAGACGATCAAGGCGGTCGAGTGGGAGGACGCCCCAGAGCGCGCCCTTCACAGATTCGGCGCCGACTACTACCACGAGACCGGCGAGACGCTTTTCCCGTAAGATAGGCCGGTTGGAGGACGCATGAAACACGACGAGTTGGTCGCGGCTGTCGATCGCATCCGGCACTCATCGGCATTCGCGCCGGGCGATCCGACGACGTTCAAGATCCCGGTCCTCCGGCACGAGCTGGAGCTGCCTGGGCCGTGCGACCCCTACGACTACATCGCGCTCCTCAAGGCCAAGCTCGGGCTCGCCGACTTCGCCGAAGAACACCGTGTGGCTGTTATCGGGGCCGGGCTGGGCGGGCTCCCCGCAGCTGCGCTCGACTTGGGCGTCGCCGAGGTCGTCTCCATCGAGCCCCGCGCCCGCTTCCGCGCAGGTCTCGATCTCGTTACGGGGGTGCTCAACGAGGTCCACCCCGTCCGCAAGAACGAGAGCGAGGAGATCCCGGACCAGCACCGAACCCGCTGCTTCGGCGGATGGCCCACCGAAGGGCACCTCGAATCGCTCGGGGTCTTCGACCTCGTCATCTGGCCGGAGTGCTTCGAGGAGGCCGTCTTCCCCGTTGAGGCGCTCGTCGTGGCGCTCAAGCTCCTCAAGCCGGGCGGCCAGCTCGCCATCGAGGTGAAGCTCGGGCAGAACGAGCACATCCCCGCGGGTCGTATCAACTCGTGGCTCCCGACGGCTGAGGCGTTCGAGAAGCTCGTGCTCCGGGTCAACGGCAAGGCCGTTTCCGCGTCGATGCCAGGCCGCGCTGGAAACAAGCTCCTCTACATCATCGAGGCGTTCGAGCCGAAGATCCCGGCGATCCAGGCCGCGCCGTCGACGCTCCCCGCCTTCCCCCGAGATCCAAAGGCGCCGGTGGTCGTCGCCGAGGCCGCCCCCGCGACCGGGCTACCTGTTTTCCCACGCGACCCCGCTCCGAGGACCGTTCACCGCATCGGAGCGCCTCCGGCTCCGCCAGCGCCGCCGCAGCCGCCGCCGGTCGCAGCCGAGGATTCGGACAACGATGTGGTCGTGATCCTCGACGAACCCCTGGAGCCGGAGCCGGAGCCGCCCATCGAGCCCAAGAAGCCGGGCCGACGCGGGAGCAAGTAAGCTCATTTCGAGTTTCGACCCGAACGAGTAGAATCCCAAGGCAGGGAGCGAGGCCCGATGGCTGCTACGAGAACCGTCAAGATGCAGGGGACCTTCGAGGTCATCAACGCCGCGAACGTCTCGGAGACCAAGAAGACGACCCAGGACTCGAAGGACGTGACCGAGGTCACCACGACCTCGCCGCAGGTCATCGCCGGGCTCCAGACGAACGTGCCCCTCCCGATGGGTGGCGTCACGCTCGCCAAGCGGGTCTTCCTTCGGACCGACCAAGAGGTCACGCTCAAGATCGGTGTCAGCACCGATGCCGGCTTCAAGTTCGGCCCCGGCGACGGCCAGTGGTCGAGCACTTCCGGTATCCCCGGGATCTTCATCACCACCGGACCCAACGCGACATCGGTCGAATCGGTCATCGCTGGAGACTGAGCCTTGGACGAGCTGAGCGAAGCCATCGCGGCCTTCCGGTCGCTCGACGAGTGGGGTACCAGGGCCCGAGAGGGAATCCAGGCCATCGTCAAGAAGTACGCCAAGCCGGTCGGTGGGAAGGCCGCTCCAAAGGCTCCCACAGCGGCTCCCACAGCAGCGCCGAAGGGCACTCCGAAGACCGCTCCCAAGGCCGCTCCACTCGCCGTTCCGAAGGCTCCCGCCCATCCAGTCACCAGCCTCGCTCGCCGTCCGCTCGCCAGCGCGCCGTGCCCGAAAGGCACGACACGCATCGGCGCGCACTGCCACGGCGACACCGGGCGTACCAAGAAGCTGCGGAAACCGCGCAAGCCGAAGGCGAAGAAGCCGGTAGCGACCGCCGCGCCCGCGGCTCCCATGGGCGTCACGCGCAAGCTCGTCGATCCCTTCGCCCAGGCCGCCCAGCCGAAAACCGCCACGCCGGGAGCCGCCAAGCCGAAGGCCGTCATACCGAAGGTTGCCTCCGGCGGTCACCGGACCCTCTCCCGTCGTCCGCTCGCGAGCGTCGGGAGCATCAGTCGCGTCGGCGGCGCCAAGAAGGCCAAGATGGCGTTCGTGGCTCCGACGCGCAAAGCGGCCAATCGCAAGCCGGTAGGCGCCCACCCCATCACCGGAGCCCCGCACGATCGGTACTCGGCACTGCTCGCCAGGCACCGCAAACGGAAGGGCGGAAGCGCCCGAGTGTCTGGTAAGGTAGCGGTGTAGGTGCGAAACTGGCGTGCGTTCTCGGGCTCCGTCTGCGAAGATGGGTCCGATGGGTAGGAGCGGTCGATGAGACTGAGCGACTTCCGAGTCAAGACGGACTTCTGGCCGCTCGTTTCCTCCAACGACGAGCTGGTGATCGTGCATCGCGATGCGCTCGCCGTCATCCCGGTCCTCTATATCGGGTGCCACGAGGACACGACGTTCACGATCCGCAGCGCGCGAACCAGCCTGGCGGTCGAGACCGCATCGCCGTGGAACACGACCTCGATGAACGGCGGTGAGAAGAAGAAGATCGACCTCTACGATGGGGTCGACGTTCTGAACATCGTCTCGAAGATCATCCTCACCAGGGGCTCGATCTTCGTCGGCATCGCGTCGTTCAACGAGTTCGACGCCCACTTCAGGCAAGTCACCGTTCCGAACGGGTAGGAGATCGACATGGGTGCATTCGACCAGATGGCCGGACTCGGGATCACGCTCACGCGGCGCCCCCTTCTGTCGCTCGGCGAGGAGGACAAGTCGACGCCCGAGACCGTCTCGTGGTACGGCAAGACGCCGCCCGAGACGACCTCGACGACGGGCAAGCACGACCCCAACACGCGCTACCGTCCGAAGCCGGACCCGAAGTACGGCGACAACGACCAGACCACGGCCAAGGTCTCGGCGGCGCAGCTGCGCACGGGCAAGCCCGCTCAGCACAACACCAAGTAGGAGTCCGACATGAGCCGGTTTGACGAGATCGCGGGACTCGCGGAATCGCACAGCCCGATGCTCGGAGTCCGTCTCCGCGACCTCGGACAGTTGGCGAACACTCACCTGTCCCACCTCAAGCGGGCGGCGAGCACGGGCACGCCGTCCGACCTCCGTGACGTTGTCGGCCAGCTCGACAAGGTCATCGGAGAAATGAACGGCATCGCCAAGCGACTGTAGGATGGGCTCCCTTGGGCTACCTCTACGATAACCTGCCTTTCGGGAGGGACATCGCGGAGTGTCCGGCATTCTACATTTACGCGATGTTCATCTACTTCGAGCGTGCGGATAGGTTCGCCGCCGACAAGCCCAAGACGATCCTCGCCCAAACGATTCAACGCGTCCTGCCCGACGTGGAGGACTGGCAGGTCTCGGTCGTTCGCGAGGACCACGTCGTCTTCCGCTTCCACGATCCGGCGCAGCGGCAGCAGGCGCTCGACGCTGTTCTCTCCTCGACTCCGGTTGAGCTGGTCGTTCAGAAGGTGACTTTCGAGAGCCAGGGCAGCACAGTCCTGCCGTCGGGTCAGGTCTTCCCAGCTCCCGCGCCCCCGCCGCCGCCCTTCCCCGATCTCGGGCCGATCATCGACGACCTGGAGACGCGGGTTCATCAGCTCGAACTCGACGAGGAGGGCGAGGTCATCGGCAGTGGCGTCAAAGTGCGCGAAGTGGACGGCTTCCCGGTCGTCGACCCGACGAAGACCATCATCGTGCCCAACAACACGCTCACGCTCGGTGGACCGGACGAGGCGATTCTCGACTTCAACTCCTTCGAGCTGCGCGAAGTCGTCATCGGGCCGTTCGTCGAGACGGTCGTCCCGGACACCGCCATCAACATTCGGACGGGGGCCTATGGCGGCGGTCTGTTCTCGCCCGCCCCGGTGTCTGGCGATCTGAATGTTACACTCCCGGCGTCGGGTGCCGCTTTCAAGGACGATGGGCGAATCGAAGTTCACCTGAACGGGCAGGATCTTCCGAAGGGCGACGGCTCTGGCAACGGCATCGCGGAATGGGTCTCTGCGACGCAGATCAAGATGCGTGTCAAGGTCAAGAATAAGGATACCATCATGGTTCGGGCGCCGTTCCCGACCGCGTAAGGAGCCCTCTGAATGAGCACTCTCGACCAAGAAACACAGATCCGCAACTCGGATGTCTACGACGACACCGTTCCTCCCGGTGCCGGTCTGGAGACGCCCGCCGCCGCAGACCAGAACATCCTGTTCGACCTGAACGGGCTCCGATCGCAGGTCCGGCGCATCATCGACCCGCAGACACAGGTTGGGACCGCCGACTGGTTCGTGAGCATCGCTACGGCTCTCGACAACTTCGGTTTGCGCCAAATTCACGACAAAAAGTTCGTGTTCAAGTCGCCGCGCGACACGAACAACGTCTTCACGCTCGGCGCGGGCGCGCTCGGCAAGCTCGTTTCGTCCGCGATGGTCGCTGGCGGTTCGGGCATCATCGCGGTCGGGCCGTCGAGCACCCAGAACAACGCCTACCTCGCCGCGACCGAGGCCAACTTCACCGTCGCCGGTACGCTCGGCGTCGGACTCTCCACGGCTGCTTCGGCGGCAGCTGTGGTGCTCAACGAGGTGGACATCTTCATCGGGAGCACGAACGATCCGCCGCTCGACGGTGGCACGCGCGTGTTCGGTCTGCTCCAGGTGCTCACGGGCACGTCGGACGGTACGGCCATCGCCGCCGCGGCCAGCGAGAACCTCCAGATCAGCTTCGTCAAGATCAACCCGACGACGGACGCGATCGTCGCGGTCACGTTGCCCGCCGGAACTTACCAGTTCCAACTTCCGTTCCAGCAGAGCTTCTACGGCCTCGATCGCGGCGCCTTCCTCTCGGGTGGTCAGCTCCCCGACATCATCGACCCCACTTCGGTCGTCACGCGCCTCCCCTTCCGGCAGTTCAACGTCACAGCCCAGGCGGCGGCGGCAGAGACGTTCAACGTCCAGACGGGCGTGTTCTCGGGCACCGGAACCACCACGACGTTCGCCAGCTTCGGTACGCCCATCACACCAAGCACAGCTGCCGAGTTCCGCGACGACTCGCGCTGCAAAATCTGGCGGAACGGGGTTCTCCAAGCCAAGGGCGCCGGTGAGGATGTAACCTGGGTCTCCACGACGCAGGTCAGCTTCACGACGAAGGTCAAGTCGGGCGACCGCATCCAGATCGAGAGCCCGGCATCCTTCACCTAAAGCGGAGACGTAGAGATTAGTCCATGAGTGGGATCGCCGCCGACCAGATCCGAGAGATCAACACCTTCATCGGAGACATCGTTGCCCTCGTGGACGATGGCGGCACTCCCACGCTTCCCGCTGTTCGGGCTACTCTCCTCAAAGCGATTGCCGGTTCCGAGACGTTCGCGCTGACCGGCGTCATTTCGCCGACTTCGCTCGCGGCCAACCAGGACAACTACAGCCCGACCGGGCTTGCGACCGCGTCAACACTTCGACTCACGTCTTCGGTCGCCGTCAACATCACCGGCATCGCTGGAGGAACGAGCGGGCGCCTTCTCACGCTCATCAACATCGACTCGAACACGATCACGCTCATCAGTGAGTCTGCTTCCTCGACCGCGGCCAACCGCTTCACGCTTGCTGGTGGCAACGTCACGCTCGTCGGCGGTGCCATCGTTACCCTCGCCTACGACGCTACGTCATCTCGCTGGCGTATTCAGGGCGCGGCTGGCGGCGCCTCCGGCGCTGGTGGAATCGTTCAGACGCAGTGGACGGAAGTCACGTCGAATCAGACCACGACCGCGACGACGTGGCCTGCGGCGAACACAACCATCGCTGCGGCCTCAAACGGCGTCTCGCTGCCGACTGGAACCATCAACGTCGCCTCGACGACGGGCTTCGCCGCTGCCGGACAGATCGTCGTCTTGACGAGCGCGGGTCCGCAGATCGTTACCTACACGGGCACAGGCGCCACGACCTTCACCGGTTGTACCGGCGGCACCGGCACCATGAGCACCGGCGGCCTCGTATTCTTCCGACTCCGAACGACGATCGCAGCCGGTTCCAACGGCGTCTCGCTGCCTACTGGAACCATCAACGTCGCCTCGACGACGGGCTTCGCCGCCGCCGGCACGCTTCTGATAACGACCAGTAACGGCCCGCAACTCGTGTCCTACACCGGGACGAGCGGAGGCAATCAATTCACTGGCTGTACGGGTGGCACCGGAACCATGAGCACCGGCGGTCTCGTCGCCGACGTTACTGCGACGACGCAGGATGTGCTCAGAATCGACATCACGACCACCGGCGGTGCGCTCATCGTTCAGTCGCTTGGAAGCGCATCGAACGGAACGAATAACGCTGTCGTCTTCTTCCGCGTGGTCGTGGATGGCATCGTTCGGCGCGGTGGCAGCACGAAATCCAACGGTGGCTCGGGCGTCACGGCCATGGCCGTAAGCCTCAAGCTCACAGGACTCACAGCTGGCGCTCACGTCGTTGTCGTTCAATGGCGCGTCAGTTCCGGGACGGGGCAAGTAAGGCCGATCACGCGCGAAGACGAAAGCGCGAGCCTGCTCGTCGAAGAGGTCACAGCCTAGTGGCCCAGAGCTATACCTATCAGATCACGACCGACTTCCCGTCCGGCGGATGTTTCGAGGACAATCTCGTCATCGAGATCAGAGCGTCTTCCATCGCAACGGCGCTTCAGGACATCTCGCGCAACGGCGACGTGCTCTCGATCACCTTCGTCAGCGCCCTCTCCGCCGGGGATAAGACGACGCTCGATAACGACACGAGCAACCCCGCCGGTGGTCTTATCGCCGCGCACAATCCGACCCCGCCCACGGAGGCGGCCAACAACGCCGGCAACGTGGTGCTCACGCCGCCCACGATCGGCAGCAGCCAGAACAACTACAACCCGACTGGCTTCGGCAACGCCGGGCTTCTCCGCATCGCAGCTTCGACGGCGGTAAACGTTACGGGCCTCGCGGCAGGCGCAACCGGACGGCTGGTCCAAGTCCACAACGTCGGATCGTTCAACATCACGCTGACTGACTCGGACACGAACAGCACAGCGGCGAATAGATTCTCGCTCCGCGGAGCGGCGAGCTTCATCCTCACGCCGAACAAGACGATCTCACTCCAGTACGACGCCACGTCGGCTCGGTGGCGGGCGATCGGAGCAGACGACCCATACGGGACGACGACGAGCACGGTCTGTCAGGGTACCGACTCTCGGCTTTCGGATGCGCGTACTCCGACGGGAGCGGCGGGCGGTGATCTCAGCGGAACCTTCGCTAACCCCACAGTTGCACAAAGCAGTATCGCTTTTGCGCTTACCGGTGTGCTCAGTCCGGCTTCTATCGGTGCGAATCAGAACGACTACAACCCGGCCAGCCTCTCGACCGCCGCCGTCCTGCGGCTCACGTCATCGGGTGCGTTCAATATCACCGGACTGGCGGGAGGGGCAAGCGGTCGAATTCTGGTCGTTCACAACATCGGCTCGTTCGCGATCACGCTCAAGGATGAGGATGCGGGCTCGACGGCGGCAAACCGCTTTGCGCTCACCGCCGACATGAGCATGTCTCCCGATTCGGTTGCGCTCCTTCAGTACGACAGCACTACTTCGCGCTGGCGTGCGATCTCAGGTGGCGGGAGCGGCGGATCGCCATCGGGACCAGCCTCGCAGGATCTCGGCGGAACGTACCCCGGCCCTCTCGTGCTCCAGTCTTCGACCACGTTCGCGCTCACCGGCATCATCTCCCCCACGACCATCGGCGCTGACCAGAACGACTACACCCCGACTGGCCTGAGCACGGCGAACACGCTACGTCTTAGCGCCTCGACACCTGGGTTCAGCATCACGGGGATCACGGGCGGCGCAGACGGTCGATTGCTCGTTCTGACCAACGTCGGCTCGTTTCCCATCACGTTGACCGACGAGGGTGCGGGATCTACCGCAGCAAACCGCTTCTCGCTCCAAGACGGGACGGACCTGACGCTCAACCCCGAAGACGGCTGCATCATCCGTTACGACTCCACGTCGAGCCGATGGCGAGTTTTCGGAGCCTCCACCATCTCGGCATGCTCGCGGCTCCGTGTGGGGCCGGCAGACGCTACGCGTCCGATTCCAGCCGGTTACTTTGCGGCCTTTCGAGGCGGCCCATCCGGCAACGGCGTCTTCATTTCGGCTGGTGAAGCCGAGGGCGACATCCTGCTTCACATCGAGGACCAGGATGGGACGCTCACTTTCGCGGAGGTCCACGCCGACGACGGTCAGTGGTCTCTCGGCGCGACCTACGCAGCTACGCTCGCCGCCAGAGGTTTTGTTCATGGCATGGACAACCAATGGGCCGCGAGCGGTCTCAGGCAGCAGGACTACAACACGCAGTTCGGCGGCTATCGTGTCGCTGGCGCGCTCGTCGCGGACAACAACAGAGGCGTCTTCGCGGCAACGTTGGCGATCGACGGAGTCATCACGCCGACGACCATTGCAGCCAACACGAACGACTACGCCCCCACCGGGATTGCCACCGCCTCGTTCTTGCGTCTCTCAGCTTCTACACCCGGATTCAGCATCACCGGCCTGACTACCGGTTCGTCTGGTCGCGTCGTCGCGATCCATAACGTCGGTTCGTTTCCCATCACTCTGACCGACGAGGGCGCTGGGTCCACCGCAGCAAACCGATTCGCGCTTACCGACGCCGCCAACCTAGTACTTCAGACCGATGAGTGCGTCATACTTCACTACGACAGCACTTCTACTAGGTGGCGTGCTGTTTCTGCCTCGCGCCAGGCGACCGCTGCCCCCGGCGCTACCGGCGTCGCGACCGCTTCTGCGGAGGGCACGGCTTCGACCCTTGCCCGCAGCGACCACGCCCACCAGTCCAACACCGCGCCCGCAAACGTAACCAAGGCCGCTGCCGCCATTGGTACGAGCGGAGAGCCGGCCAGGGCCGATCACAAGCACGATGTGACCACAGCGGCTCCGGCTGCGACGGGTGTGGCTACCGCATCCGCCGAAGGAACCGCGACGACGCTTGCCCGATCCGATCACGCCCACCAGTCGAACACCGCGCCAGCCAACGTCACGAAAGCGGCTGCGGCTATCGGCACAAGCGGGGAGCCTGCGAGAGCCGACCACAAGCACGATATTACTACCGCAGCGGCGGCAGCAAACCCGCCTGGCTCAGCTAACGCTGAGGGAACATCGACTTCGCTGTCTCGTGCAGACCACGTACACGCGCTGGCGGCGTTCGGCTCGGCTACTGGCACGTTCTGTCAGGGTGACGATGCGCGTCTGTCCGACGCGCGCACTCCAACGGGCGCGGCGGGCGGAGACCTGTCGGGAACATTCGCCAATCCGACCGTCAAACAATCGAGCATCGCCTTCGCGCTTGCCGGTATCCTCAGTCCAGCGCAGATTACCGCCGACCAGAACGACTACAACCCTGCGAGCCTTTCGACGGCGAACACCATGCGCATCAACTCGGACGCCGCGCGCACGGTCACCGGCCTCCAGGGCGGCGCCACAGGTCGCATTCTCGTCATCGAGAACGTGGGCTCATTCCCGATCACGCTCTCGCACGAGTCGGCTTCGTCCACGGCGGCGAACCGCTTCTCGTTCGCCTCTCTTGACGTGGTGCTCGGCCCTGGGCACTCGATCACGCTCGCCTACGACGGCACGTCGTCGCGGTGGCGCAACGCCTCGAACACCGTCGAACGCGCCTCGGGGGCGTTCTCGCTCAACGGCACGCTTTCCCCGGCGCAGATCACGGCGAACCAGAACGACTATTCCCCGACTGGGCTCTCGAACGTCGTGCTGCTCCGAATCAACACCGACGCGGCCCGAAACATTACGGGCATCGCGACAGGCGCAGACGGGCGCATGCTCGTCATTGTCAACACAGGGAGCTTCGTCATCTCACTACTGCACGAGAGCGCGTCGTCCACGGCGGCGAACCGTTTCACGTTCGACAGTGCGGACATCAACCTCGCCCCCTCGGCGTGCGTCGTGCTTCTCTACGACAACACGTCCTCGCGCTGGCGAGCCATAGGGACGGCGACTCCGCCTCGCGCCCGTACTCCGGTCGTTGCCACAGGCACGATCACGACGGCAAGCACGACGGACGTGCTCGCGACGAGCATGACCGACACCCCCACGGCGGGGGTCTGGCTGGCGATTTTCCGCGGTGGTTACGGCAACTCGACAGCCACGGCTCTGAGCACGGTGAGCATTTGGTTCAACGGCTCACAGGTTTCGGGAACGGAAGCGGGCTCAGACGAGCACAACGCGAACTACCGCACCCCGTTTATGACGTGCGCGGTCATTACGACAACTGGAGTCGGTGCAGTAGAAGGACGCTGGCGCGTATCGGCTGGCACCGGCTCGATGCTTAACCGGTCTCTCATTCTGCTCAAGCTGGTGGCCTAAGATGATCGACCTCAAGTTCGCCAAGATCACCGACACGGGGAAGCTCGACGCGGAGATCGCGGCGCAGCTCGCGAAGGGCGGCAAGGGTCGCTTCTTTGGCGTTTCGGGCGACCCGGAAGGCGTGGACGACAAGGCACGAACAATCGTCCATCTGCCAGACGACGCGACCGCTGATGAGATTGCGCTCATCGGAAGCCTCATCGACGCCCATGACGTTCTCCCCGAAGCACGCGAGGCCCGGATCGGCGAGCTACGTGCCGCGTGCAAGGCGTACATTTTCGGCGTCTACGATGAGGGGTCGCAGGCGAGCCTCCTCGCCCTCTGGTCACAGGCGCTCGCCAAGGGCTACACAGACCGCGCCGCATACATCGAGAAGGCACTCGGTTGGATCGACTCGATCCTCGCTTACTACTACACGACCAAGGATGAGATCCTCGCGTCGGACGCTCCCCCGAAGGTGACGTGGGACTTCGCGCAGTTTGACGCTTCGATTCCCGACACCACGCTGCGCGACGCGCGCGGTATGACTTCTTAGGTCGTATCTTCGGAACCACGTAAGGTCTTGCGAGCGACAAGACCGGTCTGGCTTCGGATTTCTATGGGCAGTTTGACACCCTTGGTCCGAAGATGACTCTGCCCGAGCGCAAGCTGAGCGCTCGAAGGAAAAGGAGGACCCATGACCACCGTCGCTCAACCGTACGTCTACCCGGTTGCCAACATCCCGGGCTGCGGAGGCGGTTTCACCGGACAGATGAGCGATCACCTGTCCGCCCTCGTCGAAGCGGCGCTCCCGACGTTCTGGGACCAGAGCGGTTTCAACTCCGACGAGACGAACGTCATCGTCACGGGCGTTCGTGACCTCGACACGGACGAGAAGGCCGTGCTCGATGGGCTCGTGGACCGTGTCGCGGAGAGCTTCATCGTGACCATCGACGGCGGGACCACGGACATCGGAGAGCCCGGTACGATCGACAAGAACGCGGGCCTGGACTCGGCCACGACGATCACGCTCAAGTTCAAGGACGGGAACGGCAACGACTCGGACGGCCACGGCGAGGTGGTGAAGATCATCGCCCCCCGGATGCCGATCAGCAAGACGGGTGGCGCGTTCGACGCGAACGGCAAGCTGGAGTTCACGGTCGGATCTTCGCTCGAACGTGGCACTTGCGATCTCATCATCACGTCGGACAAGCTCCCGCAGCGCCACATCACCGCGAACTGGAACTAGGAAGGAACGATCATGGCTGGCTTCGTCGTCAAGAAAGACAACACCGCCATCGAGAGCGGCGCACCCGTTCTCGTCAAGGGCGATCAGTCCTCGTTGCAGAAGCTCACCATCGAGCACAAGAACGGCACGGCGGGGGCGGGCAAGAAGGTCACGCTGGAGACCACAGCGCCCATGTACATTTCTCCGGTGGATGGGGTGCTCGACGCCAACGGCAAACTCGTCCTCACGCTCGGACCGAGCTTCGGCACCAAGGGCGATGGGTCCGTCACCGTAAAGGTCAAGGACGCCGGGCACCAGAGCTTCTCGTACCGCTTCACGGACTAGCGCGTGACCTCGATCACCTGGGAAGTCCTGACCAAGCAAGAGATCGCAGCTGTCTCGAACGGCTGCGGTCCCAAGGGCGTCTCGTGGATCATCCCCGATCTGATCTTCGGGTGTCCGTGTTTGAGTATCGAGAGCAGCGTATCGAATTTCGTCTTTGAGTCTGCGTGCGACCACTTCGGCGTCGTCTATTGTCTTCGTAGCCCGAGTGGTCGTGTCTATGTCGGGCAGACGGTTGATCTAGCGCATCGCCTGGACAATTACCGAAGAGGTCATTGCCGAAGACAGCCTAAGCTGGCGTGCGCAATAGCCAAGTATGGTTGGACCGCGTTTACAGTGTCAGTGGTGGCTGCGTGTTCTAACCAAGCCGAACTTGATACCGCCGAGCGGCACTGGATCGCCAGGCTGGCATCTATTCAGAACGGTTACAACTGCACACCGGGAGGTCTCGGCGGTTTCGGCAGACGCCATCGCTCAGCCTCTATCAGGAAGATGCGGGTGTGCAAGCTCGGCAAGAAGAACTCGATGTGGGGCCAGACACACTCGCCGGAGGCGCGGGCAAAGATTAGCGCGACGCACCTGGGTCGTCGTCTTTCGCTAAAGGAAGTCGAGCGTCTACGCTGCCTGCACACGGGAAAACCAAAGACGCCCGAACATCGGCGTAAGATCAGCGAGGCGCACTGCACGTTTCGCTACACGATCACCGATCCGAGCGGGACTGTCTTCGAGACTGACAACCTCAAGGTCTTTTGCCGCGAGCGCGGAATGGGTGAATGGGGGTTCTACGAGGTTGTGCATGGGCGTAAGATAGCTCATCACGGTTGGAAGATCGCAAGGGTAATCAAGTGACCACTCCGGCTCGTCCCTTACGGTTTGAAGACCTTACGCCAGCCGAACGGAAGGCGGTATGTAACGGGTGCGGACCTAGAGGCATCTCATGGATAATTCCAGATCTGGTTTTCGGTTGTCCATGTGAGACTCACGATTTCGACTACTGGCTCGGCTGCACGAAGCGTGATCGCTACGATGCCGACCGGCGGTTCCACAAGGCGATGGCTGAACACGCGCGTAGGCAGAGCACCTGGTTCAAGCGCCTGTTCTACAGGTTCGCGGCGTGGCGGTACTACTACGCCGTTCGTCTGTTCGGCGCCAAGGCGTTCTACTTCGGCCCGAGCAAGCGAACGCGCGAGGACATGGCTCGGGCCGTTGCCGGAACCGGACCGAACTGAACTGGGCCGATGGGTCGTCGGCGGACGCTAGGCATCGAACGGGCTTTAGGGGTAGACTCTTAGGTGCTACCCTATTCCAGTTCGTCTAGAGCCCGAGACGGCAACCGAGGGACCCCGATGAGCAAGGACGGCAAGAAGAAGTGGGACCCGAACGATCCCGCCAATCACCGGGTTCGTAACGGCGGGCCTGGCGCCTCTCTCACCTCCGCCATGTTCCCGGCGCTGGAGCAGGAGCCGACGCCGGAGCCCGAGACGGAGCCCCGCCCGTTGCAAGAGGACTCCGGCGCCGATGCTCCAGCGTGTCCCCAGGCGATGCGCCTCGCCTCCGCGATCATGAGCCGTCCCGCGATGATCGACATCGGTCAGCTGGAGCGACAGATCGCCGAGCGCGAGAACACGCGCCCCACGCTCTCCCTCGGGACGGGCGTGTCCGACAAGCCGGCGCTTACCATCGCCGACATCGCCCAGCTCGCCGACGAGGACGCCCGTCGCGCTCTGCGCCCAGTCGTGGAGAACTTCGAGGGCACGCCGACGATCCACGACCTCACCAAGCACCAGAACTTCAAGGATCTGCCGGAGCCGGTGAAGGCGGCTGTGCATCACGTCGTCAAGCATGGCAAGCCGAGCAGCAGCAACCCTGACACGAAGCACGCGGTCAAGTCCCCTCAGCACAAGGTCCACAAGGATCTCGAAGCCTGGGTCAGCCAACAGACGAAGGGCCACAAGGAGAAGCACGAGGCCGACTGGGGCAAGGTCACGCCCGGCCCCGTGCTTCACTCCATCGCGATGAAGGGCATCGGGCACCTCGACGTGAAGCCAGGTCACAGCCTGAACATCCACTACGGTTCCGGCTCGCCGCACTCGGACCACATCGACCCCACCAAGAAGCTCACGTCGGAGCAGTCGACGGCGCTCGCGCAGCTCAAGACGAAGGGGCATCTCCCCGAAGGCTGGAAGATGGTCTTCGGCGTGCCTCGCTCGATGGGGCACGCGCCTGATCACCCGATCCACAACGCGGACGCCAAGCCGGAGCCCACGGCAGGACCCGCGCCCAAGGCTGCATCTGCCGCAGCCGAACCGGCGAAGTCCGGTGAGAAGCCCGTGCCCCCCGGCGTCGACTCGCACATCTGGAAGCGCTTCTCCAAGCTCGATCTCGACCAGCCCGATACCCCGGAGGAGAAGGCGAAGAAGGAAGGGCAAGAGAAGGCGAAGAAGGAGGCCGCTGAAAAGGCCGCGGCTGAGCGCGAGGCGAAGTTGGCCGCTCAACACGCGAAGATGGCGGCGCAGGCCGCGGCCAAGCCGAAGTCGCCGATCCAGGGGATGATGGACAAGATCATGGCGAAGGTGAAGGCGGAGAAGTCCGATCCGAAGAACCGTACTTCCACCGAGCACGCCCAAGCCGGAGCCGCGGAGCTTGCCAAGCAAGCCCACGACGATCCCCACTTCGGCGACCTCTTCAAGCACATGGCGGCTGGCGACTGGAAGAGTGTCCTCCAGCACCCCGACAGGGCAAAGGGAGATGCGGCGTTCGCCGCCGCGCATAAGCACGGTCGCAAGCTCGCCGGACTCCCCGAGGAGCACACCGAGCAGCACCACACGCTCGCCGACGTGTTCTCCGAGGACACAATCCCGAAGCCCAAGGGTGAGCGCATCGGTCGGGTGCTCAGGGGGCTCGGCAACAAGCTGCGGTCGCCAGCCGAAGCGGAGCCGGGGCAGTTCAACAACGCCTCGCATGGCACCGCCACGCTTCCGGCTTTCGACATCTCGGTGAAGGAAGACCTGGACACCCCCAGCGCTAGGGTGCTTCGCGGATCGGGCGTCGGCGCTGCCGTACTACGAGGAGAACGATGAGTACCAACGGAAAGAACGGCAAGAACAAGTGGGACCCGAGCGATCCGGCGAACCATCGGGTTCGTAGCGGCGGTCCCGGCGCTGCGCTCAACTCTCCCGCCGCGATGCGCATGGACGAAGACTCGCCGCTCGAAGCGCCGGTGGGCGGGTTCAGCCGCGACGCCAAGCTCATGTCGCCCGACACGCGCGAGCTGGTCCTCCACTCGCGGAAGACCGAGATCGACAAGTTCGCCGAGGATCGTGGGCTCAACCCGACGATCGTCATGGGCATCGCCGAGGTGGCGATGCGCATGGGACGCGTGCCCGACATGCGCCAGTACGGTGTCAGTGGTGATGACGCCAAGGCGATCAAGCAGTTCGTCGCCGGTGAGATCCTCAACATCGCGATCGAGGATCTCCCGGCCCTGAAGGACAAGCTGGTCGCCGAGATGACCACGTCCGGGAACGCCGGAGCCGCGATGCGCCTCCCCACGGCGTTCCTCGAACGACCGATGCTGGTCGACGGCGCTGCGCTGGAAAAGTCGCTCAAGACTCAGCACGAGTCGAACCCGGCGCTCGAACTCGGAACCGGCGTGAGCAACAAGCCGGCGTTCACGATCGCCGACATCGCGCAGTTCGCCGCCGACGACGCGGCCAGGCTCCGCAACGCAGCCGACCTCGGAGTGAAGCCGACGACCGAGACGACGACTCCGCCCGTCGACGCCGAGCCCGCCGTCGAGGGCGAGTCGGTGCCCAAGCCCAAGGGCGAGAAGATCGGCAAGGCGCTCAAGGGTCTCGGCGGCAAGCTCCGCTCGCCCGCCGAGGTCGAGCCCGGCCAGTTCAACTCGGCCAACGGCGGCACCGCACCGCTCGCCAAGGACGACATCACCGTCAAGGAGGGCGTGAGCCAGCCGAGCGCGAGCATGCTCCGCGAGGCGCGTGTCGGCGCCGCTTCGCTTCGCGACGCGTCTGCCCAGGCCGAGGTCGCCGAAGATCGGACCGCCGGCATGCAGCTCGACGAGGCGAAGAAGTGGATCGCCGCGATGCACATGAAGAAGGGCGCGCTCCACAAGCAGATGGGCGTGCCCGAGGGCAAGAAGATCCCAGCCGGGAAGCTCGCCGCCGCCGCCGAGAAGGGTGGCAAGGAAGGCAAGCGCGCGAGGTTGGCGCAAACCCTCAAGAAGTTCCACCACAAGTAGGAGACGCCGGCCAAGGTGAGCCTGTCCGAACGGATCGTCGACGAGGGCCTACTCTCGCGCATCAAGGGCCTCGTCTCGCCCCAGCGCGAGATGCCCAAGAACTTCCCCATCGAGCGGAAGCGTCGTCGCGGACCGCCGCCATCGACACCGCAGATGCGACCCCAGCCGAGGCACCCGGCCTTTCAGGCTCTCGCCGCGCGGAAGCAGCGCGCCCAACGTCCCGCTGTTGACCCGAAGGCGGCTACCCAGTCGCGCGCCCACTACGCGACTACGGAGCCCCACGCTCACACTCCGTTCAAGCCGTCGACATCGCGGGCACCCGCTTCTCGCCATGCTCCCCAAGCCGAGCCCGCCGCTACGCCGGCAGCGACCGCGCGCCCCGCCTCACACTCGTGGCTACCCGCCAAACGAAGCACCCAGGCGACCCCGACCGCTGCACCCGACGCGCAGCACGCGAGCGCTCGCGAGACCAAGCCTTCGCCCGCGCTCGGAGCCAAGCTCGCGTGGCTCGGCGCTCAACCGCCCGCGGAGCCGACGCCCAAGCCGCCCGCTCCCGCCGAACCCGCCGGAGTTCTCTCCACACGGCACAAGCCTGGGACGCTCGCCCACACGGTCCACCTGTTCCGACAGGCGAAGGAGATCCGCAGTCAGATCGGTCGACCCGTTCACGTCGTCCAGCACGCCGGGAAGCGCTTCATCACAACCAAGCCGAGCGCTCAGCACAAGATCCTCCACACCTACGAGCAGCTGCGCGAAGTCATCCGAGCCTTTCGCGCCACTCTCGCCGAAGCCACGGTCGCGTTGTCCGTTGGTCCCTTCATGGGGTCCATCAACGGACAGCGCGCCGTCGATGTCCGAAGCGAGGGGGGCAAGCGCAGGTCCAAGAAGACTGCTCCACCGCTCATCCGCCGATCCGGCCCAGCCGGAACAGGAGAGTAGGTGACGCCAACCCCGTCCGCGAGTTACCATAAACGTGTGGAGCTTTCCGAGATGGACCACCCCGATGTCGACCGCCTCCTCGGCGAGATCCGCAAGAAGGTCATTCGCGGAGCGAAACCCACTCGGCACGGACGGTTCAAGGGTGCGATGCGGACGGTCCCCATCAAGCATCCGACGAAGCCACGAGAATACGGGCGCGAAACGCTCGGCGAGGAGTTGAACACGATGAGTCTCCACGACGCAATCCAGCGGTTCCGCTCGGTCAACGAAGCGGCCCTCCCGGCGCCCGCCCCCCAAGGCCAGGTCGCGAGCGGGAAGCAGACCGCGTCGAAGTCCAAGTTCACGGGCACCGAGCCCAAGGACCAGCAGGACTACAAGCGCGACAAGGTCAGCGAGCCGAGCGATCCCGAGGCGAAGGCCGCGGCTACTCGCTCGACGGCTGGCGTGAAGGGTCCCGGCTACGATGCGACCGGGCGCGAGCGCGTGGACGTGCGTCACGAGCAGCGCGGGAAGCAGCGCGAGGACGAGGGCCAGGACAACTTCCGGTCGACGCCGAAGAACGACCAGGAAGACCTGGAGTTCGCCGCGGCGATGCTCCAAGACCGAGTCGGTGACCTGCGTCGCCGACCCGTCGCCGAGGCCGGCATCCCCGCACCGGCGCCCGACCAGAAGACCCCGGACGGCAAGGCGCAGACGGCGTCGAAGTCCAAGTTCGACGACCACGTCAAGCCCGACAAGGACTACAAGGGCGACGCCGCGTCGATCCCCGCCGACGCCGAGGCCAAGGCCGCGGCCACGCGTTCGACGGCTGGCGTCTCCGGCCCCGGCTACGACGCGTCGGGTCGCGAGAAGGTCGACGTGCGCTTCGAGCAGGAAGACGGCATCCGTCCCGGCGAGGACGCCGACCAGGCGTTCGTCCGGCAGCACGGCCTGGCGTAGTCCAAGCCGACGCGAAGTCGTCGTTCACCGAGGTCGAGGCCCGTCAGCGGAGGATCGTCGTGGACAAGATGCTCAAGCCCGGTCTCCGTGAGGCGATCGAGACGTTCCGGTCGCTGGCGGAGGCCAAGGTCGGCGACTACGTGACGACCACCGGCGGTGACAAAGGCTACGTCCAGTCCGTCTCGGGCGGCAGGCTCGCCGTCAAGCGCACCGGCGGCAAGCCGTCGTCCGAGGGCGGCGTCTTCTACGTCGACTCGAAGGATGCCAACGTCAATCCCGGAGGCTCGCCCCTGTGAGCCTCAAGCGACTGGCGGAAGACCTGGACTCGTTTCTCGCCGGGGTCAAGGCTGAGCCCGCTCCCGCCGTCACGACCACCAAGCCCGGTACGCTCAAGACCGACGCGTCCGACAGCAAGTCGATCGACGAGGTCGTGCGAGCGACGTTCGACTACGTCTCCTCACAGCTCAAGGAAGAAGACGGCGCGGAGGCGATCGGGCAGGCGTTCATGGTCGCCTGCGATGCCATCGCCAAAGACGCCGGTCTCGATCACGGTACGGTTCAGCTTCATGCCCTCGCCTTCCTCGAAGGCATCGTGGAGGCAGCTCGGGGGTCTCTGTGAACGCGGAACAAGAAGCCGTCCTGCGCGCTGTCCACACCATCGCGGCCAAGAAGCCCGCCGCCGTGCGGCTCAAGGACGTGGCCGAAGCATCGCTCGGCGCAGTCGACAAGACCGCCGACGTGCTCGGCGAACTGATGCGCGAGGGCCATCTCCGGTACAACCTCAAGACCGGCTTCACGATCGAGCAGAAGCCTCAGTCCGAGGAGAAGCCCAAGACGGAGTCGAGCAGCGCGGTCTCCGCCACGAAGCCGCTCGTCGAGTCGCCCCCGAGCTACTCGGGTGGCGTCGGCGGTCGCGCCGTGGGGGCGCGCACGCTCTTTCCGCTCTCATTCCAGACCATCACCGACCTCTCCCAGAAGAAGTTCGAGCGCATGCACCAGGCCGACGAGACGCGCAAGCGCACGCGCGAGCGGCTTCGCCAACTGGCCCAGGAGACGACGGAGAAGCTCACGCGCCGGCCCCTCAAGTCGCTCGGGTCCGATGACGCGCGCCAGGGGTAGGATGACGCACATGAGTATCTGGTGCGCGACCTGTAGCGACCGGCCCGTGGCGAGCTTCGGCGAGTCCTGCCCGTTCTGCGCCCACAGGCTCGGTCACAAGCTCACGTCACCGCCAGCCCCCGGCCCTCACCCCGAGCCGCCGCGCAACGGCTCACTGGTCATCGGCGCCCTCGGGTGCCTCGTCGGTCTTACGCTCGCGGTCGGCTTCATCGTCGGATTCCTCGCGAGAGGACGCTCGTGATGACCCAGAAGCCGAAGAAGGCGAAGGAGGCCACCGCCAAGCTCGACAAGCCGGTCAAGGCGTCGAAACGGCCCAAGCCCGTCACCCAGGCGCCGCCCGACCTGCCGTTCTTCAACGAGCCTCCCCTCTTTGCGCCGCGAGGAGTCGATGCTGAGGGAAGACCACTGCGCTGCTCGTGCGGCTGTGGTCGCGTCGCGGACACGGTCAACTGGGGCACCGCCGAGCCAGCGAGCTGGAACTGCTTCATCGAGAAGATCGTCGAAACGTCCAAGCTGCGTGACGCCGAGCGCGAAGCGGCCAAGGCCGAGAAGATTCGGCGTATGGTCGAGGGCCGAGCGATCTCGCGAGGCGAAGATCCACCGAAGAGGAGAGCTACGGCGTGAGCAAGACAGAAGAGAGCGCGGCGATCGAGAAGCTCCGGGCGCAGCTCGCCATGATTCCGCTCGTCGATGTGGCGTGCATCGGTGTCGGCGGCACCGCCGAGTCGCCCATGCTCTACGTCTACCTGAAGGTTCCGGCCTGCCGCGGCTCGAAGCTGCCCAAAGCCGTCGGTCGCTTTCGGGTCGAGTACATCAACGGAGCGCCACGCTTGGTGTCCGCTCCGGTGGAAACGCCCAAACCCGAGGAGCCCAAGGCCAAGCCGTCTTCGCGTGTCGGGAGCCTGAAATGAGCTACCGCCGCGTTGTCGTCGTCGTCTGCGGTAACCTCGGCGCTGGAAAGGATACGACCGCCGACGCGCTCAAGGAGCTGCTGCCCGACGCGGTCCGCGACTCCTATGCCGCTCCGCTCAAGATGTGCGTCCACCTCAAGACCGGCATCCCCATGCGGATCTTGAACGGAACGCAGGCCGAGAAGGAAGACCTCGCCAACGGGGCCTACAGCAAGACGCCGCGGCTGCTCATGCAAGAAGAGGGCGAGGAGGCGCGGCAGCGCCTCGGGCCGACCGTGTGGTCGGACCGCTTCTGCGACCGCTTTGCGCTCAACCAAGCGCGTATCGCGATCATCTCCGACGGGCGCCACCCGGATCAGGAGATCGTCGCCGTCCGGCAGCGAGTCCCCAAGGACACCCTCGTCGTTGCGATCCGCGTGAAGCGCCCGAGCGTGCCGATCAAGCGCGGGCATCCGAGTGAGGACAAGATCGCCGACGCGCCGGACTCCACGTTCGACGTGAACATGCTCAATGACGGCACGCGCGAGCACTACCTCACTGTGAAGATCCCGCAGCTCGCCGACTACATCTACCTCTGGGCGCTCACTGAGAAGCGTCCGCAGGACGGCTGGATCGTGCGGTGCCCGAGCGGTGGTCGGCAACGATGGTCCCACGCGGGCAAGACCGACGCCCAGATGCTCGCGCATCAGCTCATGTCGCCGTGCCTGGACTGCGCCACGATGTCGGAGCACAAGGTCGAAGCCGCGCGCTTCGACGGTTTGCTCACTTCCGGGTGAGGCAACTAGCTTCACGTCGCACCCTGGAACATCGCGCTAACCCGTGATCCGTGCAGGAAAACGCACGGCGTCATTTCGATCAGCGATGTTCTCAATCTAAAAGCGAAAACCGGTCGAAGATGGGCTAGGCCGTGTCAGATGATCGCGGTAGGATGGGCCTCGCATTTCCTGTAGAAGACCCAGCGCACGAGAGGCAGCAGAGGATGAGCATCGCGGCGGTTGGCCCGGCCACGCGCGTCGGCGGTCACATCTCGGTTGAGCGTCACTTCACCGCTTCCGAGCACGACCCTTACGCGGAAGTCAAGTTCGAGCGTCGCACGGCGAAGATCGCCAACCCCGACGGGTCGGTCGTCTTCCAGATGGACGACGTGGAGATCCCGGTGGCCTGGTCGAAGGTCGCCGGAGACATCCTCGTCTCCAAGTACTTCCGCAAAGGCGGCGTCCCGCAGTCGGTCGTCGACGGGCTCGCCAACCTGAACGGCGGAAAGCCGGTTGCCACCGGCTCCGAGAGGAGCGTACGACAGGTCATCGACCGGATCGCCAACGCGATCGCCAACGCCGGAAGAAGCCAAGGCTACCTCGTCTCCGACGAAGACGTGAGGGCGCTGCGCGATGAGCTGCGCTACATCCTCGTCCGTCAATTCGTTGCCTTCAACTCGCCGGTGTGGTTCAACCTCGGACTCCACGAGAGCTACGGCATCAAGGGCGATCCCGCCGGCAACTGGGCCGTTGACCTCAAGACCGGCGTCGCCAGCGAGACGCTGGACGGATTCTCGCGCCCCCAGGTGAGCGCGTGCTTCATCCGTACGGTGAAGGACGACCTCACGCAGATCGGCCTCGGCATCGCCGAGGAGATGCGGATCTTCAAGTACGGTTCGGGTGCTGGAGCCAACTTCTCCACGCTCCGCGCCAAGAACGAGAAGCTGTCCGGCGGCGGGTCCTCATCGGGCCTCATGTCGTTCCTCAAGGTCTACGACGCGGCGGCAGGCTCAGTGAAGTCGGGAGGTACGACACGCCGCGCGGCCAAGCTGGTGTGCCTCGACGCCGACCACCCGGACATCGAGGAATTCATCGAGTGGAAGGCGCGCGAGGAGGACAAGGTCGCCGTGCTCGTGAAGGCCGGCTACTCGCCCGACTTCAACGGCGAGGCGTATGCGACCGTTTCGGGCCAGAACGCCAACAACTCGGTTCGCGTCACCGATGACTTCATGCACGCTGTCCTCAACGATGGCGACTGGCAGACGAAGTACCGTACCACGGGCAAGGTCGCCAAGACGCTCAAGGCGAAGAAGCTCATGCGGAAGATCGCCGAGGCGGCGCACCGATGCGCCGACCCCGGGATGATGTTCGACACGACGATCAACCGCTGGAACACCGTTCCCGACTTCGCTCGCATCGATGCGGCTAACCCATGTAACGAGTTCCACTTCGTCAACGACAGCGCGTGCAACCTGTCGTCGATCAACCTCGTCAAGTTCCTGCTCCCCGACGGCACCTTCGACATCGCAGGATTCGAGCACGTCTGTCGCGTGCTCATCCTCGCGATGGACATCCTCGTCGATCACGCCAGCTACCCCACCAAGGCGTTCGCCGAGAATAGCCACCAGCTACGTCCGCTCGGGCTCGGCTACGCGAACCTCGGCGCGCTGCTCATGCGCCTCGGCGTTTCCTACGACTCGGACGAGGGTCGTGGCATCTGCGCGTCGATCACGTCGCTCATGGCCGCAACGGCGTGGGACCGTTCGGCTGAGATCGCATCGGTGAGGGGCTCCTTCTCGGCTTTCGAGCGCAACCGGGCGCACATGCTCAACGTCGCTCGCATGCACGCCGCCGAGGGGAAGAAATCGAAGCCGAGCCGCTTCGACATCCACATCGCCGCTGCGGCCAAGGGTTCGTGGGAGAGCGCGATCACGGCGGGTGAGATGTGGGGCTATCGCAACGCCCAGCTCACTCTCCTCGCCCCGACAGGCACGATCGGCCTTCTCATGGACTGCGATACGACGGGTATCGAGCCCGACTTCGCGCTCGTGAAGAACAAGGCGATGGCCGGTGGCGGTGCGATGAAGCTCGTGAACCAGTCGGTTGGTCCGGCACTGGAGCGGCTGGGCTACGCGCCCAGCGAGCGCCTGCTGCTCGAAGCCCACATCGCGGCGCACGAGACGATCGAAGGCTCGGGTACGCTCAAGCGCGAGCACCTCCCCGTCTTCGACTGCGCGACTCAGTGCGGCGAGCGCGGCCAGCGCTTCATCGCGCCTATGGCGCATGTCAAGATGATGGCGGCGGCCCAACCCTTCCTCTGTGGAGCCATCAGCAAGACGGTCAACATGCCCGAGAGCGCGACCGTCGACGAGATCGAACAGGTCTACATCGAGTCGTGGAAGCTCGGCGTCAAAGCGCTCGCGGTCTACCGCGACGGCTCCAAGGGATGCCAGGTGCTCACCTCCAAGAAGGAGAAGACCAAGGCGATTGCCATTGACCTCCGGCCCACGCCGGCTCCAGGCTCGACCGCGCCCATCCTCGCCCCGCCGCTTCTCTCCGAGCGCAAGCGGCTCCCCAAGCGCCGTCGCGGCTTCACGCAAGAGGCGACGATCAGCGGCCAGAAGGTCTACGTTCGTACCGGCGAGTACGACGACGGGAAGATCGGCGAGCTGTTCATCGACATGGCGAAGGCCGGGTCGACGATCCAGGGCCTTCTCGACACCGTTGCCATCCTCACTTCGCTCGGGCTCCAGCACGGCGTTCCCCTCGACGAGTACGTCGAGGCGTTCACCTTCACCAAGTTCGAGCCGTCGGGGCCGGTCCAAGGCGATGCTCGCATCAAGTCATCGTTCAGCGTCATCGACTACATCTTCCGTACGCTCGCCGTCACTTACCTCAACCGCGACGACCTCGCTCACAAGCCCGCCCCGGTCGACGAGGCCAAGCCCAAGACCGACCGCTACGAGCTTCCGGTGGGCCTCGCCGCGAAGAACGGCGATCACGCCCCCGCCAACACGGTGGCGAACGTGCTGGACCTGGCCGCGAACGACACGGTGCGGGAGAACCTGCGGCAGCTCCTCGCGGAGAAGCCTGGAGCGCGCCTCTCCCTCTCCGCTGACCAGCCGTGTGGGGTCTGCGGCAATCCCACGATCAGAGCCGCAACCTGCGCGTTTTGTCTAACTTGTGGGGCCACCACAGGTTGCGGCTAGCATCGTGGGCTCAGAGCACGAGTGCCCGGCGTGTGGTGGAACGGGGCGCGTAAGTCTGACACGCGCGTTCTGCTTGACGTGTGGTGCGACGACGGGCTGCGGCTAGTCGTAAGTCGCGCAAAATCGCAGTGTTTGACCGGCTGCAACTCTGCGTTGCTCGCGTGTTCTAAGGGGCTCGGACCAGGTGGTTACACCGGTTTGGGCCTCCTCGCGTTTAAGTCGACCAGCGTAAGTAATTACTTGGCAAGCGTTTACGGTGATTAGTATACCAGACTCCAACGATCGCGAAGATCCGTCATTCCCGCGCTTTCACAAGCACTTACGGAGTCGCTCCGCCATCGACCCGTGCAACTCCCACCGCGCGTCGGTGTTGTCGAGGTTAGAGGTAGAACAGGGATGATGACGATGACGGTGGACGATCGACCGACCAAGGCCCACGGCGTCACGCTCAAGATGCGAACGCCCACGGCCCGAGTGATCGAGGAGTATCTCGTTGACTACGCCTACGGCATCGGAGCGCGTACCCCGGGGGAGAAGCCGGCGACCCCTCTCGAACGCGATCTCGCCAAGGCAATCGACCTCGGGATGAAGATCGGCAAGACGCGCACCTTGCTCCTCTTGCCCGACCAGAGGGATCTCTTGGAAGCATTCAAGCGACAACTCCGCATCGTCTGCCAAGGGCTGCATCCGTGGCAGGGTGGGCCACCTTCGGGGAACTACGTGAGGTCGATGCAGCGAGTCGTCGCCGACGTGGAGAAGTTCCAAGCGCGCTCCATCGTCGACAAAATGGTCGACACGCTCGGGAAGTAGAATCCGTGCCGGCAGCTCGCCGATGCAAAGCGCCTCGGGTATAACTCCCTGAGATGTCAGGCAAGAATCTCGCTTGTGAGGGCTGCGGTCGCACCATTCCGCCCGTCGCTCTGTGGACGGCGTGGGCGCGTCGCGCCAAGCTCTCCTGCTCCGAATGCAAGTGGCAAGTCACTAGTGACTTCCTCTTCGCCAAGGCCGAGGAGAGCGAGTACACGAAGACGCTTGTCGTCACCTACACACAGCTCGTGCGGTTCGGCTGGACTTCGGCTGAGGTGATCGCGCACGCTGGCGTAACGGTCGACCCGCGTGACCTGGGCGGCATCCTCACCGGCTTGCAGCGCGCCGGGCTCATTCAACGGGTCGGGACGCCGCCGCGCGAGGTGCAGATCGACCTCATGCTCGACTCGAAGGTCGAGCCGAACCCGGTCTTCGTGCCGGGTCCGCGCTTCCCCATGCCCAACACGGCGCTCGCCAAGACGATCTGCAAGGCCCCGCCGAGCGTGGAAGCTGCCCGGCGGGGCGCGATCAAGTCGCTGACGAAGACCTAGTCTCCGATCCGCTCGTAGCGCTGCTCGACGACTCGGCCTCCCGGGTAGCCGTCCTTCGCGGTGAGCACGAGCTTCGCGACCCACTCACGCACCGGCCTTGTGCAAAGGCGGTTGCCGCGCGGGTTGTCGTAGAGGCCGATGTAGACCACGAGCTTCTCGCCCTCGGGAAACCCTTCCGTCTTCGGGTGGTGCGCGCTCGGGAACACATCGCCGTGCTCGCCGGTGTAGTCCGCAACGCCGAACACGCGATAGAGGCCCCCCTTGTAGTGGCGGTAGACGCCGGGAGTCACCTTCGGCGCCATCGCTACGCCGATGCTTTCTTTACGATGTCCTGCGTTCCGCGCCTCACGTTCCACGAGTCGGGCGACATATCGTGGTGCATCGCCAGCTCGGGGATCGTCTTCTTGAGCACTTCGCCCATCTTCTGCGCGATCACGCGGAGGGTGGGATGGACGGTGTTCCCGCTTCGCAACTCGGCGATGTAGACCGCCGAGGGGAGCGGACACGTCATCACGACCGGGCAGCGGAAGCCCATGGGCACGTAGTACTGGCGGGTGAAGTCGTCGGCTGGGAGCCGCTCGACCAGCTTGCCGATCGCTGCGATCTGCGCTTCGGTTCCGAGCGGCATCTGCTCGATGTACCACGGGTGGAAGCCGTGGCGCATTGAGAGGAGCGGCATCTCCTGCACAGCGCTCCGCTGCCGCTGGAGGTCGCGGTAACTGCCGAAGTCGAGGAGAAACTTGAACGTGATCACCCCGTACTGGCGGAAGCGCTGGTGCAGCTCGGTCCGCGGCGGTCGCGAGGCGAGGAGGTCGCCGAGCGGCTCCATCGCGCGGAGGTCGAGCTTGCCGAAGTCGGCGTAGAACCCGTCTACGGCGTCGGTGTCGGCGAAGTAAGCGAAGCGCGTCATGCTCTTCGCGATGTAGTGCTCCTCCGCCTTGTAATTCTCGCGCGCCTTGTCGTCCTTGAGCTTCGCCTCGTGGGAGAAGCTCGACGGGTACTTCTCCTTCAGGCATTCGATTCCGCCCACGCCAAGGCCGGCGATCTCGGGGAGCGGGTGATTCCGCATCTCCCGGCTGTGGTCGTACGCTTGGCGCAGGTTGACGTGCCACGCGACGTTGGTGGTTCCGCCGGCTGGTATCAGGGACCGCCCGATGTCGAACGCTTTGGCGGCGATCGCCTTCGTCCACACCGACTCTTTCTGGTCTGGTTGCCGGGGGTAGCGCTCGGCGAGAAGCGGTTTGAGCGCCGCGATGGTGTCTGCGTAGAGCGCCATCCAGGCGTCCTGCACAGCCTTCCCACCCGGCGTTGCGAGCGGGTTGAGAATCAGCTGTGTGGAGAAGTCGATGTAGCGTGTCGAGGCTTCCTGGCCGTTGTACAGCGGGGTGTCCTGCACGGCCTTCGCCGCCAACATCGAGACACCCTCGAAGAAGACCGTCGTCGAGCCGCAGTCGCCGATGCTCTTGTGACCGTAGCCCACATAAAACTGCTCGTGGAACTTCGCCGAGCCGCGTTGCTTCACTTGGACGAGATGGTCGAGCACCGATCGCGGATCTCGTGAGTACATGGCTGCGAGCATCGCCACGTCTTCCGGGCTAGGAACGTCGTTTCCGTCGAGAACGACGATCTTGGGCATGGGTCTTCCTCCTGAATCGCGTGTTAAGTGTTCGCCACGACCACCGAAACCAGCTCGAACCGATGTCGATGTTTTGCTTCCGGTGGATGACCATCAGCCGATACGAGAGTCCGGCAGCTACGACGGCTCGGGCCTTGGCTTTCACTTGCGCAAACAGTGTCGAGTCGTAGAGCCCGAGCGTTACCGCGCTTTTTACCTCGATGACCTGACGCACCGAAAGCTGAAAGGCATCGGGCACGTAGACGCGAACCCGACCGTCGAATCTGTATCGGAACGTCGGGCGGCCCTCTGCGGTTGTGAACGCCAGGTCGTCAGGATCGACACCGGCGGCAAGCATGAGTGCAACAGCTACTCCCTCGGAACCTTGGAGCATCACTTCCCGGTTCCCGACTCGAACTGGGCGGCGCCTGAATTGAGATCGGTCGCAGAGCGGACATCCATAGCCCGAGAGCAACTGGTTCGGTGACGTGCTCCAGGTGTGACCCTTAGCGCATCGATGTCGGATCGGCGTCAGAGCGGTGACGTAGCGGTCGATTACTCGAATCCCGACGGCACGCGCCTCCGCGGTGTAGACCGCGTGGGTCTTTCGGCACCGTGGACCAACCGTCGCTTCGTAGCACCGACGGCAACCCGAGCGCCTGGTGACTACGTTCTTCGGCGCTGCCCAGAACCGTCCGTGCCTCGGGCACTCGTAGCGGATCTTCGTGTGGGCATCGACGTAGTGGTCTACGACACGAAGACGCGTGCCGTGTATCTCGATGACGCGACGGACGTGTTCTTGCGGCAAGATCCGATGGGCCACGTTGACAGGCTAACAGCGTAGGCGATCTACTGCCAGCCTAGCCGACGTAGTAGTCGTCCATGAACTTGTCGGGGCCACGCTTGAGAACCTGCTCCAGATGCTCGTCAACGCTCTTCGGGCTTCGCGAGTACAGAGCTGCGAGCATCGCCACTACCTCGGGCGGAAGCTCGTCCACTACTTTGATCTTCGCCACGCGTGTTCTCCTTGTCTAAGTTGACCACGATGTCGGACAGCTGCGGCCAGATGACGATGTTCTTCTGGTACTCCTCGCGCCCGATCGGGTAGTAGCGCCCGTTGATGATGAAGACGAAGGTCGGACGCCTGTCCGAGTGGAGTCTCATCTCCTTCGGGTGGTGCTTGAGGCGGTAGAGGTCGAGCGCCTTGCGAAGCGCCGCCTCCGCGCGACCCACGCGGAACAGACCCGCGTGGATTCCGCGCTGATGAAACAGCCAGTTCTCTCCGGCCTTGAAGTCTTCGTGGTCCGGGGTGGGGATTGCGCTGATCCTGTCGACGATTCCGGCGTTCTCCGGGGCCTTGATCTCCCGCTCGGTAGGAAAGCTCTCCGACGAGTAGACGTGGTCCTTGGTGAACTCGATCCGCATGATCCTGTCGCCGCGGACGATCCGCGGGTCGTCAGCTGCCCGGAGCCGAGCGATGGACTTCTGATAGAGCGGCTCCAGTACCCTCTCGACGTGGACTTGTGCGCGGTAACGCAGGTCTTCGAGCGCGCGGATGTCGTTGAGCCTTTCGCGCGCCACGATGATCGGCGCGTAGTTCGCCAGCGACACGTCGAGATACCACCGGCCTCGGCGTCGACCGCGCGTGAACCAACCGTCATCGCCGAGGATGGCCCCCTTGGACGCCGCGATCTTATCGAAGGTGCCGTCATCCGGCCACGGCCTGCCGTCGTGGGCGATGCGCGCGATGAGATAGGGCAGCGGTCGTTTCGCGTCCGTCACGCCAGGGTTCTACCCCGATCAGTCGTTTCCATCGGGCGTCGGCATGGAACTCCAGTCGAAGCCGCCGAGCTTGGGTCGGTCGGTCTGCCGCATCCGACCCACGCGCTCGAACCCCGGCGGCGAAGCCGGGTAAGCGCCTCGGATGGCTCGACACAGGGCTTGGCCGACCACCTCGATGCGACCGGGCCCCTCGATGCCAAAGATGCGGACTCGACACTCCAGCGCCGCCGTGCAGCACTCGTAGTAGCGCTTCGCCTTGAGCAGCATCCAGGCGGCGCGAAGAGGCTTGCGCGCTGCCGTCTGGACATCGGGATCGGAGTGCGCCTCGACGAGCCGTCTCGTGCTGCGCAGGAACGGCTCGACAGCGACATCGATGTCCCACGAAGAATTCATCATGGCGACGAGCATCCGTCGCCATGCGATGCAGACATCCCAATCAGGTTGATCGGTCGGCCTTGCGGCGTCCCTACGGTTTCCTCTCGGCATCGGGCTGACGATCCATGCCCTCGGCCAACTCGCCGACCCTGTCGATGACGGTCATCGACTGGCAGATAAGATACACGGAAGTCTTGTCGGGGTCGTTACTTTCCCCGAACTGATCGTAGAGTGCGCGTCCAACCACCACGACGAGGGTCTCCCCGCCCATCGGGGCGTTCACGTAGACGGCGTTGGCTCGCGTCTCCAGGGCGCCAGGCGGCTTCTGCACGATGCTCGACACCGGGCGATTCCCATCGACAACAGCCGCCCGAACGATGGGGAGGCGCTGCTTGTTTCCGTCGCAGACGAAGATGCGTCCGGTGTCATCGTCGTCCAGCCGGATGTAGAACTCCGTCGAAGCCCCCACAACCGGGCGTGACCCAACGAGATGCGCGTTCACCTGGTTTCGGGGTAGAGCTGGCGAGCGTGGTCGTGAAGGGCCGACATCGGGAAGACGTTCTCGCCCCAGAGGAGCCCCTGGATCATGCCGAAGTGGGCGAGCGCGACGAGCGGATCGCGGTGCCGCGGCTCGACCCCTTGGAGGAGCTGGTCGAGCATCCATCTCGCGTGACCGAGCCGCGAGACGCGCGTCAGCTCCGACCCGTCGGTCGCCTTCGCGCGGATGACCCCGCTCGAAGCGAGCGTGTTCTCGTAGAGCCGGAGGACGCCCTTCAGGCTCTCGAACCACTTCGCGTCGGCGTCGGACATCGCCGGCTTGGTGTCGATCACCTTCGTCGTTGTCGTCGTTACTGACGCGGACTTCGCCATCTTGTCGGCCACGGTTTCTCCTCTAAGCGCTCCGTTCTACCCCGAAAAGCCGACAAACGTTAAACTCGAACCCGTGAGTCTCTTCGATCGACTGTTGGAGGCGTCGGGCGGGCTCGAAGCTCTCTCGGTTCCTCACGTCTTCCAGTCGACGAGCTACTCGTGCGGCGCCGCGGCGCTTCTCTCGATCTTCCGCTACTGGCGGCTTCCCGCCGAATCCGAGCGCCAGATCATGAAGCCGCTCGGGACCAACTGGAAGCGCGGGACCGAGGCTCCCACGATGGCTGCTCTGGCGCGACACCTCGGGCTTCGTGCCGACCTCGTCAGGCGCATGACCATCGACGACCTCCGGCGAAGGGTCAGGGGCGGCGAGACGGTGATCGTCGAATTTCAGGCCAGGCCCTCGGCCAACGCGCGCATCGACAAACACGCCTACGGGCACTATGTCGTCGTGGTCACGGTCGACAACGGAAGCGTCTACTTCATGGACCCGCGGGTTCGTGCGCCAAAGTACGGGCATGTTCCGATCGAGACCTTCAAGCGAGCGTGGATCGACGCCGACGGCATCCGTGGACTCGCCGTCGCCATCCGCGGCGCCAAGGGACTCGGGAAGAAGGCGGCGATCCAGGCGGTCAAGGTACGAACCGGACGCGAGCCCAAGGCGGAGAGCCTCTACGATCGGGCGATCGGAGCCAACGCGGCTATGATCCCCGGCTCAGACGGCCAGGGCTACGCGCTGCCGATGAAGAACGACCTCCCGGGGAACATGAACCCCAGAGACGCGGTCGCCGGGACCGGAACCCGGTGGCACAACAAGCGACTCGCCCGCGGCCCCGAACGCTCGATGAAGGCCCCGTGGCTCATGAAGCTAGTTGGGACGCCAGAGCAAGGGACTCCGCCGGGCGCACGCCGTCCGGCTTGATCTCCGGGCAGATAGCTGCCAACGCGCCTACCTGTGAGATGGGATCGAGCGTGGCTGTGTTACTGATGACGGCGCGGATCAGGCTCTCGACCGACAAGGGGGCCGGCTCGAACACCTTGGACGCGATGATGAGCTTGAGCGTGTTGACGAAGTTCCACCGGTTGTCGGGTGTCGTGAGGTCGTTCGGGAGCCCCGTCTTGACCCCGGACTCCAAGTGCTCTATGTCGTAGCCGGGCTGCGCCGAGGATGACGCGCGACGCGCTCCATCCGACGCCGAAGTTACCGAAGACGCTCTGGAACCAGTGGAGTTTGAGCGCATCCAGCGCATCGACGTTCACCGAACCGAGTCGGACAGTGGACAGCTTGAGGAGAAGCTCGACCGAAGCGCGGAGCTTTTTGATCTCAGCGACCACTTCGTACTGCTTGCCGTAGTTGTCGGAGAACGTGATGTTGCCGTGGATGTTGACCTGCTCGCTCACGGCTTGCCTTCGGTGAGCACACGCGCATCGCGGCGGTGGACCGGAGGCGACATCCGCGGGTCGTTCGGGACGATGACCATGGACCGCGTGATGGCGTCGACGACAACCGTCTCGTTGGTCGCCTCCGTCTTTGCCTTGGTCGAGTAGTTACGACGCTCGCAGACCGTGGCGATGACCCACGGTCCGGTCGAGCCGGGCTGGAGGAGGCGGCAGCGCAGGAACTCGTCCTTGCCCGCCCCGCGTCCGAGGTCGAACCACTGGAGCGCGGCGAATTTCTCCTCCTCCGTCTTGTCGTCGTTCGTCGTCTCAGCCACTCGTCAACTCCTCCGGGATCGGTCTTCCGATCTTGTTCTTGTTCTTGGCGAGCACACGCATCACCCACTCGATGCCGACAGGCGAACCGAGCCACTGGGCGAGCGTGCAGGCGACCTGCTGGTCGCGGCGTGAGCACGGAGTTGGCCGGCTGGTTTCGTTGAGCAGCGTGTCGACGAACGGTTCGCGCGGTAGGCCGGGCCCGGTCTTGTTGAGCTGCTCGAACGCGGCGGCGAACGCCTTCTCCATCGGGTTGTCCTTGTACCTGTGAAAGTGAAGCCCACGCCACACCTTAGCGATCACGCGGTTTGACCTTTCCGACGGGCCGTGTCGTGCCGGGGTAGACGATTAGGCCGTCGCAGACGTGAATAGTGCCGAGCCAATCCCACCCCGAGACGACTTGACCTGTGTTGGCGATGATGACTGTGCTCCACAGCTGGACCTTCGTTTCCGTCTCACTCATCTGTGTGCTCCGTGGTCGGCGGTTCGGTCGGTCCCGCCTCGCCCGAGTAGAACGTGTGCTTGTTGAAGTGCTCCATGAACCGATGATCGAGCGCCGGAGGACGACGGCGGTAGTAAATGCCAGCCGCGCCGTAACCAGCGATGAAGCACGCGCACCCGGCGATGATGCCGAGCGCGAACGATCCCGGATCGAGCGCGATGAACATCGACTACCTCTTGCGCTTCTGCTTACCCCGCTCCTCGGCCAGCTTCGCCCGACGCTGCCGGCGTTGCTCCGCGTCGGTCATACGGAGGAGGTCGATGTGCGCGTTGTGCCTTGCGCGGTTGGCCTCGTCCGCGATCTCATCGGGGCGCATCGCGCCGGGGGGCATCCCGGCGGTGAGCTGCCGGAGAAGCGCGCCCGGGTCGTCCTCCATCGGGACATCGTGTGCAACGACGAGCTGCTTGTTGCGCGGGAGGTCGATCGAGTCGTCGGTCGCGGCGGGCTCCTCGATCGCCTTCTTGACCTGCTTTACGATGGGCGGCGGCACGTCGCCGACGAAAAACTCGGCTCGTGGCGCCGCGGGCTTGGGCTTCGACATGGCTTGGACTATCCTCTCGGGTATGCGCTTTCAGCTCGACGCCGAGACGGCGCGGTGGTTCCAACACGGGGTACTCAGACCCGCCGCGGTGGCGGCTGGGCTCGACTCAGACTGTGTGGATAAGCTATCCGAGCTGTGGAACCCCAGCGAGGGTGTTCTGGATCTCTCGAAGGTGCTCGACGACCACGACTTCCTGGCGTGGCTCGTCTCGACCCTCGTCGGCCTGGTCTGTACGGGCGAGGCCGTCTACGCGCCGCTCGCCGATCTCGCCGAGCGTGTGGCCCACGGCGCTGGGACCTCGATCGTCGATCGGCTGGCCGCGCTCTACGACAAGCCTCCGCCGGTCGCGATCAACTCGAACGCCGTGCAGGCTCGCGACCGCGCCGCTCAGACGATCAAGAAGCGGTTCGGGCTCTGAGAAACCGTCGCCGGGTCTTTCGCGGTCGGGTAGGATAAGCTGTCGGAGTGACCCATGACCGCCGATGATCTCGTCGCCTTCGCCCGCGTCCTGTTCGGAGAGGACGGACTTCGCGAGAGTACCGAGAAGCACCTCCGCAAGCTCGCCGAGCACGGCCCCGAAGCCAAACTCGGTCTGGTGCTCGGCGACGGCAAGACGACGGCCCAGGCGCTCTACTTCGTGGCGACGGGCAAGATCAACCACGACCTTCCGCGCCACGAGCGCCGCGTCATCGCCACCTACGCCGATCGGCTCTGGACGCGCAAGAAGGCGCTCGCGGGGGTCGCGTGAAACCGCTCAAGAGACGACCTCTCAAGTCCCTCCAGCGCAACGGCGTGGAGAAGGATGGTGTGGAGAAGGACGACGCCAACGCCTTCCCGTGGGGTATGGGAACGGCGAACCCCGCAAGCCAGACCGGCGGGACGCAACGTCCCGTCCCCCAACTACCGCGAGCGATCCTCGGACGCTGATCGCCGTGACACGGCCCCGGGGTAGACCGCGGGCGAGGAGAGTACAGTGGCCGACATGAAGAAGCTGTCTCAGAAGAAGGTCGTAACCGTCGAGGAGTGCGCGCTCCAGCTCGACAAGCGCGACCTCGCGGAGATGATCGAGTCGGAGAGCCCCGAGACGACGGTCGATCCGCGCGATGTGACCGTCTGCGTGTCGGCCCCGGCCTCCGAAGACGCCCGCGTCGGCGACCTTCATGCCCCCGGAACGCGCATCATCGGCGCGAGCCAACTGCTCGAAATGGCCCGAGCCCGGAACCAGGAGATCCCCGAGGACGCCGAGATCGTCATCTCCGTCCGGTGGCGCAAGGAAGTCGAAGGCGGGTTCGTGCCGGCTCCGCAGCCGATGTACGCGGCGCCGACGCAGCCGATGATGGCGGCTCCCGGCGGCCAACAGATCGACCCCCAGGACGCGATGCAGTGCGCGACGTGCGGCGGCGTGCCTGGCATCCAGGGCCCGACCCCCGACTGCCAGGACGTGAACGGCTGTGGCCGTGTCCGCAAGATCCGCGGCGACCTCCCCGTCCCGAAGGCGCTGGAGGTGCAAGGCGCCCCCCAGGTCGGAGTCGGTCTCGGTGCCCCGATGCGCGGTACGCAGAAGCTCACGAACCGCGAGACGGGCAAGACCGTCTTCGCCGACCGCGACGGCCAACCGTATGGGCACCACGAGGATTATACAAAGTAGCTGGACTGGTCGCGACTTAGGCTCGGCAGCGACACCTTACTCGCGGAGAAGTAGGATGGACACAGGACTCATGCCGATGCTCACCAGCTGTTCTTGTTCGCCCAGCACAGCCGGCGAACACGCGCTCAACTGCCCGATGCGACCACCGGTCGTGGTCACCCCGGTCGTCATCACTATCACTCCCACGCCCGTCCTGCCGCCGCTCACGCCACTGTTTCCGCCGACTCCTCCCATGCGCGGGTGGGTGTGCCCGGTCTGCGGCCACGGCGTTAATCCGCTCGCACTCGCCTGCCCGTGCGACACACCGAAGCCTGGGCCGACGGTTTTGCTGAGTTGAGCCAATGCCGGCTCCGAAGGTCAGGACTTGCGATTGCCTCCGCCGACACCGCGCTTCGTGCAACGCGCCGCCGTTCTTGTCGGCGATCTGCCACCCAGACCGAAGGAAGTGGTCTGCCGACGGCCTGTGCTCGTCTTGCAGCGCGGCTCGTTACGCCCGCGCCAAACCCGAGCAGCGACGTTTGCGTAAGCGGCGGTGGGAAAGCGCCAATCCCGACAAGGTTCGCAGGACTAAGCGCCGCGGACAGCTAAAGCGGCAATACGGATTGACGGAGGCGGTGTTCGGAGCTCTCGTTGCGGCCCACGATGGAGCGTGTGCTATCTGTCGGGGGGCGTCAGCCCTATGCGTCGATCACGACCACCAGACGTTGCTCATACGTGGTCTCCTGTGTCGCGTGTGCAACAAGGCGCTCGGGCTACTTGATGACGACGTGGACCGGATAGGCATTCTCGTCTCTTACGCCGAGACCGCAGATACGGGTCTCGTGGCGGTTCCGAAGCTCAACACGAGAGGCTGTGGGCGCGACCCGCACGCAAGACGATTGTGGTTCCACTACGGTCTTACGCCGGCTGACTACGACGGTATCCTTAACCGGCAGGGCGGCCTGTGCGCCGTATGTCGAGATACGTGTCCAACGGGGCAGCGGTTGGGAGTAGACCACGATCACCAGACGATGCGCGTTCGAGGGCTGCTGTGCAAGCGATGCAATCTGGCTATCGGTTGCTTTGGCGATGACACGCCGCGTCTTGCTCGGGCCGGGCGCTATCTCCTGGGTCTCGGAACGCGCTGCGATCGCTGCAACGCCGGCTGCTCGCCGTTCACGTCGCGGTGTCCTTGCACGCCAACGCCGTTCCCCGGCGTTCAGGTCAACCCGCAGACCACGATTCTCGTGGAATCAGCGAACGAAGCAGTAGGGTCTCAGCCCTCCGCTCTCGACTGAGCGGAGGGGCCGAAGCGGAGGTCGGAATCGCCGGGTAGTATTCTCGGAGCGGGGACCGAAGACCAAGATGAAGCAGCTCTGCCGGCACGCCGAACCGATCCGCTTTGCCGCCCGGAACTTGCTCCTTCCGCCCGAGCAACAGGACCCCGACTATTGCGGGTGTTGCGGGCGCTGGCTCGCCGGTGCCGCCTTCAAGCGATGCGACGCCTGCCGGGAGGCCGCCCATGGCAAGTGACCCGGCGCCCGGCTGGTTTCACGAGAGGATAGCCGATGTCAACGGAAGCCACGCCGCACCGCTTACCGAGCGCGAGCTGGCGGCGATGATCGGGCCGCTCGCCGGCCCGGGGAGCCTCTCGGTCCGAGCCGCCGCCGAGATCCTCCGGCTTCGGAAGCAGCTCAAGACCATCTTCCACTCCGCGCCGGCTCGGCGAGGTAAGAAGCTAGCGAGCAACGAGGAGAGCGCATGAGCGGTTCGATCAAGTCGGACAAGTGGATCAGGCGGATGGCCGCCGAGCATCAGATGATCTGGCCCTTCGAGGCGAAGGCCGTGAAGGAAGTGCCGGTCGCCTCTGTGAAGGGCACGCTCGTCGGTGGTCGTCCCGACGGCGGCGCAGTTGCCTTGTCGGCGGGCATGCGTGGCGTCGTCTCGTTCGGCGTGTCGAGCTACGGCTACGACATGCGCGTCGCCGACTCGTTCAAGGTCTTCAAGAACGTCCACTGCGTCGAGGTGGACCCGAAGAACCTCGACGAGCGCGCATTCGAGGACGTGCAGACCGATACTTTCGTCCGCATCCCGCCCAACTCGTTCGCCCTCGCGCGCTCCGTCGAGGAGTTCAAGATCCCCGAGAACGTCCTCGCAATCGTTTTGGGCAAGTCCACTTACGCGCGTTGCGGGATCGTGTGCAACGTAACGCCTCTGGAGCCGGGGTGGCAGGGCTTCGTGACCATCGAAATCAGCAACACGACGCCGCTTCCGGCGCGCATCTACGCGAACGAGGGGATCGCTCAGGTTCTCTTCTTCGAGGCCGACGAGCCCTGCGAGCTGAGCTACGCCCAGAAGAACGCCGGGAAGGCCGGGAAATACCAAGGGCAAGGCCCGGTCGTCGTTCTCCCGAAGGTATGAGCGCCAAGACCCACGAATGTCTCCAGCTCGACCGGTCCTGCGACGCCGAGGAGTTCTTTTACGGCCCGGCGATCGCGTCGCTCCCGCTGTGGGATGACGACAAAGAGGTCTGGTACGTGTTCGGCGGAAGCGGGGGCTCTCGGGAGTACGGGACTCAGGTGTGGTTCTGTCCCTTCTGCGGCGAGGAGCTGCGATGACGACCGAGCCGGTAACCGCCGCCCGAGACCAGGCGGGGGTAGAACGGCCTTTGAGGGAGAGTCGCGTGGCTACGAAGGACACCTACCTCGTCGTTGGCGTATCGCCCGAGTTGCGCAAGCGCGTCGAGCGGTTCCGGCTCCGGCTGGGGCTGGAGAACGGCAACTCGGATCTCCCGTTCACGGTCGTGCTGCGGCATCTGCTCGACGCAGGGTTGGACGCGGTCGAAGCCGACCTCAAACCGCTTCCCGCCGGCTTCTGCGGCGTGACCGTCAACGGCGAGTTTATCGGGGTCGGTGAGTTTCTCTAATGGTCTGGGGGTAGAATCCGAACCATGAAGCGCTTCAACTTCGAGGCACCGAAGCAACCCGAACCGCAGAAGAAGACCGCCGTGGGCTTCAAGGTCAACGCCGTCCAGCGCGAGCACATCCTGATGATCGCCCACATCTGGCACAAGTGGGTCTCGTCCATCGACCCGGAGATCACCGAGGAGATCGCGGCTGGCGTCTGGGAGCACTTCAAGGCGAACCCGGCGTGTCAGCGCGGCGACGTGGTGGTCATGAAGCGGCTCTCGAACTACATCTGGCACAACTGGATCGAGATGAACTGACGATTCAGCGGCCCAGGCGTAGACTCGTTGTCGTGGGCAAGCACAGGTATCGACCCGACACCACGCCGCCCAAGGCTACGCCCCCAGCCGAGCGCTGCGAATGGGTACCCCTCGATTTCGCCACGAACTCGTGGGGGCTCCTCTGCCCGTGGTGCGAGATGGTCGAGCCTCAGCCATTCCCTGAGAACCCAGGAGCCGCTGACGCGTCGTGTGCGGCATTCGCCGCGGCGCATCTCGGCTGCTCCGGCAAGTTCCCATTGGACTAGGCCACCTGAGCCTCGATAGCGCCCATCAGGGGCGAGATGTATCGTGGTCGGTGGAGCGTAGCCGATGCCCACCGAAGTCCAAGGCTTCCAGCTCGAAGCCGGTAGCATCACCCTCGACAAGCTCAACCAGAGCGGAGCGAACAACGGCGACGCTCCCATCTGGAACGGCTCGGCCTGGGCCCCGTCTCCGCCAGGCGGCGGTTCGACCGCGAACGCGCTCGCGACAACCGGCGCTCCGGTCAACGTCTCCAGCGCCGCGCCTCCCACGGTGGGCAAGGTGCTTACCTCGACGGATGCCACCCACGCGACGTGGCAGACGCCGGCTTCCAGCGGCGTGACCCTCGACGGCGCCTACGACTTCGGCGGCAGCGGCGCCGGTCGCGTCATCACTGCCGACTCGGGTGCGGTCCACATCGACAAGCCCGGTGTCAACGCGGACAACGCCTTCGAGGTCAGCGTCACTGCCGGCTCTGGCGCCGGCCAGACGATCACGATGGGTGCGACCACGAGCGGCCACGGCTTGTCGGTAACGATGACCGCCGGAGCGACTGGCCTCGCCGGTAGGTTCTTCGGAGCAACCATCTCGGTTCCCGGAGGCGGCGCGAACAGCGAGCGATTCGGAGCCGGAGCCGTGGCCGGCGGTCTCGACTCGACCGTCCTCGGCAGCGGCTCGACCGACGGGAACTTCCAGGGCGTGACCATCGTCGGTCGAGCAAGCTCCGCGCTGAACGACTTCGGCACGGTCTTCGGCAACGCGTCGACCTCCGGGTTCAACTCGGTCGTCATCGGCCCTTCGAGCGCGGCTGGCGACAACTCCGTGTCTATCGGTGCGAACATCGTGAACCCCGGCAACAACAACACTGCTGTTGGTCAGGGTGTTTCAGCCGGCCTTGTCACCGACACCTTCGTCGTCGTGGTCGGGTCATCCATCGTCGGCGGCGGCACGAGCACCGTCTCCATGGGCGTTGGTGGGAACGTCGGCACGACTGTCGGCAACACGGACTGCGTCGGCGTCGGCATCGGTGTGAATGCCTTCGGCAACAGGGTCAACGGGTTCGGCTACCAGATGGCGATCGACCAGGTCAGCACGGTCCAGCCGTCATTCGATGTGACAGTGGTCGGCGGCCAGGGGGGCGTCGCCGGTCGCCAGGTCGTTCTCGCTGGTAGCAGCGGGCTCGAAGGGCTCCAAGGCGACAACCTCTGCGGGCTCGGCTACCTGGTCGGTCAAGAAGACATCATCTTCATGTCGCAGACTCTCCTCGGTGTGGGTGCGATGCCGATCGACCAGCCGCTCACCTTCATCGCCGGATCGCCGCGTCAGCCAGCGACGGACGTGTGGTTCGGGGCCGGTGAACGTGCGCGAGGCGCGGTCAGCACGACACTCCACGGCACGAAGGCGAACAGCGCTACCGCGTTCACCACTACACCGGCCACGCCGACCGCTACGCCGATTTCGACCCCCGGGTCCTCGACGTGGGCGGCGGGCACCTACAACTACTTCGCCGTCTTCTACGACGGCGTGGGCGAGTCGAACAGAAGCACAACCGGCTCGTTCACGCTCGCGGCGGGCGAGTATCCACTGTTCGACCTGTTCGATGCCAACGCCGACGCCTGTGGTCAGTTCATCTACATCGAGGACGCGCCAGGCTCGGGTGTCTACCGCCAGGCGCAGCCGTTCACGGGCACCGGGCTCCGCCGGCTTATCTCCGGGCTCGGCCCGGAGCGCTACCAGACCCAGCCAACAACCGAGCCGATCCGCACCCTCGCCGCCGTGGGCTACACGAGGACCGGGACGGGCGGCGCGCTGAACTTCGCTGGCGGCTACGGGCGCCTCGCCGCGAACACCGGCGGCAACATCGGCTTCTACACGGGTCGCACAGGCGCATCAGACGTAAGTACTCTAGCCGGTTACTTCAACGCGGCTGACGGAACACTGTCGGTACCTGGGGCCGGCTCGGGGAGCGAGCGGTTCGGCCTGAACACCGTCGCAGATCGACTGCACGACCTCTCCGTCGGGCTCAACGCGACGACTTGGACCCGCGACTCAGTCGCCATCGGCCCGAACAACGTCTCGGGTACGAGCGGGGCCTCCACTGGCGGCTACAACATCACGCTCGGCAACGACAACCAGGCGGGCGTTGGTTCGACCGGCAACCCCACCGACAACATCGCCATCGGTGACTCCTCTCTCGCTGGCGTCGGCTCACACGCCGCAAACGGCGAGAACATCGCCATCGGTGAGACGTGCATCGCAGGCGCGTCTACCGCGTCGGTCACCTTCCAGGCGCAGAGCAACATCGCGATCGGCGACCAGTGCATCGCGGGCGGCGACGCCGGTACCGTCCGCTTCAACGTCGCGATCGGCGAGGTCTGCGTCGCGGGCAGTTACACCGGTGGCGGGCGAGATAACGTTTCAATCGGTGACGGAGCGGAAGCGCTCGGCGACTACAACATCGCCATCGGTACGGCCTGCTCAACGACTGATGGTGGAAACCACGGCATCGTCCTCGGCCACAGCGCGACGGCGACCGGAAACGAAGCGATCGCCATCGGCCACGGCGCCTCTGCCGGTGCGAATGAAGTCGCGCTCGGCATCGACACGTCGGCCTCCGTCAAGTTCAAGATCGGGACCACGAACGGCATGCAGTTCGGATCGGGTAGCACGGTCAAGATCGGGTGGTGGGGAGCGACGCCGGTCGTCCGGTCGGCGGTCGCCACGCTCACGAACAGCGTCACGGCTGGTGGTACGACCGATACGGTCGCCAACTTCACCGATCTCGTCATCTACGCGAACGACGCGAGCACAATCCGAGACGACATCTACCAGCTCGCCCGAAAGGTGCGCGAGCTGACCGAGGCTCTCCGTCTCTACGGCATCCTCGGGTGATCGAGCAGCTCCGGGGCGTCCGTATCCACGCGAGTGGCCTTCCCGCGGAAGCGCGCTGGCGAGCTATCCCACCGGACCCACACGAAGCCGGCTTTGGCGCCCTGCCCGACCTCCTCGACCGTCCCGAGGTGGCCGGGCTCCACGCCTTTCGCCGACACCGACTGAACGCGCGCGTCGAGCCACTGAGTCGCGGGCACAGAGTCCTCCACAACTGAACGAACGCGCTTCCTGACGGAAGCTGACGCCGGAATTTCGATCTCAGCCAGAAGATCCACAGCGCCCACCACTTCGTATTGATCGGGCCAGGCGAAGATGCCCTCCGACTCGCCGTCGAATCGCACGCGCATCCCGACCCAGTGCCACCGCGTCTTCGGGCTCATGTTGCGACGCGCGGGCCTGGGCGCGTGGGTTACGACGCCGCGGCGACCGATGGCGTGCGGGATCTCGCCCCCGACGTAGATCACCACCGTCCCGACTTGAAACCACTCAGCCGGCGTCGTCATCGGCCAGCTCCGCGAGCGCTGACACGGCGTCCTGGGGCTCGACCCACCCCGACGGCACGCCGCGCTCGCCGTATCCGGTCTCGCCGTCGTCCCACACGATCTCGAAGAAGGTCAGACCTCCGATCCGATGGTGAACGGCGTCGATGACGCCGGTGCGCAGCTTCGCGTCGAAGGCTCGCCAGCGACGAAGCTCGACGACCCGGCTACCGACTTCCATCGTTCAGCTCCGCGATCCGCTCGATGGGGCCGAGAATCTCCACCGCGGAGTATGGCACGCCCGCCTCGGCCTCCTCGGCGTCATCCCACTTCACGGTGAACGTAATCAGCAAACCCTCCGCGCGAAACACGCGACGCTCGTTAACGACGACGATCGTTCCACGTCGTCCGAGGTAACCGGCCTGCATGCGTGTAGGGAATCGCTGGTACTCGGCGCGTTGCCGGATGCGGTCACCGATCCTCATCGGCGAGCCTCGCGATCTCGTCGATCGGACTGAGGACCACGATGTTGCCGAGGTCGGTCTCCCGCTCCGGCTCGTCGTCGCCGTCCCACAGAACCCAGATTGCGTCGATGAGGCGCACGGGCTTCATCACGTAGGTCTTGCCGACGTTGACCACCTCGCCGCGGCGCGTCGAATCTTCCGGCCACCGCTCGGGCATGTCGTAGTTGTGGCTGTAGGCCCAGCACTGGCGTTCGCGGACTCGATCGCCGACGTGGAAGACTGGCGGCTTGATCTCGGGCGCGGTGAACGCTTTGCTGAACTGCTTCGACCCGGTGACGACGATGCCGGGAGTGGTCGACGGCGGAACGGGCGGGATCTTCTTGGGCGCGGTCACTCGTCAAGCTCCGCCAGTCGTTCTACCACCGGCATCTGCTCAAGGCCCCACTCGGGCACGTCGCTCGGAAAGCTGACGAGCACCGGGTCGTCCCACTTGACGTGGAACTTGTTGCCGAAGATCGGGTCGAGACCGACCTTAACGATGGTTCCTCTTTGGCCGATTCGAGCCAACTCCTCGGGCGCTCCTCGCCCGTCCACCGGCTCGGGAAGACGACGCGATCGCCGGGCTCAAACATCGCCAAGCTCCGCGAGCCGCTCTACCGCGTCGAGAAGGCGGATCGAGTCGAAGTCCCGAGTTGTCGGAACACCGGCGCCGTCCCACAGGACGCGGTAGCGGACCTCACCGGCTAACGCAGGCAACAACCAGACTACCTCGGTGATCGTTCCGCGTAGCTTGATGCGGTCGTTCCACTTGGCCCTGTGACTCCAGTCGAGCCCCTCGACTCGGTCGCCCGTCTCGTAGGTCACCGTCGCTTGCCCCTCGCCAGCGCCGTGACGATGTCGACGGGGTGCGCCGGCCTCCAGTCGAGTGCGTCGAGCTTCGCCCGGACCTCCGGCTTGATGACTCGGAAGAGCTTGCGGTGGAGGTGCGGGGTCCACCCGTCGACGATCGGACGCCGTCCGGGCTTCAACAGCGCGGGCCACACGACGACGTGCTTCGGCTGGCGGTGGTTCGGCGGCCACGGGGCGAGCGACGGCCCCTGCGCGGCGAACTGGTAGACGCCGTCCGAGTCGTAGCCGTGGGCGATGCCGGTGCTCGACGCCGCGCACGCCTCCTCGATCGTCACAGGTTACCCTTCCGGCCATGCCGCGAGATGTCGTGAGCGTTGTCGGGGAACTTGCGCGCCAGCCGCGCTTCCTCCTCGGCGTCCTTCCGCTTCTCCATCATCTTCTTGAACGCGTCCGTCGCCGGGTAGGTCGCGTAGATGCGCTTGACGACAGCTCCCACGAGAATCTTCGGTCGTTTCCGAGCGGCGCCGATGCGGACGATCTCGGCGTGGACTTTTGTCGCAAGATCCTCGCGGTCCGGCTTCTTGTAGTCGTCGTAGTGCTTCGTCTTCGGATCGGCGCGACCGTAGCGCAGATGCGTCCAGTCGCTCTCCTTGAAGGAGAACTGCGCCACGAGTCGACGACGAAGCTCCTCCTCGGAGACGCCGAGCCAACCGAGCTTGGTGACGATGTCGTTCTTGACGCTCACGATCTTCTCAGCTCTCATCGAGCGCACCTAGCCCCTCGATCACCAGCGGCTTGACGGGGATCACCCATACGTAGGGGTCACCACGCTGATCGACGCAACACTCTTCGCCGCATGTTGCGACGATGCATGGTTCTTGCGCATCCGGCTCGAATCGGGGGTCGGCCTCGATACAGACCTCCTCCTCGAACCAATCGAGAAGAATTTCGGTGCCCTTGCCGGGCGCGACGGTTACGCGCGAGCCAGCCGCCGACTCGTAGATCACGGCTTCCCCTCGGCGAGCTTCTTCTCCAGCTCGCCCACGCGCAGGTTGAGGCGGTTCAGCTCCGAGAGCATGCAGTAGAGCAGGATGTCCGACGGGGCCTTCCCCGAGCCCGTCCGAACAGCGGCGAGCAGCTCCACAGGAGAGAACGCCTGGCCGAGCACCTGTCGACCGTCCTTGAGGACTCCGAGGATGAGGCGCCCAAGCCCATCTGGGGCGTTCGCTACTCCGGCGTGCATGAACCACGCGAAGTCCTCGGGCTTGAACGCCTGGCCGCCCTTGCAAGTACACGGCCCCATGCTCATACCGCCGCTGACCGGTCGTGCGACCCATCCCGTCGAGCCACAGACGCCGCACCGGTTGGGTTTCAGACCGCTCATGCTTGGTTGGCCCCTACGGCGAGCGTTGCGATCCGCTCGACCACATCACCGCGCGAGTGGGCGACCGCGAACGTCTCCCTCGCGAGCTTGACGTGCTCCATGATCGCGGCGCGACGGCCCTTCCTTACGTGGTCGAGCCTGGCGAAGACCTTCCTCGCCTCGGCGAGCGTGTCGAACTCGTGTCCCGGCATACCGGCGTAGGTCTCCCACTTCACACGCCTCTGCCTTCCGAACGTGCTCCTGCTGAGCCCGTAGGCTTCGAGCCCACAGCTCATCTGCTTGTAGAGGACGATGATGTAGGTCGTCTTCGTCGTCTCCTTGTTCGTCGGCTCGTTGCGGATCATCGACGCCCCCTTACCACTGTTCTACCCACCGATGAAGCGTGACTTGGTAGGAGCCCACGCCCTTCTCCGACGAGAAACGGTGCTGGTTGTACTCCGCGTCCTCGCTGACTATCCAGCCGTCGACCTCCAGCGCCTTGAGATCCTTCGGCGATGGGAGCTGGCCGTTCTTGCACGGCACCCGGGCCGTCTTCGACTCGCCCTTCTTCCCGAGCCGATCGACCGCGCCCTCGAAGAACACGAGCTTCGCCGGCTGGTTGCCCATCGCGAAGATCGCCTCGGCGAATCGCTCCATCGACATGGTCACGTCGGCGACGAGGCACCCCGAGAGCACTTCCTCGATGCGGAGCCCGACGCAGCTCTCGCCCTTGGCGTTCGTCTGCCGGGTGATCGTGACCTGCGCGTCGAGCTTCTTGGGCTCCTTGTGGCCGACACGGTGCCCGAGCTTTTTGTTCATCTTGCCCACGACTACGCCCTCCCCTTCTTGTCGACCGCCTGGTAATCGGCCCAGAGCTTCTCGCCATCGGCGCACGTAGCGTCGCCTGTCTTGCAGGTCGGACAGTCCTTCGCGTGCGTCACCACCTTCTCGAACGCCGGGAAGGAGGTCATGTCGATCTTCTTGCCGTTGACGCCGAACTCGCTCACTGAGGGCCCTTGGCGGCCCTGGCCGCCGCCTTGGCTGCGAGCTTCACCGCCGCGGCGGCGTCGAACGCGATGCGGAGCTTCTCGCCAGCCGCGTCGACCTCGGCCTTGAGCAACGCATCGGCGCCGCTGATCAGCGCCATGAGCGCCATGAGCGCGACCTTCTCCCGCAGGAAGACCTCTGAGAACGAGTCGTTGGGGTCGGTGCCGACGAGGTTGTCGAAGATGTCGGCGAGCTTGATCACCTGGACCTCGCGCGGCTCCTTCCCGAGCCGCTCCGCTTCGAGCTGCTTCCTGACCTTCCGGTTCCCGGGGTGGTCCTCGGGGCCGAACTTGTCGGTGCAACCGTCAACGTAGCGGAGCACGACCGGGCCGCAGTAGCGCTCGATCTGCTCGGGCGAGAGATCGGTGTCCTCCAGCGTGTCGTGGAGGACTGCCGCGGCGATCATCTCAGCCGAAGCGCCGGGCACCATCGACACGCGCCACGAGACGCGCTTGGGGTGCTCGATGTAGGGCTCGTTGGTGTACTTGCGGACCTGCCCCTCGTGGGCCACGGTCGCGAGCGTGATCGCTTTGTCGATCACGCTGTCGCTGCCGTTGAGGAGTCGCTCCGTCAGCTCGTCGAACTCGATCATGTCCGGTCCTTTCGATTCCCCTTGAGTCGGTCGTGTGCCGCATTCATGACGGCTACTGCGACGATGGCGGTCGGAACAGCCGCGCCACCGGGCGACAGCCGGAAGTAGAAGAGGGCGACGAACGCCACGCCGATCGCCACGGCCATGCCGGCACACGACTCGATGAGGATGTTCCTGAACGCGAGCGTGGGATCGTCCGGGTAGCTCACGGCGTTCTCCCTTCGTGCTCAGCGATCTTTCGGAGGTAGAGCGCGAGAGCGTCACCGGAGCGGAGAGCCTCGGCGATGTCGGGCGCGCACTTCGGGGCCAAGTTGTCCAGCGCCGCCTGGAACGGGACGAGCCTTTCGAGAAAGGCCCACTCGTTCTCGTGCTCCTCGGTGTGGCTCATGCGGGCCGCTTCGCGCGCTCCCGCACGTCCTGGTAGATCCTCATGGCCGTGTCCAGCCTGCCCGCCGCGATGGCGAGGTTCATCTGCGCGAGCTGAACGGTCCGCCAGTGGTCGTCCTCCGTCTCGGTCTTGTGGCTGTAGGGCAGCGGCGTGAACGGCAGGCTCTCGTTCCGAGTGCGGTCGACGATGTGGACCTCGGCCCAAGGCATGTCGCAGTCGCTCTGCCCGAACGTCATCTGGGCGAGCCACTCGACGATCTCGGTGAACCTCTGGAGCGTCGCCTCGTCCGTGCGGTGCTCCCGCCCGGAGAGCACCGGCCCGACGTGTCCCGTGGGGCCGAAGGGGATCGCCTTCGAGTCGGCCATCGCCGCCTTGAGGTCGGCGAGGAGCTTCGCCATAGGGTGATCCGGTTTCACAGGCCACTCTCTCCGATCAGCTCCAGCACGAGCTTCCCGAGCTTCTTGGCTTCCTCGATCGCGTACTCCTCGTTGCCGTCGAGGTTACGCTTGGCGAGGAAGCTGGCGAGCTTCGAGACCTCTCCGAGCAGCTTCGTGACCTCGGTCTCAGGCGGTCGGTCGTGAGTGACGCGAGAGCGCTTGAAGACAGCCATGGACGGTCGGTCGCGGTAGTGGGGCACCGGCTCGAACGCCGCAAGCTCCCACCCCTCCTCACCGTACGTCCGAAGCGCGGCTTCGATCGTGTGTTCGGTGAGGCCACCGACGCGCTTGTATTCCCAGATGACGCGCATGACTACGCCACCTCGTCCTTCACGAGCGACCCGATCAGGGAGATGATGTCGACCTCCTTGACGTAGCCCTTCTTGCGCTTCTCCTCGACCATCCTGAGCGCGGCTGACTTCGCCTCGTAGGACGAGCCGAAGGACTCGCGCATGGTCTGGCCCCCGGCGCCGATCTTCCCCCACCTACGGACGAACTCGCGTCCGTAAGTTTCGGCCTGCCAAAACTTTGCCGACCTGCCTGACAGATTGTCAGCGTTCTCGCCGATGAACTCCAACCTGAGCTTCCAATCGGGCTCGCGCATCGTCTTCTCCTGCCTCTCGTCCTACCCTGGTGCTTCACGACTCCAACACCAGAACGGACAGGAGTTGCAGTCCTTACGAAGTCGGTGGGCCGTCGAGGTCTGCGAGCCTGGAGACGGCATCGTCACCGCGGACCCAGTCCGAGCCACGGCGATGCACGACGGGGATGTGCTCTCGCATGACCCGGACGATCCCGAGACCGAGGCATGTCCCGCACGCCGGGTCGACGATGAGGATGTCGTTGATCCGACGGTGTCTCGGGCTCACGCAGGGAACAACAACGAAGGGCTCTGGGGGCGCGGTGGCCTGCGCCGGCTCGTCGAGCTTGGCGATCTCGTCAACGACGTTGGCGATCACGACGGCCACTTTATCACCGAAATGCGGCACGAACTCCTCGCCCGGTTCGCAGCGTAAGCCGTTCACAAAGAACGGCTCCGACGTGTCGCGGGTATACCGCATCACGTCGTCGTGATTCGAGGGGTCGAGCGTGAAGATCGTCTCCCGGCTCACCTCGACCTCTTCCGCCCTTTCCCGGTCGCAGTCCGGCGTCGGGCAGTAGCCCTGCTCGTAACCTTCTCCGCAGCGCGGGCAGTGGCTCTCCGACGGCATGCTGACCCTCTACCTTCGAGCGCCTCCATCGACTCGACGAATCCGTCGAAGTCGTCGAAGACGGGGGCTTTCATGTCGAGCTTCCGGCGATCGTACATCCCGAGCCGCTCGCCGATCCGCATCCACTGGTTCGGGCGGTCGAGTTTTTCGAGGATGATCATGGCCCCGGCGCAGTGCTGCTCCTTCGGGTCGGGCGGCGCCGTTCGAGCGTCACGGCCCCACAGCTTGTCGAGGTCGACGAGACACGGATTGCTGCGGTCAACTCGGTCGTCTTCCGGCTCGCCATCCTCGCGCTCCTGCCGGTCGTACTGGACCGTCTTGTGGCACGCGAAGGTCTTGTCGGCGAGGAGCGCATCGGCGATCTCGCGCGCCCGCTCTGGCCCGAGGAAGAACAGCTTGTCGGAACGGAAGGGGCACGACGAACACGGCCCAGTCATGTCGAGCTTCATCTGGGTCTCCTGCGCATCCTTCTACCCTGCGTCGTTCCGGTTATCGCTCGGTGATGCCGATCTTGCGCCCGCTCGTGCTATTCCGCGCGCAAGCTCGACAAAGGCCGCGGCAGAGAGTCGGTGCTTCCCGTAATTGCACGTCTTGCAGCACGGAACGCAGTTCTCGGGTTCGTAGGATCGCGCCGGGTCGACTCTGTCGAGTCCGTGGTGCTCGAAAGCGCTCTCAGAGAGCCGCTTGGTGGAGCGCAGCACTGCTCCGCACGTCGTTGGCGACTGGCGGCAGTATGCGCACGGGGCCGTGACCAACCCGTAAAAGCTGTCCAGCGACAGCGAGAACGCAAGTTTACGATTAGTTGCGTTTCGCTGCGTCTCCAACCACAGGCGTTCAGCTGCGTAGTAGTGCGCGGCGGGCGGGTGCCGAGAGACCGCTACGAGTGGGGTCAACCCACCGTGTGCCGCCACGAGTAAGGCGTGGCGTAAGAACGCATCTAGCGAAAGATCGCGTTTGAAGCGGTTGCAGTCCTTACAGGCCGTTGCGCAGTTTGCGGCGACGTAGTCCCCGGCGGAATCTACGCGGTCGATGCCATGGTGAACGAATCGACTGTCTGAGTTGTAGTGGATGGACTTGGTCGGCGCTGCGCCGCAGTAAGCGCACGGTGCGACGATGAGCCTCTTGAATTCATCCCGGGATAGGTCGAAGCGATGTCTGCCTCGCGCCGCGTTTCGCGTGTAGGTGTGAACGAGGAAGTTGAGATAGCTCTCCCCATCGGCGAGCTTATGGTGAAATGAGACCGTCGCGCAGCCGCAGCTCTTGGTCGATCCGCGCATCAAGGCGTCTTCGCGAACCACCTTTCCGCTTCCGCAATCACACAAGCACTTGCAGAACGCTTTGGAGTGCCCTCCGACCACCTCAGACCATCGCTCAACCACGGTCAGCATCGAGAAGCGTTGGCCGACTGAGCGGGCGCACATCGCATCCGCAGCGGCATTCCATTTGGTGAAGTCGCTCCCATCGGTCTGGTGCCCGGCGTGATGGATCAACCGAAGGTCGAACCCGTTTCGTTCGATGAGCGCCTTGAGCGCACGCACCTTGTCCGCCACCTCCTCGTGCCGGATCTGCCAAGCGCCGACAATCCACGCCGCGACGCCGATGTAGTCTTGGACTACTATGACCGGGAGACCGTTGGCGAGCGTAGCCGCCGCTTCGAGTCCTAAGAGCGCTCCGTTCAGCTCCGCTGCGATGTTGCGCGTAGCGGTCGGCGGAGCCGATCCAGCATGCCGCGTTGCCCCGGTCTGCGGGTGAATAACAATCGCCCCAAAGCGACCGGTGGAGCTTCCATCGGCAAAGACCCAGACCGCATCGCCGGTTACAGCCCGCGATTCGCGGTACCGGACCCACGAGCGCTGATGCGGAATCATGGCCTGCTTCGGGTTGGTCGACTCGACGATCTGCTTGACGACTTTGTAGGCGTCACGCATTGGGCCCTCCTGCGTCACCTCTCATACCTCGCGCGTCCGCCTCGCCCAAAGGGTAGAACATCTCGTAACCGATGAGCCTGGCAAAGCGGGCCCGCGAACGCGCCGGGCTCACGCAAGTCCATCTCGCAAGCATGCTCGGCGTAAGCCGAAGCAGCGTCATTCGTTGGGAGAACGGCGGGACGGTGCCCGGCCCGGTGCGGGCGGTCCTTTCGCTGCTCGAAGCGTTGCCCGAGCGCACTCTCGAAGTTCTGCGCGCATCGAATGGGACGCGTTCACAGGTCATCGTTGCGGATGACGCTCATGATCGCGCATCCGATGGAGGCGCTGCTGCCGCTCTCCCGGCGACACCGGCGGTCGGAACCGTCCCCGAGCCGGCTCCCGAAAGCCCGGACGGGACGGGCGCGACGACGGGAGCGGGTCCGGGCCAGTCTGGGTCGTAGCCATCGTCCACGTCATCTTGACCGCGAGCGTGTTCCCCGTCACCGCTACGTTCCGCAGCGGGATCGTCCACATCTCCGGTGTTGCGAAGATCGGCGGATAGCAGACCTCGCAGCGCGCCTTGATCGTGCCGAAGCGCGAGACGAGACGCCCGTGGATGTTCCCGAGGCAGTAGATGCACGCGCCGTCGGCGTGCGCGAGAAGGCTGATCGGTTCGTCGATCCGGTGGTAGTTGCCGGGCCAGAAGTCCTCGCAAAGACCGGTGCCGATGGCGATGCGGAGCGGCGGCCACTCGGAGAAGCCGATGACTTCGAGCACCTTGCCGCGAACCCAATCCTCCGGGCGATCCGTGTGCGTGACGGACTGGGTTGGGCTCCAGTCGGGGCCGAAACGCTCCTGCCACCTGACCCAGACAACGTCGTCCCGCTTGATGGGATCGGCGTTCACCGAGTGACCTTCTTCCGGTTGGCGTTCGGCCAGCTGCCGTGCTTGCGGTAGTGGGCGCGATCTTCGGGCGTCGCCCCGACGCACCGGTCGGTGTGGCGTCGGAGCGCCGACTTGTGGCTTCCGATCCTGGTCTGGAACGCCGACACGGTGATCGCCGACCGACAGTGGGGGCACCTGACGCTCGCGCGGCCAAACTCGTCGGTCTTGACGGTCACTTTGCGCCCGCTTCGCCGATCTCGTCTTGGAACGGGTGAACCTGCGGACGGACCTCGCTCTGCGCCTTCTCCTCCGTCTCCAGCTCGTTGAGCTGCTCCTTGAGCGACTTGGACGTGAGGGTGTCGGCGAGAACGCTCACGGCGTCGAGCGGTTCGAGATCGAGCGGCGAAACCCACATCAGTTCCATCGTGTCGCAGAGCATGATGCGAATCTCGTTCTCGTCGACGATGTGGTCGATGACGGCCCGGCGCCTGCTGCCCTGCGCTTCTTCCTTGGCCTTCTGGAAGGCGTTTTGCGCGCCGACGCCGAGCGAGAGCTTGCCGCCAGCGATCCCCTGATTGCTGACCTGCTGAAGCGTGCCGCGGAATGTCTCCGAGCCGCGGACGATCAGGTCGACCTTGTCGCCTTGGCCGAATCGGTTGAAGATGTGGACCACAGATCACCTCGGTTTCAGCGCGTCTCCGTCTTTATACCCTCGTCGGTGATGCTCGGACGGTCGATGATGACCCACGACCCCGCATCGAAGGACTCAGGCGTCGGCGCCCACAGTCGTGGGAGGCGATTCGGGTCGGCCAGCGAGGCGAGAAGCTCGACCGGGTCGGTTGTGAACTCCATGAGCACCGAGCCGCCGATCGTGTGCGTGCGCACGGCGACCTCGCCGCACGAGGCGTAGAAGTCGAAGGGCAGTCCATTCGAGGCTCCACCGTTCACGGTTTCCGCTCCAGTGAGGCGATGCTGTCCACGATGCCGGCTTCCCGAATCTCGCTCGGACCGAGCGAGAGCGCCTCGTCGTTGTGCTCCATCCGAACCCACACGGCATAGACCGTCCCGGCGACGACCTTCTTGGACGGATTCGACACCCGTTCGACGACGACGTTGAGCACAGTCGCTTTGCGCCACCCCAACTTCTCGTCGTGGGCGAAGACGAGATCGCCGAGACGGAGATTGCGAAGGGCGGCAGGCGTCATGCCGGTGGCTCTCCAGTGTCCAGTCCGGCGATCAGATCGACCGCTGAGAGCCCCTTGATCTCGTACTCACTCACACGACTATCACGCGCCGGCTGGAACGCCATCCGTTCGCCGCAGCACTCCTGCGCTTGCCCGCGGCGGATGCCGAAGTAGCCGCTGTCATCGTTGGCTGCGGCTGTGGCGGTGAGAATCGAGCGAGAGCACTTTGGGCAGATGAGCAAGTTGCGGCTCCGGTCGTCCCACTCGACCTCGAACTCCCAGACGGACGTAGCCTCGCCGAAGATGTCGGCGGGGAGCGGTTCGATCGCCTTGGCGACCGTCCCTCGGACCTTGGTCGTGCCTCCGTCCTTCGTGATCGCGGTGACGCGGTCGCCGACCGCGAAGGGCGCCGCGCGTCCGGTGGACATAAGGGCTCGGTCCATGTCTCTGTTCTACCTCACCCGGTCGACTTGCGAGAGTGACTCGCTCAGCTTGGCCGGCAGCGCGCCCATGCGACGAAGATGAGGGCGACTCCCAGAACAGTCAAGAGCGCGATCGTCCAGTTTCGCCGAAGCCGGTTCCGCTCGGAGATGGTCCACACGCGTAGCGACTCGGCGCGCGAGCGTACGCGGCGGCGTGTGAGGTCATCGTCGAGGAAGTCGGGCATGCTGCGGCTTATACCCCGTGCGCCGGTCAGGGAGCGGGCGGCTTCGGTTGCCGCGTGGGAGGACGGTGAAGCCGCGGCGGTGCCTGATCCGACGGGGGGACAGCCGGTAGTCCGTGCTGTGCCGCTCTCTGACGCCGACGAACCAGCCCGCTCGCGACCGAACTCGTCTTCATGCCGGGATTTCTCGCGAGCTTGAAGTGGCCGAGCGTCACTCGCGCCCGTCTCGCAGCCCTTTCCATCTCCTCGGGCGTGAACTCCAAGAGCGAAGCGATGGGGCGACGCGTCAGCTCGATCGTCTCGTTGGCCGCCTGCTGCGCCTTCTTCTTCTTGGGGGAGGCGACCTTGTGTGACCCCTTGGCGTAGCCGAGAGAGGTCCAGTCCTTGTCCCACTTCGTCTTGCCCTTCTCGTTGAAGGGCCACGGGTACTTGCCGTGGTAGTCGGGCTTCTGCTTCGTGACCGCGCAGTGGCTCCCGTGGCACTTGGTCGTGTGCTCGGGCTTCCCGCCCGGACCGTGGTTGCGCTTCGGGGGGCACTGAGGGAGAACCGAGGGACACATCTTGAGCGACTTCATCTTGTAGACGACTTGGGCGATCTTCTTCGCGAACTGCACCCCGTGGTGTCTCTCGGCTGAGCCGAGCGTCGCAGCGGCGGAGGCGCGTTGCTGCCACACCGGAAAGCGCCTGTTCGTGCCCTTGAACCAGTTCGCTGGCGATTGGTTCCGTCGACCACCGCGGTAGCGGTCGGTGTGGGAGAACGAGTCCGTTCCCGGCATCGACTTGAACGTCTCCGCGCTCCGCGCCTCGGTGATGATGCGGTCGAAAAGGCTCACTGGCTCACCGCTTGGGATTCTACCAGGCCGTCCGCGTAGACGGCCACCCGTCACCCATTGAGACGGGCATCCAGATCGCCAGGCGGGACGATCCTGGTGAATTCCTGGGGACCGTAGGTCGCCACGGTGCCGGTGCGAGCGTCTCGGGCTCTGATCCAGTCGCCGAGTACGCCGAGAGGCGGTCTGGGCATTACCACAAGCACCTCGACAACGACGGGACGGCCATCGAAGCCCGGGTGGATCGTCTCCACGTAGTCGCCGACTTTGGCTTGACCGTCTCTCACGCCCTCAGTCTGGTGCTGACGGTCTAACCTCACCAGGGTCCAGCTCGACGAGATGGGCGAGTCGGTCCACGACCGGCGTGTTGAGAAGCTCGTCGACGCCGGAGAGGACTTGTCCGAGTAAGCGTCTCGTCGGCTTGGAGAGCGGCTCCTGGGAGCGCGTGTACGCGCGCACGAGTGTCTCGCGAAAGAGATGCGTCGCGAGCAGATTGTCGTAGGCGTCCGCTCCGAGGTGCAGCTCGACGACCTCCTCGCGCGGGCCGAAGACCGGAGGGCGGATCGCGTCGATCCACTCCTGCGTCGTGAAGCGCGCACGGTCGAGCGAGCGCTCCGTCACCGATTCGAGGAGTGGCATGAGCGCGGTCCACAGCGCGTCGCACGCGTTGGGCGAGAGCGCGAACCGTCGGTGACGGAGGCTCATCCCCGCCTCCGCTTCGGGCGCTTGAGGGACACTCCCTTGTCCGCGTAAGAGAGCCGCTCGACAGCGTCCGCGCCGAGGCCCTCGGAGTCGAGCCACGCGTCCAGCTCGAGTACCCGGCGCCAGAGTGCCTGCCGTGTTGTGTCGGTCAGCCGCTCGCGGTCCTTCGCGCTGACGATCACGCACGTTCTCACGAGCACCTTGCGGAAGTAGACCGCCGCCGAGCGCGTCATGCAGATGCCGTCGTCGAACACGTCGATCGGCGTACCGTCCGAGCGCGAGAAGCGGAGGAACCGACCCTTGTGCTTCCCCAGAGCTTGTAGCCCGAGAAAGAGCGCGATGTCGGTGTAGACGCCGTGCGGAATGAACGGCGTGATCGCCCTCGCCATGTCCTGTGAGAACCGGAGGCTGATCCACTCCTTGATCGTCTCGAACCACGCGTCGAGCGCCGCGACGGCCTTCTGGAAGTCGCGCTGAGTCGTGCTGGGCCAGTCGGGGTCGGCGGCGAGCACGAAGATGCTTCTCCGCACCTCACGCGCGAGGACGCGATGCTCCGCGACGTTGAAGAAGACGATGTCCACCGGCTCCAGGCTCACGCACCCGAGCTTGATGCGCCTGGCGAGCCAGCCCCAGAGTAAATCGTCGCCGTATAGAGGCCGGAGGGCGCGGTGCATCACCTGGGTGACGCGAAGGGCGAGGTCCATGCGCCCTTTCTACCCTCGGCTCGGGACCGCCTCGGCGGCTTGGACTTGGGAACAAAATCGCTGGCGGGTGTCACGGGGCGGGACAGGTCATCGTTCACATTCTTTGGGCGACCGCCTTTGGGCGACCGCCATCGGAGCTGGCCTACAAAGAGTAGCCGGATTTCGTGGTTCTCACCCCCATGTACATGCGAGCTACCTCGCGAGGCCCCGTATTCCGGTCAGGCGGAAAAACTGTTTCCGCGCCCCCAGTCAGGATCGGAGTCGTCGTCGGTTAGAGGGGCGTCATCGAATTCAGCCCGTGCGGAGTAAGGCGGTAGGGTCGAGTGCGTGTTCTTTGTGGAGAAGTCGCCGAGATCGTCGAGCGGCACAGTTCATGCCGCTCAAGGCCATACAACGATTCTGAAAAAGGTTGTCGCCTGGTGGCGGTTACCGCGGTTCTAGGGCTGACAGGAGTAGGGCGAGGAGGCGGTCATGGGTCGTCACGCGCAGCTCGGTGACAACAGGTTGGCGGAGGCCGGGTCGGTCGTCCGTACGCTCTACGGGATGTCGCGGGTCGGCATCGTCTCGCGGATCGAGGTCGTGGTCCATGAGGCGTTCTTCGCCGGCAAGCGTGAAGCTCGGGAGGAGGTCCGCGTGTGGGTACGGTGGCAAGACGATCACACCCGCTCCGAGACGGACACGTCGCCCGACGCGATCTCCTGCGAAGGGGTTCCGGTGGTCGAGGGACTCGCCCTCGTCGGTGAGGTGGCGTCTTGAGCCGCTCCGCGATTCTCGCGCGTTGTTTCGCCAGGAAGGAGCGCGTAAGCCCCGGCGCAGGCTGGTGGACGACGGGTCGGGTCGCAGCTCCGGCGCGGACACGACCGCGCCCGCCTAAGACCGCATCGGCGAAGAATTTAGGCCGGGACTCGGAGGGGCGCCAACGACTATAACTCCATTTCAACCAAGAGGTTACAACTATTGGCCTCGACTCTTGGTGGTCGGGTGAGCCTCTTGCCCTGTCGGGCCGAGGTAGAACGCGTTGGGGTCCGACGCGAGGAGCGAAGACGTGGTGGAGGTCTCGATCGTGGTTCACGAAGACCAGCCAGAGCGACGGCACCGCCCGCACCGGCGTCACCGGTGGCGGCACGTTCAGCCCGCCGACCTGAAGCGGTGGCGGGAGGTGGCCCAGATGACCCGCGAGCAGGTCGCGGAGATTCTCCAGGTCCACCCGAGCACCATCTCGGGGTGGGAACGCAACGAGTGGGCACCGCCGCCACGCACCCAGAGGCGGCTCCGGTCGCTCGTGGGGTCACGACAACTACACGCCCCGGCTCCGCGGGTCGCGCCGCCGGTGCAACCGCCTCGAATTCCCGACGAGGGAGCCGCACCGCGCGGCGACCAGCCGAGACCGGGGTATGACGAGTCGAGGGGGCGAGAGGAAGCGGAGGACGTGGTCATGTCAGCACCGACTGTGGTCACCGGCGAAGAGGAGCTTGGGATCAAGCGTCGTGTGACGACGCTCATGACTCAGGTCTCGGCTGGTGAGTTGCGACTCCCGACCGTGGAGCGCGACTGTCGCTGGGGTATCCACGACGGGATCGCCGTGATCAAGTCGAAGCGGACCGACGGCATGGTCTACTTCTTCGAGCAGGTCACGGGCGCGTTCTATCGCACGCACGCCCCCGACTCGACGCGGCTCCAGGGCGATACCCCGCGCTCGGTGATCGAGCAGGACCGGGCGTGGCTCTACCCGCTCTTCAACTCGATTCCTGGCGGAAACAACGTGATCCGCCGCTACCACCGTCAGAACGTCCAAGCACCAGCGCAGGCCGGACCGAACCCGGCGCCTGCAAGAGAGGAGAATCCTGTGACCGTCGCCACGCCGCAGCTCCGCAACGACCAAGACCGGCTCCTCGACCTGAACGTCGTCGAGCGGAAGAAGGTCACTATGGTCCTGTCGACCAAGTCGATCGAACTCGGACCCCATCAGATCCACGCCCTTCTGCGGAGGGCTGGTGCGAAGCTCCCCGACGCCGCTGAGATCCGCGGCGGTCCGGCTGGCTTCTCCGTCGAGTGGTCGCTCGCGAAGGATCGGGTGGCGGGTCGCTACTTCGACTCGGAGAGCGTCGGCAAGGAGTCGATCTCCGTCTCCGTCCCGCAGCTCGCCGGCATGTTCACCCTCCTCGGCTACAACCTCGGCGAGAAGCCCTCCGTCGCGTTCACGCCGCAGGGCTACGTCCGCATCGAGTGGACCGAGTCGAAGGAAGAGGTCCAAGAGGCGGCTTGAGGGGCAGGCCGCGAGGCTTGTTCGTCACCCGCGTCGCCGACGGTAGCTGAGCCGGAGACCGGGGCTACTCCCAACCAACCAGTCACGCCGGAGCCGGCGCCGCTTCCGGCGCTGCCGCCGGCAACGCTGGCGACGCCGGGAACCGCCGTGTCCACGAAGCGACTGGTCGTGAACACCGCCGGGCTCGTCGAGTGCGGCAAGCGCTCTCTGCGGCGCTACCGGCAAGGCCGCACGCTCTCCGAGCAGGAAGAGCTGGCTCTCCACACGGTCTTCTACGCCTTCGGCAAGAGCCGCGAGGAGTTCAAGCGCTGGCTCGCCAGCGCCGCCTCACCCACGATCGACAGGGAGGTCGAGCGCGTCGCCGGCCTTTCGCCGTCCCAGCTCACCAAGTTCGTCGAGCGCGCCGAAGACCGACTTGGTCTCGGGTAGAACGAGCAGCATGAGCGAGATCAAGGGAATCCCCTACGTTGAAGGCGAGCCGCCGCCTGCCGGTCACGTTCTCGTGAGAGTCGCCACGCCCGACAACCAGGACGGCCTCCAGTGCTGGCTCAGGCCGGAGGACTTGCACCCATCCAAGGTGAAGCGGAGCACCCTGACGCCCGAGCTGCGGCGTCGGGCGGAGGCCACGCTCACCAAGATCGGTCGGTCGATTCTCGGTAAGGAGTGGACGAAGAAGACGTGGGCTGACGGCTTCGAGTACGACATGCACCCCGAGCGCGAGATCAGCGGCTTCGAGATCGCCGGCACCATCTTGGCGCTCGAACGGGCGCTCAGGCCGAACGTCCCCTTGCGTGAGATCAAGCTCGTCTGGCTCGCAGTCCACGCTGTGCGGAACGGGCCGAAGAACTGTACCGTGGACGATGCGCTCGCCATGTTTCCAACGCTCAGGGGCCTCCCGGAACTGGCGCGCGTCATCGACATCTGCAACGGTCGGCTGGACTGCTTGAAGGCCGCACCGCCGTCGGCCCAGCCCCCCACGCCGACGCTCCAAGATGGGCTTCACCGAATCAACCCGGTAGGCGATGCTGCGCTGTGAGCGGCGCCGAGAGCAGGCGGGTGTGGCTCAACTGCGGCAGGCGTATCGAGCGCATCGGAATCGACTCGAAGTCCGAGGTGCCGCTCGCCCAGCCGTTCGTGGTGCCTGCCGACGGCTGGTATCTCGTGCGAGTCAACACGGATGTGGCGACGATCTCTCCGGTCTCGCTGCCTTTGGGCATCTCCTGCCGCCAGCCCCCCACGCTTGACGAGCTGGAAGCGGCGGCAAGGCGCGACAACTCAGCCGTTGTCGAGTGGATTAAAGCGCTCATCGCGTCGGGGAAGCTCAACGGTCGAGACGGGTTCCCGGGTCCAACTCCCACAGCAGGGCGTGGTCTCCGCCTCAACTCCCCGGACAATTCTCTCTCGATCGACGAGGCCGAGTTGAGGAAGATGGTGACTGAGCAGCTCAACGTGATCGAAAGGCTGGCGGGGCTCGACGATGTTTGAGAAGGTCACCCTCTATACGAGCGACGGCGAGAAGATCGCCGATTTCGTCGTCCCGCGCTGGCAGATCCCATACGAGGTCTACGTGTGGGGGCAACGCTTCTTCATCCGTCGGGCAGATGGCCGTTACACCGAAACGCACGCTTACTGCATCCCGCCTGGTCAGGAGATCGTTCCCGACGTGGTCGAGGAGCTGGCCGCGCTGGACCCGGACAAGCCGAAGGACAAGGGCCGATGACCAACAAGTTGCTCATCGCCGAGCGAGGGCGAAGGTGGGAACAAGAACACCTAGAGAAAGGTTTGTGCGCCAAGTGCAACCGCAAGCGAACGGCGCGCAGCAAACGCTTTTGTAGGCGCCATCTTCTCCTTAATCGCGCTCGCTCCAAGAAGAATCACGCGCGTTACCGCGATTGGCACAACGCGTGGAGACGGGTCGCAGGTCATCGCGCACGGGTCAAACTCATGCTTTCGCTTGGTGGTATGGTCTGCGCCTGGTGCGGAGAACGCGACTACCGAGTGCTTACCGTCGATCACATCAACGGCCACGATGCGCCGGTCAAGGCTAGGAAGGCTCGCCGCAACGGCCTCACCCCATCCGACGCGAAGGCTATCGCATGCGGCGAAAAAACACTGTCTGAGTTTCGAGTGCTCTGTGCGAGCTGTCAGGTCCGCTACGAGCACGTCCGCGGCAGGCGCGTTATCCCGCTCAAGGCGGCGGAATTGATCGAGGCGTCTGGAGGCGTTCTTCCGGCGCTTTCGTCCTACGGAGGAACGCCGTGAACAAGAAGAATCTAAAGTCCGACGGAAGCAAGTTCTTCGTGTGGTGGGAGCAACCCGACTTCGATGCGGCGGCGGGCAAGGTCGAACGTATGGCGGTATTCGACACGAAGAAGGACGCGCTCGACTACATCGCCGAGCACTGCCCAGACCCGACGGGCGGCGGTTCGCGGGTGGATACCTTCCGTCTCATCAAGGGTCGTTTTCTCGACATCGAGGAAGTAGTAACCGTCAGTTACCGCACGACAGCGAGCGGAAAGAGAGTGTCGGCAGCTCCGACGGACGGAGGTTCGCCGTGAAGGGCGAGTTGACGCGGTTCTACGAGGCGCTCAAGTCGGTCATGGCCGAGCAGGGCAAACTCGTGCCCGAACATCGCGAACGCTACTTGAGGATGATCGCTACCCGGGCTGGTATCCCGATCGACCGCGTGGAAGGGTTGGCGCTCAGGCTCCAGAGGTGCGTAAGAGACGCGGAGACAGATCCGGTGCTCCGGCTCGTCGCTGCCTCTGAGGCAAAGCGAGGTTGATGTGAGTGCTCTTGATGGGTTTCTCAACGACGGACAGCACCAGCGCGGGCACGTCGAGATCCGACGCCGTCGGGTAACGGTGAGCGACCAGCTCTGCGCAGGTCTCGCGACGGTCATCAACACCGTCGCGAAGCGGCTGCGCGAGGGTCGGAAGCTCAAGCCTCACCAGAAGCAGCTCCTCATCGACCTGAGCCGGAACCTCGGCGAGACCTATGAGGAGACCGTCGCCTTCCTCAAGACGGCGGGCAAGATCACCCCCGACGACCTCACGGGGCGCGCGATCCGCAACGGGCGAACGCCCGACGGGCCGGCGCTAGGGTAGCGTCGGGTAGAACGAAGGTATGGCCGAACCTACCGAGCGCGGGCGCCTCGCTCGTGCCTATGACCGAGTTACAGACGGACTCGGCTTTCCGGCAGACGACCTCGCGAGCCTCAAGTTCGCGGGATGGCTGGCGCTGGAGGCCAAGGTTTCTGTCGAGACGGCCCACGCCTTCCTGAAAGAAGTGGCGCGCGGAGGTCTCGAAACGGAAACCGAGCGCCTTGAGCGCTCCTACCCGATCGACGGCCTAAGCCGTTCCACTACGCTGGTCCACGACGGGTTGACCGCTCCCAAGAAGACCAGTCGGTTCGATGCGCTCGTCGGAGACGCGCGGAGTCGGGTGCTGCGGATCTCGCGGCGGTTGCGCGAAGGTCGCAAGCTCAGAGCGGGCGAACGCGACGCCCTGAAGCTGCTCGTGGGGCGGCTCCGACCCACACCGCCGTCCTATGAGGAAGGTGTCCGCGCCATCGCGGCTGTCAGTAACGATGACCAGATCGAAGTGACGGTCGACGGATACGGCGAACCGGCCTTGGTGCTCCACACGAACACCAGGATGCGGCGGAGCGACGATGGGCAGACGCGCTGAGATCCTCGTCGACATAAAGGCCAACCCCGAGCGGCATCGCCACACGTTCGACCAGCTCAAAGCGTGCTGCTTCTACGACGGCGCGCTAGACATCGACCTCATGCAGAAGCACGAGGGCCTGGGGCCGGGCGCCCGATGCGATGTGCTCTACGGCGGGTGTTCCTGCGGGACGTTCCACAGAGGTCCGAGCGTCGTCGACATGATCGCCAAGATCGAGGTGAGGCCGTGACCCTCGTTCGGCTCGCCGCCGACGCGAAGCGCAAGAAGAAAGTCCCGCCGAAGTTCTGGCGCGTGCTGAATAACGGGTTCACCGATCCGAGGTGGGCGGGGCGCATCTGTCGCTTCGTCGAGCGCGACCGCGAAGATGGCCGGACCTACATCACGGTCGAGTGGGTGAACGGTGAGCGTTTCGTGTTCCAAAAGGGAAAGGAAGTCGTCCGGGCGGCGATACAGGACCGACTGGCCTACCTTGCCAAGCTCGACGAGTGGGAGAAGATTCAGAAGGCCAAGAGACGGTTCGAGCGCAGCTGCGATTGGCAGAACCAGCACATCACGAAGGGCGAGGTGGTCGAGGTTCCCGGCCTTGAGGAGCGCGCGTGGCGGTCGAACGAACGGGATCGAACGCTCGACGACGCCCTGGATGCTTGGGCCGAGGGCGTTCCGGTGTGGGACGGCAGCTGGCCGCCCGACGCCGAGTATCTCAAGATGGATGATTACGTCCACGGGCGCCTGATCTTCACCGCTCGCGAGTGGGAGAAGGAGCACGGCTGGCAGCAGGCCGTTGTCATCGCGCCCGCGGTCGACATCGGGAAGTCGTTCACCGTGCAGCTCGCCGGAAGCGCCCTGCTCGACCGCGGCGTGGCGTTCAACGGTAGGGTGATGCGCGTCGGTTGGCTCAACGTCCGGCGGCTCGAACCGACGCCCAAGCGCCCCAAGCGCGACGCGTGAACGAGCGCTGCTTGAACTGCCGGCGCTTCATTCCAGCTGAGCGCGGACCCTACTGGATTCGACAGTGCTCGGCGACTGAGACCGGCTACTGCACGAACCCGCCGCGCGATGTGGTCGAGCTTCTCGCCTGGCTCGCTAGACGTATCGCCAGATGATGAAGGCGATGAGGCCGATGCCGGCGAGCGCCAGAAGCCCCCAAGCGCACCAGCACGGCATCGTAATCGTACAGCCGATCACCGGCGCCTGGAGCGCTGGATGGCGTCTTCGAGCTGTTCGAGGTTCGCCTTCTCGACCAGGATGATCTGGTCCAGCTCCGGCTGTCCCTTCGACGCGAGGACAAGCAGGAGATCGCCGGTGCCCAGCTCGGCGAAGCACAGGAGCCCGGGGCCCTCCTCGCGGTCGGACGACACGCAGAGGTGGAAGCGCATGAGCTTGTACTCGTCCATGTCGCGGACGCGCTTGAAGGCGCGCTTGAGCGCGTCTTCAAGCTCCGGTCGAGCCACCTTCTTCGGAGCCGGCTTCTTGTCGTCGGCCTTCTTGTTGTCGTCGGCGAGCGCAACCGCACCGGCGACGAACAGGCCGGAGACCAGGACGGCGAGCTTGTTCTTCATTGTGGTGCCTCGTCTTCTTCCCGCTGCATCTCCAACTTGCAGTCGTCGCAGATGGGGCAGTCCAGATCGGCCCCGGGGTCCGAAAACTCGCCCTTGCAGATTTTGCAGATCAACTCGGCCACAGATCACCAGCCCTCTCGACGCCGGTCTTCCACGAACAGCGGCGCGGAGAGGATCACGCCGCGTGTGGGGCAGTGAACCCACCACCCCTGCATGGCCGGCTCTTGCCGGAAACGAAGTGATGCCGCGTATTCGTCCCAGCCCTTGAGCGCGCCGTTGCACGAGATTCCGCGATGGTGCGCCATGACGAGCTGGTGCCAGTGGCCGATGACGCTGAAAACTGGCTGGACGCCGTGAGAGGCTCCAAGCTCGATCCCGCGCCGGTGGATCATGCCGAGCGGCGTCCAAACGCCCGCCCAACCGCTCCCGCCCTTGACCTCATCGCCGTGTGTCAGGAAGACGTGTTGATCGTAGACCGGAACGAACAAGTAGCTTCCGTTGGCGATGTCCCAGGTGATCCGCTTGTCGCCGATCAGGTGTGCGTGGACCATCTGGCAGAGGAGCCAGTCCCACGAGTTGCGACCGCGCCCCTTAGCCGTCATGAGCTTCGTCAGGCGTCCGTGATTGCCGACCACTGCCGGGATGTGGACCTTGCCGTAAAAGTCGGCGATCTGGCGAATCGCGCCCGCGATGAGCGGCGCCCAGTGGACGAGCGTACCGGGCAGGTAGTCTGCGTTGGTTTCGCGAAGCTCGTCGTGGATCGCTCCGCTGACCATATCGCCGCCCCAAAAGATGAGCGCGCCGTCCCAGTCGTGCCGGAACCGATCACCCAACTCGCACGCCTTGTCTGCCCACCGGCGAAGTCTCATGCCGGCGATCTCGCGGTTGTAGGCGTTGAGCCCGCCGACCTGAGCCGGGTCTACGACCTCGTCGAGATGGAGGTCGGAGAAATGAAGGCAGGCCGTCGCCGCCTTCTTGGAAGCCTTGCTCTTGTCCTTCCTGGGCGCGAGCCAGCGCGGTGGCATGCCAGCGTTGGCCGAGTAGCCTTCGACGAGTCCGAGGAGCTTCGAGAGGCGAGCGTTTTCTTCTTCCAGTCTCGCCGTGCGCGCCGTGAGCGCGCCGTCGCGTTGCTGTGCCGTCGTCCGGCCCGGTTTCAGGAAGTGCCCCGTCACGGGATCACGGGCCGGCATCGAACTGGGTGGCCCGCGAAAGTGCCCCGTCATGGGGTCGCGCTCGGTATCCACGTTACCGTCTCCAGTCCTGCGTCTCGCGACGCAGAAGGACCGCGGTGTAAGCGAGGGCGAGGCTCGCGATCGCGATGCAGACGGCGCTCGCCACTACTGGACCGGAAACTCTTTCCAGGTGGACCCAGACGGGAAGACGACGTGGAAGACCCAGAAGCCGGCTACGTCGGGGCCGTTCCATCCAACCGGACCCCAGCCGGCGTCGACCTCGACGAGATCGGCGGGCGTCGGTCCGAACCGGAAGGTCTGTTCGGAGCCAGGCTGGACCTTGGCCCTGCTCTCGCCGAGGAACCGGCTGTTCGAGTCCCACGTCCGCACCGTCACGTCCTGGGGGAAGTTGGACTGGTTGTGGAAGACGACCATGAACGAGTTGGTCGACGGCGGTGTGATCGGTCCGCAGCCGGAGAGCGCTGCAACCGCGCTGGCGAGGTAGAGCATCGCCGCGCGGTTCCTCCGTGCGAGGTAGAGCGCGGAGAGGGCGGCGGCGAGCGCCGCGAGCGAGAAGATCAGCTCCACGGCTCAATCCGCGTCCACGTCGAGGTGGTGCTTGGCCCCGTCGTAGTCGTGGTGCTTCTTGTAGACCCTCGGACCCTTGTGGGTCGTGACGACGACCTGGTCGGGGTCGTGCGCGTCGCACGTCACCGTCGTCGAGCAGCCCGGCAGCACGGTCTCGCACTTCGGCTG
>Ga0334722_10000101_pt1 | contig 121807 bp, 125 predicted proteins | sample C3_bottom_MG_FD_207210 | JGI IMG/M metagenome (GOLD analysis project Ga0334722, IMG submission 207210) | Sediment microbial communities from Yellowstone Lake, YNP, Wyoming, USA - C3_bottom | ecosystem: Environmental > Aquatic > Freshwater > Lake > Sediment | place: USA: Wyoming | collected... | reverse complement strand
GTTCGCTGTTAAATTCATCGTGTACCATGTATCGCTTGACGGCCGCTCTACATTGAACGGTACATCGAAATACGGCACGCTGAACGCGGTGTTCTTGCTCGTCGCTCCGGATACATCGCTGATGCTGAAATTAGAGTTTGCGATTGTAACAATTTTCGTCGAGGTACGCAAAACGCCGTTTTCGGTATAGTCCGCGGTGATAGTCACTGTTTGACTGGACATAACCTCTGACGTTGTAAGTGCGCCAATGTTATCGATGGAAGCATAAGAGGAATTGACGCTCCAAGTTGCGGTTGCAGGAGAGGTGGTGCCGTTGCTGTAATAGGCGGTCGCGGTGTAATAGGTGGTTGCGTTTTCAAGTACGAGGGAGCGGCCGTTGATGGTGAGAGAGGAGAGGGTGATAGGTGCACTACTCGTTCTGAAACTCTTCCAATCAATATCGAGATTCCAAACACCATATTCCCCCTTTGGAAAAACAGCCCACCAGTAAGTAGTGTCATAGTTTAGAAAACTACCCATATCAGCGCTATAACTGTTGCCATTTATCAGGAGGCCTGGCAACCCTATTTGCCCATTATTGGTATCTATAGCGAAAGTGATATTACTGCTGAAAGGATCTTTTAATTTTTCGTAGTTAAAAAGCTCGTTTTGATTGGTATCATGAACGATCAAATTATATAAAACATTGCCACAACCATCACAAGTCGAATTGCTCCAAGCAAAGGTCATGTTTTCAGGTATCGAGCCATTTTCGGGCTGGGTCAGCGATGGTTTTGTCGGCGGGGTTAGAGACCTGTCTACTCTCAAAAGAAACATACCCACAAACTTAACTGCATTTTGGAGCCGTGCCTTCAGATAATTTTCTTTCAATAAATAATCAGGTTGCGTAATTTCGTCGAGAGGCATCGAATAGCTGGTTGGGAAGGTGTCCACAAAATTATTATAATATCCCATCAATCCGTCAGTACATTCAAGTGCTACCTGATTGTTGCTGCATGTCGCAATATTTGATAAATCCGAGCTAAGATTGTCACCGCATCCACACCAATTCTGCCCATTGCCCGCCACCCAATAAGTTGCACCGGGTTGCGTTGCATTAAGCGTCGCTTCTCTTGACTGTTCGTAATAGTATTTCGCTGGATTCTGCAATAGGTTCCCCGTATTGATCTCGCTTATGCTCGTAAGATCTGCCCAGTATTCTTGATATTTTGATCTTTGATTCGATGCAAACTGCTCGAAATGATCAAAACTATCTACTGCATAAACAGGACTATAATGCGGAATATTGAAAACATGCGCCGGAACATTCATATCCTCAATAAGATGTATGCATTTAGCAAAATTGGATAGGGCCTCTTCTTTCGCATTTAGATTGGCAGGGTTGTATTTGTAGGTTTCATAGGCATTCAGAAAACGATAGTAATAAACAGAAATCGGTCCACCATTCCTTGTGCCATCACCAGAATATATGTTATCACCGCCATGAGCTGCTTTGTCATTGTCAGCGCCATAAGTACGCGTTTTTATATATTCTGCATTAACAGCATCGTTTAAGAAACTATTGGTAATCTGAGGAAATACAACATCGTATGCTTTTCTGCTGATTTGTTCATGGGTGGACTGTGAAAGCATCGACCACCAAGCGTCAGAAGTCGTAGGCGAGTAAAGTAGCCATGATAAGACAAAGCAACATATAGTAATGGGTCGGATATATCTGCAGTTTTGGTATGGGGGCATGTCTTTATTGACACCTTCCGCTCTTACAATACATCCCTTTTTCACTAATTTCATTTTCGCCATCATGCTTCCTCCAAAATCGATAAAGCGTTGCATCCACGTAGTAATTCGTACTTCGTACTTCGGACGCGTACTTCGGGAAGTTGCTTCTATTTGACACTTCAATATATTTGAGGACATAAAACGAGCGAATATTGGTGTCAATCGAACACTCTTACCGTTAATCAGCACTATTTTCCTCGATATCGTCGATTGGTACGAGTGCTTTCATGTGCCTCACCCAAAGCATCGCCGAAAATTCTGCAACTTCTTGAGTGCCGCTACTGTAACAGAATATATTTGCTCATGCAAGAAACATCGAATGTTTTTTAGGGTATTTTCAGGGTATTCAGAAAAGGCGGGTGGTTATTTATCAACGAGTTACCATAGCCTGCAACTAAGACAAATCACGGATGTAGTGGCTGAGGTGGAAAAAAGAAGCTGTTTCAGGTGTGGTTGCGACTTTCGATCCGAGCTGTCCTCATGTCCGCTTCTCTTTATTGACTTTATTTCCCAAATAACATACTATTCTATGAACGTATACATAATACCACAGGAGACACGATGCCATTACCTATAGACCGGGAAAGAAAAATTATAGACATAATTCATGACCTTCCGCCCGACAAACTCGATGAAGTGATTGACTTTGCCGAATATCTGAAAAAAAAGGCCGCGCAGAGCGGGCTCGCGCGTACGACTGTCGCAGGGAAACTGCCGATTTTTCATCTTGGCCGCATAGAACCGACCGCTTTCGATCGCGAGCAGCTTTACGGAGAGCATCTTGAGCGCAAGCTTGTTTGATACCAATATTCTGGTCTATGCCAACAACGCCGACTCTCCATTTCATGCTGAGTGCCGGACATTGGTCGAAAAAGCGATTTCCGGCAGCATGGAAGGTGTGATCGCTGTGCAAAATCTCATGGAGTTGTACGCCGTCATTACCGACAAACGGCGGTTGGAACGACCGCTTTCTCCGGATGGGGGCCGCAAGCTCATTGAATTTTACGCCTCTGCTGACGGGCTGCGCATAATTGCCCCTTCAGCAAAATCGCTCTCCATCCTCAACGACCTCATAGCGGAACACCAACCGAAATCGCAGACAATCTTTGACTTCATGCTTGTCGCCACAATGATGGAAAACGCCGTCTCCGAGATTTATACTTGATGTATTCGTAAAAAGTCGTCATTCCCGCTTGTCGGGAATCGTAGTGTTTTACAACATACTGATTTGAAACGATTCCGGACAAGCCGGAATGACATCAAAAGAGTGTATATCGACTTTTTACGAGACTATCATACTTACAATGTGGATCATTTCAAACCCTTCAAAACAATAATCGTGTCGCGTCCGCAAGAGCTTCACCATTTTGTCAGGTTTCCCTTCGCTCTACCCGACCTTGCTAATTCCTGCCGCCGATAGCAACGAACCTGTCTTGTGGCGGGAAACCCATGCCGATCGAATTTTCTGTCACGGTTTCCCGGAGCCACCCTCTCGTCTTCGAGAGAAAATCCACATCAGGCCTTTTCCCCTCGGGATATATGGACATTGCGGGAAGCGCTCCTACTGCCAAGCAGCCATTCGAATAAAACTTTCATGGTGAATTGCTTGCCTGGCACACTCTCCCTCATACCTTTGAATAGCTGCGTACTGCTGAGGCGATAAGGATACCCTATGGCACTTTTAATTGGCAATATTCGCGGTTTCTTTGATATCTGTACCTGAACTCCTCAGCTGAACTCGGCCGCGCTTGACAATTCCGCTTCACTGCAGTAAAGTAGGCATTAGCACTACTTTGGAGGCCCTATGAAAACCCTCAGCGCCACGAATGCCAACCGCCAGTTTTCCAGCGTCTTAAAAAACGTTTCAAAGGGCGAAGAATTCGTCGTTGTCTCCCGGGGTAAGCCCGTGGCAACCATTAGTCCCGCAAAGACAGGCACCCATGCCCGCAGTGCAGCCCGGACCATGCTGCTGAAACGGCTTCACAAACAGAAACCCGCAGGTGCGCGGACGTGGACGCGTGACGAACTGTACGAGCCCAAGTCATGAGAGTCGCCCTCGATACGAACGTCCTTGCCTATGCCGAAGGCATCGGTGATGCCGTTCACAGAGATAATACCATGAACCTGATCGAGCGCATACCGCAGGAGAATGTCCTACTGCCCGCGCAGGCGCTTGGCGAGTTGTACCGGGTGCTGACCCACAAGGCCAAGCGGCCGGCCAATAGCGTGCGTACTACCATTTTGCAGTGGGCCGATAGTTTCGAAACCGTTGATTCCACCTGGGCCGCATTTCAAGCCGCATTTGACCTTTCCGCTGATCATAAGCTCTCGCTCTGGGATGCGCTGATCCTGTCCGTTGCAGCTGAAAACCGCTGCAGAGTACTGCTCACGGAAGATATGCAACATGGGTTTACGTGGCGAGGAGTAACTGTCATCAATCCCTACCGAATCCCCTCTCATCCGTTGCTCTCTTCCCTGTTCTCAGAGTAAAACCCGGTTGATTAAAAGAATACAGAGTGACGTCCAATACAGAGTCCTACAGAGTGACGTTGTTGCACCCGTTGCGTCGGGTTCTCATAAAGACAACTACCTATACCTAACCTACGCGGCCCAATTTCTCTATTTTCAAGTCCTCAATCCTCTCAAAATGCTTACCATTACCCGTGACAAGCGCATCAGCTTTCTCCAGGGCTACAGCAGCGACAAAGATATCCGCGTCCGGCAAAAGACGGTTGTTCTTTTTCAGACGAGCCTTTAAATCCCCAAAGCGTTTCAAAATCGGAATATCGGTCTGAATTACAGGGGCCGTCAAGATAAACTTCTCAACGAGTAATTCGTTCTCCTCAGAAAAGTACAGAGTGACGTTGTTGCACCCGTTGCGTCAGGCTCTCATGAAGATAACCTTCCTCCGTGTGCATTTGCAGTCAAAAAATAGTGACCAATAAAATAATATGTTTATTTCATTTTTCAGCACTATTTTTTACATCTACTTTCTGAATCCGTTTGCAACAGATTTGAGTATAGGCTTTGCTCTATTATTAGTCAACATTTACGTTGGGGTATTTTCGGGGTAGTTAGGAAAAGGCGGGTGTTTACTTATCAACGAGTTACCATAGCCTGCAACTAAGACAAATCACGTATGAAGTGACTGCGGTGAAGACGCGAGAGCTCTTTTCAATCTTCTTGGTCGTGCAAATAATCGAGCATCGCAGTTCGAAATCGCTCAAAGTCTGCAAGGTGTTTTTTCAAAATGACAATGACAATAGCTGCGTCGATCCCCTCATACTGATGAACCACTATGTTTCTGAACTTAGCCATTTTTTCCATGGCAATATAATGCTCCTGCTCAATGATTGCGTTTTCAAGAAGTACCTTGAAAGTGTCTGCGTAGCTTGTTGGAGGGCGCATGCCTTGGTCGGAAACGATATGGCCCGCGATATCCGCACATGTCTCGATCATCATTTGAAGCGTTCGCTCGACTATGCGCTGGGTTTTCCAATCGCCCTGGTAGGCTTCGACAGATATCCCGGAATATTCTTTGACCTGTCCCAGATATGTTTCCAGCTCCGCAATCTTCCTGCGGATTATCGTTTTATCGACCATACTGGTACCTCCGTTTGAAATAGGCTTCCTCTAATATCCGGAAATCGAAAAACTCCCGCTGCGTGAGGGACTCGTAGGCGTGCCGCTGACCAGGCTCCTTGTCAACAAGCACCTGTTTGTTCTGCAAGACACGACCAGCCAGGCTCAACGGCGCGGTATTCAAGATTACGAGGTCTACTTCTGAGGTCCCGAGGGCATCGACCAGTTTTTCAAAAAGGTTGAGTTTGTACATGGCGAGATCGGCAGTTCGCGTTATGTATACCGCTATATCCACATCGGAAAGTGGTTGAACGTGACCTGTTGCAAGACCTCCGAAAAGGTAGGCAAAAATTACAGCCTCGTCCGCGAAAAAGACTTTCCGGGCATCAGCCATCCTTAACAGAATATCGCCCGGTAATTTTTCAAGCTTCATCATGATTAGATTATTCCTGAAATCAGGGTTGGTGTCAATATATCATTTGCCTCTGCAGCGCTTGACACTTTCCCTCATTATGCTTAGACTGGTATCGAAATACAGAGTGACGTTGTTGCACCCGTTGCGTCGGGTTCTCATAAAGACAACTACCTATGCCTAACCTACGCAGCCCAATTCTCTATTTTCAAGCCCTCAATCCTTTCAAAATGCTTCACATTACCCGTGACAAGCGCATCAGCTTTCTCCACGGCTACAGCAGCGACAAAGATATCCGCGTCCGGCAAAAGACGGTTGTTCTTTTTCAGACGAGCCTTTAAATCCCCAAAGCGTTTCAAAATCGGAATATCGGTCTGAATTACAGGGACCGTCAAGATAAACTTCTCAACGAGTAATTCGTTCTCCTCGGGGAAAGCTGAGTTCCGCGCACCGTAAAAAAGCTCGCCGACCGCCATGAAGCTGATCGCGACTTCTCCGGAAAAAGCGGCCCTCTTTTTCAACACTTTTTTATTGCCCCGGAGAATCTCAATGCACATATCGGTATCGAGAATATTCACCAGGACACCTCACGGCCCATTGTTCTGTCTTCGAAGATTTCCTTGATCTGCGCCTCTTTCGATTTTTTGTCCTTCCATTTTCCGCAGAGATTCTTCCAGAGGGCAAGCTGCGCTGTTGGACTCACCCCCGCCGAACGACGCGGGTGCTTCTGCTCAAGCTCCCTGACCCCCGTCTCAAGCGCCACAAGCAGCTCATTATTCAAGCTTCTGCGGTCTATTTCGGAAAGCAAGCGGAGCTTGTCAAAAATAGAAACTGGTATGTTGCGAACCGTTATATTTTTCATGGTTATATTATAGTTACATATTGTAACCACGTCAAGGCAATTTTGAAGGGTAAAACACCGGGACATTGACACTGACAATGACAATTATTTCCTTGCAAACACAATGACCTTTATGATATTATGCGCCCTCTTTGCAAATAATTATTCTTAACTTTCGGAGGAACACAACGTGGCAGGCAAATGTGACATATGCGGCAAAGGCAAGCTCAGCGGCAACAAGGTGAGCCATTCCAATAATAAGTCCAAGAAATCATCCAAACCGAACGTCCAGAGCGTGAAGTCTGTGGCGCAGAACGGCGCCCACATCCGAGTTAAGGCATGCACCCGCTGCATTCGGTCGGGAAAAGTCAAGAAAGCCAGCTAAGCGATATCCACACCCCTGTTCGTCCTGAGCAGGGGTGTGCTTTGTACTCCCCTCTTTATTCCTCATCAGATTTTTATGGCCCTCATGAGATGACACCGAGCCCTTGGCGGCCGTTGTAAATCTACCTTGACACGTCATAATCAGAATTATCAAACTTATACAATTTGAAGTTGACACGTTTTTTTACATCGACTATAATCGGCGTCAATATTCATTAAAATACCGTTTTATGCAGTACGGAACAGGGATGCGTCAGGTGATCAACCGTATTTTTCACTGGAAAAAGGAGGTGAGTTCACACTAATTCATCAGGCCATCACCGTACTCGTTTTTATTTTTTCCAACCGAAGCGTACTAGCGCTCGGCATCTTAAAGGAGGGGTTATGATTTCAAAGAAAATAGTAGTAACCGGTTTACTTCTGCTCAGTGTTGTTGGTCTCTTCGTCGGCATGACTGCTTTGACCTCGGTTGAAGCGGCAGGCGGCATGAAAGGTACGGCCTATATCTCCGGCCACGGCGGCCACCTGGCCATCATAGATCTGGCTACTCTCAAAGAGCCGACGGACATTGAAAAAGACAGGATCGTGATCTCCGAAGCAGGCTCTGAGATGGAAGGCAAGATCGCGGGCATGGATTTCGAAGCCATGAAAAAAGGCGGCGGATCTCACGGTGCCGCGCTCGTCAATAACAACAAGACCCTCGTCGTCGGTTTGTTGAACGGCAAGGTCGTCCAGTATGACATTGCAACCGGCAAGAAGACCGCGCCTATGGATCTGGGCAAGAAGTTCTGTGATGCGGTCGTCGGTCCCGACGGCAATATTTACTTCGAAGACATGGCTGACGGCAACGTCTATGTCTGGGATTACAAAACCATGAAAGCCGTCGACAAGATGCCCGTCGGCGCCTCCATGTGCGGTATTGCCTGGACCCGGGACAACAAGAAAGCCTTCATTTCTGAAATGCCCACCGGTGTGGTTTATGTCTACGACTGGACCACGAAGAAAGAGATCGCCAAGATCACCGATCCAGAGATGACCTTCCTCCATCAGGTAGCGCTTTCTCCGGACGGCAAGAGCGTCTGGGTAACGGCGCCGAACGAATATGATCCAGGTTTGAAACCCGGAACCCACAAGCCCCAGATCATCGTCATTGATGTGGCAACCAACAAGATCACTGAGAAGATCGTTCTCCCCGATGATGTCAGACTCCATGACATTGAATTCACTCCGGACGGCAAAACCGCCCTTATCGCAGCCAGAACCTACAAGGATGACAGCCTCCTCGTTCTCATGGATGTGAAGACCCGCAAGATCGAAAAACGCGTCTCCGCCTGCCTTGCCTGCCACAAGAAGGCCGGCGTCGAGGTAACCATCGACAATAAGTCGCCTCTGCTCTGCGGCATCGTTGTTGACTGGAAGAAGTAAATCAATTATAATTAAAACAATATAAGACAGCATCTGCCGGGGGCAGGCACATTCCCTTCCCCCGGCATTTTTTGTCCCCCAAACGCGGCACGAACTCTTCCGAAGGACAATTGACAACATGAATATACCCTACGTTGCGATGAAGAACCTGAAGCGAAAACTGACGCGGACCTGGCTGTTGTTTGCCATTGTTGCCGTGGTATCGTGCACTCTTTTCTCGGCCACCCTCTTTTTAAAAAGCATCAACAATGCGCTCCGGCTCGGGACCTACCGGCTCGGGGCCGACATCATGGTCGTACCTGAGAACGCCAGGGACAAGGCGCAGGCCGCCCTTATTTCGGGCGAACCAACCCAATTCCTCATGGATAAAACCATCCTGGACCGCGTAAAAAAGGTACAGGGTGTTAAAAGTGCGACCCCGCAGCTGTTTATCAAACCGACCAGCTTCTCCTGCTGCTTTAACGTGGACGTGTTCCTCGTGGCGTTCGACCCGGAGACCGACTTCACGGTCAAACCCTGGCTCCAGAAGAACCTCAACCGGCAGCTCGGAATGAACGAGATCATCACCGGCCGCGAGATCCCGGTCATTATCGGCGATCATATCCCCTTCTTCGGCACGACCTTCCAGGTCGCCGGCACCATGGAACCGACCGGCATGGATTTCTTCGACCGCGCAGTTTTCATGAGCCTCGAGTCGGCGTATAAGATGGCCGAGGACTCCAAAACCAAAGCTCTCCAGCCCATTGACATCGGAAGAGACAAGATCTCCACCGTGCTCGTGCAGGTGGGCGATGAAATGACGCCGGACCGCGTCGGCATCCGGATCGAGCATGATATCAGCGGCGTTAAAGCCATTGTCTCGGATACGGTCATCAGTACGGTGCGCAAGCAGCTCTCCGGCCTCATCAAGGCCATTTTGATCATCAGCATCATCCTCTGGTTCATCGTCCTCCTGATCATGGCGTTCGCCTTCTATATGATCGTGAACGAACGCCGGCGCGAGATCGGTCTTCTGCGCGCCATGGGCGCGAACCGGGGGCACACCGCGGCAATCATCCTTACCGAGGCTTCGCTGCTCTCTGCCGCTGGCGGGGCCGCGGGTGTGGCGCTCGGGTTCGGGCTGCTGCTGAGCTTTAAAAACCTGATGCTCCACTACCTTAAACTGCCGTATCTGTTCCCGTCCCCCGCAGAATTGATCGCCCTGACCGCGGGCGCTGTCTTGATCTCGCTCATCACGGGTCTCCTGTCCGCGCTGATCCCGTCGCTTTCGATCCTGCGGATCGAACCGTATGAAGCGATCAGGAGCGCGGAATGAACTGGCTGGCTGCCCTCATCCTGAGCCTTGCGGCGTTCTTCACGGCATGCACGAACGAGAAACCCGCGGTCCGGCAGCAGGCGACAGCCCCGGTCAAGAATGATAGTGAGCTGTTAAAAGAACAGCTCGCGCGCAATCCCCGGGATGCAGAGGGCTGGTATCACCTTTCGGACATCTATGAACGGGCGAACCTGTATCCGGAAGAGATCGATGCTCTTAAGAAAGTGGTTGCCATCAATCCCGAAAACGGTTATGCATGGTTCAAGCTCGGCACGACCTATGACCGCCTGGGAAAGTATGACGAAGCGATAACCCATTTTCTGAAAGCGGAAAAGTATATAAACCAGCAACCCACGCTATACAACAATCTTGCGGTGGCGTACGGCAAGATCGGGAAGATCGACGAGGAAATCGTTGCCTTGAAAAAAGCCATCTCCCTGCGGCCGCGCTACTCGACCGCCCGATTCAATCTCGGGATCGCATCGCTCAAAAAGGGAAATACGGAAGAGGCGGGGAAGCAGTACCGGGCGCTCAAAGACATCGACGAAGGCGCTGCAGCCTCGCTGAAAAGTGAACTTGACAAGAAAGGGAAATAACTCATGAAAAACTCAAAACTGTTCCTGTCACTCGCGCTGGTGCTTCTGCTCGTCTCCTTCGCATCGGCGGAAATGCTGCGTTGCACACAATGCGGCATGATGGTCAATGCGGATTCAAAGTTTTCCGCCAAAATCGTCCAGGGAGAGAAAAGTCTCCCCTTCTGCGACATCGGCGATTTGCTCGCCTATGTCAAAAAGAAATCAACGCCTGAAGCCAAGCCTTTGGTAAAGGACTACAAATCCGGAGAATGGGTTGACGCGGACAAGGCTTTCTATGTGCAATCCGCCAAAACATTCAGAACGCCGATGGGCTGGGGAATTGCGGCGTTCCGGGACAAACAGGAAGCCGCAACATTCGGCGCGGTCCTGGATTACTCGGCGATGGTAAAGGCGCTGTAACCATGAAGAAGACGTTTGCAATAACCGCGTTCATCGGCGGGGTCCTGCTCATTCTGGTCCCCCGGTTCATTCTGCCCGCATGCGAGTACCAGGGATTTTCCCCCATGCACTGCTCGGACACGGCAAAAGCGGAATATGTTATCGGTGGAGTTCTTATGATCATCGGAGCGCTCGCCTGGTTCCTGAACAACGTGAAGGTGGTCATCGCAGGCTCGGTCGTTGCTTTCATCGCGTTCCTTGCGGCATACGTGCTCCCTGACCAGTTCGGATACTGCCAAAACCCCCGCATGCCTTGCAACTACGGCATGGTGCCGGGTATCAGGTTCATTGCCGTGGCCGGGGCACTGGTTTCGCTTGTGACCGTCATTGTTCTTTTAAAAAATCATTTCACGAAGGGAAAATCATGATCGAACTCAAAGGTCTTTCAAAAACCTATTCCATTTCCGGAAGAACGATCAAGGCGGTACAGCCTGTGGATCTGGAGATCAAGCGCGGTGAATTCGTTTCCATCGTGGGACATTCCGGGAGCGGCAAAAGCACGTTTTTGAGCCTCATCGGCGGCATTGCGCGCCCTGATACCGGGACGGTCCGGATCAATGGGACGAACATCTGGGACTATAACGATAAACAGCTTTCCCGGATGCGGAACGACAATTTCGGGTTTGTCTATCAGTTCGCGAGCCTTATCCCGACTCTGACAGCCCGGGAGAATGTCCTCCTCCCCACGGTCTTCGGCTCAGGCAAAAAAACGGCGGATGCGGTGAAGCTGCTGGAATCAGTCGGGCTTGGTGATAAAACTGACAGATACCCTTCCGAACTTTCCGGCGGCGAGCAGCAGCGTGTGGCGATCGCACGAGCCTTTATCCATGAACCCGAGATCATCCTTTCCGACGAGCCGACCGGCGACCTTGACGAAGAGACCGAGGCTGAGATCATGGCATTCTTTGAGAAGATCAACAAGGAAAACAACGTCACGATGGTGATGGTGACCCACAGTTCAGAGCTTGCCCTCCGGGCTTCGAAGCGCCTGCGAATGAAGAACGGGGTCATTGAAGAACTGAATTAGTTTCTGCGGCAGATAGCGGGATGGGATACATAAAGAACGGCGGCTCAAAGAGCCGCCGTTTTGCGTTCATAGTGCGTAATTGTAAATCTATTGCTGAACTATTGTTCCTTCTTCTTTGCATCCTCTCCGTACAGATAATCATATTCAGCACGATGGTGGTGCTTCAGCTGTTCGGTGGTCATTTTTCCTGTCAGCCACATCCAGTTCATGGGGAAAACCTCGGGCCGCAGGTGTTCGTTGTAGAAGTGGAAGATCAGGATAAACACAATGGCCAGGAGCGCCTCGTCACTATGCATGGCGATGACCACATCCCAGATCCACTGAAGTGTCCAGGTGGGAAACAAATTCGACACCAGCACGGGGAACGCGAGAAAGAATCCTGATGTGCCGATGATGAACATGCCCCAGTATACGGCCCAGTAATCGAATTTCTGCATGTAATTGAACTTGCCGAAACTGGGTTTGTCCTTCCGAAGGCCAAAGAAGTACATGAAATTCTGGAACACATGAACGACATCCGTGGGCATGGGAACAAGCGTCGGCCGCATCCCGCCCTTGCGGAACTGGTTGATCAGATAGAACTGGTGGTAGGCGAAATCAAGGAGCATGGTGATGCCGGCGATACGGTGGATGAGCCCCGCCATTTTCGCACCGCCCCAGAATTTTATCCATGCGCTCGCGGGATCCTGATACGCATATTTGAGTCCCCATCCGGTAAAGGAAAGAGTCAGAAAGGTCGTAAACATGATGATGTGCTGAACTCTCGCCGAAAGGTCGAACCTCTCGATTTCCGCAGGTACGCTTTTATTCATGGTTGCCTCCCTTTCTGAATAACCGGTCGCGGATCTCCGCAATAATGTCCAGAAGGACATGCATGCAAATAAAGAGGAATGTGCTGACCGTCAGGATAATGAGACCAATTTCGGTAAAGTGCGCAATGGGATGAGGCGGCTTATGTGTTATCGCCGCGACAAACTTGGGGGTGGCGCCGCTGTGGCATTTGCTGCAGGTTTTGATTTTGTTGGCTCCGGCAACGGGAGAATCCGGGTCCTTCGCGCTCTTTATGTCATGTGAACCGTGGCAGCTGACGCACGAAGGAGCTCCACTGTGTCCGACCTTCACTTTCCTGCCGTGGAAGCTCTCTTTGTATCGTTCCATGACGTGCGTGCTGAATCCGTACTTCTCCGACATGACCTTTTCTTCATGGCATCCACCGCAGGTGGTAACCACGTTGAAATGGTTTACCGGGGATTCCTTGCTGGATTTCGGCTGGATATAATGGGGAGAACCGTGGCAGCTGGTGCAAACCGGTCCGTCTGTTGATTTCTTTACAATAACATTTTTCCCGTGTACGCTGTTCTTATATAATGAATAAATCGGCTTATCTTTGTCCTCGTGACACTGTATACAGACCGCCTGTGCAATGGGGTCCTTCTTGCTTTTGTGGGCGATCTCCGCAGCAAGCGTTTTAACAACTGCTTCGACCTTGCCCCCGGACAATCCCTGATGCTGCGCGCCCTTTGGTGAAAGGTGGCACATGACACAATCGAAAGCGCCATGGACCGATTTTGCATATTTTTCCTGACTTACATTTACATCACCCTCCATGGATCCGTGGCAGCCCAGGCACGTTGCAGCATCGGTAGCCGCATATGCCGTTGGAATGAGCGGGGTAAAACACAACAACAGCAAACAAGCCTTCAGCCAATTCCTCATACATTCTCCTTTCGCCATATCTTATTTTATCCTTACAATGTAGCCATCTTGTTTGTCATATCCAGTGGGTCGCAACCATCAAACGTGTATGAATCGGCGCTGCAATATCGATTAATAGCATACGAACAAAGTGATTGGTTTTGCTAAAAGATGCACGTAACATGCCAATACTAACCTGTTGATTTTTATGACGACTGAAATGTATTTCTTTTGCATTCATGAGAAACACGGCTGCATTATTTCACAATTGCAAAACAATTGGTTGAAATTTATTCAGGATACAGTACTTTTTCGAGATACAGTCCCTGAGGCGGAGCGGTTCTTCCGGCTTTGGTCCGGTCACGGGATGCGAGCATCGTTGCAACCTCTTTGGGTTGAAACCTTCCCAGTCCGACCTCAACCAGCGTGCCTGTTATATTCCGAACCATGTACTGCAGAAAGGAATCAGCTTCCAGTCTTATCCAGATGAAACCGTCCTTTTCTGAAATAACCACGGATTTAATCGTCCGTATCGGTGATTTGGCGGTGCACCCGGAACTCCGGAAGGTCGTAAAGTCATGGCAACCAACCAGACAAACGGCAGCGTTTCTCATGGCAGGTATGTCCAGGGTGAGGTTCACGTGCCATGCATAGTTACGGAACAAGGCGGACGGAGCACGTCTGTTCAAGATGCGATAGCTGTATACCTTCCCCAGGGCACTGTAACGCGCATGAAAATCCTCGGGAACCTGTGCGGAGGTGAGCACTCTGATGTCGCCGGGCAGCAACTGGTTCAATGCAGGGGCAAACGAAGCTGCTGGAATGGTGCTCGTGGTCTTGAAGTTCGCTGCGTGCGCAAAGGCATGAACTCCGGCATCGGTCCTTCCCGAGGATAATGTTTTTACCGTTTCCCTGGTCAGCGTTTTCAGCGCGGTTTCAAGCGTGTCCTGGATCGTGGGCATGCCGCTTCCTGACTGCGACTGCCAGCCGTGGTAATTGGTGCCGTCGTATTCAATGACAAGCATGATGTTGCGCTGGTGCGGGTCCATGACGGGCATGCTATTCCCCAAGATATGCCTTCCTGATGCGGTCATCACTTGCCAGCGAAGATGCCGGTCCCTGCATGACGATCTTGCCTGTTTCCATGACATACGCCCGGTGTGCGAGCCTGAGCGCCGCTTTTGCATTCTGCTCCACAAGAAGCACGGTTGTCCCCTGCTCGTTGATCTCTTGTATGATCTTGAAGATCCTGCTGACAATGATCGGAGCGAGGCCGAGCGACGGTTCGTCAAGGAGCAGCAACCGCGGACGCGACATCAGCGAACGGCCGATCGCAAGCATCTGCTGTTCTCCGCCGGAGAGCGTGCCTCCCAGCTGTTTCTTTCTTTCATGAAGCGTGGGAAACATCTCAAACGCCCGATCCAGATCCACGGCCATTTCCTGCCGGGTTCGGGAAAATGCGCCCATTTCCAGGTTCTCCTGCACGGTCATGCGGGAAAATATCCGTCTTCCTTCCGGCACCAGCGAAATACCGAGACCTACGATCTCATGCGGTGCGCGGCCGGATATGTCATCGTTTTCATATGCGATGCAGCCGGTTTTCAACGCCGCAACGCCGGCAATGGTCATCAAGGTTGTCGATTTTCCCGCCCCGTTCGCGCCGATGAGGGCCACGATCTCCCCTTTATTTACCGTCAGGGTTATTCCTTTCAGCGCAGTGATCATGCCGTAGGAAACAACCATCTCCCTGAGCTCAAGCATGGTGCTCGTTCTCCTTGCCGAGGTAAGCCTCGATCACGTCATGATTTTTTCTGATCTCTTCGGGGAGGCCTTCTGCGATCTTGACTCCGTGGTCCAGCACCATTACGCGGTCAGAAATTCCCATAACAACCTTCATATCGTGCTCAATAAGGAGGATGGCGACGCCATTGTCCCGGATCCTGCGGATCAGGTCCATCAGGCCGGACGTTTCCTGGGGGTTCATGCCTGCCGCAGGTTCGTCCAGGAGCAGGAGGTGCGGCTCCGTGCCGAGCGCACGGGCGATCTCAAGCCGTCTCTGGTCCCCATACGAGAGGTTGGATGCCAGGGATTCGAGCTTATCCTCCAGGCCAACGAACTTCAGGATATCCATCGCGCGGTACACCATGTCTCGTTCTTCCTTCTTCACCTTGCCTGTCCTGAAAAGAGCGCCAAGTACGCCGGCGCTGGTTCGGCAATGGGCGGCAACCATGACATTTTCCACGCAGGTCATGCTGCTGAAGAGCCGTATATTCTGAAAGGTGCGCGCGACCCCCATGGCCGTGATCTCATGGGGAGGCATACCGGTGATATCCCGGTCGTGAAATAATGCAGTGCCTCTTGTCGCCTGGTACATACCGGTGATGCAGTTGAAGAACGTGGTCTTGCCTGCGCCGTTCGGACCGATAATGCTTACGATACGTTCACGCTCAACACGGATATCCACGCCGTCGAGCGCCTTGAGCCCGCCGAAATGTTTGGTTAAATTTTTTGTTTCGAATAATAACATGTCAGTAATTGCGACTCTTCAGGTTGAAGGTTGTAAGCTGAAGGCAAACCGTACTGGCTCGGATGTGATCGAGCAATTGTTATCCTTTACCTTCAGTCTTCGGCCTTCAGTCTATCCACCTAAGTTTTAATATTTATCTTCCCTGATCCCAGAATGCCCTGCGGACGGAATATCATCATGAGGACCAGGGCCGAACCGAATGCCAGCATGCGATAATCCTGGAAGTCCCTGAACATCTCGGGAAGGCCGATCAACAGGAACGCCCCGAGAATGATCCCGGGAATGCTTCCCATACCGCCCAGAACAACCATGCAGAGGATCATGACCGATTCAGTAAAGGTGAAGCTTTCCGGCGAGACAAACGCCATTTTAGCGGCAAAGAATACGCCGGCAATGCCTGCCACCGCGGAACCGATGACAAAGGCAAGCAGTTTTAATACGTAGATGTTGATCCCCATAGCCTCTGCCGCGATCTCGTCCTCCCGGATCGCGATCCAGGCCCTGCCGATGCGTGAGGAGATGATCCTGTGCAGACTGAAAATCACGATACTTGCCAGGAAAAGCACGAGATAGTAGAAGTCCAGGGTCTTGTGGAACGTATACCCGCCCAGCACCGGCTGACCGATCCCGGAGATGCCGTTCGGACCATGGGTGAGGCTGTCCCAGTTGTTCAGCACAATGCGGGTTATCTCGCCCAGACCCAGGGTAACGATGGCAAAGTAATCTCCCCTGAGTTTGAGCGTCATTGCGCCGAGAAGAACCGCACAGAGTGCAGCGGACAAGCCGCCTATCGCAAGTCCGGGCCAGAATGTGACACCCAACGTTGTGGAGAGAATGGCGTACGTATATGCGCCGATCGCATAAAAAGCAACATATCCCAGATTAAGGAGCCCCGCCTGCCCAACGACGATATTAAGACCAAGGGCAAGAATGATATACATGCCGATCAGGGTCAGGATGTCTTGAAAATAATCATTCAGAAAAATCGGCAGGATGACAAAACACGCGATAATTACAAGGATCACCCGAGGACTTGTTGCGAGAGAAAAAAGCGAAGAACAACGATCTCGAATGGAGGACACGTGTGCGGCAAGCGGATCTCTCATTGCCGCGACAGGACCGCTTGTTAACAACCGCCAGAGGACCACCACGAGCAACCCGACTGCGGTTGCGGTAAACGCTTTATACTGACCGGCAAACGGCAGAACAAGCAAACCGGCCCACATCGGAAGAAGCAGATATCCGGTAATTCTTTTCATTGATTGCGGCCGCATGCCCCTAGCTGGATATAAATGATACAGGTAATGTTGTCACTTCTCGGGAATAAGTTTGCCTTCCACCATCCTGAGCACGCGGTCGGCGCGAAGAGCAAGCTTGTCGTTATGGGTAACGATCACGAACGTGATCATTTTCTGTTGGTTGATATTTTGCAACAACTCATGGACCGCTTCGCCGGTGTGGGCATCGAGGTTGCCCGTAGGCTCGTCCGCCAGTACCACATCAGGGCTCAGCATGAGCGCCCGGGCCACAGCTACGCGCTGCTGTTCACCGCCGGAAAGTTCGCCGGGCCGGTGGTGGGTCCTGGCGCCAAGTCCCACTTCCTCCAATATCCTTAGTGCCGATCGGGTCGCCTCTTCCCTGTCCATCTTCCGGATGAGCGCGGGCATCATAACGTTCTCCAGCGCCGAGAACTCAGGCAGCAGATGATGGAACTGAAATACGAAACCGACACGTTCGTTCCTAAACCGGGCAAGCCTGTCATTGTCGAGCGCGTAGACATCCTGGTCTCCATACAGCACCCTGCCGCCCGTCGGGCGTTCAAGTCCGCCCGCGATATGGAGAAACGTGCTCTTGCCCACGCCTGATGCGCCCACAATGGCGAGCATCTCGCCCTGGTTGATTACCAGGTCGATGCTGTCCAGGATGTGCAGTGACTCGGACCCGCTCTGAAATGTTTTGCTGAGCTGCTGAATATGGATAAGCGCCTGTGCTATTTCTTTTCTCCCGGCTTTACCGTGTCGATGACCTTTTCGACCGCTTTGCCTGTATCGGCTGCCTTTTCTTCCACCTTATGCTTTATTTCCTCGGCCTTCTGCCCGGCACCTTCAAGCTGTTTTCCCGCGGATTTAAGGAATTTGTCACCGCCGACCAGGATAAATACGATACCCAGCAACGCAAGCAAAATCACGATCAATAAGAAACTTTTGAACTTTCCGCCTTTGCCTTTCTGTCCCATATAATCCTCCTTTTTATTAGAATTAATAATTAAACATTAAGAATTAAGCATTGCTATTCTACTCATATCGCAGCACCTCCACCGGGTCCTGACGCGCTGCCTGCCATGAGGGATAGATCGTCGCAAGAAAGCTGATGCCGAGGGCGGTGAGCGAAATCATCAGCACATCAAGCCCTGATATGGACAACGGAAGATGGCTCACCTGGTAGACATCCTTGGGCAGAGAGATCACGCCGGTTTTGGTGATGAATGCGACAGCTCCGTAGCCGATGGCCGCGCCAACCGCTGTCCCGACAACTCCGATAAACAGGCCCGCACTCATGAATATTTTCATGATGCTGTTCCTGGACGCGCCCATGGATTTCAGGATGGCGATCTCGCGGCTCTTCTCCATCACGATCATGGTAAGCGTGCCGATGATATTGAACGACGCAACGATGATGATGACGACCAGAATGAGCGACATGCCGATCTTTTCAAGCAGGAGCGCTGAAAAGAAGTTCTTGTTCATTTCCATCCAGTTGCGCGTATAGTACGGGAAGCCCACCGCGGATTGTATGGCGCCGGCGATCTTGTCCGCGCTGTAGATCTCGTCCACACGCACCTGAATGCCGCTGACTTTACCCGGCAGATCGAAGAATTTCTGCGCTTCAGCGATCGAAATGTAGACATACCCGGTGTTATAGTCGTACATCCCGGCATCAAACACGCCGACCAGCCTGAGCTTCCGCATCTTGGGAACCATGCCCATGGCGGTTTCCTCGCCCATGGGATTTACCATCGTGATTATGTCGCCGAGGGCCACGCCGAATTTGCGGGCCAGGTCCTCACCAATGATGATGCCGGGAACGTTCCCGTCCGGACTGTCAAGGTTCGACAACGTTCCTTCGGTCATGTTCTTCGCAAGATCTGTGACGATGCCCTCGGTCCGGGTATCGATGCCGCGCACAACAACACCCTGCATCCGGTCTTTGGTCGTGATCATCGATTGGCTGATGATGAACGGCGTGGTTGCCTTTACATGCTGCACCTGTTCAACTTTTTGCTGCAGCGCCTTCTGGTCCAGCACACCCTTGCCGGTATATTCCATGACAACGACGTGCGGCATTGCGGAAAGGATCTTATCGCGGAAATATCCCTGAAATCCCGTCATCACTGAAAGCGTGATAATGGACGTCGCCACACCAATGACCACGCCGGCAATGGAGATAAAGGTATTCAACGATACCGTGCCATGGCGCTTCTTGGTCTTCAGATAGCGAAGACTGATAAATAGTTCGTAAGGGAGTTTCATAATTAACTGTCTCAGGTCTCGGGTCTCAAGTCTCAATTTTAAACCTGAGACTTGAGACATGAGACTTACTGTGGTTTTTCCTTCTTCATCTGCGGGAACAGGATTACGTCACGGATGGAGTTCGATCCGGTGAGCAGCATCACGAGGCGGTCGATCCCTATTCCTTCTCCTGCAGCGGGAGGCATCCCGTGCTCAAGCGCGCGAATAAAGTCTTCATCCATCTGATGCGCCTCTTCGTCGCCTGCCTCGCGCTCCGTTACCTGCTTAAGGAACCGCTCTTTCTGGTCAACCGGGTCATTCAGTTCGGAGAATGCGTTCGCAAGTTCCCTGCCCACGACAAACAGTTCGAACCGCTCCACGAAATTCGGGTCATCATCGCGCTTCTTCGACAACGGCGAGATGTCCGTGGGGTAATCCGTGATAAAGGTCGGCTGAATGAGCTTCGGTTCAACAAGGATCTCGAAGATTTCGTTCAAAAGCTTGCCGAGCGGCTCGCCGCCCTTCAGATGCGCGCCAAGTTTCCGGGCATACGCCTGCGCTTTGTCCGCATCCGCAAGCACCTCGGAAGGCACCCCTGCTTCACGAAGCGAATCGAGGTAGGTTATTCTTTTCCAGGGTGGCGCAAGGTTGATCTTGTGCCCTTCGGATTCCACCTCGGTCGTACCAAGCACTTCTTTCGCAACCGAGCCGATCATCTGCTCCGTCATTTCAATCAGGTCGTAATAATCGGCATATGCAGTATAGAACTCAAGCATGGTGAATTCCGGATTATGCCTCGTGGAAATGCCTTCATTCCTGAAATTACGGTTGATCTCATAGACCCGCTCGAACCCGCCGACCAGGAGGCGCTTGAGATAAAGTTCGGGCGCTATTCTCAGGTACAAATCCATATCAAGAGCATTATGGTGTGTTTTGAAAGGCCGCGCTGTTGCGCCGCCGGGAATGGTTTGCATCATCGGGGTCTCCACCTCAAGGTATCCCCGCTCGTTCAAAAACGTACGGATTGCCTGCACGATCTTCGTGCGCAGAACAAAGACCTTCTTTACATCGGGATTAACAATAAGATCGACATACCGCTGGCGGTAGCGAAGTTCCACGTCAGTAAGGCCGTGCCATTTCTCAGGCAGGGGCCGGAGGGATTTTGAGAGAAGCGTAAAGTCCGCAACATCAACCGTAAGCTCGTTCGTTTTGGTGCGGAAAAGATGTCCTGAGAGTCCGATAAAATCCCCGATATCCAGCTTTTTGAAAAAAGCATACTTTTCTTCGCCAAGAGTGTTCTTTTGCAGATAAAATTGAACTCGCCCTGAACCGTCCTGAATATGACAGAAACAAGCTTTGCCGAAACTCCGCATTGCCACGATCCTGCCCGCAACAGAAACCTCTATGCGCTGTTTGTCCAGATCCTCCTTGGCAACAGCACCGTATGCGGCATCAAGCTTTTCTGCCGTCGTTGAAACAACGAACTTTCCGGCATAGGGTTTAACTCCCATCTCAATGATCTCAGCAAGCTTTTTAAAACGCTGCTGGATCAGATCATTGTACTCTTCCATGCAATTCCCCTCTTTCTAACGACAACAGCTGTGCGCGATCCACTCATAATCTCTGTTTTTACAAGACATTTTTATTCAGATGCGGATTATACTTATTATCCATGAAATGGTCAAGAATAAACCTGAAAAGAATTACCCGGAAAGGAGCATTTGGATGCCAATAAACATTGATGGCCACGATACCGTTCTATGCGGACGCCCCCTATGTGCTCGGCATGTAATAGCGTATGGCGTCGATAGGATCGGCGGAGCAATCGGGGATGATATACTGGCAGGATGGCAAGAAAGAGACCGGGCACTATTGGTTGCTCTACCCTATTCATACGATATCGTCGAGATGACGCGAACCATGAATAACTCGGTGAATTTCCACAGTATGTCCACGGATCACATAGAACACAAGGTAGGATTCAATGACAAGAACGCGATACCCATCTCTAGCAAGTTTTTCATTTTTGGGTTCCCGACCAAGATGTGGGTTGGCCGCGAGAGCGCCGATCCGTTCGTCGAGCTTTTCCGTAAAGGTGATCGCCCTGGCCGGACTATTGCCCGCAATCCAGTCATAGACGGAAAGCAAGTCATCCTCAGCAATCGGAAGGTAGCGGATTGCGTACTTATCTGGCATGAGTGCGCTGCCGCAGTTTTTGCATCATTTGTGAATGAGTAATTCCCTTTTCACCAGCCGCTGATTGGGACTGCGCCACGGCAAGCTTCTCAAAAAGACTTATCTTCGCATTGAGTTTTTCATAGTGCTCAATACTCATGACGACCAGATCACCTTTACCATTCGTGGTGAGATATACCGGCGCGTCTTGTTCATGGCAGAAGGCCGCAATTTCCCGGGTTTTGTTTCGCAGGCTTGATATGGGCTTGATTACGGGCATCAGTCGTCTCCTTTTGTTACCAAAGGGATGCTATCACCATATTATGATAAAATCAAGAGCAAATTGTGACATTATTCCAATAGCCCGCCTAACGATAGTCGGGCGCAATTCGTCTCATGAAATGCGATTTTGAATGAGACCGGAAAGCACTAAAACATCAACACCCCGAGTCGTCCAGAAAAGAATGATTGGTTTGATGAGATCAAGAACACAGAAGGACCGCGCAACGCTCAATGCAACGGGTGCAACAACGTCACTCTGTATCTCTCTAACCACCCTGAAGGTCCCTTCAATACACGGAATCGTGGTCGCCCACGTTTATCGGGATGATCTCTTGATCTTTAATCAGAAACTCAAGGGTGATTCGATAGGAAAGGTTGATTGAAACTGAATGTAAACCCGTGAGCCGCCCGGTCAACTGATGAAGCCGGAGTGAGGGATGAAACGGGTTAGCTTCCAGCAGTTGCAATGTTTTCAGATACTGTTTTTCCAGCTCGGGATGATGCTTCAGAAAGCGCAGGGCTCGTTTTTCATATTGATCCGTAAAAACGAGCAACCAGCTCATGAAACGGCCTTCAGGCGGGCCAGATGTTTTTTGGCGCTTCCCTTCACGAAGCGACCTTTGGCGAGATCAGCGCGGGTCTGGGCAAGAGCGGACTCCAGCTCGCATTCCCGCAGATAATGGTAATGCTCCATGTCCATCACCACGAAGCGCTCCTTACCGCGCACGGAAATGACCGCTTCCGGCTGGCGGGCAAGTTCAGCCTCAATGGCAGAAACACCTTTTGTCTTCAGATCGTTTGCGGATATGTTCGGCATGGCTCACCTCGTTAACATTCTTAGCAGCACGTTCAATCGTACTATTAAACGTATTATACAGAGTCATGTTCAAGATGTAAAGCCCCTCTTACATCAATTTCCCCCGTCACTGCCGACAAGATCAGGGCTGTGCGGCGCTCTTGAAGCGGAGCAATGGCGCGACTCCCTATGATCCCTCAGACTGCTTCTTTCACCATTCGATAAGGTTGGATCAACACCTCAGCCGGAATACCAAGTCCCTTGTGCAGATTGCGGATCATTTCCATGGTGAGCGCCCGTTTCCTATTCAATACTTCGGAGACGCGGGCGCGGCTTCCGATGTATGGCTCCATATCGCTGCGAGTAAAAAGTGGGTTATTAGTCAAAGTCAATGCGGTGGGGGGTATGGCTAATACACTGGCAAGATGTCAAGAAAGTAGACCTGGTTGCAAAGGTTCCAGGACACTTGTGGGCGTCTTATTCGAGAATAATAACTCTCAAACTGCCCAGGAGAAGCTGTTTATTCTTGTCCGATATCTCACCGAGATGGTCTCGAAACCTATTATTGTCAATCGATCGCATCTGATCAACGATGATATCAGAGTCTTTTTCAAGCCCAGCCTCGCCCTTCTTGAGATGGATGCGCAGGATCGCAGCCTCGGGATGAACCTTCGTGGTGATCGGGCAAACAATCGTGCTGGGATGGTCTTCATTCAGAAGATTGGTTTGCACAACGACCACCGGGCGGACTTTGCCCGGTTCGGTCCCGAATCGAGGATTAAGGTCGGCGGTATAAACGTGGAATTTGAGCGGCGTCATTTCGGCAGTTTGTCTTCGATCAGTTCCAGTTCCCGTAGCGCCTCAAGCGACGACGCCGAGAGCAGGCGGGATTCCTTTTTCAACCGTTTGCGCATGAGCGTTCTTTTCATAAAGCTGTTATAGAAACTCAGCGCATCGTTGATGTACAGATTTCTCGGCTTATGAACCGCTGCGAGGACTTCCTCTGTTTCCGAAAAAATATCATCCTGAAGTTTCAGCGAAAGGGTCTTGGACACAGCGCGCCTCCTTTATTGGTATCACCAGCAGTATATACCAATTGGTAAGGGCCGTCAAGAACTTCGGAGATATGCGTTGCAAACAACCAACGTAGTGTGGCATGACTAATACACTGGCAGGATGGTAAGAAAGTAGACCTGGCCCTATAGGTTCTGAGCGACTCCAAAGATACTCATCGCAGCAACGCAACGGGCGCAACAACGTCACTCTGTATTTCTAGGGTGTTTTCAGGAACGTCAGTGTAATTTGCAACAAAAGAGACCTGCCCCTAAGATGTGTGAAGCCGGCCTGGGAGATTGTGTATTCGGGGGTTATAGTCGAGGGTTTTCACATGGAGAGACTATAGCAGCAGTGGTATTAAAAGAAAGACCTGGCACACAAATGGTATTCTGTCAAGACGCAAGACCAGACCCTAAATGTTCTTGTCATGCAATCTAACTTTGACTTGTACCCTGTGGATCATTTTTTTTCAATCGTCCGATGACAAATACGGTAACAAGCCCAACGACCGTAGAACCACCTATTACCATAGCGACTTTTTCAGCGCCACTTATGATGGCGACAACAGATACAACAAGAGAAAGAACACCAATGCCCAGCCCATAATGTTGCCCTCGTGAGCGTTCTCTATGGTCGTTTGATATTATAAGTTTATTTTGGCTCGCTGCCTCATTATCCATTGCATGCCGATGCTTTGCTTCTTCTTCGGCCATGACTATGAGCCGCGCTGCAGCGCCGGGGCATATGGTTTCATATTCTCTAAGAGCGGATGGTGAAGGAATGGGACCGGAATAGCTCGCCGTTATCTGGGCTATTTTCTGCGGTTGCGGAGGTGCGCTGTTTGCTTTAGGCAGGTTATTTTTGCTCATCGCAGACAAGGGGCATAGCTCGACTAAGATCTTTACCTACATTTTCCCAGTCAGATCTTAAATTTTCAACATCCTTTGCCGGTGGGGTATATATTGGTTGCGCGGCTTTAAGTCTCCGGGGAGGACATATATCCATAATGCTTCCCACCCCTTTTGCTATGTTTATCAAACGTTTGGTCATAAGTTTAATTTCTAGGTTTTTAAGTCTTAATGCTGCTGCGCTTCTTGAGTATATATAGCAGGGAAAAGGCTGTGAATCAAGTGAAAAATTGGCAGGTCGGGTAGAGAATAGCAAAACCCGGCATCATTTGTCTCATCGATATCAATGTAATGTTCGATTTAGTACATAGTATCTACACAGCTCTGAGATTCTCGACCGGACCAGAGCACTGTTCGCGGTGATCTCGGGCATTGCATGATTCCTCGACAGAAGCATCGAGCAAAGTAGTCGCCATTGTGTCGCGTTTCGCGTTGCTCTACACGACCTACCAACTTGGCAACACTTCTGCGATCTTCTTGGGTTTATCAACAGTGCTATTTACCCGAAACTTTTCATAGGCCTTATCATCACTCTACTTTCATCAAACCGCACCAGTGCAAATCACTGGCTTGAACCCGCAAGGACTCTTTTCGCTCTGCCCAATCCGGCAATGTGCGGTCCATCGCCATCCAGAACTCAGGTCCGTGATGTGGTTCAATCAAATGAATTAGTTCATGCACGATTATGTAATCTGCTAATCGAACGGGTAGCTGGAGAACCTTCCAGTTAAAAAACAGGACGCCGTTCTTTCCACATGAACCCCAGTGATAGCCAAGATCGCGAACCTCAATTCGCAAAGGAACAACGGCCATCTTATTAGAGAGAAAAGTTACCCGTTTCTGGAGCCACTCTTTCCCTTTCGTTATATACCAATGCCGAAAATGGTCAGAAGCCTCTGACTTCGCGTCTCTTCTCAGATAGAACCGTCTGCCGTCAAAATGTAACGCTCCCTTTTGCGAAGAAATAACCTTAAGCTGGTAATTGCGTCCCAAGTATCTAAAGCTCTCACCACTCACAAACTCCGGTTTACTTACTTTTGACGCCATATCAGCCTTGAGTGCGAGTTTTTGATAAACCCACAATAGCTTTGAGCGTGTCCACCGGTCAAGCTCCGTAGTTGCTACGTCTTGCGGTGAATGAATCAAAAGCTTTCCGCACCGATCTACGGTAAGACCGACTGTATGCCTGCGCGGGCTGCGCCGCACCTCAAAGGTGAGGTCCGCTATTTCTATACTCTCGTTCATATACGTTTAAAGTTCTCGTGATTTTCTTTTGCCAAAGCGACCAGCCGCTGAGCAATATCTCGCTCGGTACCAGCTTTACATATCCCTGCCTTATCGAGATCGCGCACGAGCGTTTTGGTAAGAAGTTCTCGCATGTCAGCATTCTTCCAAAAACCTACTTTAAGCACCTCTTGCCGTATGCGCTCGACTATGTCCAATGTAATAGCGATTGCACTCTTTCGCTGCGCCTCAGTCAAATCTCTTCCTTTATCGCATTCCTCCAGTATCAACCTTACGAAAGGCACCTGCACTTTCGGATCAAGGCCAGGGAATTCATTTCTATCTCCCCGCTTCAACTCTTCATCAATAAATTTACGCAGTTCCCTCTCCAGCGCGTCCCAGTCGTCTTTAAAGCGCTGCAGAATCTCCTCAAGCTTTTCGCTCATTTTGCGTGCGTACGCGGGGTTCTGGTTCGTGAACCCCATGATATGATAACGGGCCGCATGCTGCATCTGTGCGGCACGCGCCCGGCTATTGGTCTGCGCCTGCAACACTTTTTCGAACTCGGCGTCGGTAATCGTCGTTGGAGGAATCTTGGGATCCACTCCCCGAGCCGACACATGGGCATAGATGAGGGCTTTAACCTTCTCCGCAACACCGAGTAAATTGAGCGTAGGATCGCGGTAAAGGTTAGCGGCTACCTTATTGATAAAACCAAGCAGCTTTGCATCACGAAAAACATCGCCTGGAACCTCGGGTCTATGTTCCAGAATATTCAGGGTTTCGTAAAACATCCGCAGTTTATTAATAAAGTCAGCCCGTATCTTCAGGTCAGCAAGCAACTGAACGCAGGCATCCACCTGACCCATAAGATCTGTTATCCCCCGGCTGGTGAATACGGAAACTGCCCGCGCGCGCCGGTCCAGCAGCTTCGGCAATTCCACGGTGATGTCGATGAAGGTGCCTTTAATATCGTCACCATCATAATCCTTGAGAGCGTCACTTAGGTGTTGGGCAACGCCGATGTAATCCACCACATAGCCGCACTTTTTTTGCCCATACGTTCTATTTACCCGAGCAATCGCCTGCAATAGATCGTGGGCAACGACCTTTCGGTCAAGATACAACACCTGCTCAACCGGTGCGTCAAAGCCCGTAAGCAGCATGTTGTTAACGACAAGGATCGATAGTGGATCCGTCTTGTCAGTCTTTTCAGGAGCAAGCTTGCGTTTAAACCTCGTAGTAAACTCTTTCTGTTTATCCTTGTCCGACCAATCTTTCCACGACTCTGGATCATTGTGGTTGCCGGAAAACACAACCGCTATTTCCATAGCGCGAAGTTTATTAAGCTGCGGATGAACGCGAACAAGGAACTTTATTCGCGGTTCAAGCTTCTCAATCTCATCATCGGAGAGTCCGAGCGTCGCGGCGGGGACAGATTCCAATTCCGCAACCAGCTCTTTACGCGCCTTCTCAAGCATGGCGAAATACGTCGCCGCAGCCTGCCGATTCGTTGCGACAACCTGAGCTTTGTAGCACTCTGGCAACACCACGCTTGCATAATGCCTGATCATATCGCGTGCCTTTTGCTCGATGAGCAGCGGCGCCTCCAGCACATCGCCTTCTGTCGCGTACTTTGCCTTTATGAGCGCCAATTCGCTCGCGGAATAGTCGCGGAACATATCCTCGAAAATTTTATCCAGTCCTGATGCATTTTCTACAAGTCCGTCTGCTGTGCGGCCCTCATAAAGGATAGGCACCGTAGCGCCATCCAGTTCAGAGTCTTGCAGAAGGTACTTATCTATAAACTCCCCGAAGATTTCCCTTGTTTCTGTCTTCTCCTCACTGAGGATGGGCGTGCCTGTAAAGCCGATGACAGCCGCATTCGGTAAAGCCTTACGAAGATTTCTATGGAGCGTCCGCGTGTGCCCCCGATGCGCTTCATCAACCAATATCAGTATTTCCTCCGATTCGTTCAGGACCGGAAACTCCTCGAAGTGGATGTTCTCCTCAAAGGTAACTGACTTTTCGACAATTGGCTGGTCCTTGCCCGGTTTCTTCTCTTTGCGAAGAATGGTCATTGCCACTTTGTCTGAGGAATCTTTATTCTCAGTTTCCTGATACTTCTGCAGCATCGCCATTACAATGTCAGGTGTTTTATCGCCCAGCAGTCGTTGGGTCCGTGTGGTAGCGGATTCGCGCGTTCTCAGATCATTATCAGTCGGGCGCACAGATTCACCGCTCAAACGGGCTGTCTCTCGTAACTGGTCTTCAAGATCAGTACGGTCGGTGACAACCACGACCTTAAACCGGTTGAGGCGCTGCATCATCCTCATCTTGCGGACCAGAAATACCATGCTAAGGCTCTTACCGGAGCCCTGGGTGTGCCAGACAATACCACCGCGCTCATCCCGTAATGCTCCCTGAGCGCGCGTTTTGCCCTCCTGGAGACGGGCCACAGCATTGTGGATAGCGCGAAATTGTTGATACCGTGCGACAACCTTACGGGTTTTACCATCCACCTGCTGGAAAACTGAAAAGTTTCGGATAAGATCAAGAAGGTGGGCAGGCCGGAGCATCCCTGCTACAAGGATCTGTTGGCTTTGCAAAGAGATGCCTTGTGCTTGCATTGCAGCAGGCAGAAGTTCTTTTTTTCGAAAGAATAGAGGTGTACCCGCACGCTCACCTTGTTCAGGTCCAAGCAAGGCAAGTTCCTGCGCGGCCTCACTCTGCTCTTGTGATGCTGCTATCACTCCCAATTCTTGCGCCACAGTCGAGAGGGGAACAGGGCTCGTGTCCGCCCATTCCAGATATGCCTCGGGAGGTGAGCCGATGGTAGCAGCGCGAGCTTCGAAGAAGTTGCTGGCAATAATAAGCTGGTTTGTGTGGAACAGCCGCTCGACACCTTCGTTATCGGCATAGAGTGTTGGGAACAGCACTTTGCGTTGATTGGAGTAGCGGAGAAGTTGATTGATCGCCTCTTGAAGTGGATTCTGAATGCCGGGGCTTTTGAACTCAGCAACGACCACTGGAATGCCATTAATGAAAAGGACAGCATCCGGGATTACGTGCCCACGGCCGCTTGTCAGCTCTACTTTAAACTGATTGATGACAAGGAAGTCATTGTTTGCGGGATTTTCGAAATCAATTAACTTCACCGGCTGCGGCCTTCCAAAATCCCAATCAGGAAGTCCGTCTACCACAGTGCCTTTGAGCAACAGCTCCGTGGCTGACTGATTTATTTCCATCAGCTGATGCCCGGCAGCCTGTTCCAGGTCATGAATTACCCGAGAAATGCGTGCCTCGTCGAGCCATGACTTTCCGTCGCGCAAATTCAGTTTGTACAGGGCAGCCGACAGCCTATCCTTGAGCAGCACTTCTCGTGAACTGGTTCGTTCAGTGGTCTCTGGCAAGTCCGGGTCGCCTTCGATCCACTGCCAACCGATGCGTTCAAGCTGCCGACAAAATGGCTTCTCTACGAGGTCGAGTTCCCACTGAATTTTGCTCACGAGCCGACCTCCAGTTTGAGGGTTTCCGGTACACGAACACGACCGGTGAGAACATCACTCATTAAACCACACTTCAGTGAGATAAGCTTTCTTAATTCTTCTTCCTCTACTATAAGACCATGCGCGTTTTGCTGAGCCACTTCTATAATGCGGCCTTGTTCTTTTACTTTCTTCGGTACCGACACCGTCATTTTTTGCAGGTTTGTCGGATTTATATTCACTTGTTGTACAGCCGGAGTAGCAAATCGACGCATTCTCTTCTGCGTATCAGGCATATTTAACAATAGATTGAGAAATTCAGATGTAAGTCGATCCGGAAAAGGGTTCAGACGAACAAGGTACGAGGCAAAGGTCGCTACAGACATTTGTCCTCGCCAAATTCCAGTACGACCCACATGCTCATAGCTATTAGTGCGATTAAAGAGTACATCTCCATTACGCAGCAGCAATTTATTTGAAACTTCGTAAGAAACAAATTTGAGGTCGCCTAATGAGGCTTCCCCATTGGTGATATTGTTCATTCGTAGTACTGGCATAGTGCCCACGCTATTCAGAGAGGTTGAGATGCCGTATTCTGCACTAGCGATAAAGTGGCCGAGTGGTACCACAAGCCAATCCTGCGGAAACCGCCCGAGATGTGTGTCCTGAAATTGTTCGGGATGGGCGATTGGGTCACGGAGATGACCATGTTCATCAAGCCCGCGAGTGAGAAGATCATGTAACAGGCCGGCTCGCACTTGATTAAGCTTCTCGATTGTAGCCTTTGATTTCGCGATAGCATTATCGATGATGTCTAGCACAACTGCGATACGCGATTGTTCTGGGGTGTCTGGTAAAGACACCGGAAAGGGAAGCATATCCCCTCGCGTGATGTGTTGCATTGTAGTCCCGTGACTTTGATTAGCCATCTGCTCAATGAGTCTATTCAACAGGTGATGAATGAATCGAACATCATATCCGTTTCGAGGAACGACCTTATAGATATGCTGGTTAAGGTAAGCCGGGCCGCGCTGCCAGATCTTTGCCATCAAGGTCGCGCTCCAAGAGAATAGAAGGTCTCCCGTGTCAATTCGATATTGTTTCGGCAAGGGGTCAGCAAAATAATCACAGCCAGCCGAGGAATCTGTCATATGAGCAATACGCACAATCGGCAAACCAAAGGAACCCCAATCTCGTGGCTTAAAAGGATAGCCATTTAAGAAGTCCGCAACAACGCTTAAAGTGGTTTTCTGCCAGTCGTCCGGATATGAAACATTCTTAGACATAACGAAGGTCTCTTAGAATTATCTTAAGTTGCGAACTCACCGCGTTTCTCTGACCATATATATCAGTGAGTGTCATACGATACTTATCCCAAATACCTTCGACGAACAGCAATAAATTTTGTTTTTTCACAGACAAAGAGAAGTCTAGGCCGGCTTGCACATCCTGCGCGAAGAGTTCGAGAACAAGAGCGCACTTCTGGTCGTCACTCATTACATCGCAGCGAACCTTGAGCTCGCCCACAAAAGCGCCAATGAGTTCCCGGTAGCGGGATCTGGCGGCAGCAATGTCGGTCTTGATCTGGTCATAGGGAACAAGTGCAGATTCAAGCGCTGTCAAATCGTCCAGCACGGGCTTAAGAGTCGTTGTTGCGTTGTCAGCCGCGCGCTTGTCGTCTGCGGTTGCACGTGACTTTGCAGCAATTTTACCCAGCTTGATCATTTCTTTTAAGGCATCCTTGTGTTCCGCTTTCATTTCTTTTATCTGTTGATTGAGATCCTTGGCATAGTTCCAGTTTTGCAACTGCTCTTCATCTAGATCATCAGGAACATTGCTTTGTTCGAATGCTTCTTTCTCCCCTTTTATCCGGGCGATATCGATTTTGGCAGCCGTAATCCGTTCGAGGTAGTCTGTCATAGTATGAAGCACAAGCTTGTGTTTAAAAGGGTCGAATACAGGGCCTGACGCCTCATCGTCCTCCAAAGCATCAGCAATTGCATCCACCCAGCCGTCGATCACGCCAGGGAAACCATTTTCCAGCAGTGTTTTGAAGTCAGAAAGCGTGTCTGTCCACCACGATGCAATAACGCCCGAAAGCTTGAAGTTGTCAAGAACACCCAGCGGTTGAAGAGCGACAACGAATGATTCGAGGAATTCCGACCGCACCGCGTTAAGATCGCGACATGTTGGAAGATCAGCAAGACGCGAAGCACGGGCTGTCCACCATACAGTAAGCGCATCACGTAATGCTTGTGCACGAGTCTGGACGCCCGAATCACCTTCAATGAGCGTTCGAATAGCAGTTCGATCAGTCAATACAGATGCAAAATCAAAATATGCGCTATCGTCTTCACGTTTTGTGAAGACATGAGCAGGATCGAACCCGAGCGCGTCAAATAATGCCTGCTTGGCCTGAACTTCGGATATCGGGACACCACCCTGCAGATGGGCTCGAACATCGTGCGGCTCTGGCGGTGGTGAATTGTCCACATATCGTCGGATATTAAGGTCCCAGTCATTTGCCGTGCCACTGATCTCAGAGATAGACACTCTCTTGGCATAACCGGGCACATCCTCATTACGGTCGAATGTGGAAACGATCTTTTCAACATGTTCAGGCAGAAGGTAATTCTGCGCCCGACCGGCGTAATACTCAGCATCGGCATTGATAAAGAGCACCTGCCCACGACGTGTTTCCGGTTTGTTCGGATTCGGGAATTGGCCCGTTAAATTGGGCCGCATCACCAGAATGCAAGCTGGGATGGTTGCACCATAAAAAAGATTCGGCGGCAAGCTGACAATTGCCTCGATGAGGTCTTCTTCGAGAAACTTTTTGCGAATAGCCTTTTCTGCTCCTCCACGGAAAAGCACACCATGAGGCATTACTGTTGCCATCATGCCGTTCGGTTTTGTGACGGCAAGCATATGCTGGGCGAACATGAGGTCGCCCTTCTTGCCCGTGATAGGACACCAGCCCCATCGGAAGCGTTCCGGGAATTCCATGTTGCTCTTTGTGTAGTTCTGACTGAACGGCGGATTGGCGATGACCCTGTCAAAACGCTCCAGTTCGCCGCCATCACGGTGCATGGGATGGAGAAGTGTGTCTTGCAGTTGGATGTCAGCGCCGCGAACGCCATGGAGCAGCATGTTGAGTTTGCATATGGACCAGGCAGAGGCATCATTAACCTGGCCGCAAAGCCGCATGTTAGTCGGATCACCACCGGATTGTTCTATGTACTCACGGCTGATGATAAGCATTCCGCCCGAACCGCAGGTAGGGTCATCAATACTCATTCCGGGCAAAGGCTTGAGAATCCGGACCATGAGACGGATCACATCGCGAGGTGTATAAAAGTCGCCGCCTTTCTGGCCTGCCGATTCTGCAAACATGTTGATTAAGAATTCGTAAGCTGCACCGAGGAGATCAGAGAACTGGAAATCTTCGTTGCGCAGGCGGTAGCGGCTAAATAATCGAGTAAGGTCTTTGCAAGCGTCGTCGGATACGATGCGCTTGTTGCTTTGCATGCGCATAAAGCTGATATGATCAAGCACATGTTCAAGCGATTCGTTCCATTCGCTTAGGGCGCCGAGTGCCTTGTCCAGCCTGCTGCCGAATGGCTCTGTAGCATCATTCAGCTTACTCTGAAGATAGGTCCAGCGCGCGATGTCGGGGACAAAAAAACCGTCGTAGAAATCTGGATTCTCGCCATATTCCATTTCCGCTGCTTCCTTGACCATGCCCTGTTCGACCTTGCGACCAACAATACCATCACGCTCGGCATCAAACACATCTGAACAACGCTTCAGAAAAAGCATACCGAATATATAGTCTTTGTACGTCGCGGCATCCAAGCCTTCCTGACGTAGTCGGTCAGCAGCGGAATAGAGATGACGTTCAAGTTTTGCAAGTGAAAGTTTAGGCATAATTCTTAGTACTTTTGACTTTCTTGTGGAATTTATTGTACCCAAGTGTTGTGTCGTTGCACCCGTTTCGTCCCTATCGCTTGCCACTCTCAAAAAACCCCTGTGCGGCCTCAAACTCCTTTTTGAACTTCAATCCCGTATCCAGCGCAGGATCAATGAAGTGAAAGGCAACATACATATAGGACAGGATCTGCAAGCCAGTGAATTCCTTGTCCGGGATGCTCTTCAGGTAATATCTCTGCTCCATGTTTTCATGATCAATCCCCTGCTGCCCCTGCAACCCTATCTCAAAACCGATTTCCTTTATTTTGGCAAGAGGCATACCGTTGAAAAGCTGAAGGGCCGACAGCATATACATGGTAACTGCGGATTGCGCGGCGAGTTCTTTGGCATGATCTATCTGGGGTTTTGGGGATTGCAGTTCCGGATTAATAAAGTGGTCAGGCTCATTGCTTGAAGCATCAATCTTTGCCGCGCGAAACTCGGTTTCCTCGATCAAGCTGAAGTAACCATCAAGGCCCAGCCTCTTTGCCCACTGCCGTATCAGCTCATGAGCATCCAGGGCGCGATCGTTCTTTTGATACTTCAGATATTCTTCGTACAATTCTTTTGCGGTTTTTATCTGCTGCGAGGTTGCTTCGAATTGGCTGCTCAAATCGAAGCCAAAGAGGTCTTTAAACTGAAGGGCGTTCACAAGGCTCAGGATGACGGTAGCTGTCCTGATAAAGACAGGGGTATCCAACGCTATTTCCTTGTTCTTGGAAACAGCAATATACTCTTTCAAAAATTCGAGAAGGGAAATGTACTGGAACGGACGTAATGACGGATAGTTTTTGTAAAGGAAGTCTTCTATGAACAGGTCAACGGGAACATTGTAAATCTGACTGTTCATCCCGTTGAAGAGTGAGGTTATAAAACCGGCTATGGATGCATCATCGAGCCCACGCTTGTTTAACCTCGCGATCGTGGACTCGTTGTTTCTGATGAAAAGTTCTTTCTGCTCCTTAGATGCTACGAATAAGTAATTGGATCCCTGCTTGCGGCCCTGCACGGTCAAGTGCAGATGCCCCAGTTCGTGCATTAATAGATGGGTTACACCTGCCTGCCTGCCTGCCTGCCTGCCTGCCTGCCTGCCTGCCTGCCTGCCTGCCTGCCTATATCTGATAATATGCTTGTGCCGATTGTAGTTCTCTGCAAGCTCCAGCTTTGCCGGGGTGGGGATATCCTCATCCTCAACCAGATCGATGTTCTTACCCGATGCTATGGCCAGCTTCTGCGAGAACTCATTAAACATCTCCATTGCGTCGATTTTTTCAATTGCCTTTCCGCTGACTTCATTGGCAAGCTCGAAGGTGTGCTGGTATAAAGGGTCTGATGGCCTACAGTTAATAGCCGCTTGACGGATAAAATCAAGAGCAGCCACATAGTCGTTCTTGACATTATGCACCATGGCCAGCGCGAACAAAGTCTGCGCATAGTTTGGGTTCAGAGTATATGCTCTTTGAAAATATTTCTCCGCTTCTTTCATTCTGCCCAACTGCATCAGATTCGCGCCTATATTGTTAACGGCAATGTGGTCATCAGGCTTCACGGACAGCGCCATCTCGAAGTACATCATGGCGGTGGGAATATCATTCATGTTTCTGGCGAAGATGTTCCCCAGCATGGTCAGGGCGTGGGTATTCTTGGAGTTCCATCGCAGGGCATTGTGCATATTGTTCACCGCCGCATCAATGTTTTGTTCCTCGGACAATATCTGCCCCAGGATACGATAATATTCAGAGTTTGTGGGGTTCTTCTTGATGAGCTTTTCAAGAATCGGCTTTGCCTGTTTGAAGTTGCCGCGTTCACAGTCCTTTACCACGGCGTCGAATTCAGTTTTTTGGCTGGTGATAGTGGAGGTGTCGATTTCTATCTTTGCAAAGTCACCCTCAATTTCAACCTTGGGGCGAAAAGGACCGAACGTATAATACTCGATCAATGCTTCCTTGAGTGCTTCCATGCTCTTTCCCTGTTCCAATGCCTTCGGGAAAAGGCTGAAAAGCAAATCATTGACGTTGTGGATGATTACCATTAAGAGCTGTCCCTTGCTTTATCAGTCACAGTAGAATTATCAAGCCGTGAGCATGTGAAGCGCTTCAAGATATTTTTCGCTCGTTCTCTTCACAACGTCATCAGGCAGCATGGGCGCCGGCGGCTTCTGGTCCCAGGTGAGCGAGAGAAGATAATCCCGGACGAATTGTTTATCAAAGCTCTTCTGGACGACGCCTGTTGTATAATCCTTTTTGGGCCAGAATCGCGACGAATCCGGGGTAAGCACTTCATCGATCAGCATCACCTCGCCATGGTACATGCCGAACTCAAGCTTAGTGTCCGCGATGATGATCCCCCGTGGTTCCGCAAGCTCACCCGCCCTTTTGTAGATGGCTAGCGTATATTTCTTAATTTTCTCGGCAGTATCATTTCCAACCAATTTGATGACCGTGTCGAAGTCAATGTTCACATCATGTTCGCCGACCTCAGCCTTGGTCGATGGCGTAAAAATCGGTTCAGGCAGCCGTGCTGATTCAACCATCCCGACGGGGAGCTTGATACCGCTTACCGACCCTGTGGATTTATATTCTTTAAGGCCCGAACCCGTGAGATACCCCCGCACGATACATTCAACGGGAAGCGGCTGTGATTTCCGGACAAGCATGCTCCGACCTTCGAGCACCGCCGCATGCGGTTGACATTCTCCGGGGAAGTCCTTGACATTGGTCGATATCAGATGATTTTTGACAATATCCGCCGTCTTGGAGAACCAGTACTTTGATATTTCCGTCAGCACGCGGCCCTTCTCCGGCACGGCATTCGGCAGCACCACGTCAAAGGCGGATATCCGGTCCGTGGCAACGATCAGCAGCGTGTCGCCGAGATCATAGATATCGCGCACTTTTCCACGCTTTGGTGGCTTCAACCCTGCTAGATTAGTCTCCAGTATCAATGGTGTCTTCATCGTCCCTCCGTTCCTGATTTTCCGGCGCGTATTTCATGATCCGTATGCGTGCGATGCGGTTTTTCCGCAGCCGCAGCACCGTGAACATGACATTATCGTAGCGTATTTGATCACCCTCTGCGGGCAGTCTTCCAAAGAGACCAAGAACAAAACCACCCAGGGTCTCGAATTCGTCCTCTGGAATGGTGATGCCAAGTTCCTTGTTGACCTTGTCGATGCTCGTCCCGCCATCGACAATATAGCGGTTTGCCGCAACCTCATCGATCTCGCGAAGCACTTTTTCCTGTTCATCCCGGATATCGCCGACGATCTCTTCGATCAGGTCTTCCATGGTCACGAGGCCGTCCGTGCCTCCGTATTCATCGCCCACGAGCGCCAGGTGGATACGCTTTTCCCGCATCTCTTTGAGGAGCACGCTCACGTTCTTATTGGGAGGAACGATGTACGGTTTACGAAGAATACTGTCGAGATTCACCGGCTTGTTGCTCATATGCAGCGGCAGGATGTCCTTCAAATAAACAATGCCGATGATATTATCGATCGTTTCCGAATAGACCGGCAAACGGGACCTGCCTTTTTCGTTCATGGTGCGAAGAATGGCTTCCACATCTGTTCCCGCCTCCAATGCAACAATCTCGGTACGCGGGACCATTACTTCCTTCACCACGGTATCAGTGAATTTAAAAACGCTATGAATAAGATCTTCCTCCGATGTTTCGAACACACCGCTCTTTCGCCCTTCGCGGACCAGGTATTTAACCTCGTCCTCGGAAACAAGCACCGATCCAGGGTCTGGAGCGACATTGAAAGCCTTAAGAACAATATTATTCGAAGCGGTCAGCAAACGCAGAATCCAGCGAAAGAGCCTGGATAAGGTGTCAATAGACGTTACGGTCAAAAAAGCTATGTGCTCTGCATGCCGGATCGCAAGTGTTTTGGGGACCAGTTCTCCGAATACCAGCGTAAAATATGCGATCATGCCGACGACCGCACCAACGGCAAGAGGCTCGGCGGCACGCTGAACAAAAGCAATGGGAATCGATGCGATCAACGGTTTGATGCGCTCGATGGCGATCACGCCGCCCAGCGCAGCTGCCAGCGTTCCGATAAGCGTCACCCCGGTCTGGACCGTGGCAAGAAACCGCTCGGGCTCTTCCTGAAGCATCTGGATCTTTTTTGCCTTCAGATTGCCGCTTTTAACCAGATGCCGGACCCGGCTCTTGCGCAGCGAGATCAGAGATATTTCAGATGCCGCAAAATAGCCGTTTACCAGGATCAGGAGGAAGACCGTGAATAGTTCGAGAAAAAGCATAAAGGATAGAGTAATCAGTTATTGCAAACGAAGTGATTTTATAACTTTGAAAAATCAAATACTGCACAAATTATTTAAATAGTGCTGACCGTTCGGGGAACGGTCCCTACGATTTTATAAAGGTGCTGTTGTAGGGCGCGTTTCCCAAACACGCCGCACCGAACTGTACTGAATAGATACTTTATTTTCAGGAAAAAGGATTTTCAGACCATCGGTTAAAATCCGTATTCTTTCCACCGCGACTCGACCAATTCCTGAATTTCCGGAGACATCTTGATTTCATCTGGCCAGGACCGGGTAAATCCCTCGCCCGGACCTTTACGCGTGGCATCAATCCCCATTTTTCCGCCAAATCCTATCTGCGGGCAGGAGTGGTCCAGAATATCCAGGGGCCCGTCGGAGATCACCACATCGCGCTGCGGGTCCACATGGTTCATGACCTTCCAGGTTACTTCGGAATAGTCGTGGATATTCACGTCTTCATCGCAGACAATGACGAACTTGGAGAGCATCAGCATGCCGGTGCCCCAGATCGTGTTGATGACCTTTTTGCCGTGACCGGGATAGCGTTTCCGGATTTTCACGATCACGTTATTGTGGAATACACCTTCAATTGGCAGGTCCATATCGAGGATATCCGGCGCGACCATCTGAAGCAGTGGCAGGAATATTCTCTCTGTTGCCTTGCCCAGATACGCGTCTTCCTGCGGCGGCCGTCCAACGAGCGTGGCGGGATAGATGGCGTCTTTCCGATGCGTGATGGCGGTGATATGGAACACAGGATATTCGTCCGCTTCGGAATAATAGCCCGTATGATCGCCGAACGGCCCTTCCACCCTGCGCTCGTTCGGATCCACAAATCCTTCAAGCACAAACTCCGCCTCAGCCGGCACGCGTACATCCACCGTCTTGCATTGGACAACCTCGAGCGGTTTATTTCTGAGAAATCCCGCGAAAACGAACTCGCCGATAGCCGGAGGAAGAGGCGCTGTTGACGCGTAAATGATGGCCGGATCTCCGCCGATGGCAACGGCCACTTCCATGCGCCGCCCCGCTGCTTCGTAATGCTGATAATGACGTGCGCCGTCCTTGTGCTTGTGCCAGTGCATGCCCGTGGTCTGATGGTCGTAAACCTGCATACGGTACATACCGACGTTGGTAATCTTCGTGGTCGGGTCCACGCTGCAAACCATTGGAAGCGTGATAAACCGGCCACCATCGGCCGGCCAGCATTTGAGGATCGGGAGTCTGGCGAGATCGACCTGTTCTCCGGTAAGAACGACCTCCTGGCACGGCGCTTTTTTAACGGTCTTGGGAAAATAATTGGAGAGCTCGGCAAGCTTCGGCAGCATGCTGAGTTTGTCCATGATCCCGGCTCCCGGCCCCGGGAAAAGGTTCACAGGATCGACGATCTCCTTGATGCGCTGCCCTATCTCATCCAGATCGCTGACCTCAAGCGCGAGGCACATCCGCTTCATGGACCCGAACGCATTCGTGAGCACCGGGAACGAGGACCCCTTCACCCGCTCGAAGAGAAGCGCCTTGTTCTCCGCGCCTCTCTGCTTTGATACGCGGTCGGTGATCTCGGCGATCTCGAGCTCGGCATCGACTTCGGCCTTGATCCGGATCAATTCCTTGTTTTTTTCAAGCACGGCAATGAAATCTCTGATCGTATCGTATGCCATAAGAAGAAGGATTGTAGCGGAATCATTGCTGCTTTGCAATCAAAAACTCTTGGTGCGGTCATGAGAAATCATACTTTTGCAGCCGATGACGGAACGACCGAAACGAAAGCCCGAGCAGCTTGGCTGCCTCGGTCTTTACGCCATTAGCTTTTACCAAGGCCTTCTGTAAAAGCGCCTTCTCGGCATTTTCAAGCAGGGCCTCAAGGTCCAAACCGGTGTCAGGGAGATCAAGAAACAAGCTGTCATCACTGGCATCAGCACGAAGCGGTTTGCTTACTTTAAGAGCGTCAGGCATGTGTTCTGCCAGGATTATTTCTCCGGGAACAATGATATTCAGACGCTCGATCGTATTCTCCAACTCACGGACATTTCCCGGCCAATTATATTCCATCAGTATCTGCAGCGCACGTGCATCAATTTTTTTAGACCATACCCGCTGTCCGTCCTTCTTAGCATATTTGGTCAGGAAAAAATCCACTAACAGGGGAATGTCCTCTTTTCGTTGACGAAGGGGGGGCATAAGGACCGGGAGAACGTTCAAACGGTAGAACAGGTCCTCGCGAAAATTTCCTCTGGTAACTTCCGACTGAAGCTGTTTATTGCTTGCAGCAATGATGCGAATATCAACTTTGATGGCAGTCGTACCGCCAACACGCCTGATTTCTCGCTCCTGGATGACGCGCAATAATTTCATTTGGAGCGCCGGTGTGGTAGCGCTGATTTCATCTAAAAAGATATCACCCCCATGAGCTGCTTCAAACAGCCCCTGTTTGTTAGCGGCCGCCCCCGTGAAGGAGCCTTTCATATAACCAAAAAGTTCGCTTTCGAGCAATGTTTCCGGCAGCGCCGCACAATTTACCGTAACAAAAGGCATTTTTTTTCTACTGCTGGTAATGTGAATGGCCTTAGCCACCAGTTCTTTGCCCGTCCCGCTTTCTCCGGATATCAGGACCGTACTGCTCGTATCAGCGACCTGCCGGATCAGGGTAAAAATCTTTTGCATGGGGACGCTTTTCCCGATAAAGTTCTCAAAACCGATGCGGGATTCTATCTCCCGTTTAAGAAGAATATTTTCTTTTCTCAGACTGCGTTTTTCCAGCGCTTTCTGAATAATGAGTTTTATTTCATCCACTTTGAACGGCTTGGTGATGTAGTCGTAGGCGCCCAATTTCATCGCCTCGACCGCGGTCTCGGTCGAGGCATAGGCCGTGATCATGATCACCACCGTCTCCGGAGAAACCTCCTTCACCGTCCTCAGGACTTCAATGCCGTCGATCTGCGGCATTCTTGCATCGGTTATCACCAGATCGAAAATCTCGTTCTGGACCGCTTTCAGCGCATCTGTCCCATTCTCGGCTGCAACAACATCGTAGCCTTCCTTCTTGAGCATGATAGAAAGAAAGTCCCGCATGCTCTGTTCATCATCTACAACAAGAATTTTATTCATAAAGATAATTCCCGGGCCTCGGACAACCTGTCGACGGTCTGATTTTCGCCAGAGCTCTGCTCAGCCGGAGCTTCTGTCATGGGCAATCGTATCGTAAATTGCGCACCGTGTCCATCCTGACTCTCCACGGCAATAGTCCCGCCGTAGTCCTCAATGATCCGATAGACTATGGCGAGACCCAGGCCGGTGCCGCCTGTCTTGGTCGTAAAAAAGGGGTCGAAAAGCTTATCAAGATAATCCCGGGGAATACCTTGACCGGTGTCAGATATCAGAATTTCAAGGACATCCATTCCGGCATCAGAAACCGTCAGCGCATGCGCTCGTATCCTGATTTCCCCTCCATCAGGCATGGACTGACAGGCATTGATCAGCAGGTTCCAAAAGACCTGACGAACCCGCTGTACATCACCTTGCATGGCCAATGTCGGATCTATATCCAGAATCAAGCGGGTGCCGTCATGAAAATCCCTGCTGTTTTTCAACAGGGTCGCGGTCTCTTCTAGAATGGATGACAAGACAATGCGGTCATTCTGCGTTGCACGCGGCCGGGCATATTCAAGAAATTCCGTGATGATAGTATTCAGGCGGTCTGTCTCCCGAAGTACGATCTCCATGAGATGACGGTTGTCGCCCTGCAAATTGAGCTCTCCTTGAAGCACCTGGATCGAACCGCTGAGCGACGCCAATGGATTACGAATCTCATGGGCAATGCCGGCTGCCAGACTTCCGACTGATGCCAGCCGCTCCTGCCGTCGCACCTGCTCCTCCATCTCAGCCATTTTGGTGATATCCTGAAAAATAAGAATAATGCCGCGAACCTCGTCCCGCTCGTCCTTGAGCAGCGAGGCAACCATTCCCAGTATCGCTGTGCCTCCATTCTTCTTGACCACGTTTCCTTCGAAACGGAACGGACGCACCTTCAGATCGTCGGTATGGCCGAAAAGCCCCTTGATGCTGGTTCCAAACACTTCTTTCCACTGCTCCCTGATTTCCGAATGACTGTATCCGGTAATATGTTCAGCCGCGGGATTCCAGGACGTAATATAGCCCTCAAGGTCCATGGTGAGGATCCCGCTGCCCACACTTCGCAAAATGTGTTCCTGCAGAACCCGGAGATCGTCAAAATCCATGCTTTTTTCGCGCAGTTCCTGTCGCGTTCTCCTGAGGCGTTCAGACAGGTAGCTGCTTAAGAAAGCCACGCTGTAAAAGGAGATGATGTTGATGAAGACCTGGTACATGACCTGCACGGCCGTGAAATTCTGGCTGCGAACAAAGCCAAACACGTTATAGTACTGCATGTCTATCATGCCGCCGTATAAGATACTGGAAAGTGACGCCGAGAGATAGCCGCCCCTGCGGTAAAGAATAATGCTTGCGGAAATAATCGTCAAATGGTACAGGAGGGCAAAATTGCTGTCGACCCCACCGGTAAGGTAAACGAGAATACTGACCAGCAGGATGTCACCGGATGTCTGGATATAGGCAAAGGCGTGGAGGTTGTTTAAGTATCTCAGCAGCGTTCCATATACAGCGGTCAGGACCAGAACGGAAAACAGATAGTAGTAAAGGTAGGCGGTCTCGAAGTGATAGATTCGGTAGCGGTGCTGAAAAAAAATGAGCGACACGAGGAGAAGGGACACGAGCACGGCACGGCTCACGATCAGCCAATTTATGCGTACCGCGTATTCCCCTCTTGAGAACTCTCGATTCACGTGTGTTATTTTACGGCAGTGCCCATTTGGAAGATGGGCATATACATGGCGATAATAACGAAACCTACCGTGACGCCAAGAAAAATCATCAACATCGGCTCCAGCATGGACGTAAGCGCTCCCACAGCGGAGTCCACTTCTTCGTCATAGAAATCCGCGATCTTGGTAAGCATGTTATCCAGAGCGCCCGTTGCCTCGCCGACCGAGATCATCTGGGTGACCATGGGTGGGAAAACCTTTGCCTTGCCGAGTGGGTCCGCAAGCGTTTTTCCTTCACTCACGCTGCTCCTTGTCGCCATGATAGCATCTTCTATCACTTTATTGCCAGCGGTTCTGGCGACAATGAGGAGACCCTCAAGAATAGGCACGCCGCTTGAAAGAAGGGTGCCAAGGGTCCGCGTAAACTTCGCCACTCCGACTCGCTGGATCAACGAGCCCATGACGGGTATCTTGAGCGCTATGCCGTCGGTGATCCTTAGCCCTTTATCGGTTTTTCTCCATTGTTTAATGCCGACGAAAACTCCAATGACACCTGCCAGCGTGCTCACGCCTCCCAGTCCGGAAAGAAAATTGCTGAGCCAGATCACAATGCGGGTCGGAAGCGGAAGGGTCCCGCCCATTTCCGCGAACATGTTCGCGAGCATGGGGACCACCACGATCATCAGGAGCGCCACCACGGCCACGGCGACAAACAGGATTGTTGATGGATAAATCATGGCGGACTTGATCTGTTTTTTAATCTTAGCGAATTTTTCCATATAGGCTGCAAGCCTCTGGAGGATCGTGTCCAGGATACCGCCGGCCTCGCCCGCAGCCACCATGTTGCAATAGAGGTTGTCAAATACCTTGGGGTGTTTCTTCAGGGCATCCGCGAACGTTGCGCCGCCTTCAACATCGGAGCGTACCTGGTTAACGACCTTGGCGAGAGACGGGTTGTCCGTTTGAGTGCCGAGGATTTCGAGGCACTGCACCAACGGCAAACCTGCATCAATCATCGTCGCAAGCTGCCGTGTAAAAATCACGATATCCTTGTCTTCGACCTTGGGAGCGCCGAAGGATATTTTCAACTCTTTCGGTTTCGCAGTGACATTGATGGGCGTGATATTCTGTTTTCGTAAAAGCGCCAGGACGTCTTCTTTGGTATTTGCAGCAAGTTCGCCCTTCTGAACCGCGCCCTGCCGGGTTTTGCCTTCCCATGTAAATACTGTCGAAGCCATTTTTCACCTCTGGTTGAAATCTATCAGCGTATAATTTCGCTGAATGTATGCCGCTCCACAACCACGGTAATGCGACACCCCGCCTAGCGGTAGTCCTTTGCCACGGTTTGAGCCGAAGCGAGCCCTGATCGGCCAAGCATCTGGATAAGCTCCTCAACATTTGATGATCTGCCAACGCAATCATCGTAAGAGATTTGCTTCTTAACATAGAGGTCATACAAACACTGGTTCAAGGTCTGCATGCCGAACTTCGACTGTCCCGTCTGCATAATTGAGTAGATTTGATGAATTTTATCTTCACGAATCAGATTGCGAATAGCGGGATTCGGGATCATGACCTCCAGCGCGAGCATACGTCCGCCGCCAATGCGGGGAACGAGCGTCTGTGAAACAACACCTTCAAGAACGAACGAAAGCTGTGCCCGCACCTGTGACTGCTGGTGCGGCGGAAATACATCGATGATGCGGTTCATGGTCTGCGCCGCGGAATTGGTGTGGAGCGTGGCAAAGGTCAGGTGACCGGTCTCGGCTATGGTAAGCGCCGCTTCGATCGTTTCGAGGTCCCTCATTTCGCCAACAAGCACTACGTCAGGGTCCTGCCGCAGAATGTACTTCAACGCATCCTTGAATGATTTGGTATCAGCGTTCACTTCACGTTGATTGACCAGGCACTTTTTATGAGGATGAAGATATTCGATCGGATCCTCGATCGTGATGATATGTTCCTGACGTTCCAGATTGATTTTATCGATCATCGAGGCAAGAGTGGTGGACTTGCCACTCCCCGTCGGTCCGGTGACCAGAATGAGACCCCGCGGTTTTTTGCAAAGATCGGAGACGATTTCCGGCAAACCCAGTTCCTGAAATGTCCTGATCTTGAAGGGAATAGTCCTGACAGCAGCGGCCACTGCCCCCCGCTGGACAAAGATGTTGGCGCGAAACCGTGAAAGATTTTTCACACCAAATGAAAGATCGAGTTCATTGCTCTCTTCGAATTTGTGTTTCTGCGCATCGGTCAGGATACTATAGCAGAGATCTTTTGTCTGTGTTGCCGTCATGGGTTCCAGACCGGGAATCGGTTTGATCTTGCCGTCTACACGGATCGATGGCGCGAGGCCGGTTGTAATATGAAGATCAGACGCGCCCTTTTCAATCATATATTTGAGCAGCTCATGAAGATTGGCCATGAATAATACCCTTTCGTTCCGTTGTTCGCCGATGTATGGGATGCGTTACTGACTTTGATTGTCCGGAAACGTATTTTCTACAACTTCCTCCAAGGACGTCAAACCCGCCTTCACTTTGAGCAATCCGCTCTTCCGGAGCGTTTTCATTCCTCCGGCAATGGCCTGCTTTTTTAAATCAAATACCGATGCGCCCTGCAGTATCAGCTCCTTGAGTTCATCCTTGATCGGCATCACCTCGTAGAGCGCCACCCTGCCTTTGTACCCGGTCTTATTGCAGATTTCGCAGCCTATCCCTTTGTAACTTACGATCGTGGGGGCTTCTTCAGCTGAAAATCCGGCGTCGATGAATATCTGGGGTGGTAATTTCTCGGGTTGTTTGCAGTTCGCGCAGGCTTTGCGAACGAGCCGCTGTGCTACGATGAGAATGACCGCAGACGACACGAGAAAAGGCTCCACTCCCATATTGAGCATGCGATTGATCGTGCTCGGCGCATCGTTCGTATGCAGGGTCGTGAGCACAAGATGGCCGGTAAGAGCCGCTTTGACACCGATCTCCGCTGTTTCATAATCGCGGGTTTCTCCCACCATGATAATATCCGGATCCTGCCGGAGAAAGGACCGAAGGGCAGCGGCAAAATTCAAACCGATCTCTTCCTTCATCTGGACCTGGTTGATCCCCATGAGGTTGAACTCCACGGGGTCTTCGGCGGTCATGATATTCTCGGAATCTGTGTTCAGTTCACTGAGCGCCGAGTATAACGTCGTAGTTTTACCGCTTCCCGTGGGTCCTGTCACCAGCACCATGCCATATGGCCTGTTCAGCGCATCTTTGAAATCTATCAACTGGTCCGCATCGAACCCGAGCTTGGTCATATCAAGCTGAAGATTAGACTTGTCGAGCAACCGCATGACGACCTTTTCACCGAAGAGCGTGGGCAGGACCGAAACGCGGAAATCCATGGTCTTGTTCTTCCCCATCCGCAACTTGATTCTGCCGTCCTGGGGAAGCCTTCGCTCAGCGATGTCAAGCATCGACATGATCTTGATACGGGAGATAATAGCATTTCTGATCTTAAGCGGAAGCCCCATGACCGTTGTCAGCACACCGTCAAGCCGATATCGTACTCTGAACTTTTTTTCGTACGGTTCGACATGAATGTCACTGACACCCATTTTCGCCGCCCGCAGCAGGATGCCGTTCACGAGTTTGACGATTGGCGCTTCTACTTCACCCGACAACTGGTCAAGCTGCTCTTCCTCTACGACCTCGAGTTCATCAACCGCGCCATGCACGAGGTTGTCAAAATCATCGACATCAACAACGCCGCCCACGTCGATGTCGTCGATAACAGAATCATCCTCTTTCTCCTCGTCCATTGCATAATCTTTAACATCCAGAGAAAGCTTCTTTTCTTCTTTGGTCTGCGTTGTAGCAGGTGCAGCCGCCCCTTTAGCGGAAACCATTGACTTTGAGCCGCCGTAATATTTCTTGATCGCCTCGACAATGGCTCCCTCGGTCGCGACAACGGCTTCCACATTATACCCCGTCATGAACTTGATATCGTCAATGGCAAAGATATTGGAAGGATCCACCATGGCAACGGTAATGGTGGCACCTGTTCGGTTTACCGGCATGATGCGGTATTTCTGCGCTACATCGGAGGGGATATGCTTTATGACCGTGGCATTGATCTGGAATTTGTTCAGGTCGACATACGGCACACCATACTGCTTACTGAGAAATGTCATCAGTTTGTCTTCCTGGACAAAGCCAAGCTTCACCAGAATGGAACCGAGCCTGCCGCCTTCCGACTTCTGCGTTGCAAGCGCTTTTTTCAGCTGATCATCGGTTATGAGACCCGACGATACGAGCATCGCGCCGAGTCTTCCGGACATTGACATAAGGACTCCTTATTATAAAAGAGACATGCGTAACGTTTATATTACTGTAATCCTACGTTGGTGTCAAGACATCTACAGCAATTTCCTCCGCTTTTACCGTAAGATACCAATTTGTCGGGTCAGCGCGTTTTTCATGGTTGCTGTTGGCGCCTTCTTGCCGGTCCAGACCTCGAATGCTATAACCCCTTGGAACAGCAGCATGCCTATCCCCGGGAGTCTTTGGGCACCCTGTGCCTTGGCTGCCTTGAGAAGCGCTGTTTCCGCGGGATTATAAACGAGATCGCAGACCAGATGTTTTTTCATAATATATTTTTTCGCCATCGGAAGAGGATCGGAACTCTTCAGGCCGAGTGGCGTCGCATTGATAATGCAATCGGCATCTGATGCATAGTCCGCAAACGCTTCCGGGTCGATGGATGCAACCATTACACCGGTCTTGTTCCGCATATCTCTCGCCAGCGCTTCGGCTTTTTTTCGGTCAATATCAAGAAATGAAATCGCATTCGCTCCAGCAAGCGCCAAACTGAAGCCGACAGCACGAGCGGCTCCGCCTGAGCCGATAAATAATATTTTTTTTCCCTTCGGGTTAAAGCCGGCATGTTCCGTTAGGGAACGTAGAAACCCCCTGCCATCGGTATTATGGCCGACAAGTTTCCCGTTGCTTATCTCAATCGTGTTCACGGCACCAATCATTTTTGCATCTTGGGTAAGATGGTCTAGAAAAGGGATCACTTTTTCCTTGTGCGGAACGGTAATGTTCAATCCGCGCAAACCAAGTGGAACAACAGCCCGTACCGCCTCCCCCAGGCGTTCCGGATTGACGGCAAAAGGTACATAGCATGCATCCATGCCCAGCTTTTTAAATGCCGCATTATGCATGCCGGGAGAAAATGTATGTTCCACAGGGAAACCGAAAATGCCGTATATCTTTGAGGAACCTGAGATCATACTGTTTTCCTCCTCTGCCTGCGCACGTAACCGGCTAACGCCCCCATGCTCTCGACGCGTAAAACCGGTATTTTCAAAGCGTCCTGCAGCTGAACAAGGGTCATATTATCGAGAAAAACATCCTCATCTTCTTTGAGTGCGTTCGACGGTATAAACACAGCATCTCCGAGCCTCTTGCCGTGAAGAGCATGCAGGATATCTCCACCGGTAAGCAAACCCGCAACTGTCACCGACGGCCCGAAAAAACGATTTTTCACAGTTACCTGCCGGATCATGGGTTTCCCCTGATACTGAAAACATTTCAACATCGATGTGAGAGTCCTGCTGAACGATACTCCCGTTACCACACTGAATGTGCCGGATACGTCCGTCGGGTAGCGTACGCGCGTTGCGGATTGAATGAAATCAGCAACCATCCCCACGCCATTCTCAATCTGCGGGAAGTCTTCGTAAAACGATGCAAATGGGATTTTCACATTCCCTTTAATATAAAATTCATCCGATGCGAATACCAGTCGTGTGCCGAATTTCCGCTTCAGGCTTTTACCTGCCAGCTCGATGTATTCTACGACCCTGCGCGCCTCGTGTGGTGTGAATGCCCTGAGAGGAAACCGCCCCTGTCTGTGCGTCGTAAGCCCGACAGGTACCACCGCGATAGACAGGACTGCTGGGAAAAGTTCTGCCAGATCTGCGATTGTCCGCTCTAGATATACGCCATCATTGATGCGCGGGCAGAGAACGATCTGGGTATGGATTTTTATGCCACCTGCGGCGAGCCGCTGCAAGCTCGATAGTATGTCAGGAGCCTTTTTATTTCTCAGCAGGGACGATCGCAGCTCAGGATCAGTGGCGTGCACGGAAACATAGAGTGGGCTGAGCCGCTGGTTGAATATCCGATCCCAATCCGCATCGCTCAGCGCTCCCAGGGTGATGTAATTGCCGTACAGGAACGATGCACGAAAATCATCGTCCTTGACATACAGACTCTTTCGGCAGCCTGCCGGCATCTGGTCGACGAAACAAAATATGCAGTGGTTGCGGCATTGTTGTATCCGAAATGAGGGAAATTCAAGTCCCAGATCATCGTCAGGATCTTTATCGAAGGTAAGTGTTTTTGCTCTTTTATCTGCCTGTCTCAGAACGAGGGATACCCGTTCATCAGCGATATGGAACCGGAAATCAATAACGTCATTGACCTCTTCCCCATTAATGCTCAATAGTGCGGTACCCGGTTCCAGCCCCAAACCGGCGGCAGTGCTCCCCGGAACAACGTGCGCTATCTCGATCAATCACTCGCTCCTTTTGGAAGCGTACATAAAGTCAACATATCCGGCTATCTGTGTCCGCGCCTCGTCTGACACCTGCCGTATTTTTCTCAGCATAAGGATTTCATCGATGCTCAGGATTTTTTCAAGGTAGTTGATCTGCTCTTCGGAAAGCGGGTGTTTCCTCTTGCCACGCCGGAATTTTGCCTGTGATGGTGCAAGAAAGAAGCCTTTCACTTCAGCCGGAACTTTTTCCTGATGTGCCGAAAGGATCAGGATCGACCGGTCCAAGCCCAGTTTGTTCGCAATCATAATGAGAGTTTTATCCTTCGGCACATGCCCTTTGTTGATGGTAACTCGAAGGAGTTCCGGACTTATCCCGAGCACCTTCGAAGCATCCTTAAGGTTTTTAAATCCCTTTTTTTCCAGCGCCTGACGGATCATTTCAGATACTTTCATGATATTGCCTCCATATCTCTATTATTGCTCCGCACGATGTTCTGCTGATATGAGCGGAGATTGCCACCATGAATATGCATCAATCGCCTGCCGGACCATGAAGTGTACCTTCTCCAACCATTTTCACTCCTCTTCCGACATATTGAAGGCCCGAGGCGAGGGTAACTCCCGCGGTAAGCCATTGGAGAACCGACATCAATCGCAGCGAAGTTCCATAATTCATGAATATCAGAGTGAGTGTAACGACGGTCAATTGAAACGCAGTTGTTGCCTTGCCAAGAACAGAAGGAATTATTTTAAGATCATGGCCGGTGACGTGAAGAATGAGCGTTCCAAGCGAGAGAATAATATCCCTGGTCAATACGATAATAACCAGCCAAACCGGTAGTTTTCCCAACAAAACCAGCGTCACAAATGCGGAGACGATAAGCAATTTGTCCGCCATGGGATCCAGGAATGCACCCAGCGCTGTCTTTTTTTTTGTAAGCCGTGCGATCATCCCGTCAAGGGCGTCAGTCACGCAGGCCACAACAAAGACGATGAGTGCCTCCCAAATGTAGCCATAGATCATCAGATTAATAAAAAATGGAATTAATACCACTCTGAAAAGAGTGATATAGTTTGGCAGGTTCATTGGCACTCCGCTGCATGCATAGGTAACTTCTTTTACCAATTTTAAACATATTTAATTGGGCTGTCAACCTTTTTCTTTTTGTTTCAGCCCGTTCATTGCGCGTTTTTATTGAATCACGAATGCAATAATTCGAATGCCTTTCGAAGTCGGAAATCAGGGGAACTGAGGAGGGAACGAACTTAGCAGATGAACATTGATAATGAACAACAACATGGGGTGACATTACATATCGATGACATGGAGCCGGCGAGTGGGATTGAACCACCGACCTGCTGATTACGAAACTGAATATAAATTTTACTCCCCTTTTCCGATTCTTCCCTTTCCTTTGCTTTTATTGCTGAATAGAGGAACCCGCGAAAAGGTTGTTTCCTGCTGTTGTTGGTTGTTTTGGTGTGGCTACTGTACAAATACTATACAAATAAAACACGGAGGTTTCACATGGCAATTATCGGAATCAAACCAGGACAGATCATCGAGTATACCCCCGTATCTCAACGGGGAACAAAGGACCCTTGTGTCATTCCCATCAAGTATGTGGCGAATCAGGGGATCAAATCAAATTCTATTCCGGACAGCTCGCTGCGAGGGCGAAGGACATCAAAGACCCGGAGCGTCTCGTCAATATCACCATGGATATCGAGAAGGAGCAGTTTACGGAAAACGTTGGCCCGGGTATCACAAATTATGTCGTCGACGGAAAGGTGATCGCCACCGGCGCGGAACTGTACGAGGTTGCCGATCGCAGCCTTATCAATGAGCTGATCCGCGCCATGGAGTCAGTGGACCAGCTTACCGAGGAACAGAGAAAAAACTTATAGGGGCAATCCGGTACAGCTTGAAACAAAACACCGGAGAGGCCCCGTTTAACTGTTCCACATGTACGGATAAAGATAAGGGCTATCGTAACTGCGATAATCATAAAGGCCTGGACCAGACAGATTTTATCTGGACCAAATACAGCGCCTCTGAAAAAAAGCGCATCTACAATTCTATTAAGAGCAAGGGTTGTGGCAAGATACAAAACCTTGGCAATATAAGCTTATACGAATGCCCGCTCACTTGGATATCGGAAGAGTCGCGCTACATCCTGCGATTTATCTGTTTAAAGGAAGCGACAAGCGTTTTATATTGCGCTGGTGGTCTTGTTGATCAGCCGGGCTGGTATATAGAATCATTTGAGTTGTATCTTCTGGAGGTACAGGAATGGCAAAAAACGACGTCCAAATCGTAATCACCGCACATGACCTGGCGACAGAATCTTTGAAAAAAGTGAAAGAGTCTATTGAGGGCGTTGGCAATTCAGCAAGTTTATCAGCCGGCGGCATAACCGCAATGGGTGCGGCAGTGGTAGTTGCTGCCGCTGCAATGGCGGCTCTTGCTGTTTCAAAGACAATGGATTTTATGAAAGAGTCCATTGCCGCAGCAGCGGAGTCAGAGGACGCCCACGTAAAGCTTGCTCAAGCTCTTGGTAGATCCTCAAATGCGCTCGATGAGCAGGCTACAGCCCTGCAGCGTTCCACGATATACGAAGATGATGCCGTTACCGCCGCCCAGGCAAGCCTCGCCATGTACACCAAAAGCGAAGCCCAAATTAAGGCGCTAACCGGAGCAACCGTTGACTTCGCGGCAGCAAAAGGGATGGATCTTACATCAGCGGCCGACCTGGTAGCCAAGTCCCTTGGCGGAGAAATGAACGCGCTTAGTAGGTATGGGATAGAAGCCGGTGGTGCAGCCGGGTCCACAGAACGGCTCACCGCCATTATGGAAGGACTTGAGGGCCATTTCGGAGGTCAGGCGTCGGCTCAGGCAAATACTTTCAGTGGCCACGTAATCCGCATGGCGCATTCATTTGGCGATCTCAAGGAAGAGATAGGAGGTGTCATCACAAGGAGCCCTGTTGTCATCAAAGCGATGGACATGCTGCGAGATATTTTCGTTCGCCTGGGTAACGCTGTAAGTGGCAATCAAGTATTTCTCATGGAACTTGTCCAAGGCGGTATAGTTACTTTTCTACGGGCCATGGGATTTGCGATCGACATAGTGGGTTCATTTGTACTCGCATGGGATTATCTCAAAGTCATTGTAAATGGTATCACCTATGGCATGGCAGCAACACTTGAAGCCGTGCTCTCTCCGTTTAAGGCAATATGGGAATGGCTGCAGAAAATCACCAATGCCAAAGGTGGTCCGGATATCTTCGGCGAGTTATTCGCGGGAGTCACGGGATATAAAGAAATAGCCCATGGGGCAATGACCACCAGCATGGCTGATATCGACAAGACAATCGCCAAGTTCGGCATGCTGCATTCCGGCATACAAGATACTGCAGATGCTCTTGCAGCTATTAAGTCTACGCCCACTAATATATCCGCAGCAACGACAGCGAATAAGCCTTCTAACAAGTCAACCTCTGCCGTGGTGGATATTAAATACGATTTGTCCGCAGCGGACGCTTATTACAAATCACTAAAAGCACTTGATGAGGCGAATTTGGCTGACAAGTCAATCATCCTATCCGATGAACAGGCCATTCAGGACACCGCCTGGAACGCTAAATTGATGGGTTTGCAGGCGAATCACGCTTCCATACAAGCAATCGAAATGGAGCATACCGCTTTCCTGAACAACGAGAACACAAAGCGCATCCTCGATGATAGAAAAGTTTCGGATATGAAGATATCTTCGATGCAATCAACAGCACAGAACTTTTCCAATGCTTTAAAAACAATGTCCACGCTCGGGCATGCTGAATCGCGGAAATATTTTGACATGTACAAAGCCGCGGCAATATCTGAAGCCATCATATCCACCTACAAAGGCGCAAACGCGGCGCTCGGCATGGGTCCATGGGGTATCCCTCTTGCCGCATCTATTATAGCGGCAGGCCTTGCAAATGTAGTGGCTATCGAACAGCAAGATTTCAACCGTGGCGGCGGAGGCGGCGGATCAGCGGCAAGTGGAGCAACAGGGTCCTATCCCGCAAATCCAGCAACAGGATTGCCAACCCCGAATACAAACAAGGATGCCACAGCCGGTCCCACTCAGATCTTCATCACCGTCAACAGCCCCATGGTCGATGCAAATTGGCAGGAAGTAGTCGAGAATCATATCACGCCAGCACTGAATGCAAACGGTAGTCGCGGCGTACAGCTCAACCGAAATGTCTTAGCCCCAGCATAATATATATGAGAGTGGTCGAAGGACAGAGAACGCGAAGCGAGGGAGAGGTCAGTTATGGATCGTAGTGAAAAAGCAATTAGACTTTTTTTTGACTGGGTAATTTTGGGTTTGCAACTGGATGATGTTGAATATATTTCTGACTGTCACCAGGAGGCGGAAATTCCGCCATCGGTAAAACCGGAAGTAACTGCGGCAATCGACGACCTTATGAAAGTTCTCATACGTTTTAGAAAATATAATCAACAGGCGATTAAAAAACAGCTTAAACGTCAGAATATCGTGGATGTTCGTGACTGGAAAAAAACGGCAAATGGAAGTCAACCTTAAAGAGGTGGCCATAGTCCAGAAAGAGAGGTAGTGATGAGGTGTTCATACTGCGAGAAAGACGCTACACATTATGCTTTTTGGCACAGGGAAACGCCACGACCTATAATTGGTGCCTGCCAAGATCATTTACTCATCCTTGCTGCTGCAGCACGCCAAGTCGGTGAAGCAGCGCGTTGCCTGCACCCGAACCTGGCATTGAAGAATGAAGCTGCTATTATCCACATGAACAATGGGAGAGCAGTTCTTCACGTCATAGCTAGGAATAATACCCAACAGCCACGCTTGGCAATAGACAAACACGTATAAGCATAATCGTTACATCGCGTGACAGTGTGACATTTGCATCTGTGACACGCGATCGCGCAAAAGGATTTTCATAATATGGCTAGGCCAAGACTTGAAGGCATGCATTACTTCTCTCATGATGTCGATGCACACAGCGAGCCGGAAAAGATTGAGCCGTTGATGTTAGTTCATGGTCTCGCTGGGTACGCACACTACTTTATATTACTGGAAATGACCTATCGTACTCAGAACGGGTGTCTGGATATTTCGCAAACTGAAAAACGAAAGCTCATTGCTCGCAAGATGTTCTGTAAAGATAAACAGTTTGAAAGAATACTTGAGGATGAGATCAAGCTTGGTTTGTTCGACAAGGCGTTATATGACGAGAAAGGAATCCTCACGTCAAATGGGATAAGGAAACGAAGGGAAACGGTCCTGCGTGAAAGAACACGAAAGCGGCGCGATTATTCCGGGAATAACGCCGGAGAATCAGCCGGAGAAACACAGGAGGATAGTAGCCATAATTCAGGAGAAAGGGGGGGAAAGGTAAAGGTAAAGGATGAATCAAAAGAAAGAGAAGAGGGTAAACCGAATGGGACGACCTCGCCACGTCGTTTTGAGAAGGTCGCCTTTGAAAAAGCGGAAACGGCCTGGACGCAATTAGTGGAAGCGCTACGATTATCGGAGCAAGGCAAGCTGGTTATCGGCGATCCGCTGTCCCGTGATATCGCTATTGCCCTTGGTGGACCGGACAAACTCAGGGGGCTTATTGGTCAGAACGGAGATCGGCTGCATCAGGAGTTTGTCACCAGGTATTCGGTCCTTGACATTGCCGGTTTTAAAGCCAAGTTAACTTGTTAAGTTTATAAAAAAGGAATTATGTTAACTTATTTTTCAAGTAGTGTTTTGCCTTCGTTACCCTTGTCGTTATTGGTCGCTTTTATCCTGTCTGCGCTGCGTTGATCGGGTATGTCTTCTCATGAGGGTAATACAGCCGGAAAATAGTTGGAATAACTCATATCTAATCAGCAGGTCGGTGGTTAATGATAGGCTATTTTATCAATAAGTTATATCATATTTATAACTACTCAATACACTGATTGTATAGTTATTGTATAGTATGCAAGTCAAACATGCTGTTTTGTTGAATCTATTTTACATACCCCCCCTTGAAAGAAATGGTTCAGTTTGATAAATTGGCCCCTCCCTGCTGGTTATAAATTGGGGCAGCGTCTAAAACCCTTTTTATTATTGGGTGAAAATTATAATCGTATTTTTTTGAATTGATTTCTGCATTTTAAAAAGTGGGGGCACGGGGGAGCGCATGGACTTGAATCTCTTCGAACGGCACTTGACTGAATTGAAAGGCATGAAACCCAAATCTTGCAAACTGTATCTGGACGTCGTCACCGAGTTCTTCCATTATCGGCGCCAGGCTTCGCAGGACGGCCCTGTATCGAAAATAACCGGTCAAAACGTCTCTGACTACCTGCAGTGGAATAAAAACGCTGGGAATGGAAACCAGCGCCGACGGTTCAAGCTTTGCGCACTATCTGCATTTTTTCGGTTCCTGATACATTCCAGAATCATTGAGAACGATCCAACCGCGGGCATTGTCCGCCCTGAACCGAGGAATGATATTTTGCACAGCTTCACCCGGGCTGAAGTCCTGCAGTTGTTTAACGCGATCGATACCACGACCGAAAAAGGCATTCGGGATTCCGTGTTCCTGATACTGGGAGTGTTCGCAGGATTACGCGTAAAAGAAATTATCGACATCAACAGCGCTCAAATAATGGATGACGGGAACAGTGTTAGTCTCAATATCGTCAAGAACAAGAAAGGCGGAAATCGAATTATTGTCCTATGGAATGCTCCAAGCGCGATCATCCGATCGCTGCTGAGCGCCCGCATGGCCAAAGGCTGCAAGAAAGGAGACCCACTCCTTGTGAGTTACAATAAAAGCGGTAAGCCCCGGGGCAACCGACGCCTAACAATCAAGGCCCTTAACAATCTCCTGGTAAATCTGGCAAGTCGCGCAGGTATCCAGAAACCAGTGATCTCGACGCATCTTCTCAGAACAACGCATGTCCGTGACCTGCAATGCATCTCCGGTTACGACATGCCAGAGATCATGAAACGGATGGGATTTTATTATTTCGATTCCGTGGCCCGCTACTTCCTACAGCATAATCCAATCGCCCAGAAATTTGAATCGCTTTCAGATTACTGGATGGATTTTGATAGCGTGTATACGGCGCGAAGGCGTTAATTTGCGCCCCGTTAAGAATGATCGTAGAAGAAATAATCGCGTTACTGTCACGCGATTATTTCAGGGTTTTGTCAAAGATTACGGTGAATCTGCAGGCAAAAAGATAATTCAGCACCTCATGCATCAAGCCGGCGGGCAAAGAATCAGAATCCCGTCAAACAATTTGAAGGTTAACCAATATGTCAGGCTCAAAAACGATCCCTTATACGGTTGCAGCGCCTGTTTCCGGCGACTCTGGATAAGCACCTGCCAAGAGTTCGGACATGCTTCCGGCTGCGCGATCATGAGCAAAATCGTCTGCGAGCTCGGAGGCATCCGAATATACTTCCCGGATTATATAAGGTTCTCTCGAATGGAAAGAGACCATAAGATACGTTCGCTTTACAACGGGGCCAATGGCGTTGAGCTTGCTTTGCGTTTCGATTTGAGTCAGAACCAAATCAGAAATATCATAAATGGCGATGATTGATCAAAGTAAAACTCTCGAGGATTTTAATAAACACCTTCTCGTCGCACGTGGACTTGCCCCATCTTCGGCTAAGGCATATTGCCGTCACGTCACGGAGTTTTTCTCATGGCGTGCCGGCAATGCCATTGACGGCCCGGTAACGCGCCGCGATATAGAAAGCTATTTAAACTGGTGTTTCACGCGAGGAAACGGCAACACCACCAGGACCACAAAGACCGTGGCACTGCAAAACTATTTCCGATTTCTTGTCTACAGTGATATTCAATCCGATGATCCAACAGCTGCCCTCCCCCGGACAAGAACAACGAAGTCGTTTATGTTGACTTTTAGCACTGCGGAAATACTCCGCATGTTCGCACAGTGTGACATCACAACAGAAAAAGGAACCAGGGATGCGTCATTCCTGATACTTGGCGCTTTCGCGGGATTTCGAGTAAGCGAGATAACCGGCTTTCGTATCGAGCAGCTTCAGGATGACGGGAAAGAAATCACACTTGTCATTCCGCGCACAAAACGCGGAGCTGGTCGAAGTGTCTACCTTTGGAAAGCGCCAGGCATGATCATAAGGGAATTACTCATTCAGCGCATTGCAGCCGGTGCCAGGACCGGAGATCCCATATTGGTGGGGTTTTATCGTGGCGATAAGCCGCGCGGCAACCACCGCCTGTCTTCAAAGGCACTCGATACCCTGATCAAGACATTGTGCCGTAAGGCAGGGATCCGGAAACCCGCCGTCAGGTGCCACATGCTCAGAGCCACGCATGCGAACGACCTGCAGCACGTGCGCGGCTACACCCTTCCATCGATCATGGAGCGGCTCGGCTGGGTCAATCTTGAAACCGCAGCTCGCTACCTGGTACATCGCGAGCGGATCCACAAGGAGCATAAAAGCTTGCATGAGTACTGGATGGACTTCGGTCGGGTCTGGACAATTGATAAACCTATCAGCAATGAGTGAATAAACTTATAAATAGAGAATGAGAAAGGAGAGATGCTATGAACGGAGACATTACAAGAGAGGAAATTTTGGAACTTCGTAAGCGAATCGCAAGACTCTTTCAGATCGACATGGCAGGCAATACCGAAAACTACCTGAAGGCTTTACTCAAAATCCGGACCCCAAAGATGTATCATGAAAATAGCATAAACATGGCCCCGCTGCTGCAGCTTTGCGAAATGTATCGAAGCCTTGCTCCTTATGCGCTGCCGAACGGCGAAACACTGGACTTCACGCGCGCGGAGATCGAAACCTATTTTGGAGAACCTATGGACTGGAACAAGTTCTGCGGCTTGGACAAGAATATAAAGACCTTGCCTCCTATCGAGTTCTTTAGAAACTATGATAAAGCTGAAAGCAGTCAATCCAAACAATCTACGTAACGCGTTGTCACGCCGGTCACACAGCGTAACACTTCGCATTTTGTTTGACAATTTATTATCAATGGTATATAGTACCCATGATGGATATGAAAGCACAACTTATTCGACACGATAAAAACGTTGATGAACTGGGAAATACGATCGAGCTGAAGATGTGGCGGCTGACAAAGCCCTCTCAGGACAAACCCCACGGATACAAGTATTCCCTCGTTTACATCGTGGCGGGCAAGCGGGCGATCGGCTACGACAACGCCGAGGGCAAGGGCGATCACAAACATTACGGGGAAAGAGAATTGCCCTATCGCTTCCGCAGCCTCAGACACGTAGCGCAGGATTTTCTCAATGATGTGGAAAGGTACAAGAGAGGTGAGAAGCTATGAGGATTAAAAAGATACAGATCGGCATCAAGGACTTGAAATCGATGCTCGATGATTTCGTGAAGACCGGAGAGTCCATTGAGCGCGGAGAGAAAGTGAAGAGGGTGAAGGGCCCTGAAGTATACTTCACCAGCTTTGAGGCCTTGCGAAAAGTGCTGACTCCAAAACGCCTGGAGCTTCTACATATCATCAAGATGAAAAATCCGGCATCGATCAATGAACTGTCACGCATGGCAAAACGCGACCTGAAAAACGTAGCGGACGATGTGAAGTACCTGGAGCAAGTGGGCTTGATCGAACGGAAAAAGACCGCCAACAGAACAGCGCCGGTCGTGACTTATGACAAGCTGGCTTTTGAAATGGCGGTATAGGACAACATAGTTTGCAGCAAAGGGGGATAGTCTGGGCCTTATAACCCCGGACGACACGGCCGATTCTCCGATCGGCCTTCCCCTTCCATCTTTCGGAGACCGCACCCGGAGGGCGGATATGGGAAAAAACAAACAGTATCTGACCTTCACTATTTCAAACTCACCTCTTCTATATTCCGAAACAGAGTTTCGTCTGAAATGGTGTCATCGACCAATCGATTACGATATATCACCAAACCAACATGGGTTTTTTTTATTAGATGATTTACAGATTGAGCTGAAAAAATGCAAGCGGTTCAAGCTTGGGGGCGCTCTACCAAAGGAATCACAAATATACATAGTAGAATACGCTGGTCCAGACGACTTTAATATTTTTATAACAAAAGATGCCTATATTGCTGCCAGTGATACGGACAGCTTACTACTGGTACCTACACTTATCTTTAATGAGCCAAACACACATCCAAAGAATGAAGTAAGAGCCATAGCCCGCGGCATTGCAATCGATGATTCCTTAAAGTGGGACCTGTTTTATGACTTAGCTTGGCCGGAAGATATATGCGTCCCCGTGTCTTTCGTGTCCATGGGACTAACAGAAGATATACTTATGGATATTGACATTCGGGAATCATTTGACTCATTAAAGAATTATTCAGACGCTACTATTTTAAATATAATTGGAAGCAACCCTCAGATCCTGCGGCGACATCCTATATTTACTGAATTTCTTATCAATTATCTAGAGACTGCTAAAGAAAAACAAGGAGCAGAACGACAAGTCGCGAAAAAACTTCTTGCCGACTGCCTGGTCCCGAAAAAGAATTCAGCCGACAATAGATATAAGAAAGAACTTGCCATTGATCTCATGCTGAAGCTCACAAATGAAATAAAAAAAAGATGTAAGCATACACTTAATGCAGAGATTCACGGATCGATTGAAATTGACAAGAAAGCTGGTAACATGCATATGTTGTCTGATCCTGACTATGACACTTTGAAGGATAAAAGCAATGACGCCCGGATATCAGTCCTTTCTAAACGACAGCTTTCATTGTTGCTGTTTAGTCCCGCGACAAAATATATTCATGAACTCCTTGATAAGGTCACTGCATAGCATCGCGAACCCCTTCCAAATGCTGCCGTGTAATTCTGCAATTTTCAATAACCGCACAAAACTGCGTTTGCCAAATCACAACCCATTGATATTATTAAAGCTCAAGAATATATTTTAATAATACTTGTATTATCATTCTTATTTACGATCTGGTATTTTTCTCGGTAGATAAACTGCTACACGAGAAAAAGAGAATTGAGAATTGAGAACCATAGACTTCAATAAAACATATTTGCTTGGCCTAGTACGCAACCTTAATCCGGACCTGCGTAATGCCTTTAGAAACAGAAAGCTCCTCCGGGCAACCACTAACACAGTGGAACTGCCGGTGACTTTCTGTTTTTTTTGTTTTTGATCATAGCTTGCCAGCGAGGGGCCGAACAGTTTTCCATTCCCGCTGTTGCCATCCATCAACAGCACTCCTATATGGCTGTTCGGTCCCTCACTGGCAAGCTTTAATATTTACGAGTCGAAACGAATGCAGTTAAGCATCTAACTTCCCCACGCGTGGGGACAATCAAAGGAGGGTTGCAATGGAAATGAAGAAGCGGAACGCCTTGACGCCAAAGACAGAAGATGAATTGCGACAGGAAAGGATCCAAAAGGCAAGTACGAAAAAAAGAAACTCCTTGACGCCAAAGACAGAAGATGAATTGCGACAGGAAAGGATCCAAAAGGCAGGCAAGAAAAACTCTTTGGTGCCAAAGTGATGCGTGCATAATTCTTAACGAGGTTTTTCTATGAACATGAGCATTCAGCAAGAGCAAAATACTTCAGCTGTCAATACCCTATCGCCCATCGGGGATTACAAGTTAATCACTTATCTTGCGATGTCCGGAGTACCATTCGAGGTAGACAAAAGCCGCAGTAAAGACAAGGTTGACTTTCTCGTGGCGAACAGCAAGATCGTTACCGATCTCATTGCGAAATATTATTCTGATCCTGTCGTGAATCTTAAGGCATGGTTGACTGCTGAGTCTCACGTAAAGGACAAAATGTTCAACTTCCTTCGCAAGAAACAATCGGTTGCGACCTTCGAGATGAGCCCTAAATGAGCCTTATAACCGGTGGACTTGGCGGTAAACAGCTCCTTCTGCACGGACTCGGAGAAACACCACAAGAGACAGCGGGGTCAATACAGGCCCGCCAGCAATCATCCGGTGTCGGCTATGTCGGCGATCATGTCGTCATTCCACTTGGCGGCTTTGGCATCTATACGGGGTCCGTGGGCTTCCCACAATCCAAGATAAAACCAATCATCGGACACGGCGAATCCTTACAGCCAAAGCAGGCATGCCAAGGCGTCGGGAATGTAAACCTCTTCACTGACGAGGAGATCGCGCTATTTATGATGATGGTAGCTGAAGAGGAATCATCGTTCGTTTAATAAAGGGGAGGTTAAGTGGAAATTTCAAAGAAAATGCAGCAAGCAGTAGATGCATATCATTTCGCCGTGAAGCATGAACAGATGCGTAAAAAAAATCTCTCGAAGCTTACAGCCAAGCTGGAAGATCTGCATAAAATTAAAGCCACGCAGAAGGATGTTCATGCAGCATTAGAGGTAGAAGCTGACGAGGTTGCCGTTAAAATGGCACTTGGCGAAGATACTTCACCGCCGGCCGAGCTTGACGCTCAATGTAATTCCGCGGCCAATGCCTTCAGTTCTACTGAACGGAATATTCGATCTGTAGAAAAGGCGATCGAGAAGCTTAACAGTGAATACGACGTTAGAAAAGATCATCCGGTATCGGCCGCCAGGCAAGCCGTATTCCAAGCGGCATATGAAGAAGCAAGATCCGAACTAGAAAAAGCGTTGCCTCTTATACATCGGGCGTATACGTTAAGCAACCTTGCGGCGGGTGTATCTCCCCAAGGAAATGTCCTCGCCTGGAATGGCTATCTGCAGACTACTAACTTTGCCGCGCCCAGTCACGCTCAGACAGAAGCTGATGCAGCTGAGATTGAAGCCCTGCTTCAGCCGGCGGATTAAAGGAGGTAAACCAGTGGCAGAAGAACCAGCCTGGAAATGCTATCTCACCGGAGGCGCCTCGAATATTGAACCTTCGCTATCACTTGGAGGTGAACGATCGAACACGATTGTCGAGGATTACCCCCACCGCCTCTTTCATCGAAGTTACGCAGTAGACAGTGAGTTTGGGGGAAGTTATTTCAGGGTCATCGATTTTGTGTGGACGAAACCCACTACACAGGACGAGGTGAAGGCCTTTATTTTTGGGGGTACGCTTAGCCCATCAACCGGTATGTATATCGGGTACGACCCAACGGGCAATGTGGAACTCCCTGATGAGCGCACGCCCCCTGCTGGGATTTCAATGCTGAGTCCTAATAATTTAGATGAAGCAATAGACCTGGGAATATGCAGACAGGGCGAGGCAAAGCGAATGGTCGTCCAATGGTTCATAGCGCCCGGCGCAGAGAATATGATGGATGTGGGACACATCGCCATACAAAGTAGCAACCCTATATAATATTTTCATGAGGCAATTTTGAGAATTGAACTTGATTCTAACGACATTCAATCTATCGCCCGGGAAGTCGCAGCGCTTGTCTCCCCCCTACTCTCCGGCATGGACAAACAGGGTGAAGATGAAATCCTTGACGTGTCCAGTCTAGCCGCTTATCTCAAGGTTTCCACGAAATGGATTTACGAGCGAACCCACTTGAAAGAGATCCCGCATATAAAAGCAGGTGGACAACTGCGCTTTCGTAAAAAGATCATCGATAAATGGCTGGACTCTTTCAAAATACCGGCTGTCAACCAGGCAACCGGCCTGAAAGCAATCGGTAAAAAACAGCTTGACACTAACTGAGTTAGGTAGTATAGTTTCGGCATGTTAAAGTGGACTCCTAAAAAAATCAGGGAACTACGTAAAGGCATAGGACTTACACAAAAGGATTTTGCAAAACGCCTGGGCGTTACGAGTAATTACATTTACCTGATCGAGAAAAAGGGAGGTGAAAAAAAACCGAGTGCCACTTTGTCGCTGTTACTTGATTGCATCCAAAAAGAGAGGAGGTGAAAGAACTTTGGCTAAAGGAATTTATAAGCGTGGCAATACCTACTGGATACGTTACGCCGGACCGACCGGTAAAATGATATTCGAGTCCACGAAGGACACATCCTTCAAGGCTGCAGACACACTCTTACTAAAGAGAAAACAGGACGTCCGGAACGGAGTGCAGCCGGAAATATTGAAGAACCCCGATATAACCTTCAATGATCTTGCCGACGAATATCTTAGGTGGGCGGAACGGCAGCGCGGCATTAGAAGTAAGAGAGGTTTTATCAAACAGCTGCGTGAAACCTTCGGCGGCCTTCAGCTGAAACACATCACAACGTTGACGCTTGAGCAGTATCAGACCGAGCGGCTCCAGAAAGGCAACATAGGAACGAAGGGCAACAAACCAGCCACGGTAAATCGGCACCTGTCAACTCTTCGTCACATGTTTACAAAGGCCGTTGACTGGAGCATGGTGTCAGAGGACACGCTGAAGCGGATACGCAAGGCGAAGCAACTTCCTGAAAATAACAAGCGGCTCCGCTTCCTTTCGAAAGAGGAATGCCATGATCTGTTAAACGCTTGCGCTGATGCATCTAAGCGTTACAGCTACAGTTGTCAGCATCTTCGGGCTATCGTCACAACAGCTCTCCATACCGGCGCGCGACGCTCTGAGATACTCGGCCTTCGATGGGACCAGGTAGATTTGAGGCATGGGTTTATTCTGTTCGAGGGTGCTATGGCAAAGAATGGAGAACGCAGGGAGATCCCGATCAGTGAAACGCTGAGGGCGGCTCTGAACTCAATCGTTCGACGGGTTGACCTTCCCTTCGTGTTCTACAACCCGGATACCGACAAGCCGCTACAGGAGCTCAAGAAGAGCTTCGCCACAGCAATGAAGATAGCGAAGATATCGGATTTCCGGTTTCACGATCTGCGCCATACCTTTGCCAGCCATTTAGCCATGTCAGGGGTCGAGTTGATCACAATTATGAAATTGCTCGGCCACAAGGACATCAAGATGACCCTCCGCTATGCTCACCTTGCACCGGCGCAAACGAAAAAAGCCGTGAACATATTGGACGCGGCTCTTACAGGTGCGGCAGATTCAGCTATACAAAAACTAGACAGTTTTCCAAAGGCGGGAGGTGATACGGCGGGATAAGCTTTTGAAAACATGGAGCCGGCGAGTGGGATTGAACCACCGACCTGCTGATTACGAATCAGCTGCTCTACCACTGAGCTACGCCGGCAAACAGAACACAGCAGAATAAAGATGAAGCGGGAAAAGACGGTATCTTATACATCATTCGCACTTTCAGTGTCAAGAAAATCTTTAGATGCACCAAATCTGATAACACGAAATTACCCGTTAGCGAACAAGGCCATCGATGACTTCTTTCAACACCATAGGCGTATTGCTATATAAACCACCCACACCCCATGCAATGAATTTCTTCATTTCTTTTTCCTCATCCACGGTCCAGAGATACATTTGAATATCATGTTTATGGCATGCCAAAACGACTTTTTCGTTTACCGCCTTCTTTCGCAAGCTTACGATGCTGTATCCTTTTGCTTTGTACGCAGGTATTGCGCGAGCCGGTAATATATCATAAATCAGGCACGCAGGCAATTTCGGCATTAATCGCCTGACCATGAGAACCTCGTTCTCAAGAAATGAAGAGACCATGACCTTGCCAAAATAACCGGATGAGATAAGATGACGGGCCGTTAATTCTCCGGCGCCCTTGCTCTTAATCTCCAAATTCAGTGCTGTTTTACCCGCTACAAGCGCCAGGACATCCTGAAGTGTAGGAATGTGTTCACCATTATTCAATCTGATCCCCGCAATTTCACGTGACAGCGAATGCTCTATATCAACGTCTTGTTCCGCTGTCCTGCCGGTTTTTTTATCATGCATCACATAGATCACATCGTCACGGCTCTTCCGGAGATCGATCTCGATCATATCCACGGGAATGGACAGTGCAAGCCGAATAGCTTCGAGGGAATTTTCAAGACCACGGGAAGAGTCGCCGCGATGGGCAATAATAAGGGGGGCCTGCATACAGCTAGTATACCGAAAATTCCCGCTAGGACGTACAAAATAATCTAGCCCGACACATGCCTGGCCAATGCCGCTACCCGCCCGCCTTATCCATAATTTTGTTCTTGATCGTTTTGATATGATCAACGAGTGTCTTTTGCGAAACGTCAGGCAGAACAGCCCGATGAATGGTCGTCCGGATGATCAGAAGTTTTTCGAGAGCGGCGGTCTCCCCCTGTTTAAACAAATCCCTGGGGTTGCTGAAGTCGGCCCAATGAGTTGCGCCAACATTGGGGTGAATGGAAACATCCGCTCCCCTCACCAGGAGATCGTTCAGATAGATGCGGGTGACCGCATCAGCGCGGAGTACGATATCCAGGCCCGACGTATCCTCGAACGTGGCCACATCGCTCGATACGTCCACTGCTATTACGATTTCAGCACCCATGTCCCGCGCGCAAAGGACCGGAACCCGCTCCACCCATCCACCGTCCACGAGCAGCATGTCTCCGTCCTTAACCGGAGGGAAGATTCCAGGCAATGCGCAACTGGCGCTGATGGCTTTACGCAGCGAACCCCGGGTGTAAATTACCCGTTTGCCATTGCGAATATCCGTAGCTACGCAGCTGAAAGGAATCTTGGTTTGTTCGATGTTTATATCGGGAATAAGGGGATAGAGAAAATCCTCATATTCCTGCTCGGAAATGAAGGCCGGCTGCGTGGCGGTAACACCCCAGAAATACCCTTTACGAATCAGGTTTGCCATATCATTAAAGAATCCACGATGATTATTGTTGGGTTGTTCGAGTTTCTGAATAAACTCAAGACGGGTTTTGCGAGACTTAAAACTGCGGAGAAACTGGTCCACCCTCCCTGTCCAGTACGCGGCATCGGGTTGGGAGGCATAGAGACCACCAATCAGGGCGCCCAGGCTGGTGCCGGCAATCATATTAAAAGGAACCTTTGCGTCTTCGAAGACCTTCAGCACTCCAAGATGTGCAAGTCCCCTGGCCGCTCCCCCTCCTAATGCCAGACATATTTTCGGCTCCATGTGCGCTCCTGCCAAGGAACAAACTGTGGTCACTTTCCCCAGATGTGCAATCATAACATCATCGTTTTAAAGTGTAAAGCGGATTCTGACTTTTTACTGCATCTCACATTGGGTATGACCTCGAGTGACACGTTATCCCGCGACACGTATCTTCTTCTCAGGAATCTTTATTAAGTTAAAAATATTCTTGACTTAACTATTTAGCCATGTTATGTTCAAAACATGAACAGTAGCCATAAAGTGGACGCTGATCAGTATAAATCTCTGCAGATCCTGGACGAACTTTCCCGAAACGATTCCCTCACCCAGAGAGATCTCAGCAGCAGCCTCGGTATTGCCCTCGGTCTTGTCAATTCCTACATTAAAAATCTCATTTCCAAAGGATATATCACTGTCAAAGCCATCCCGCCGAAGCGGTATGGATACTACCTGACACCCAAAGGCTTCACGGAAAAAACCCGCCTTACCTACCACATGCTCCAGGACTATACCCGGGTCTATCGTGAAGCACGAACGAGCCTGAAACTACTTTTTCAGGAGCTTGAGAAAAAGGAGATCAATAACATTGTGTTCGCAGGCGCGGACGAGGTTGCTGAAATTGCTTATCTTACGCTGCAGGAAACGAACCTCATACTCTCGGGCGTGGCTGACAATGAACTTGCAGGTGCGATTTTTTTCGGAAGAAATATACTGTCTGTAGAAAATATCAAAGACCTTCGCTATGACTGCATCGTCGTAACTTCCTATCTGAAGCGGGACCGGATATACCGTGAGTTGCTTCATCAGAAAATAGACAAGACCTTCATCCGGACCATCGCGGTGGTGTGAGCGGTTACCACAAAGAAAAGGAACGAACCCATGATCTTAACGAACAAAAGAATATTGGTAACCGGAGCGGACGGTTTTATCGGTTCACACCTGACCGAGGAACTGGTCCGGAGGGGTCATTCCGTCCGCGCCTTCGTGCTCTACAACTCGTTCAACTCCTGGGGATGGCTTGACCGGGCGGAACCTGAAATAAAAAAATCCCTCGATGTCTTTGCCGGCGACATTCGGGACCCCCATGGCGTTAAAACGGCGATGAAGGGGTGCGATGTCGTCCTGCATCTGGCCGCACTGATCGCGATCCCCTACTCCTACCATTCACCCGACACATATGTGGACACGAACGTGAAAGGGACCCTGAACATCGTTCAGGCCGCCCGGGAGCTCGGCGTGCAGAAAGTCGTGCACACCTCCACCAGCGAGGTGTACGGCACGGCAAATTTTGTACCCATCACAGAAGAACATCCGCTTCAGGGGCAATCGCCCTATTCTGCATCCAAAATCGGCGCCGACCAGATAGCGATGTCCTTCTACTGCTCATTCAACACCCCGGTCTCGATCATCCGGCCTTTCAACACTTATGGCCCCCGCCAGTCGGCGCGCGCCGTGATTCCCACGGTGATCACTCAGATTGCGAACGGCCAGCGGAAGATCAGGCTGGGATCCCTCCATCCTACCAGGGACTTCAATTATGTCATGGACACAGTCCGTGGCTTTATTGCGGTCACGGAATCGGACCGTTCTCTGGGCGAGGTCATTAATATTGGTAGCAATTTCGAGATATCCATAGGAAACACCGTCCGGATGATCGCAGAGGTCATGGACGCGAAGATCGAGATAGAAATCGAGCAGGTACGTCTCCGTCCCGAAAAGAGCGAAGTGGAACGACTGTGGGCGGACAACAGCAAAGCAGCGTCTTTACTTGGCTGGACGCCAAATTATGCAGGTCAGGACGGCCTGCGAAAAGGCCTAACTGAGACCGTAGCGTGGTTTTTAAAACATGAAAACAGACTAAACTACAAAGCAAACAGTTACAACGTATAATCCGGAGAACGGATGAAATCGAAGAACATTCATCTGGTACGTATGCAAATCGTGAGTATGAGATAGTCTCCATAATTTAATGATATCTGTACGACTCTATCTAATGTGAGATTGGAGATACAATGCTGAACAATAAATCCATCCTCGTAACCGGTGGCACCGGTTCCTTCGGGAAAAAATTCATTGAAACGATCCTACACAAATATCCTGAGATAGATCGTCTCGTCGTTTTCTCACGCGATGAACTAAAACAATTTGAAATGGCGCAGCAGTTCTCTGACTCGAAATTTAAACCGATGCGGTACTTCATCGGCGATGTACGGGACAAGGAACGGCTAATGCGCGCGCTGGAAGACATCGACGTCGTCATCCACGCGGCAGCATTAAAGCAGGTGCCGACCTGTGAATATAATCCTTTTGAAGCGATTAAAACGAACATTATCGGAGCGCAGAATGTCATTGAAGCCTCCATCGCGTGCGGGGTAAAACGGGTAGTAGCACTGAGTACCGACAAAGCGGCAGCGCCGATCAATCTATATGGAGCAACCAAACTCTGCTCGGACAAACTTTTTGTCGCCGCAGAGAACTACCGCGGAAAACGAGACCTGCATTTTTCCGTGGTGCGGTACGGCAATGTCATAGGGAGCCGTGGAAGCGTCGTCCCGTTCTTTTTAAAGAAAAAAGCCGATGGGGTCATACCCATAACCGATGAACGGATGACCCGCTTTAATATCACGCTTGAACATGGGATAGACTTGGTTCTTTTCGCACTGCAAAACATGTGGGGTGGAGAGATTTTTATCCCCAAAATTCCCAGCTACCGTATTCTCGACGTCGCACAGGCAATTGCGCCCCGGTGCAAAACGGAGATCGTCGGCATCAGGCCGGGAGAAAAACTACACGAAGAAATGATCACGGAAACCGACGCCATGAATACCATAGAATTCAAAGACTATTTTGTCATATTGCCGTCGACCCCGTTGTGGGATACTGACAAGTTCATGCGAACGTTCCACGGTACGCTCTGCCCTTATGGGTTCAAGTACAACAGCGGTACCAACACCGACTGGCTCACCGTGGAACAGCTCAGAGAACAGATCAAGACGCACGTTGATCCAGATTTTATAGTCTAAGAATGAAACCATGAATAAAATCAGCATTCCATATGGCCGTCAGTCAATATCTGCTGATGACATCCAGGCAGTGGTCGATGTTTTGAAATCCGACTGGCTGACCCAGGGACCGGCGATAGAGCGTTTTGAGCAGGCAATTGCTGCATACTGCGGAACGAAATTCGCCATTGCGGTAAACAGCGCCACATCGGCTCTCCATATCGCATGTTTGGCGGCAGGACTGGGTGCCGAAGATACGCTCTGGACCTCACCGAATACCTTTGTTGCTTCTGCGAATTGCGGACGTTTTTGCGGGGCAAAAGTGGACTTCGTTGATATCGACCCCCGGACCTACAACATGAGCATCGCAGTATTAGAAGAAAAACTCAAGAAAGCGGTGCTGGATGGGAAATCCCCCAAGGTTCTCATCCCTGTCCACTTTGCCGGTCAATCATGCGAAATGATGGAAATAGCGCGATTGTCAAAGCAGTATGGGTTCAGCATCATTGAAGATGCCTCCCACGGCATCGGCGGACAATATCGTAATACCAGGATTGGGAGCTGTTCTTTTTCCGACATGACGGTCTTCAGTTTCCATCCGGTAAAGATCATCACTACCGGTGAGGGCGGCATGGTCCTGACGAACCGCAAGGACCTCTACGAAAAATTGATCCGCCTGCGTAGCCACGGCATCACACGTGATCCCAGCCTAATGCAGGGGAAGACTCACGGCCCTTGGTATTACCAGCAGATAGAACTCGGCTATAACTACCGCATGACAGACATCCAGGCGGCACTGGGCTCCAGCCAGATGAAGATGCTTGAAAAGTTCATTGATAGAAGACGTTCGCTGGCCATGCGTTATGACGAAATGCTGAAAATATGCCCTCTCACGCGTCCCTGGCAGCACCCGGACACCCGTTCTGCGTGGCATCTTTATGTGATCCGGTTAAACCTTGACCGGATTAAGAAGAATCACTCACAGATATTCGAAGAACTGAGGGATGCGAACATCCAGGTCAACCTTCATTACATCCCGGTACATACCCAGCCCTATTATCAACAACTCGGCTTCACCTGGGGTATGTTCCCGAATACGGAAGCATATTATCGAGAAGCAATCAGCCTCCCCCTCTTCTACGGCTTGACGGATATTCAGCAGGATTATATCGTCAACAAAATCACGAAGGTAGTGCAATGAAGCTGGGGCTCGGCACGGTACAGTTCGGCATGGATTACGGGATCTCCAATCCGGGAGGCAAGACCGCTCCTGACGAGGTTGCTCGAATTCTCAAAGTTGCTGTACGGAACCGCATCCGCATTCTCGATACCGCAGCTCTCTATGGGGACAGCGAAGAGGTCTTGGGAGCAGCATTACCGGCGAACCATAGTTTTTCCGTAGTGACCAAGACCCCTGTTTATACGGGTGCGGATATTAAGGAGGACTCTGCGCGACGCCTAGAGCAGACCTTCCTGCGTTCGCTCAAGAACCTGGGACTCCCTGCGGTGTATGGTTTATTGGCTCATCATACCGATGATGTGCTTGCACCGGGAGGGCATCTCCTGATCGAGAAGATGCACGAATTGAAAGAACGAGGATTGGTACAGAAGATCGGCGTATCGGTTTACCGCGCAGAACAGATCAATAGGGTCTTGGATAATTATCCTATAGACATCATCCAGCTCCCCTTGAATGTATTTGATCAGCGATTGTTACAAAGCGGTCATCTTGCAAAACTGAATAAAGCAGGAATCGAGATTCATGCGCGGTCGGTCTTTCTGCAGGGATTGCTGCTCATGGAGCCTGCGAGCCTACCTCCTTATTTCGACCCAATCAGAAAGCAACTGATCCTTTATCGCAATAGTATTGAGCGCCATGGGTTAACGCCCATTCAAGCGGCGCTCGGTTTCGTTACCGGGCTCGCTCAAATTGATACGGTCATTTGCGGTGTAACGGACCATCACCAGCTCCAAGACCTCTGTGACAATATGAGGCCCTGTGATGCAACACTATTCTCACCGTTCGCAGTTGCCAATGAAGACATCATAAACCCGTCACACTGGAGGCTTTGAATGGACCAGGACAGGATTTTTTCGGACAGTGAGGGCGACCGCTGGTTTCAGCGTAATAAAGCAGCACTAAACGTCCAAGACCATATAGATTGGCCTTGCTACCTCATTGATCTCCTGGGGAATAAATCTGGGATCAGATCAATTCTCGAGTTAGGGTGCAGTAACGGATACCGGCTGCATACACTGTTCAACCTTCTTGGCATTGACTGCCGCTGTGTGGGTGTTGACGCGAGCAAGGAAGCAGTTCGTGACGGGAAAGAACGCCATCCGGAGTTGGAGCTGCATCAAGGGACATTGTCCGCTGTTCCGCTGCAGGGAGAATTCGATCTGGTGATCGTCAATTTTGTGCTTCATTGGGTGGACCGCAAAGCCCTTGCTCGATCTTTATCCGAGATCGATAGGCTGATCAAGAATGACGGGTTTTTGATCCTGGGCGACTTCCTGCCGGACCATCAACAGCGCCGACGCTATCATCATCTGCCAAACGAAACGGTCTATACCTACAAACAAGACTATGCAAAGACATTTGTTGCCCTGGGCACCTACCAGGAAATAACGAAAATAACGTACAACCATGACACGAGAACAACGGCTCCGGTTATCATGCCCAGCAGTTCATCCGCACGGGCGGTTTGTTCGGTTCTCCATAAATCATTAGCCGGGTACTATCCCGAGGTATAGCATATGGTACTGGCGATCTTACAAGCGAGGTTTTCCTCGACACGACTGCCGGGGAAGGTATTGAAATTAATCCTGGACAAGCCTATGCTGCTTCACCAGATCGAGCGTATACAACGCGCCGAACGTATAGACCGCTTCATCCTGGCGACAAGTACGGATCCTGCCGATGACGCGATTGAGACAATGTGTCGGGAAAATAATATCACACTGTTTCGGGGAAGCCTGGGCGACGTTCTCGACCGATTCTATCAGGCAGCCAAACCCCTGATGCCGGACCACGTCGTGCGGCTTACCGGGGACTGCCCTCTCACCGATCACCGGCTCATCGATGAGATCATTTCGTTCCATCTTAAGGGAAAGTACGATTATTCAAGCAATACCCTCGACCCCATGTATCCCGATGGGCTGGATATTGAGATTGCCCGGTTCCCCTGCCTGGAAGCGGCATGGCAGGAGGCGGTCCTTCCCTCACATCGGGAACACGTGATGCCCTTTATATATCAGCAGCCAGCCCGCTTCATGCTCGGCAGCTTTAATGCGCAACAGAATCTATCCGCGTATCGCTGGACAGTTGACGAACCCGAAGATTTTGCGCTCGTCACAAAGATCTATGAAGCGCTCTATCCGCAAAATCAAGATTTCACAACCAACGACATCCTGGATTTTTTACAGAACAACCCATCGATCGGTGCCTTGAATGCTCGATTTGTCCGGAATGAAGGATATCAGAAATCACTTACCGAGGACCAACGGATCCTGGAAAAACAAGGATAAGGAAACCATGTCAGAACGCTATAAACAATCGGAAGCATTGCTTGAACGAGCGCTTAAAACAATACCGCTCGGGTCGCAGACGTTCAGCAAGAGCAGGACCCAGTATCCCTTCGGCGTGTCTCCCTATTTCATGACGAAGGCTAAGGGAAGCCGCGTATGGGATGCTGATGGAAACGAATATATCGACTTCGTCAATTCACTTTGCGCTGTTACGCTGGGATACAACGATCCTGACGTGACCGCAGCGGTTAGGGCCCAGCTCGACGACGGTGTTATTTTTTCGCTTCCCCATCCTCTGGAAATGCAGGTTGCCGAGAAGATCGTGGAGATGGTACCGTGCGCTGAGATGGTCCGTTTCGGTAAAAACGGCTCCGATGCCACGTCAGGGGCCATCCGTCTGGCGCGTGCGTACACAAGCCGCAATCATGTTGCTGTCTGCGGTTACCACGGCTGGCAGGATTGGTATATCGGGTCAACTGCACGGAACCTGGGAGTACCGCAGTCGACGCGGGACCTGACCCATACGTTCACGTATAATGATATCGATTCGCTTCACAAGATATTCACTGATCATCCCGGACAGGTCGCAGCCGTGATCATGGAACCGATGAATACGACAGAGCCAAAAATCGGTTTCCTGCAAAGCGTAAAAGAACTGACCCATCAGCAAGGGTCTGTCCTCATTTTCGATGAAACGATCACCGGTTTCCGGTTCGCAAACGGAGGCGCCCAAGAATTTTTCGGAGTTACGCCTGATCTGGCAACGTTCGGAAAAGGATTGGCCAATGGTTACCCTGTCTCTGCCGTGGCCGGCAAAGCGGAGATCATGCATTTGATGGAAGAGATCTTTTTCTCCTTCACCTTTGGCGGCGAGACACTCTCCCTGGCTGCCGCCTTGGCAACCCTGACAAAATTGCAAAACCAGCCGGTCATCAAAACCGTCGCCAGCCGGGGCAGGAAGCTGCTCGCGGATCTCCAGGCATTAATTGACAAGCACAGTATGGGCCAAAGGGTGTCCCTCTCCGGACACCCTTCATGGTCATTTCTACTATTCAAGGACGCCGTTCCTTACAGTCAATGGGAGATTAAAACTCTTTTTCTTCAAGAGATATTCGCCAGGGGCATCCTGACCCTTGGAACGCATAACATGAGCTACGCGCATACCGAGGCTGATATCAAGGACTTACTCACCGCCTATGATGAGATACTTCCAATATTGAAGGATGCCGTAGATGGTGCCAAGATGGGCGACTATTTACGATGTATGCCAATTGTCCCATTATTCAAGATCCGATGAGAGGAAACCACAACATATCATGATCATCTATTTTGCAGAATTATCCCACACGGGACACGGACGCAGTCCGAACACCGTACCGCTGGCAGCAGGGTATCTTGCTGCTACCACCAAGCAGTATTTCCCTGAAGCCGAGGTACGCATCTTTCGGGATCCGCAGTTGCTGTTAGAAGCGGTAAAAATAACTCCACCGGATATTCTGGGGGTTTCCGTATACCTGTGGTCGGAACGACTGGCAAACTTTTTCGCCCAGAAGATCAGGGACATTTCCAATAAAACGGTAATCGTTGCCGGCGGGCCATCAATAGACGACATCGATGAGGAGTTGAAAGCCTTTTTGCAATTACACCACTACTACGATGTCTGCATCCCAAACCAGGGAGAACTGTCGTTCCTTCGCATCGTTGAACATATCAATGCACATGGCAAACTCGTAGCGAATGAGGTGATTGAGGGATGTGCGAGACTCTCGCTGGACGGGGCACTGCTCAGAGGCGCCTATACGGCCCCGATGATCGCAGACATCCCCTCACCCTATCTGGGAGGTTTTCTCGATCCCTTTCTGAGCGACGGCTACGTGCCGATCATTCAAACAATGCGGGGATGTCCCTACTCCTGTGCGTTTTGTGTGAGCGGGACACCTCACTGGAGCAAAATCACTGCGTTCGATCTGGACAGGGTCCTGGCTGAGTTTGAATACGTTAAGGCAAGGGCAAAAACCAAGAAAATGCTGTTGACCGATGAGAACCTCGGCATCCTGAAAGAGCGGGATATCAAGCTTGCGGAATACCTGATCAAGTCATATAACGAAAGCGGCTTCCCTGCACAGCTGTATTACTATACCGCCAAAATCATCACCGAACATGTTTTAAAGATAGTTGAACTGCTCTCTCCCATCGGCCAGTTCGGCATAAGCTTCCAGACATTGGATGAAGGAGTCCGGAAAGAAATAAAACGCACGAACATCCAATTTGATCAATTTCTTAAATATGTCCTGTGGGCGAAGGGGAAAAAGATAATTACGTCAACGGAGATGATCTTCGGCTTCCCTGGTGAGACCGTCGAAAGCTACCTCACCGGCCTTGAGCAGTTACTACGGTCCGGTGTAGACCGTATTTACAGCTACAATCTCAGATTATTTAACGGCATCGATCTTGCCAGTCAAAAGAACAGAGAAAAATATCATTATAAGACCAAGTATCGTTTACCGGAACGCACATTTGGCAGGTATGACGGGACCGTTGTGACCGAGGTGGAAGAGGTTGTCGTCGGCACGAGCTCGTTTAATTTCGATGACTACCTGACAATCAGAAAATACGGTCTTTTTTTGGAGCTGGCAAGCGGACGCGGTTACCTTTCTGAGCTGATGCAACTCATGGGAAAGCTCGGCCTGCCGGGAGAAAAACTCATCAGATTCCTCACGCAGCATTCATACGATCAATATCCGAAGCTCGCCGCAATTGTGCAGATGTACAGTGAACGGGCGAAAGCCGAGCTCTTTGACACCATCGAACAATGTACAGAAGCGGTACAAAGTTTGATTTCCGAAGGGAAACCCATCCCCGAGGTGAAACTGAATCTTATTTTTACGGGTAAAATCATGCTTGATGATGATGTAAGAGAAGAATTTTTTGATGCAATTAAGTACTTCGTCAATACACACGGCGGAAAGAAACATGTTGTGTTTTTTAACGATTATCTGGGAAACATCCTTAACAAACAGATCGTTCATTTCATAAAAGGGGAAGAGGTAGCCGTCATTGCTAACAGCCATATTCCTTTGGACAAGATTGATCGACCTGATTTTAACGCAGAGGATGTCCTCCTGATGGATACCACGGAAAAAGTCGCCTTCACGCTCCACACCGATGCGATAAATTTCTTGAAGAATAAATCCATCTCTAGTCCCGTCAAAGATGAATCGACATTGCAGGACATTTACATGACCATGACACTTCACGGACTATTAAGGACCCGTAAGATACTGTAAAAAACTAGGGGTGCAATGAACATTGTTTTCAGAACAGATTCGTCGTTTAATATAGGCAGCGGCCATCTCATGCGTTGCCTGACGCTTGCCGACCAATTACGGGCGCGAGGCGGATCGGTTTCTTTTATTTCTCGAGAAACGATAGGTAATCTTTGTCACCTGGCGGAGGAAAAAGGATACACCGTGCATCGCCTGGCAGCTCCTGTTGACAGGACGATTGAACAACCAGACGATTCGGCACATTTAGGCGGGATTGACGTTGACTGGCAAGCTGATGCTGAGGAGACAAAAACCATCCTGCGACAGGATATTCAATCCGTCGCATGGCTCATCGTCGACCATTATGCGCTTGATAAAAGGTGGGATTCAGCAATGCGGCCCTTTGCCAAGCATATTATGGTTATCGATGATCTCGCGGACAGGCCTCATGACTGTGACCTATTGCTCGATCAAAATCTATATGCAAACATGGACATTCGGTATAAAAATCTCGTACCGCCCCAGTGCATAAAACTACTCGGTCCCTCTTATGTACTTCTGCGCCAGGAATTCATGGAGCAAAGAAAGAAACTGCGCAAGCGAGACGGAAGTGCCCATCGTATCCTCATTTGTTTCGGTGGCACCGACAAGACAAATGAAACGGCCAAAACGTTAAATGCCATCCTTTCGCTTAACCGTGAAGATATCGCGGTCGATGTGGTCATCGGGATTGCAAATCCCCATAGCGAGGAACTTCAACGTGCTTGCGCCTTGAGACCTGACACAACCATGTACCGGCAAACGAACAACATGGCAGCGTTAATGGTTCATGCCGACCTCTCGATCGGCGCAGGCGGAACCATGACGTGGGAGCGCTGCTTCCTGGGTTTGCCCAGCATCATCCTCGTCCTCGCTGCAAACCAGGCGGAGTCAAGTGATGCAGTTGCCCGGGCAGGAGCTGCTTGGAACCTCGGATGGCATGTCGACGTGAACAGCGAACAACTTGCGGAAGCGATAGCACACGCACTTGACCAACCGCTGGCGCTGCTCGCGATGACGAACAAAGCACTCTCATTAACCCAAACGCCTCTTTCCGAGGAAGAGAGCGCTGCAGGCATTATTTATGGTTTTTGATAATGAACGGCGCGCCGACGCGCAGTTGCGGCCCATCGCTGAGTCAGACCTTGACATTATATTATCCTGGCGCAACTCGGAGCGCATCCGCAGCGTCATGTTTTCAAACCATGTGATCAGCAGTGACGAACACCGGTCATGGTTCGAGAGCCTGAATAAAAAGGATGCCAGTGTCTTTTTACTGTTTGAATATGAGCGGAAGCCGGCCGGTCTGGTTTATTTTACCGATATCGACCGCGCCAACGGTACGTGTTATTGGGGATTCTATCTCGGCAGTGAGGACCTACCGGCGGGTACCGGATCACTGCTCGGTGTTCTGGGAATCGACTACGCTTTCGAGCAGCTACGCATGAGAAAAATTTGCGGCAAGACGTTTGCTTATAATACTGGCGGCGTCAAATTTCACCGAAAATTAGGTTTTCATCAGGAGGGCCGCCTTGTGAAACATTTTCAGAAGAATGGTAAATTCGAAGACGTGATTTTCTTCTCACTGTTTAAAGAAGACTGGGACCGGGATAAAAACGAGCTCAGTGCCCCAGGAGCGAGGTAACGAATGGCTCACTTCGTAACGATTGCACAAAAACCGGTCGGACGGGGCTACCCCGCGTATATCATCGCGGAAGCCGGATCGAACCACAACGGCGACCTTGCCCAAGCCAAAGAGCTCATTGCCGCAGCCGCCGCTGCCGGCGCAGATGCGATCAAGTTCCAGGCATTCCGGGCCCGGGAACATTATTCGAAACATACTCCGGGTTTTCGTTACCTGGAAATAAACGGAAATACCCAATCAACCTACGACCTTATTCGTTCACTGGAAATCGACCGCGACTGGCATCCGCTACTCATCGACCATGCCCGGTCATGCGGCATCACCTTCCTGTCGTCGCCCTGCGATCATCATGCGGTGTCCCAACTCGGCAAACTCGGGATGGAAGCATTTAAAGTCGCCTCTTTTGACCTGCCCGACATCTATTTGATCCGGGAAATGGCCACATTCCAGAAACCAATGCTATTGTCCACCGGAATGGCCACGTATGAGGACATTCAAACAGCCATTCATACCTGTACCATCGAGGGAAACAACCAGATAGTCCTGCTCCAATGCACCTCTCTCTATCCGGCTCCGCCAAACCTGACCAATCTCGCAGCCATCAGAACCATGCAACGCGCATTTCCCTGCCCAGTCGGCTATTCTGACCACACGACCGGCGATCACATCGCCTGCGCAGCCGTTGCCGCCGGTGCATGCATGATCGAGAAGCATTTTACCCTTGACCGGTCACTCCCGGGCCCGGACCACAATTTTGCGATCGAACCCGTCGAACTTGCCGCGATGATCCGAAAGATCCGAGAAATAGAATCAGCCATCGGTGATGGCATGAAGAACGGGCCGCGTGATGAGGAACAAGAAATGTTCGAAAAAGGGCGGCGAAGCATTCACACCGTGCAGAAGGTCGCCGCAGGCCAGGTCATCAGCAAAGAAAACCTCTGTATCAAAAGACCCGGGTATGGGATCTCTCCCCGACTGCTGGATACCGTAGCGGGCATGATCGCTAAGAAGGATATTCCCGAAGACCATTGGATCACCTGGGAGGATTTTAAATTATGACCGGTTCTCCAACCACGGTCCTTTTGACCGGTGCAGGAGGTGCAGCGGTTCCTGCTCTAATAGAATCGCTGCAGCGGACCGGCTATCGCGTTCTGGCCGCCGATATGGATCCGAATGCCATTGGTTTATATACGGCAGATACCGGCTTTGTCATCCCGGGCGGACGTTCTCCCGAGTTTTTCTCCGCTATTCGAAATATCTGTCAAAAGGAACATGTAAAGGCTTTCATCCCGCTTGTTGATGAGGAGCTTGCCGCTTCCTGTGATATGGAACAGGAGGGGGTCGCGGTTCTGCTTCCTCAAAAAGACTTTGTGGCAACAAGCCTGGATAAATTGGCTCTCATGAAAAAGCTGGGCGAGAACGGGATCCTGGCGCCAAAGACACGTTTGGCAACGCTCGATGCTCCCGACATTTCCTTTCCCTGCATCGTCAAACCGCGAACCGGCAGAGGAAGCCGTGGAGTAGGTCTTGTCCGTTCCGAAAGTGAATTGCAGTCTTTTCTCAAAACAAGTTCCTATCCCCGAGAAGAACTGCTGGTTCAGGAGTATATTGACGGTCCGGAATACACTGTTTCCGTGGTCGTATGGAGAGATGGAGAAGTTCAGGCGGTCGTCCCGAAAGAGATCATCTCGAAAAGAGGCATCACGCAGCTTGCGGTCACCCGAAAGGACCCAAGGATCGATGCCCTGTGCCGCAGTGTCCAAGAACGTCTGCGTGCGAACGGGCCGTTCAACGTTCAGCTGCGGATGGACACGGCGCGGAAGATGCCGATGATCTTTGAGATCAACCCGCGCTTTTCGACGTCCATATCCCTGACGATCGCGGCTGGCGTTGATGAACTGGGAGACCTGCTGGCACAAGCCCTCGACCGAAATAAAAAGCCGTGCTCCTATGACTGGCGGGAAGGCTTGGTCTTAATGCGACGGACCGCGGATACCTTTTTGAGCGAATCTGATTTTCGCTCGCGAGGGGCCCGCATTCAAGGATGGCAACCATGATATTGGTTACCGGCGCCAATGGTTTTCTAGGAAAGAAAGTCGTTGCCTGTTTAACGGCAAAAAAACGGGACGTGGTCCAATTGCATCGCGGCTCCAGCCTCATGGTCGGAGAAGATCGTTGGGAAGCGGACCTGACCAACAGGGACCATGTCCGGGCGCTCATGCAGTCGCCCAGAACGCCGCATACGATCATCCACCTGGCCGGTCGGATCGAGATCTCGCTCCGATCGGACCCCCGATCGCCTCTGATGCCGCCCCTGCCGGGAACAGAGGACATTCATGCGACCTATCTGGTGAACATCATCGCCACTGCCAATATGCTTGAGTACGGACTGCACAAAGGCGTCAAGCACATCATTTACGCTTCATCGCAGGCGGTGTACGGTCTGCCCGCTGACCGGATACTGACCGAACGTTCCGCCTGCCTTCCGCTCGAGCATTACGCGGCAAGCAAACTGTGCGGTGAGCAGATCCTGCAGGTCGGGGCCAGGCAGGGCATCGTCGCGACGGCACTGCGGTTTCCGGGGCTGTACAGTGACGATCGGCCGAATGGCGTGGTATACAATTTCTGCATGTCAGCGCTCCGCACGGGGCAGATAACCGTAACTGCAGACCTTCCGCTGCCGCTGGACGTCATCCATGTCGACGATGTCACGGATGCGATCGAAAGATCCGTGCGCTGCACCGAGGAACAATGGAGTTGTCTGAACATTGCCACCGGTGAACCGTGCAGCCTTGATCTTTTAGCGGATTCGGTCGCAGAACTGGTTCCAGGATGTACCGTGAAACATGCGGCGATCCCGCAACCCGTCGTCTGCATGGATGCTTCCAAAGCTGGCACCCTGCTGGGATGGCGCGCGCTGCCTCGCCGTGAACGACTGTCCCATATGATCAATAAACTGCGCACGACGATCTGACCTGGTCAGAGAAGGAGAGTGGCTACGCCATGACTGAGCGAATACCGGAAAAATTCCAGCGTGATGACGAGGTGTATCTGGCAAAACGCAAAAAGCTGCCCCACGCACTCGGGATCCCTGATTTCTGGCCTGTTGCCGATCACTTCGGGCTCTATGCAGGCGTCAACACGATCGGCACTCGTTTGGCAGTTTTTGAGATTATGAAGCAATGCATAAACGTACCGGGAAATGTCGTTGAGTTCGGCTGCTGGAACGGAGGCAATCTCATGTTCATGGCCAAAGTTCTGCAGCTCCTGCAGCCGAATACCTATAAACACATTTACGGATTTGACAGTTTTGAAGGTCTGCAGACCTTCTCCTCTGAAGACAAAGAAACGAGCGATCAGACCGGGACCTATAAGGGGAATGAAGACATCCTGCGCTCCATGATAGCGTTTTTCGGAATGGACGAGTGGGTCCATCTCGTAAAAGGGAACGCTCTGGAAACCATCCCCAGGTTCGAACAGGACAACCCTCATCTTATGTTCTCTTTGGCGTACATCGACTTTGACCTCTACGAACCCTGCAAAGCCGCACTGGCATATGCGGGGAAACGCCTGGCACCGGGCGGCATCATCGTCTTTGATGAGGCCTTGACCAACTACTGGCCCGGAGAGGGCGTAGCGCTTCTGGAATTCCTTGCGCAGAACAACGCGGGCCAATACACCATGCATAATGTGCCGTTCGCGCGCCAGCCATCGGTCTATCTGATCAAGAAATGACCGGACAACTTGCACATATCGTACAGGAGGTGGGTGCCTCATTGCTCGCCTGGCGAGCCGCCGACATTATTGACGGCCATTGGGACGGAGCCCAGTTCAAGGCTCGAGCCGATAAAATGGCGCACCAGGCGTTGTCGGCGCTGCTGCTGAAATTGGCGCCGCGCATTCCGATCATCAGTGAAGAAGACACGGGATCCCTCGTGAGAGAACGCCCTTCACGCTACTGGCTCATCGATCCCATTGACGGCACAGCGAGCTTCGTAAACGGTTTTCAGGGATATGTAACACAGGTGGCGCTGATCGAGGACGATGCCCCCTCGCTGGCGGCGATCTATGCTCCGGACTTGAAGCTTCTCTATACGGCAGAAAGAACAAAAGGCGCGTTTCTCAACGAAAAAAGACTGCAGGTCACCGCGGCGGATAACGAGCTGACCACCTTGATCGATAACTACCCGGAACCGCGCGGGACGACTCTTGCCGCCTTCAATGAATTGCCTTTCAAGAAATATATTGAGTGTGGCAGCATTTCACTGAAAATATGTAAAGTAGCTGATGGGACGGCAAATGTATTTTTCAAGGATGTTACCATTAGAGATTGGGACGTCGCGGCTCCGCAACTGGTCCTTGAGGAAGCAGGCGGAATGCTCAGAGAGATCACCGGCCATGCCATTTCCTACATGGGGGGCTATGAGCACCCGGGGCTCGTGGCAGCAGAATCTATAGAGGTTTGCCGTCGCATTGTTTCATGGTATGATAGCTACCGGAAAAGAGGTGTCTCTCAATGAAAACGCTCATTATCGCAGCACATCCGGACGATGAAGTTCTGGGTTGCGGTGCTACTATTGCAAAGCACACACATCGGGGCGATGAGGTTCATGTGCTCATTCTTGCCGAGGGAGCAACCAGCCGCGATAAACAGCGTAATCGCTCTGAGCGGGCTGCAGACCTTTCCGAATTGGCCATGGCTGCACAAAACGCTCGTGACCTGTTAAAAGTCAGTTCGCTGACGCTCCACGACTTTCCAGACAACCGTATGGACTCAATTGCTCTCCTGGACATCATAAAAGTAATAGAACACGTCATCAATTCTTTTCGCCCAGAGATTATTTATACACATCATGGCGGCGATCTCAATATCGACCATAGAATAACGCACGAAGCCGTGGTGACCGCCTGCAGGCCCCTTCCCAATTCACCGGTTCAGACGCTGTTGTTCTTTGAGATACCATCGAGCACCGAATGGGCGACAAGCGGCTTCGGACCGGCCTTCACTCCCAACTGGTATGTTGATGTAACCGACACCCTCGAGCAAAAGATCAAGGCATTAAAGGCTTATCACCGTGAGATGCTGCCTTGGCCTCACCCCCGTTCCCTGGAAGCAGTGACCCATTTAGCCCGCTGGAGAGGTGCAACGGTAGGCATGACCGCCGCTGAAGCATTTGTCACGGGTAGAATATTGATCAAGTGAAAGGACCATCAGGGATTACTTATGAACATACTTGTCATTAATGTCTCCTTACGACCGACGTCGCCGCTCAAACTTTTCCCTATCGGACTGGGATATATCGTTACGGCAATGAAGAACGCCGGATTTGCTTTCGACCTTCTGGATATCGATGCCCATCGTTATTCCGACGAGGAGGTGGAGCAGCGGATCGCTCAAAGAAAGTACGACGTCGTCTGCATGGGCTGCATCGTGACCGGCTACAAGATGGTCAAGACGCTGGCGGCGGTCGTCAGACGGCACCACCCGGACGCGAAGATCATCGTCGGCAATTCCGTGGCCACCTCGATCGTCGACACGCTTCTCACCAGAACAGAAGCGGATATTGCGGTCATGTCCGAGGGTGACGTGACCATTGTCGACCTGCTGAAGACGTTGACCGCGTCCGGCCCGTTGGACGATGTGCTGGGGATCTGCTTCAAACAGGACGGGAAGCTCGTCCGGACAGCGCCACGGCCTCTTATCAAGGATATTTCAATCCTGCCCTTCATAGATTTCAGCATCTTTGATTTCGATATCTACATACGATCTTCCACGCTCGCCGTGAGCGATCCCCTGCCGATCCCGCGCGAAGAGATCCGGGCACTTCCGATCAATACCGCACGGGGCTGCGTCGCGAACTGCAGCTTCTGTTATCACGTTTTCAAAGAGGCGCCCTACCGCTATCGGAGCCCGGAATCCAGCGTAACGGAGATCAAGCAGCTGCTCGGCACCTACAACTTGAATTACATCCTTATGTGGGATGAACTGACCTTCTACAACAAACAACAGACGCTGGCCTTTGTGGAGCGCATCATTCAGGAGGGGCTCACGTTTTACTGGGTCGGCCTCTGCCGCGGCAATCTCTTCCAGGACGATGCGGACCTTGAGATCATGCAAAAGATGAAACAGGCGGGCTGCATCGGCATGGGCTATTCACTGGAATCAGCTGAGCCGGAGATCTTGAAGGCTATGAACAAACACATGTCGGTCGAACAGTTCTCACGACAGACCCGGCTGTTCCACCAGGCAGGCATCAATGTGGTCACCAGTCTCGTTTTTGGCTACCCGCAGGAAACTCCGGAGAGCATCCGCAAGACCTTCGACTGCTGTATAGAGAACCGTATCTATCCGTCGGCAGGTTTCCTGCTACCGCAGCCCGGTTCGGTCATGTACGACTATGCTGTGAAGCAAGGCCTCATCTGCGAAGAAGAGGAGTATTTGCTCAAGATGGGAGACCGCCAGGACTTACGACTAAACATGACAAAGATGTCGGACCTGGAACTGGAAAATAATGTACTCAAAGGCCTCGAACGCTGCAACCGAGAGCTCAAGACAGGATTACAATATGAAGAGCTCATGAAAATGACCTACTATCGCGGTACAAAAGATTAATGAACAGGAGTGGCGCAATTCTAAGTACAAGCCAACAGACACCGTTCCTCGCAACGACAGCCTTGGAGGATTTCTGGGACACTTCTAAGCCGCTTGTATTTCTGGGAGAATGGTGCAGGCGCTACAGCCGCCGGGCATTTTGGGGGCCATTATCCGGTGTGGTGCTGAACAATCCCTGGGATGACATTCAACAGCTTAACGAGGCACACCATTACGTCGCCGACTTATATGATCGCCTTTTACCAGCGTTTGCTGAATCTCTGAACAAGATTCACGATGTTAAACACGATACACGTTATTGGCGTATCATTTTGGGCCCCTGGCTACAATTCTATATTCCTGCAGTCTATGATCGCTATACGTGTCTACAACACGCTCTCGATGAATACCCTGGCATAACCTCGTTTACATTATCCGAGGAATCATGGATCACGCCGAACAATACACATCATTTTGTTAAATCCCTACTTCAAGACCCGTATAACCTGCAAATATATAGCCGGATTTTGATGATACAGGGATTAACATTTCCGCAACGACCTTTTCGACACAATACATCACAATCAATTGATCCTGGCAATAACCATATTGCACCATTAAACATGCTGATTAAAATGATTAGTGCAGGATTTTTCGCTTTCGCCAAATCATGGAAAAAAGGCAAATCCATTATTTTGAGAAGCTCTTATTTTTCTCCTAAAATAGAACTACAATTGATGATAAGAAGTTTTGGGACTGTTTTGCCAATTCCCGGAGGGCCCAGTCAAACTACAAAAGTCACCATCAATAGCCAAGCAAGAAGTATGCTGCAAAACATATTTCCTGCAGCAAATAATTTTGAACGTATGTTATCCGCATTATTTGCGCTTGATATTCCACAGTGCTTTATAGAAGACTTTAAGATAATTAAGGATAATTCCCTTCGTAAATATCCCGTAAGCCCTAAAGCAATTTTCAGTTCCGTAGCTTGGTATTTTGACGAAGAATTTAAGCAATGGTCAGCAACGTCCGCTGAACGTGGGACCCTGTTGCTTGGCATGCAGCACGGTGGTTATTATGGAAGTCTGCGGTTCTTGCCGAGTGAAGACCATGAACTTGCCATTTGTGACAGGTATTACACCTGGGGCTGGGAAACATCTAGCTCAACGCAGCAGATCGTCCCATTTTTCGCAGCATTATTATCCGGAAGAAAAGTTCTAGGAGCTGATAACAATAAACAAGGGATTCTATTTGTCACCACCACGTGGGTACCCTATTTGTTGCAATTTCACAATCCGCCTCATCAGTTTAGTGAATATCTGTCATGGCAAGAGTTCTTTGTCAAGAATTTAAAACCAGAGCTCACATCAAGAATACGTCTTCGTCCTCATCGTGAGGATTTGGGCTGGGATATGGCTCAAAGATGGAAAGTTTTTTGCCCGCAAGCTGCCCTTGAAAGCTGGGACATCTCATTTTTTAAAAGTCTCGAGTCATGCCGTCTTTTTGTTTGTGATCACCAGGGGACTACTTTTCTTGAAGCCCTGGCTGCGAACAAACCATCTATTTTATTTTGGAACCCGACTGTCGCCGAACCAAGACCAGAAGCAATGCCTTATTATGATCGTTTGCGGGCAGTAGGAATATTGCATGACACTCCGGAAGCTGCTGCCAAAGTTGTAAACGCAGTTTACGATGATGTTATAGCTTGGTGGAACAACCCTGAAAGGCAAGAGGCTCGTCGTTTTTTTTGCAACCGCTTTGCGCGAACATCATCACATGCTGTGAATGAGTGGCAGAAGGAATTCCAACGAATATCGGATGAACACATTAAGACACGTTAATTACAATCTCAGCGCTATGCTTGACTCTACTTCGATAAAAACAAGATTCGTCATATCAGTGTTCTCAAACACCTTGCGTTCAGTGATAAGTTTTTTCAGCGGGCTTCTTATAGCACGCGGGCTTAATCCTGCAGGTTACGGAGACATGATGTTTCTTCTCGGGAGCTTTATTGCAATCCGGTCGCTGCTCGACATGGGAAGCGCGAATGCCTTCTATACATTCATCTCACAACGTCAGCGCAGCAACCGATTTTACATTTACTACTTTGCCTGGCTGACGATGCAGTTTATCGTCCCTTTTCTTCTCATCACCATGCTCTTGCCCGATTCGATGATCGCAAATATGTGGATCGGACATTCGCGGACGACCATTGTGCTTGCTTTTGCCGCGGCGTTCATGCAACAACAGGTCTGGCAGACACTCAGCCAAATCGGAGAGTCTTCAAGAAAAACGGTTCGGGTCCAGATCATCAGCATGGTGGTTGCGATCGGCCACCTCATCCTGGTCTATTTTCTTCTTGCTTTTAACCTTTTATCTGTAACAATGGTATTTTGGCTCTTGATCACTGAATACCCACTGGCGGCTCTCTGGGCGTTTCGGTTTTTAAGAACTACAAAGTCTACCACTGAGACAAAAGATCCCGATACGTTTTCTACCGTTTCCCTATTAAGGGAATATTGGGTGTATTGTCAACCTTTAGCTTTTTTATCCTTAGTCGTGTTCCTGTATGAATTTGCCGATCGCTGGCTGCTGCAACGCTTTGGTGGTTCAAGCCAGCAGGGATATTACCAGATAGCCTATCAATTCGCGACAGTGAGTCTCCTGGCTACGACCTCAATTTTAAATATCTTCTGGAAAGAAATCGCTGACGCTAATGCACGCCAGAATAGTCGGCAGTTAGCCTCACTTTACCACAAAGTATCCCGTTCGCTTTTCATGCTCGGTGCAGTACTCTCTGGATTTATGATTCCTTGGACCGAACAGATTGTTGCTGTTTTGCTGGGAGAATCCTATCTTATGGCAGTGCCGGTTCTGGCATTTATGTTTTTTTACCCAATTCATCAATCCATGGGACAAATCGGCGGTACAATGCTGTTAGCAGGAGGACACACTAAGGTATACACAAAAATAAGTATATCGGTGATGCTGGTCGGTCTTCCTTTATCTTACCTAGTACAGGCCCCTTCTCACGCAGCTCCTATACCAGGATTAGGGCTCGGCGCGATCGGCATGGCGCTTAAAATGGTTTTAGTTAACATCGTGTCAGTTAACATACTGGCATGGGTTATCGCGCGGTATCATGGTTGGAAATTTGACTGGTTGTATCAAATAGTTGGTATCGGCTCAGCACTGGGGGCCGGGTATCTTTCAAAGAAGGTCATAGGTCTTTTCTATGATCTATCAAGGACCGATTTGTCCGGACTCTTAATTCCCTTTCTCGCATCTGGCATATTTTACGTCGTGGTTATTGTCGTCCTCATTTTAGCCATGCCGTGGCTTATCGGCATGAATCGCAATGAAATACTAAACCTGCTTTTCAAGAAAGAGGCCTCACTTTGAACAAATCGTATAAAATTCTTGATGTTGGATGCGGCAACCGCAAACGGCCAGGATCCATCGGCATAGACATTAACCCAAATACTGAAGCGGATATTGTCCATAATCTCAATATTTTTCCTTACCCCTTCGATGCATCAACATTCGATGAAATTTATATGGACAACGTATTAGAACATTTATATGATGTCCTCAAGGTTATGGAGGAAATGCAGCGGATCAGCAAGCCGAACGGGCTCGTAAAGATAATAGTCCCCTATTTCCGAGCAAAGTGGGCCTATATCGACCCGACGCACAGACATTTTTTTACCGTTGACTCGTTTTCTTACTTTGATCCTGCGCATGTCCATAACAAACTCTTTAACTATTCGAATGCGACCTTCAAAGTAGAAAAGATCGTATTTAATGAAACCATCAGGTATACGAGCATCGCTCGCTGCCTGGTCCCTCCGGTGAAATGCATCGCCAACCGGTGGCCTGTTGGTTACGAAACCTATTTAAGTCATCTCTTCCCCCTGGACGATTTGACCTTTTACCTCAGAACCATAAAATAGTTCAAGAAGGGTACTACACTATGCAAAGCACTCCCCGCAAGCTGGACATTTTGTTCATCGTTTCCCCCGCGAACGCTGATTCTTCTTATATGCCGTTCTACTATCTGTACCTTGCCGGCTATCTGGAGAAGCACGGTTTTACGGTGGAGATATTCAACCCACACATACGCAATACCGAGAAGTATTTCAAGATGGTCATGCGGGAGATCGCCGGCAAGCAGCCGCGCTTTGTCGGCCTGGCAGCGTTCGTCACCGACTTCGACTCCGTCGTCGCACTGGCAACGGAAATCAAGAACCAGACCGATACCACGATCCTCGTAGGGAACGCCCATCCGTCCATCGCTCCGAATGATTTCCTTTACGAGAGCAGCCCCTTTGATATCGTTGTCCGCGGTGAGGGGGAACTGACTGTGCGGCAGATTCTTGCGGAGTACCATAAGGACGGAGATCTGAACCAGATCCGGGGTATTGCCTATTATAAGGATGGCGCTGTCGCCGTCACGCGGAATCGGGAACTGATGGACCTGTCGGAGTGCGGCATGCCGGCCTATCACAAGATAGACATGCGCTGGTACCAGAGACCCACCAAGTTCATCATCCGTCGTCTCATGACCGTAGGCGCCGTTATCTATACCGGACGAGGGTGCCCCTTCAACTGCAGTTTTTGCGCTTCAAACTCGGTATGGAAGGCGAACGAACGTGCCGCGGGCAAGGCACTGGTCCGCAAACGGCCCCTGTCGCAGGTTATGGAGGAGCTACGCATCCTTCAGGACGTATACGGCTTCGATTTTTTTTATATTCTTGACGACACCTTTGGCATCAAAGAGGACGACATCACCTCCTTCTGTCGAGCATACCGGGAAAGCGGCCTGACCATGCTCTGGGCCGCCGAAACAAGGGTGAACTGCGTTCATAACGAACAGATCCTGAAACTGCTCAAGGATTCGGGATGTATCCAGCTGGATTTCGGCGTCGAGACCGGGTCGCCCAAGCTCTTAAAGAACATCAATAAAGCGACGACCGTTGAACAGACGATCCGGGCCTTCGATCTGTGCAGAAAGAACGGCATCCGCACCTTTGCCAACATATTACTGAACCTGCCGGGAGAAGACGAAGAGGACCTTCAGCTTACGCACCGACTCCTGGAGAACATACGACCGACCTTTACTTCAATCGGGGTTACGCAACCCTACCCCGGCACCGATATCTATAAAAAACTCGGTAAAACCATTCATAAAGCAGAGTATGCTAAATTGAACCGATTGTTCCCGCCAGAGGAGTACCGTTTAAGCAACCATAAATTAAATCTTGAGAGATTGCTTTTTTCATGGCTTTTGAAGTATGGAACCATCGCACCACTTGAAAAAAGCCTTTTCAAGGCAAATAAAAGATATTGGCTTAAATTATTGAAATCAAATTACCGCTGGGCATATATGCTCTTTTTAGCTAAAGATATCACCATTACGTTTTTACGGTATATCGCTTTCTTCAGATTTTACCTGAGACCCTCCGCAACCAGTAAAAAGTAAACGAACTATGCTAAAAGGTACTTTGGATGCCGATGAAAAATAAACTGCTACTCTATTCGGACTGCTTTATCTTCGGCGGTTGTGAAAATATTGTCGTGAATATCATTCAAAGCCATGAGGTCCAGGATCTCTTTGAGGTACATTATGCTTATGCGCGAAACAATGATTACCAAGCGGGCGTTGACAGTAAATTCCGTCAATTTACCGCAAAATATCCACTCCGGGTACTGAGCAATACAAACTTGTTTTACCGAATTGACCTTCGCGTCCGGAGCAGATATGTCGCCTTCATCCTCAAACTCCCCTTTGTCCTGCTCCAGAGGCTCGGCGTTCATACGGTGTATAATTTTCTGAGGCTTTATTTATTCTTTAAAAAACAGAATCCCGACATTTTGCATATTAACAACGGCGGGTATCCCGCTGCACCATCCTGTCTCGTTGCGGTCTTCAGCGCAAAGGCCGCAGGCATAAAACATATCGTTTTTAATGTGAACAACCTTGCTCAACCACAAAAGAGTGTTCTCGATAAACTCGTTGATAAATACATCGAAAAAAACGTATCTTGTTTTATTACAGCATCGGCCATGGCTCGTGCCAAATTGATGGAGAACCGAGGCTTTCCTCCGGACAAGGTCGTACAAATATTCAACGCCATGGGAAAGGAATCCGTCGTAAAAAGTCGCGAAGCGCTGCTGGCGGATTTTGGTGTGACGCCTGATAAATTCGTCCTTGTTACGGTGGCACTGCTGACTGAGCGGAAAGGCCAGATAGTCCTGCTGAAGGCCCTGTATGACCTTCAGTGGAGAAACGTTCAGATATTCAACAAACTCATGTTGTTTCTTGTCGGCGATGGCGAGGATCGGGGCAAGCTTGAGAACTTTATCAAGGAACACCGCTTAACCGATAAGGTCATCATGACGGGATTCCGCAGCGATTACTATGATATTATTAATGCAGCCGACCTGTTTATTCTACCGTCTCTCAGAAATGAAGATATGCCTCTTGTTATCCTTTCTGCCATGGGACTCGGCAAAGCGGTTGTCTCGTCAAAAGTCGCAGGTATTGTCGAAGAAATCAGAGATGGCGTCGATGGGGTGCTCCTGGATCCTGCTGCTTTACACACGCTGCCACTGGTGATCGAGGAATTGTACGGCAATCGCACACTCCGCGATCGATACGGTGAAAGCGCTAAACAACGATATCGTGATTTATTTTCAATGGAGAAGGTCGTAGCAGCTTATATCTCGATCTACCGGAAGATTCTCTCCCCAATAACGAATTGAAGGATATCAATACTATGATTGATACTACTAGGTTAGAATCGTATCAAGGCAAAAAAGTACTTATTACCGGCGGACTGGGGTTTATCGGTCTGAACATCTTAAAACGGCTGCAAAAGCTCGGTGCGATAATTACCGCAGTTGATAATTTTGCTTCTCCTGAAATCAAGAAACTGCTCACCCATGATGACCCCTTGATCAATCTGGTCGTTGCGGATATCAGGGATGAAGACAAGATTGAGCGCGTGGTGAGAGGTCAGGATATCATCTTCAACCTGGCGGGGAAATCAGGGGCGGCCGACAGCAATAAAACCCCGCTGAATGACCTCGACGTAAATTGCCGGGGACACCTGACCATCCTTGAGGCGTGCAGACGCTTTAATCCACTCGTAACCATCGTTTTTCCGAGCAGCAGACTTGTTTACGGCAAACCTCGCTACCTGCCGGTGGACGAGAACCATCCTCTCGCACCGGATTCCATTTATGCGGTGCATAAGCTGGCCGTCGAAAATTATCACCTCATCTATGGCAAGCTATACGGTTTGAAGGCGACGGTGTTGCGGATCTCCAATCCTTACGGTCCCCTGCAAATAGGTAATTCGAAAGCATATGGAATTGCCAATAAGTTTATTCAGTCTGCCGTCAAGGGAGAAGCTATAACTCTTTTTGGAGATGGATTGCAGAAAAGAGACTATCTGTATATCGATGATCTTGTCCAAGCCTTTCTTATAACCGGCATGACCGAGGAATCTCGCGGAAAGATCTATAATATAGGAGATTCTCGAACCACTTCGCTGTTGGAACTGGCACAACTTGCGCTCGACATCTCCGCCAGTGGCAGTATTGTAAAAGTACCATGGCCATCGGAATATAGAACTATCGAGACCGGTGATTACGGGACAAATATTGAACTGGCAGCGAAGGAGTTGCAGTGGCGTCCGTTGACCGACCTCAGGAACGGCGTCACCAAAACCGTCGAATTCTACCGCGCAGCATGAGATGCGGCCCGTTTCAACGCTTCTCGAAACGGACCTTCGGACGATGGATATAAATCATGCAAAACGACCACCCCCTGTTCTCGATAATCATTCCCACCTTCAACCGCTCCCGGAAACTTCGACGAGCGCTTGAATCAGTTTCGAGTCAAACGAACCAGGACTTCGAAGTGCTCGTATGCGACGATGGTTCGACCGACGATACCGGGGATGTCGTTGCGTCGTTCAAAAATAGGCTCAATCTGACGTATCTGTATGATGCAAATTGGGGAGGGCCTGCACGTCCACGGAACAACGGTATTAGCAAAGCCCGGGGCGAATGGATCTGTTTTCTTGACGCTGATGACTGGTGGTATCCGGATAAACTGGCAGTGGTCAGTGTCCATTTGTCGAACTCCGCCATCGTGTATCACGACCTCGACATCTATCCGCGCAAGGCACTGCGGTTGATAAATAGAATGCGGGGCAGACATTTGCACCGGCCAGTTTTCGTCGATTTGATGCTCAGGTGGAACACTGTTTTTACATCGAGCGCCGTCGTAAGAAAAACCATTATTGACATGGCAGGCGGTTTCAGCGAAGATAGAAACTTGATCGGCGTGGAGGATTTCGACCTTTGGCTGCGGATTTCGAGGATGTCCGAAGACTTCTCCTATGTTCAGCGAAGCCTTGGAGCCTATTGGACCGATGAATCCAGTTTAACGGAGGTCTCGGAACGCCAGATAGGCCGGATCACATCTATTTTCAATAAACACGCACCCCATCTGCCTGAGGGCGAGAGAGCGCAGGCCAAATTGCTTTTACAGTATTCCACGGCACGTATCAAACAGAAGATAGGCTCATTCGACGATGCTCGTTCACTGTTCACACAAACAGTCCGCATGAAGAACAGGAAATTCCGGCGCATGTCGCTGTTCATGTTATATTTGATTCACTGCAGAGCATTCCTCCCCGCATCATGGCTGAAGATCTAGGCTGATCGATTTTAACCACCTGTTCCTGCGATATATTCTTCTGTCGAGGTTTTAATCTTGTCAAGCCACAGGTGAGTATGGTATGATTTTTTCTATTCGATATACTTGACACGCTGAACAATGAGGGCATGAAATGCAAGCAATCATCCTTGCCGGTGGAAAAGGCACCCGACTCAGACCTTATACGCTGAGTTTTCCCAAACCGCTCGTCCCCATCGGGGACGCGCCCATCCTCGAAATCATTATCCGGCAGCTGGCGCGGTACGGCTTCAAACGGGTCACGATTTCAACAGGACATCTTGCCGAGCTCATCGAAGCCTACTTCGGTGACGGCAAACGCTGGGGGGTCACGATCGAGTATGTGCGTGAATATACACCGCTCAATACCGCAGGCGCCTTGAAACTGGTACAGAACTGTGAAGACAATTTTCTGGTCATGAACGGAGATATCCTTACGACCCTCGATTATGCGCAGCTGTTCCAGCTGCATACGGACAAAAAAGCCCATGCCACTGTTGCCACCAAGGTTCGAGAATCAAAGATCGATTTCGGAGTGCTCACCTACGATAACCAGGGTTTTCTGGAAAGCTATCGTGAAAAGCCGGTGTACACGTTCTCGGTGAGCATGGGGGTGTATGTTTTATCGAAATCATGCAGAGACCTTATTGCTGACGGCGAGTCGCTGGGAATGCCCGACCTGCTGCTACGGATCAAGAATGCGGGTCAAAAGGTCTACTGCCACAAAAGCGACTGTTACTGGCTCGATATCGGCCGGGTGGACGATTACGAGACCGCACAGGATGAATTCGAGGCCCATAAAAAAGAGTTTTTAGGCAGCCATGAATAGTAAAACCGCATTAATAACAGGAGCCAACGGTTTTTTCGGAACACACCTGGTGCGCCTTCTGCGCACGAGGTTCCCAAAACTCGCTGTTTATGAAGTGATCATGGGCGCGGGCCGCGCAGAAGCGAATTCGAATAGTTTCAACATCGATTTGCTGGACCGGGACGCCATTGCGGGCATTGTTTACGATGTCAAGCCTGACTATATATTTCATCTGGCCGGAGTTATCTACTCCCGCGTTTGGCAGGAGCTTTACAAAGGAAATGTAGAGATCACCGTCAATGTACTGGACGCTGTTCTGAAGCAAAACACCGCCTGCCGCATCATCATGCCCGGCTCCGCGGCCGAATACGGCCGGATCATTCCAGCCGACCTTCCGCTTACGGAGCGTCAGGCCCTCAATCCAGCGTCCCCCTACGGTGTTGCGAAAGCGTGGCAATCCACCCTTGCCCGCTATTATGCCGTACAGGGCGCTGATGTTGTTATCGGCAGAGTGTTCAATGTTATCGGAAAAGGTGTTTCAGAAAATCTTTCCATAGGCGCATTCATCAGCCAGCTGAATAAGATCAAGAACCATACTTTACCGCCCGATATCCGCGTGGGAAATCTCCGGCCAAAGCGCGATTTTATCGATATCCACGATGCCGTTGAAGGGCTGATCGCCCTTGCCCTGAAGGGATCTCGCGGCGAAATATATAATATCTGCTCCGGCACCTCTGTTTCGATGGAAGACATTCTCACGATGATGATAAAGAAGTCCGGAGTGCAGGCGACGATCACGGTCGATCCGGAACGCATCAAGGCCGCGGATATTGAGGATATATACGGCAGTTACCAAAAGATCCATCTTGAAACCGGCTGGCGTCCCGTACTATCCCTTGAGGACAGCGTGATGAGACTGTTTTCATGAGGACGGAGATTGCTCCGGCAAAAACCCTGCTGGTGTTCACGGAAAATTACGCGCGCGGCGGCAGCAACCGCTACCTGGTTGATATGGTCAACGGGATTAAGGCGGGCTTCGACACCCTGGTGATCGCCAGTAACCCCCAAGGCTTTTATGCTGAAGATATCAAACGATTGCAGACACCGGTCTCCGTAAAAGAAGTCCGGATCCTCACCAGAGCCAGGATGAATTACGTGCTGAGACAACTGCCGCTCCTGGTCAGGGCGCTGCCTATCGTCCTTGCCAAACCTCTCGATCCCTTTCTCTTCCTGTATAACATCCTGCTCAGCATCTCCCTTATCCGGCGCAGCAAACCCTCGATGATTTTGAGTTGCAGCGGCGGATATCCGGCCGGTCAGGGTGCGCTTGCAATGGTCGTCGCCGCACGTTGGTCAAAGATTCCGTCCGTACTCAGCATTGTAAGCATGCCCAAGCGACGCCTTTGCCCGCTGTACGACCATCTCCTCGATGCAGTAACGTGGCATTCTGCTGATATGGTCGTTGTCAATGCACATGCCATCACCGATGCGCTGCATGAAATGCGCGGTCTTCCCAGGCACAAAGCACAGGTCATCTACAATGGTCTTGATCAGAAGGAACTCGTTCCCGTTAAGAAAGAAACGAAAGAGTTTGTGATCGGCTGTGTGGCGCGCATGGACCCGGCAAAGGGCGTACTGCACTTATTCAAGGCATTTGCAAACCTTGCCCCCCGCTACCCATCTCTGCGACTCGTCCTGGTGGGAGAAGGACCTGCGTTGACGGAATTAACGAAAAAAACACGGCAATTAGGATTGCAGAATCGGGTTACGTTGACGGGATATTATAACGGGGACCCGGATGAGCTTTTGGCCAGCTTCGATTTATATGTTTTTCCTTCGCTGCATGAAGGATTTCCCTACAGCATCCTTGAAGCCATGCGCGCGGGATGTCCGATCATTGCAACGACGGTTGGAGGTATTCCGGAAGCGGTTCGCGATGAACAGGAAGGGTTGCTCGTGAAACCAGGTGATGGGGAAGCGCTCCAAATTGCAATGCAGCGCCTCATTGAAAATCCGGAAACCTGTCGCAGTCTCGGTGCCAGTGCAAAGGCGCGTTTTCAGCAGGAATTCAGCATCCGCGCCATGCACGAACAGCTGGGGAAAATCATCCCCTTGCTAACAGGCCGCAGATAAGCGCGCCGTATGACGTTTTGATCATTACGCCTTCTGCGCTTTTCCGACTGTCTTCACGTTCTTTTTTTCTTCAAGCACCTCAAACACTTTCTCGTACATAACCACAAAAGCGATAAAGAAACCGATCGAAGGCATATACAACCGGTGTTCGAAGATAACATCGATGATCGGAACAAAGCTCTGGACCGGAGACAGGCCGATATAGAACCATGCCAGGCCAAAGGGGACCAGGAGCCATCCCTTCTTTTTATATACCCAGAAGGAGGCACCTACCACGGCGACGTGCCCCAGAAATGAGAGGATCGTCGGAAACTCGAACAACGTCTTGGCAACAGGATAATCGTAGTCAAGGTTCTGGTTGATCGGAAGGAACAGGAGCCGGATGTAGGTCCAGATAACATTGAAGGACGTAAGAAAATATGTCTGCGCATTTAGGCCGGTCTGGCTCGATACTGCAAATCCGACGCTTGCGCTTCCCCCGCTTGACGAAAGGTTCAGATTCCGAAAAATGATCACCCACGGAACCGTAACAAGAATATATGTTTTCCAGCGGGACAGAACAGTACTCACCTTTCCCTGCGCCAGAAACAGATAGTCGTAGATCAGGAGCATGGCCGGCAGGGTCACGGCCCACTCTTTGGCACCCATGCTCAGAGCCGCGGTGAAAAAAGCTGCAAGGGAATATCCGAACTTATTGGTCTTTGCCCCTTTAATGAAAAAAAGAAAGGTCGCCAGATAGAAGAACGTTGCCAGGAGCTCTGTGCGAGTAATGATATAGGTGACCGACTCGGTCTGAATTGGATGCACCGCGAACAGAAGAGCCGCAAAAAGTGCCATGCGCTTGGATCGTTCACGATACTGATCACCCAATGCAGGCAGATTCAGCGTCCAGAGCGCAAGCAGGTAGACGAAACAACTATTGAAGATATGGACCGAGATATTGAAGATATGCCATCCGACAACGTTGAGACCGTTGAGCTGGTAGTTGAGCATCAAACTCAAATTTACGGTCGGCCGCGAACCCTGAATGAGAGATGAAATGTTCTCCCACGTCACGCGTTTGATGGTCGGGTTTTCAACGATAGCCGGGTTGTCATCGAAATGAAACGTAGCATAGAATGTATTGGAGTATGAGATCACCACCATACCGGCGATCAGAATAAACGCCGCAATATTGAACCGCGGGCTCTTGTATATTTTGTCCACTGTTTGTGCAAATCCCATGAAATATCCTCCCAAAATCCGTAATGGTAGTGAAATGTAACATGGATGGCGCATCTTGTAAAGCGGATTTTACGAGCTCTTTGCTCTGCTATCCGGCATCGTTCCCTGCTTGTTTCCCGACATGCTGGTATGTTCTTCAACCATGAGGCGAAGCAATGCGAGCTCCTGGGCCAGCCGCTTGTTCTTTTCCGAGAGACCGGATATGACGACCGTGAAGTGGAGCGTAATCACCAGCAGAAATAGGAACGCGACGAGGAAGAGAAACGACGGCGGATAGTAGATACCGACAAAATGGGAAATGAACTCGAGCACGTTGCGGGACGACGAAAGAACCAGGAGAACCACCCCCGAGAGCAGCCAGAGAAGTGAATACCGTTCCTTTAACAAGCCCTGGCGGATAAGCTCAACAACGAAGATGAGCAACCCGACACTCGTAATGATGGCCATGACATTCACAATATCCATCGTTCACCTCTTTTTCATCAAATCGATAAAGATCGCCAATAAGACTTTGACCATGTAATAGACCGAGCGGACGGGGGTGATCGAGGACCGTCCTCCGGTCCGATCACGCATCTTCACCGGGCGTTCAACGATCTTAAATCCGGCGCGGTGCAGCAGAACCAGGGACTCCACCTCAGGATAATCCTCCGGATAGATTCGTGAAAAGAACTCGATCGCTTGCCGGTTGCATGCGCGGAAGCCGGAGGTGGTATCCGTGACCTTCATCCCGAGGATTCGCGAAAGGACACCGGAGAAAACCCATATGCCCATCTTTCTGAATATCGGCGATTGATATCCGCCCTCGGTCAGGAACCGCGATCCCACCGAGATATCGGCGATGCCGTCTTCAAGCGGCCGCACCAGCGAAGGGATTTCCGCAGCAACATGCTGCCCGTCACCGTCGAATTGGACGGCAATGTCATAGTTTAATCGGTGCGCATACCGATACCCCGCCTGCACTGCCCCGCCGATGCCGAGGTTAAACGGCAGACGAAGCACATGTACCCCCAACCCTTCAGCAGTTCTTGCGGTGGCGTCACGGGACCCGTCATCGACAACGACGATATCCACATCCGACGCTTGTTCGCGCAGATCACGAATAACGTTGGGAAGGCTTTCCTCTTCATTATACGCAGGAATAATTACTAACGTTTTCATCACGCTTTTTCCCATCGTCATGTCTCAATCCCTCCGCAACCAGAGGCTTGCGCTGAAGCGGTCCATGCTGAGAACGCGATACCCACGCTGTTGCAGATGATCCACCAATCCGTCAATGTCACCCCGATGAAATTCCATTTTCATTTCCTTAATAGTAGCGAGGGACCGTGGGTCCGCGTTGAACAGGATATCGTATTCAGCTCCTTCACAATCCATTTTAAGCAGATCGACCCTATCGATACGGTTGTCCAGCAAAATACGCTCCAGTGTTGTTGTGGAGATCTCCTGATAGTTTTCCGCAACGTCTCCCGTAAGTACCTGATTATAGGGGCTCGACCCCACGGCCATCCGGACCGTTTCGCCATGGGTCTTCGACACCGCCCTGCGGCTGGGAGAGATCACCGATTCAAGATGATTTGCGGAAATACTCCGCAGGAGCACATCATAGGCCTGCTGGCTCGGTTCATACGCATAGACCTTCCGCGCACCCTGGGACGCGGCATACAGGGAAAACACGCCGATGTTCGCGCCGATGTCGATCACCACGCTGTTGCTCGCCACCCTGCCGTAATCTTTCCTGATAAAGACAACGAATACGGTCACGATATCGTGAGGATGGTCGGACAAACAGATCGTAAGGCCGTTGCGCAGGACAACAACCCTCTCCTTGGGAGATGATTCCGTGATGTAATGATAGATAACGTTGAACGGATTTTTGAAAACGAATAAACATTTGATGAAATAGTAGATATACTTGGGGACCTGGGGAATATTTTTCAGGGACAAGCCAGTACGCACAAAGAACCCTCCATTCCGTCTAACCACAAGCTGCATTACTATATTACAACGTTTAAACCACCCTGAAAAAACGTTTTCATACCAACAGGACCAGGGACAATCCCCGGACCAAGCCGGCAAACCAGGCAAAACAACGTGCAAACTGGAGTGGAATGCTGAACAGCGCAACTGCCGGATCCCGCTTTACATAATACGGGAACGGGACAATAAAGGTCGCCAGCAAAAACAGCAGTAAACAGGAAGGAATCAGGAAGCTGAAGCGAAAAAATGGATACAAAAAAATAAGAGATGGCAGGAACGATCCTGCAGCAAGAACCTGGTATTTTACATATTTCGGCGTATAGGTGTCGCCGTTCATGATCTCAGGATGCTCCCGATAGATCTTGACGCGATCACGACCCCGGTGCATCTGGTTTTTCAAATATGCCGCGACCACTTCCGGATGATAATGCCCCACGATGGCCTGCGGAACAAAAATGATTTTGTACCGTTTTGAGATTTTGCATGTCAGGTCCCAGTCCTCGCCGCTGACATTGAAATCTTCGTTGAACCCGCCGAATTCCTCGAGGATCGATCGTCTCACCGCAAGATTGTAGGTCCCGTGGGCAACGATCTCCCCGATCACGTTCCGGTATTTCCAGGAGATTTCCATGCCGATAAATCGCGCAAGAATGCTGTCGGTATTCATGGTTTTGTAGGTCCCTGCTGCTGCGCCGACCTGCGTATCCGTGAATGGCTGCAGGAGTTTTTCTATCCACGTGTCCTCGGGCACGCAATCCCCGTCCGTGAATACGCAGATATCCGCATCCGTATTTTTCCACGCCGTATTGCGGGCGACGGCGATGCCTGCATTCTTCTGATAAATATACTTTATGCATGAATGGTGCTCGGCATAAGCACGGATGATCTCGGCGGTGCGATCCTTTGATCCGTCATCGATGATGACAATTTCATCAGGCAGACGCGACTGGCGAAGAAGGCAATCCAGTAATTGAGCGATGTTTCGCTCTTCGTTATAAACGGAAATGGTTACGGCAATTTTCATGGATGACTACGTTGACCAACCTTTTCTCTATGTTGAGTGTTTTACTTCCAGCGATGGACCAACCTGCATAACATCTTAATACTTATTGAGTTTTTATAATAGCCGAACAGTCTTGAACAGTCAAATAGTTTGTGAGAACTGACCAACAAACAAAACGCGAGTCCCCTTGCTGCAGAACTCGCGCTGAATATTGCATCTATGTTATTCCCCCCCCCTACTTTATCACGTACCCCGTCCCGAGCACCGCATCATACTTCTCGCTCGACCCGACATTCCGTACATACACCTGCACCCGGTACGTGTCGGGCGCAAGACCGGTGGTGTCCCACGTCCATGTGTTGTCAATGGAATATGCCTGCACCGTGGTCCAGACACCGGCTGCCTTAAGCCAGAATCGGAATTCGTAGTTCCCTGATCCGCCGACTCCACCTGCGGTGAAAGTTATGTTGGCGCCCGCTGTCTGTGGACTTGTCATGTCCGGACTGAGAGTGGTGCCGGATGCTGGCGGGTAACTAAGAACATAGCTGAGTGTTTTTGTTGCTTCATACTTTGCGCTTGATCCGACATTCCTGACATAAACCTGGACTCCGTAGGTCCCTGTTGTGGCTCCAGAGGTATCCCACGTCCAAGTGTTGGTTGTGGAATATCCCTGCCTTGAGGACCAGACGCCATTTGCCTTGAGCCAGAAACGATATTCGTAGTTTCCGCTGCAGCCGATACCGCCCGCAGTGAAGGTTATATGATTATTCCCTATCACCTGGGGACTTGCAATGCCGGGCGAAAGTGTGGCTCCGGTGGCTGGTCCGCATAAGCTGTAACTCATGTTTTTTGTTGCATCATACTTTGCACTTGATCCGACATTCCTGACATACACCTGAACGCCGTAGGCCCCTGCTGTGGCTCCGGTGGTATCCCATGTCCATGTGTTGGATGTGGAATATCCCTGCATGGCGGTCCAAACGCCATTTGCTTTGAGCCAGAATTTATATTCGTAATTCCCGGGGGTGTTCTGGACTTCCGCCGTAAATGTAATGTTCGCTCCGATCACCTGCGGGCTGATTAGATTGCTGGTAAGGGTCACCGTGTTCCTGATGACATTTCTCTGGCTGGAGGCAATCACATCCCCGGTTGTGCCATCATGAACAGCTACGGTTATGCTGTTCGTCTGCTCGGTTGCAAGACTCACTGCCTGGCTGAAGGTTCCGCTTGAAAGGACCGGGATATAGACATGACCTGCAGTTTCTATGCTGACCGTCGCATCCGCCGGGGCATCTTCCACCGTGCCATTGAACTGTACGCTTGGTAAAACTGTAGCGCTGTCCTGACCCGGGCTGGTGATATTGAGCGTCGCCCCCTGATAGTCGCTGAAGATGGTGCGCTTTTGATGGTTGACATGGCTTGATGAGTCTGTGGCAATGACCTCCAGAGTGTTCATTCCGGGTAAAAGATTGGTGGTATATGTGTATGTAGTTCCACTGAATAAAGCTGACTGTGCAGAACCGTCATTTACCGCTACCGCGACGGTTGCGCCAGAGACCATGCTGCCGGTGATTTCCACGGTGCTATTCTTCGTCGTGCTGTTGTCAGCTGGGGCGGTTATCGTGAGTAACGGAGCATTGGCATCATAGGTGATGCTCCGGCTGTCGTTGGAGACATTGCCCAACACATCCGCAGCAGTCACTGTAATGTTGTTTGTTCCGTTTGTCAGCTGTATAGCATGACTGAAACCTGCGGGATCAAGGGTCGTGTTTGAGCTATTGCTGATCAGGGTAAGAGTTTGAACGCCGTTTATGTCTGTTGCTGATCCGGCGATGTTCAGGATGTTATTATTAGTTACAGCACCTGCGGCAAGCATTGAAAGCTCGAGCACGGGGCCAATTGTATCTATGATAATTGTTTTGTAGCCCGATAAGGACCAGTTGCCAGCTGCGTCTTGTTCCTGAACATAGATGGTGTGTGCGCCGTCGAACAATATATTCGATGGCGTGAAGGTCGTTTCTGCAGTGCTGTTCCAAGTTGTGCTATCGAGCTGATACTGATAGATACCGTTCCCTTCTCCGCCTGAAGTCCAGATCCAGGTAGGCTTGGCATTGTTTGTGGGTGACGTACCAGCAACAGTGGGGGCATTAGGAGCGGTGAAGTCAATTGTCCACATCCAGTTCGCTGGGGTCAGATCCTGGTTCCCCGCCGGATCGATAGCCCTCACTTGGAAGGTATGGTTACCTTCAGCAAGGTTAGTATACGTTGTCGGGGTGGCACAGCTGACAAACGACCCGCTGTCCAGTTTGCATTCGAAGACGGCGGTTGCATCATTAGAGAAGAAAGCAAAGCTTGCCGAGGTGTTGCTCGTCGGCGTACCCGGCTTGTTGTTGATCGTCGTATCCGGTGCTGTCAGGTCTATCGTCCAGGTGTAGCTTGCTGGCGTCGGGTCGGGGTTGCTCCCCGGATCGAGCGCCCGCACTGAGAAGGTATGGCTCCCTCCCGCAAGTCCGGTATACGTTGTGGGGGTGGGACAGCTGACAAACGATCCGCTGTCCAGCTTACATTCGTAGGTGGGGCTGGATATATTCGCGCTGAAGGCAAAGCTCGCTGATGCGCTGTTCGTCAGGGCGGCCGGTTTTCCGGTTATGCTGGTGTCGGGCGGCCCGGTCGTTCCGGTCACGGGAACGTTCACGCTCTTGCTGTTGGCTGAGATAGTCAAGTTCGCGCTCTTGAGGCCGTAGGTCGGTGTGAAGGTGACGTTCACCGTGCAGTTGCCGCCAGCGGTGATGGTAGGAGTCAGGTTTCCACAGGGCGAAGCGCCGCCAACAGCAACGCTGAAGTCGGTCGGATTTGCGCCGGTGATCAAGATGGACGTTACTGACAGGTCCGTGCCGCCGGTGTTCTTGAGCGTCACTTCACGCGATACCGGAGTTCCTTCGGGGGCCAATGCGCCGAAGTACGGTGAGCCTTTGATCGAGACAACAAGGCTGTCCTGAAGCCAGAATTGGCCCGCGCGTACCGGCCATACGTTATAGCTGGTTCCCTTGCCGGCATAGTTCGCGCTGCCGTCCGACATGCTTGCATAAAAGGCGTTTGACGGAGTAGTTATATAGGTGGTTGATGACCAGTAGGCTGCTGATTGAACACTGCTGAACGGATGCCCGGTAGGAATGGCCGGGTTGGTGCGAGAGATATCAATGAGGCTTTCCAACTGATTGATGTTCGGCAAGCGCCAGTCTCCTGCCGCTGATCCATCGGTCAGACCGCAGGTGCCTGTGGCTAATGAATTTACTGATGACAATGCTGTCGTCCAGGTCTTTGTACTAAAGCAGTTGGCGTTCTTGAGCCAAGTAAGTCCGGTCAGCATGTCGCTGATTGTGCCATCGCTGTTGTCAATAAAACGCGGGCTCGGCCAGATAACTCCAATCTGAATTGATCCGTCGTCACCAGTGGCGGAACTGACAGATTCGCCTGTTCGCGGAAGATGGATGACAACGGTGGATGTCGCCGCAGAACTTACTGTCCACGTCCAGCTAGCGGGTGTCGGGTCGACGTTCCCCGCCGGATCAATTGCCCTTACCTGGAAGGTATGGTTACCTTCCACAAGGTTGGTATACGTTGTCGGGGTGGCGCAGCTGACAAACGATCCGCTGTCCAGTTTGCATTCAAAGACAGCGGTTGCATCATTAGAGAAGAAAGCAAAGCTTGCCGAGGTGTTGCTCGTCGGCGTACCCGGCTTGTTGTTGATCGTCGTATCCGGTGCTGTCAGGTCTATCGTCCAGGTGTAGCTTGCTGGCGTCGGGTCGGGGTTGCTCCCCGGATCGAGCGCCCGCACTGAGAAGGTATGGCTCCCTCCCGCAAGTCCGGTATACGTTGTGGGGGTGGGACAGCTGACAAACGATCCGCTGTCCAGCTTACATTCGTAGGTGGGGCTGGATATATTCGCGCTGAAGGCAAAGCTCGCTGATGCGCTGTTCGTCAGGGCGGCCGGTTTTCCGGTTATGCTGGTGTCGGGCGGCCCGGTCGTTCCGGTCACGGGAACGTTCACGCTCTTGCTGTTGGCTGAGATAGTCAAGTTCGCGCTCTTGAGGCCGTAGGTCGGTGTGAAGGTGACGTTCACCGTGCAGTTGCCGCCAGCGGTGATGGTAGGAGTCAGGTTTCCACAGGGCGAAGCGCCGCCAACAGCAACGCTGAAGTCGGTCGGATTTGCGCCGGTGATCAAGATGGACGTTACTGACAGGTCCGTGCCGCCGGTGTTCTTGAGCGTCACTTCACGCGATACCGGAGTTCCTTCGGGGGCCAATGCGCCGAAGTACGGTGAGCCTTTGATCGAGACAACAAGGCTGTCCTGAAGCCAGAATTGGCCCGCGCGTACCGGCCATACGTTATAGCTGGTTCCCTTGCCGGCATAGTTCGCGCTGCCGTCCGACATGCTTGCATAAAAGGCGTTTGACGGAGTAGTTATATAGGTGGTTGATGACCAGTAGGCTGCTGATTGAACACTGCTGAACGGATGCCCGGTAGGAATGGCCGGGTTGGTGCGAGAGATATCAATGAGGCTTTCCAACTGATTGATGTTCGGCAAGCGCCAGTCTCCTGCCGCTGATCCATCGGTCAGACCGCAGGTGCCTGTGGCTAATGAATTTACTGATGACAATGCTGTCGTCCAGGTCTTTGTACTAAAGCAGTTGGCGTTCTTGAGCCAAGTAAGTCCGGTCAGCATGTCGCTGATTGTGCCATCGCTGTTGTCAATAAAACGCGGGCTCGGCCAGATAACTCCAATCTGAATTGATCCGTCGTCACCAGTGGCGGAACTGACAGATTCGCCTGTTCGCGGAAGATGGATGACAACGGTGGATGTCGCCGCAGAACTTACTGTCCACGTCCAGCTAGCGGGTGTCGGGTCGACGTTCCCCGCCGGATCAATTGCCCTTACCTGGAAGGTATGGTTACCTTCCACAAGGTTGGTATACGTTGTCGGGGTGGCGCAGCTGACAAATGATCCGCTGTCCAGTTTGCATTCAAAGATGGCGGTTGCATCATTAGAGAAGAAGGCGAAGCTTGCCGAGGTGTTGCTCGTCGGCGTGCTCGGTTTGTTGTTGATCGTCGTATCCGGTGCCGTAAGGTCTATCGTCCATGTATAGCTGGCAGGCGTCGGGTCGGGGTTGCTCCCCGGATCGAGCGCACGGACATAAAAGGTATGGATTCCGCTAGTAAGGTCATTGTAAGTTGTGGGTGTGGCACAGCTGACAAATGATCCACTATCCATCTTGCATTCAAAGGTGGGACTGGATATGCTCGCGCTGAAGGTAAAACTTGCTGATGCGATATTCGTCAGAACAGCAGGTTTGCCGGTGATGCTGGTATCGGGCGGGCCAGTCGTTCCGGTTATGGGAACGTCCACACTCTTGCTGTTTGCCGTTATGGTCAGGTTCGCGCTCTTGGGACCGTAGGTTGGTGTGAAGGTGACATTCACCGTGCAGTGGCCACTGGCAGTAATGGTGGGCGTCAGGTTTCCACAGGGTGACGCGCCGCCAACAGCAACGCTGAAGTCGGTCGGATTTGCGCCGGTGATCGAGATGGAAGTCACTGACAGGTCCGTGCCACCGGTGTTCTTAAGCATCACTTCCCGGACTACCGGCGTTCCTTCGGGGGCCAATGCTCCGAAATACGGTGAGCCTTTGATTGAAACAATAAGGTTGTCTTGGAGCCAGAGCTGGCCAGCGCGTATCGGCCAGACAGAGTAACTGGTTGCCTTGCTGGCATAGTTCGTGCTGCCGTCCGACATATTTGAATAGAAAGCATTTGACGGGGTAGTAATATATGTGGTTGACGACCAGTAGGCTGCTGATTGCACACTGCTGAACGGGTGTCCAACAGGAAGGGCCGGGCTGGTGCGCGAGATATCAATGAGGCTTTCTAATTGACTGATGTTCGGTAAGCGCCAGTCTCCTGCCGCTGATCCATCGGTCAGACCGCAGGTCCCGGTTGCTAAGGTGTTCACAGTTGACAGCGCTGTTGTCCAGGTCTTTGTGCTAAAACAGTTGGCGTGCTTGAGCCAAGTAAGACCGGTAAGCATGTCATTGACCGTGCCATCAGCATTGTCAATAAAACGTGGGCTCGGCCAGATGACACCAGCCTGAATCGCTCCATCGTCGCCCGTGCCATAGCTTGTCACTAAGCCTGTCCGGGGAAGATGGATGCCTGCTGCCACGGCAAAGGCAGGAAATATACAAGCAAAGACCAGAACAAAGATAGTGTAAATTTTCACTTTCATTAATATTAAGGCCTCCCTGACGGCAAGGGCTACCACAATTTACACCGTATTGTGATGAGATACAGCTATTGTCCCTTGCGTACCGGCCACATTACCCAAAATTTGAAACCACCAGCTGAAAAGGAAGATTTATCTTCGCTGCTCATGTCTGTTTGCAAATTCATTTTCCAAGCATAGTTTGTATTACCTGTAACAGTACTAGACGACCAATAGTAGTCGGTCACACTTCCGGATCGTCCCTGCACGCCAATAAACCCCTGCGCGACCAACCAAGTAGATGTGTCTAGTTGCGAATAAGACAAGAGAGATTGTAACTCTTTAATATTAGGCAAACGCCAGTCTCCTGCGACCGATCCATCGGTCAAACCGCACTGGCCGCTCGCCAGTGCATTGGCGTAATTTAATGAGTTAGTCCAATTATTTGACCCGAAACAGTTCGCGTTCTTAAGCCATGTCAATCCGGTCAAGTTGTCGGTGATCGTACCGTTGCTATTGTCGATGAATCGAGGATTCGGTGAAGGCACCCCCATCCGCTGATCACCGTCCTGGCCGGTCCCGGTGCAGAGGATATCGGTCCCGGAAGCGTCATAGCAGAGGACCTGGCCGGACTGAGGAACTAATGCCTGTTCGGCAAAGGTCACGATTGGCATTGCAGTGATTATGATGGCAATAAAAGCATTTTTCATATACAGCTTAGTAGACGTGTTCATAGAATATCTCCTTTCGGTCAATACAATCAGAAAAGCATTTATGGTACTTAATACTGCGAAGAAGCACAAACCAGTTTTCAGTTCAAATTACAAGCCAAGCGATCTACTGCTTAATTCAAACTACAGCGCCTTTCCTGATTACCGTCGTATATTTCCGACGAATCAAGCGCATCATACCTGCTTCGTGCCAAAGAGGGGAATTTCAATGATAAGGTGTGTTGATTATACGGAGCTGCAATTATTTGTCAAGGTTTTCGACGATGTTTGGCGACGAGGTTTTCTATGCGGTATTATTTGGATAAGCGCATCGAGTAATATCGAAGCTCTTTCGTGAAATGTCAAATAAACGATGCGTGAATCGTTCAGCGCGGCTCTTGACCAGAGGCATTATGTTTCTGCATCCATTTCACCCTCGCGTACTTCTTCGGTGGCCGCATCGCTTCACCCTTTGGATAACCTAAAGAATGGGGCCGAAGATCGCAGCCAGGTGTGCGCGAAATGCCAGCTCACCGATATCTTTATCGAACTGCCTTATCCGGAAAGCAATTGTTTCGATTGAATTTATACGTATGATATGTTAGAACTATGCGATGATACGCAGTCAAGCACTCGCAGTTGCTGTCTTGATCATGATCGTGCTCTGCACGACCACCTGGCTGCGGACGAGCATCTACGAAAATGAGCGGACGCTCTGGCGCGATGCCATGATCAAATCTCCCGCTAAAGCACGCACGTACAACAATCTCGGCGACGCTCTTAAAAAAAACGGGGAGCTGAAAGAATCGCAGCAGCTCTTCGAACGGGCCATTGAGCTCGACCCTGATTATCCTGATGCTCTGAACAATCTTGCCACGATCTATTGCAACATCGGACGCGCGAATGAAGCGCTGGAACTCCTGCACAAAGCTCTTTTCTTAAATCCGGGACACATCCCTTCCAAATATAACCTCGCAATGCAGTACTATCAGATGGGTCTCCTGGACGATGCCATCCTGGAATATCGTTCGATCATCATGCAATTTCCTCTTAGCGAGCAGGCTGTTTTTTCCGAAGCCATGCTGCAGCTTATCCGGAAACAGCGCAAAGCGCAATGATCCGCAGTTCCTACTTTCCCTTCCGATATCTGACCGCCGCTGAATAAATCACGAAATAGGAAATGACCGCCGCTATAACGCCCAGCACAAGCGTCCCCGCAACGAACGGCCACAGATAGGGCTTTAGTAAGTGGAACAGGTCCATGATGCCGAGTTCTTTCCAGGCGATATTGGGGACGGTAATGTGCGTACCGGTGATCTTCATGCCGAACCACAGGCAGAATCCGTACATCGGCACAACCGTCCAGGGATTGTTCAAGAACGCCGCGGTTATCATCACCAGTTTGCTTAAGCGAAAAAGCCATGCAAGGATCAGACAGGAGATAACGTGCAGGCCGAACGTAGGTGTGAAGGCGATAAATATTCCAACGGCAAACGCAGCCGCCAGTTTATGCGGAGGGTCGCTTAATTGAAATATTCCCCTGATGCGGTCTTTGATATAGTTCATAAAATATGTGGTGCAGGTCAGCTTTGTTTTTTGGCCGGTCTAGTCCTGCGCTTAAAATGATCGTATCCCGACGGCACGAGCGGCTTTGTTCGACCGCTGCTATCAACGATCTGAAGAGTCTTTTCCCGCGTAACAACACCGATCTCGGTCAGGGGAAGTTTTAACGACCTCAAGAGAGAGATCCGGGCCGGGGGTACGGTGAACAGAAGCTCATAGTCCTCGCCGCCGGAGAGCGCATAACTGAGTTCGGGCATCTGGAGCCGAGGCGCTGTCTGCTGAAGCGCCCGCGAAAGCGGGATAGCAGCCGCATATATCAGCGCACCTACGTTGCTTTGCTCGCAGACATGCGACAGGTCCGAGGAGATGCCGTCGCTCACATCGATCATCGCAGAGACACATCCCGAGGCCCCGAGTTGCCTGCCCCATTCCACGCGGGGTTTGGGCCGCAGATGATGCTCGATCAAACGACGTTCCCCTGAGGTTGCAGTGCCTTTCGTACCCCTTCCCCTCGAACCCCTGACCCCTTGCTGCAGAAGATAAAATCCTGCGGAGGAGTCGCCGAGCGTACCGGTCACATAGATCGCATCACCGGGCCGGGCGCCCGATCGCTTCAGCATCTTTGGCAGCGACACCTCGCCGATCACCGTAACACTGATAACAAGACCCTTCGGAGAATGACACGTGTCTCCTCCGACGATCATCGCATCATGCATATGGGCCAGCCGGTCAAACCCCTGGTAGAAGTCCGCGATCTGTTTTGCAGTAATATGGGAAGTCAGCCCGAGTGAGGTCAGGCAGAACCGAGGAGCACCGCCCATGGCCGCGATGTCGCTCAGGTTGACTGCCGCTGATTTCCAGCCGAGGGAGGTGAAATCCGTGTTGGAAAGATCGAAATGCACGTCCTCGATCAGCATATCGCTGGTTGCAAGGAGTGTCCGGGAAGAAGTGATGCGGAGCGCCGCGGCATCGTCTCCGATGCCGAGCAGTGGTGCTGATGAGGTGCGTTTGGTTTGTTCTTTGATCTTCTGTATCAGGCCGAATTCGCCGAGATCGGATATTTTCATCGTTTAATTCGCCCTGCACAAACCAGCGTGCCTGCCAGACAAAAACCCCGCACCTGCGTGCGGGGCATCATAACTCTTAACGTGGGATACGTACTCATGACTCCTGTTCCTAATGCGTCACCTTAGACCTGACAACTATCTTTGTTTTGGCGCGTTTTTTTACTGACTTTTTGTCGGACTTATCCACACCCTTGCCATTTACCTTGGTGCTCAGGGCGGCGGAAAGCACATCATCAACGGTGGTGGCGAAAATGAATTTCATGTCCTTGCGCAGATACTTCGGGAGGTCCTCTAGATCTTTTTCGTTCTCTTTGGGAATGATTACGGTCTTGATCCCGGCCCTGCGGGCGGCGAGCGTCTTTTCCTTTAAGCCCCCGATCGGCATCACTCGTCCGCGAAGCGTCACTTCTCCGGTCATGGCAATGTCCTTACGGACGGGCCTGTTCGTGAAGATCGATGCCAGCGCCGTGGCCATGGTTACACCGGCTGAAGGGCCGTCCTTGGGAATCGCACCGGCAGGCACATGAATATGCACATCTGTTTTAGCGAACACATCGGGATTGATGCCGAGCTTTTCAGCGCGGGAGCGCACATACGTGAGCGCTGCATGGGCCGATTCCTTCATCACATCGCCCAGGTGCCCGGTAAGCGTCAGCTGTCCTTTGCCGAGCATGGAGGTGGCTTCGATATAGAGAATATCGCCGCCGGTCTCGGTCCAGGCCAGACCGGTCACCACGCCCAATTCGTCCTGATCGCGCTCTACTTCGGGCAGGTACTTCGGCACGCCGAGATACGTATGCAGGTTTTGCAGCGTGATGGTATACAGTTCGTCTTCGCCTTCCGCGATCTTCCGCGCGACTTTGCGGCAAAGATGTCCGATCTCCCGTTCGAGATTGCGTACGCCGGCTTCGCGCGTGTATTGCGCGATTACCTGAATAAGCGTTTTGTCCGCAACGTTTATTTGCTTGTCCGTGATGCCGTGCTCCGTCAGCTGCCTCGGAATAAGATAGCTTTTTGCAATGCCGAGTTTTTCCTGCTCCGTGTAGCCTGACAAACGGATAATTTCCATGCGGTCTTTGAGCGGCCCAGGGATCGGATCGGTCATGTTCGCCGTTGTGATGAACATGACGCGGGAAAGATCGAACGGCAGACCTATGTAGTGGTCGCTGAATGAATTGTTCTGCTCGGGATCGAGCACTTCCAACAGCGCGGCTGATGGATCGCCGCGGAAATCAGCACCGATTTTGTCGATCTCGTCCAGCATAAAAACCGGATTGTTATTACCCGCGGTTTTAATGCCCTGGATGATCCGGCCGGGCAGCGCTCCAACATACGTCCGCCGGTGGCCACGGATCTCCGCCTCGTCGCGCACGCCGCCGAGCGAGATGCGTACGAACTCGCGGCCCAACGCACGCGCGATCGATTTTCCCAATGAAGTTTTACCCACCCCCGGAGGTCCCACAAAACAGAGGATCGGTCCCTTCATTTTCTCTTTCAGTTTGCGCACCGCGAGATATTCAAGGATGCGCTCCTTCACCTTCTCGAGGTCGTAGTGGTCTTCCTCGAGGATCTTATGGGCCGCCTTGAGATCGAGATTGTCCTTGGTGGCCTTGCTCCAGGGAAGCTCGGCAAGCCATTCTATATACGTGCGGGTCATGGACGCTTCCGCGGCGTCAGGATGCATGCGTTCCAGTCTGCGGAGCTGTTTCTCGGCCTCTTTTGCGGCCTTCTCCGGCAGTTTGGCGTCCTTTATCTTTTCGCGAAGTTCGCGCATGTCCTCGGACCGGTCATCGGTATCGCCGAGTTCACGCTGGATCGCTTTTAACTGTTCACGGAGAAAATATTCACGCTGTGTTTTGTCGATCTCACCGCGGACATCGGCCTGGATTTTCTGCTGCATGGAAAGCAGCTCGATCTCCTTGCCGAGGGCCTCGTTTATGCGCTTGATGCGCAGGATCGGATCGGTGATCTCAAGGATCTCCTGCGCCTGCTCCACCTTGAGACCCATATTGGCCACAGCAAGGTCGGCGAGCTTGCCCGGGTCGTCCACATTCTCGATGACCACCATGATGTCCGGCAGAATGACCTTGCCGAACGAAACCAGCCGCTCGATCTGCTCTTTCACATTCCGCATCAGCGCCTCTGTCTCGAGGCTGACCGTTGGCGCGGAATCGGGGAGTGCCTTGATCTCGACCTGGTAATAGGGCTCCTTCTGCAGAAACTTCACGGTCTTGGCGCGGGACACGCCCTGCACGAGGATCTTGATCCTGCCGTCAGGCAGTTTCAACATCCGCATGATCACGCCCACGGTCCCCACCGAATACAGGTCGGAGGGCGCGGGATTTTCGACATTGATGTCCTTCTGGGACGTCAGAAAGATCATGCGGTTGCCTTCGAGCGCCACCTCGATCGCCTTGATGGACAATTCCCGCCCCACGAACAGCGGCAATACCATGTAGGGAAAAACGACAATGTCCCTGATGGGCAGCAACGGTAATTTCTTGGGTATCTCAACGGATTGCTGGATATCTATATTTTTTGTGTCTGTTTTCGCCAAACCATCCTCCTCAGTTGCGGTTGCAATGCTGCTTTCTGTTTTCCAGCTATCCTGAACCTGATTATAAAATCAGTTTCAGCTTTTTCAAGTAGGAGCGGAACTGGTCGCCAAACTCCTCATTTTTCAAACCAAACTCTACCGTGGCCTTCAAAAAACCGAGTTTGTCACCTGCATCATGGCGCACACCCTCGAATTCATATGCATAGATCGGTTGTTTTTTCATCAGCAGGCGGAGCCCGTCCGTAAGCTGAATCTCACCGCCCTTGCCGGGCTTCGTCTGTTCGAGCGCGACAAAGCTCTCCGGGGTCAGGATGTACCTTCCGATGATCGCCAGATTCGACGGCGCCTCGTCAGGCTGCGGTTTCTCCACCATGTCATTTACAAGATAGATGCGGTCGTCTATTTTTTTAGCATCAATGATGCCATAGTGCTGCGTCTGGGACCTGGGTACTTTTTGTATGGCCAGGATCGTGGCAGGGTACCGTTCGTATACTTCCATCATCTGCTTCAGCACCGGAACTTTGGCATCAATGATATCGTCGCCAAGAAGCACGGCGAATGCCTCATCGCCCACAACCCGTTTTGCGGTCAGAACGGCGTGGCCGAGGCCGAGCGCTTTTTTTTGTCGAATGTAGCAGAACGTCACGAGGTTCGCGATGCGCTGTACTTCGGACAGCAGCTTGTGCTTGCCCTTTGCTTTCAGGTCCTCTTCAAGTTCGAACGCCACGTCAAAGTGGTCCTCGATCGCGCGCTTTCCGCGGCCGGTGACCAGTACGACTTCTTCGATGCCGGATGCCACCGCCTCTTCCACAACATACTGGATGAGCGGTTTGTCCACCAGCGGAAGCATTTCCTTGGGAGATGCCTTGGTGGCCGGAAGGAACCGCGTGCCCAATCCAGCAGCGGGGAAAATAGCTTTTGTTATTTTTTTCTGCACGCTCAGGACCTCGCAGCCATTCTATGAGAGTAGTTCCAAAAAGTCAAGGGGATACGCCTCGTTGCGGCGGGAAAACGGTTATTTGGGTATCGGAACACTTCCAAGCAGATATTTCAGATCATCATCGGTAAAGCGGAGGCCAATGCCGGCGAACGCTGAAGACTTTTTCGTATTCAGGAAATTGTCATATCCGGCATTCACAAAAACCGTCTTGCTGATGCTGTAATTAGCCGTTGCCTTCATGTGCGCATTTTCGTTGCCGGGCTCCTGGCTGTTCATATTCCAGGTATCCACACTGAACTTTATCCGGTCGTCGAAGGCGAAGTAATCTACACCCGCGCCACCGGTTGACTCCATGAGCCCCATACGAAGCGCCAGGTTGCCCCATCGTTTGGCGAACAGGACGCTGAAGCGGAACTTGTCTTCATAGGTTTCGGTAACGACCGTGCTTCCGGGCGGCGTCGCAGTGTCCACGGTTCTGGTATATCTCGCATACGGGTCGGCAACTACCTCGACAATGTAATACTTGTCCGGCTGCGGTTTCAGCTCCAGGGTGAAGTAGCTCTTGGATTTCGGGAACAGGTATTCGCTTCTGAACCCGACCGTGGTCTGCATCTTATCCACACGGGAAACGTAATCACCGAGCCCTTTGGCCGCGGAATCGATGTTTTTAAACATGCTGTCATCATTCACCAGCTTACCGATCGTTCCTTCGCCCTGGTCGATCTTTCTCGCGGTGCTCTCGAGCGAGGCAAGCGCCAGTTCGGCATTTTTTGATGCTTCCCGTACGTTTTCCAGGGTCACTTTAATGTTGTCCCGGTTCTCGCCGACAACGCCATTCAGGCTCGCCGTCAGTTCGTTCAACCGCATGAGAAGTTCGCTCCCGTCGCCGCGCAGGGCGTAGGAAAATTCCTTGATATTCGCCGTGGTATTACGCAGGTCACCCAGGATATCTTCCATGGAGCGTTCGCCGCGCTCGGTGCCAAAGACCTGGCTGAGGGACTCGGTAACTTTTTTTATGTCTTCGGAGATTGAGGAAAGCTGGTTCACCAGCTTGTCCATGTCGCTCGGGGAAACCGTTGCCTGGACCCGGTCGCCTTCCTGGAGGTATGCGGATCCACCCGGAGGGACCACGCCGGGCTTCGCGCCTTTTACCGGAACGAATTCGACATATTTCTCACCGAGCAGGCCCATGGTCTTGATCATGGCCTCGGTGCCGACAAGAATGCGGACCTCCGGATCTATCCGGAGGTTTACCTTTGCGCGGTTTTCTTCAAGTTCCACTTTCTCGACAATACCGATTTTTACTCCGGCCATCCTGACCGACGACTTCGTGTCGAGGCCTGCCACGGAATCGAAAACCGCCGTGACCGTAAAGCCTTTTTTCTCACCGAACTCGTATTTGCCCACAGCAAAAGTCATATAGAGCAGGATCACTGAACCCGCGATGACCAGTAATCCAACTTTTGCCTCGGCACTCAGTTTGAACATGCAAACTCCTTATTTCCTGCTGATTGAATCAATCGGCGGTAATCGGCCCCACCGCACTTCCCGTGATGAACTGGTGCACAATAGGATTCGTGGTTTTCCTGATTTCATCGGGAGTGCCAATTTCCTGGATCTCCCCCTTGTACAGCATGGCGATCCTGTCCGAAATCTTGTACGCGCTTTGCATATCATGGGTAATGGTCACGGATGTCACGCCGAGTTTCTTTCGCAGATCAACAATCAGATCGTTGATTGCATCCGCCGTGATCGGGTCAAGTCCCGTGGTCGGCTCATCATAGAGAATGATGGACGGATCCATGGAGATCGCCCGGGCAAGGCCAACCCGTTTTTTCATGCCCCCCGAAAGTTCGGACGGCATTTTGTCCTCCACATCCTTCAGACCGACGAGCGCAAGCTTCTCGGTCGCGATCTTCCGGATTTCCTTGTCGGACATTTTCGTATGCTGACGCAATGAGAACCCCACATTCTCCCATACCGTGAGCGAATCGAAGAGGGCTGCCATCTGGAACAACATGCCGAACTTTTTTCTCAGTTCGTTCAATCCATACTCATCAAGCTCGTTCAGCACCTGCCCCTCGATCACCACTTGTCCCCGGTCCGGGAACAGGAGCCCGATAATGTGTTTGATGAGCACGCTTTTTCCACTGCCGCTGCCGCCGATCACCGTCATGCTCTCACCCTTTTCCACGGTGAGATTGACCCCGCGAAGCACCGGGTGGTCTCTGAAGCCTTTATGCAAATTAATGACCTCGATCACCGCCATGTCTTCACCATAACAGTGCCGTCAGGAAGTAATCGAGAATAAGGATGAGCATGCACGAGACCACGACTGCGCCGGTCGTTGCCTTGCCGACTCCTTCAGCGCCGCCCTCGGTGTTAAAGCCTTTATAGCATCCGATCAGCCCGATCACTGCTCCGAAAACCACAGCTTTGATCAGCCCGTACCAGATATCCGTCACTTCGGTAAAATTGATGCTGTTATTGATGTACGTGACCGGATTTGTTCCCAGGACCTTCACCCCCACAAAATATCCGCCGGTAACGCCGATGAGCATGCCCAGAATCGTAAGGAAGAACATCATGACCGTGCTCGCCACGAACCGGGGCACGACCAGATATTTCATCGGGTTCGTGGCCAGGGTCGAGAGCGCATCGATCTGCTCGGTCACCCGCATGGTGCCCAGTTCAGCGGCCATTGATGCACCCGCCCTGCCCGCCACCATCAGGCCCGTAAGCACCGGCCCCAGTTCCCGCGTCATGGACAAGGACACCACCGTGCCGATAAGCGTCTCGGCGCCGAACCGCTTGAACCCCGTGTAGCTCTGGAGAGCAAGCACCATGCCCGTGGAGAGAGCCGTAGTCATGACCACCGGAACAGAGTTGACGCCGATCTGCTCCATCTGCTTCAGGACGTTTCTGACATAGAACGGGCTGCTGAAGGTCCAGCGCAGCGTCTGACCCAGGAAAATAAGCACGGCGCCGATTTCGGTGAGGATCGCAGCGGTCTTCCTGCCGACTGTTTCAAGTACGTTACTCACCGCGGACTCCGTTCGATCGCCGATTCATGGCGCGTACACTCTCGGCACCCGGCCGCTGATCCCGCACAGGACCTCATAAGCAATAGTCCCGGTAGTAGCCGCGATATCGTCGGCCGTTATCCGTTCCCTGCCCATGCTTCCGATCAGAACAACATCGTCGCCTTCACGCACTCCGGGAACATCCGTCACATCAAGCATGGTCATGTCCATGCAAACCCTTCCCGCGATCGGCGCCCGGACGCCGCGCACCAGCGCCTCCCCTTTGTTCGAGAGACCACGGCTGAATCCATCAGCATAGCCTATGGGAATGGTTGCGATCATGCTTTCCCGTTTTGTCATAAAGGTCCTGCCGTAGCTTATGGGGATGCCGGCGGGAACTTTTTTCATAAATGCGATGCGGGATAGCAGCGAAAGCACGGGTCGGAGCTCCGTTATCGCGGAACTTTGTTCAAGAGGATTATACCCATACAGCATGAGCCCCGGCCTGACCATGGTGAAGAGCGCGCGCGAAAAATCAAGAACTGCGGCGCTGTTTGCCGCATGCCGCAGAGGAATGGATATCCCCTTGCTGTTAAGCGCATTCACGAGGATTTCGAAGCAATCGATCTGCTGTGACGCGAACTGTTTATCGATCAAGTCGGCATCCGCGAAATGCGTCATCAACCCCTCGATCCGAATACCCTCAAGTTGACGTATTTCCTGGATAAACCCCGGTGCATCCTCGGGAGAAAGGCCGATCCTGCCCATGCCGGTATCGATCTTGAGATGAACGGAGACCTGTTTGTTCATGCGCTGTGCTGCGCTGGACAAGGCACGCACGACGGACAGGGTAAAGACAACGGGCGTCAGCCCCCACCCGAGTATGGCTTCGGCCTGTTCCGGCAGAACCGCTCCCATGACGAGGATCGGCGCATCGATGCCCGCCTGCCGCAATTCCCTTCCTTCTTCTACAAGCGCGACCCCGAGCATATCAGCGCCAAGGTCCACTAGATGCCGCGCGATAGACACAGCGCCATGGCCATACGCCTGGGCCTTGACCACGGCAAGCACCTTTTGTCCCGCAGTCCGTCGCCGCACCTCGTCGAAATTGTGCGTCAACGCGGAAAGGTCTATCCTGGCCAGTGTAGGCCGGTCAGAAGCAATTCCAGCGGACAAAACCGGATGAGCACAACTCTCCTCAGTGTATGGTACTCTCATTGATTTCCTCGAACGCATTCGTAGCAGGCAGGATCTCTATCTTGTCGAACGATTGAGCGCAATCCAGGCATTCCCAATGGTGAATGGTCCAGTACTCAAAATCCATTTCAAGACCGTAATCATCTTCCTGAAAAAGATTTGTCCCTCCGCAGAAGGGGCACATAATGGGGTCCATGATCAATCCTCAGACTTTCGCCGCCAAAACCGACAACATCTCAAAATCGCTGAAAAATCAGCACCTATCAGCTCTTATTTTTTACTTTAGCACAGAGGGATTTTTTTTGCAAAATAATTATTGGCGGTTTGCGAACTGCACGATCACCAGTAATGGCGCAGGCATGACGCGTCAGCCGGGAACCACATTTTGATCGCGCAGCCAGAAAGCAAGCATCGCGTATCTGGAGGCATTAAGCTGGTGAAGAACGCGCAATTACTAATGCTATAGTTGCAACACGAAGCGAACTCATGCAATTCAAGAGGACGTTTCATGTGAGGTATAATTACTATATAAGGTAATCTATGAACATGTGGCAAATAGCTTTATTGCATCAACGAATGCTTTTCTTTTTTTGTAAGAAGAATGCACGACGTTTCCTGGCAAGGAGGTGAAATTATGAAAAAGAAAATTAAGATAGGAATTGTGGGATCAGGCCATATCGGAGGGACACTAGGGTACCTGCTCGCAAAGGCAGGATACAACATCCTCTTTAGTTCAAGACATCCTGATAAGCTCAAAGACGTAGTAACGGCTGCCGGACCCAGGGCGGGAGCGGGCACTGTCGCAGAAGCAATTGCGTTTGGGGACGTGATCGTGCTCTCAGTACCCTTAAAGGCCATTCCGGAGCTTGGTGCGGAAGTAAAGAACACCTTGCATGGCAAGATCGTGATCGATACGTCAAATCCGTATCCTGAGAGAGACGGTGTGATTGCCGAAGAAGCAAGAAAAGAATCGGGCGGTATGGGCACCGTTGTTGCCCGTCTCCTGCCGGGCGCCAGAGTTATACGGGCGTTCAATACGGTTTATTATGAAGACCTTAAAAAAAAGGTTAATTATTTCGGAGAAAAAATCGGGATTCCAATAGCCGGCGATGACCTTGAGGGATTAAACGCCGCCGCTGAACTCGCGGAGCAAGCAGGTCTTGACCCGGTTGTCGTGGGAGGATTACGCGCATCGAAATTATTCGATGTGGGAACATCGGTGTACGCAACAAGCGCCTCGGCAAAAGAGATCAGGAAATTACTGCGGTTACCATCAACACAAGCGAAGCGCGCGGCATAACCCTCACGGGCCATCTCGTGAAAAGGCCGCCAGGGTAAGCCGTAACGGCCTTCGTTTAACCTATTGTTCCGCATATCCCCCGGGAGTTGCGGGATGCCGCGTGAGAAGATAATACCGTCGAACGTACGATTCAGCGTCTTGCTCGTGAAATTCTTCATTTCCCCGCCGGTCAAACTGCTGGCGGGCAGGGCAGGATTTTACACCCGCTTCACTCTCGGCTCCTTCTTGGGAGGCCGCATTGTTTCTCCTTTTGGATATCCCAGAAGGATAGGTCCGAAAATAGCATCTCCCTCCTGGAGTTCCAACAGGTCTTTTACTTCCTGACTGTCCGTTACCATCGCGCCGAAGCCAACCCAGCAGCTGCCCAGTCCCAGCGCATGAGCGGCAAGCATCATATTCTCGCACGCCAGAGGACAGGAATGGGCGGCATACCGGCCGCTGCCGATCACGAATACGATCGTGGGCGCGGAATAATAAACAGGGTCCGGCATTTCAGCATACCGCTTTTTGATCGTCTCATAGCGGACTGGATCGACGTCCTTCACCGCTTCCGTGACCTTCCTGGCCTGCGGCAGGGCGGCTCCCAGAAGCTTCCGTTTCGCTTCCCTGTCCTCCACCACGACAAACCGCCACGGCTGACTGTTCATCGCTGATGGAGCCTCATTGGCAGCTTCAATGATGGTATTCAACACGTCCCGGGGAATCTCCTTTGCATCATAGGACCGGATCGAGCGTCGTGTTTTGATTGCTTCAATAACAGGGTTCATTGCGGACCTCCTCTTCACAATGCGCATGTATTCACGTTTATACTTCCAACCCGAACCTTTGACTCATACCCGACGACAATGATTTACGATTTTCCTGGCGGAGATTTCATCCAGTCGTGCGCATAGATCTCGGCGCTCCCGCTTTCGATCGCCTCCTGTATTTTTTCAGCCACATATTCGGACGTGTCCGGCGGAGGCATGTTCCCGCTGACCGGCACATGGCCGGGCGCGCTGTTGCCGGCGGTCAAGGCGTTCTTGTAGAACTCTGACGTGGTTATGTACGGATGGACAACGCCAACGGTAATATTATACTTCGCAAACTCCGTGCGGGCGGTCAGGCTGAGACCGTTCAAAGCCCGTTTGGTTGATGAATATGCGCCCACGTTCGGAATATACATCAGGGATGTTCCTGAACTGATATTCACGATCGCTCCGTTGCCCTGGGCTTTCATGATCGGAATGACTGCCTGCATGGCAACGAGCGGACCGAAAACATTCAGTTCATACAAAGCGCGAAGCTTCCGCATTTCGATCTGCTCAACAGGCGCGCCGTATCCCTGCCCCGCGTTGTTGACCAGGACGTCGATTCGTCCGTAGTGGTCCCTGACCCGTGCGATCATCGCCCGCACATCGTCCTCATTCGACATGTCGCATCGGACAGCGAATGACAACGGCAACCCGGCTGAAATCTCTTTTATTCTTTCTTCAGAACGCGCTACCAGCGCCAGACGACCGCCCTTCCGGGAGAGCAAGTTCGCAGTCGCCTCTCCTATGCCGTACGAAGCGCCGGTAACGACAATGACTTTATCCTGGATATCCATGTGCTGCTCCTTTCATGCGGCTCTTGCCTGATACGGCCGGTTATTCTTGGATCAGACTTTTTCAAGAAGTGATCGGGAGGACTTCACAAAACAGACACCCGCAGGCAGTTTGCAGTTGCCGCACTTCTTCTGACCCGCGGGATTCGCAGCATTGGCAAGACCGGCCAGTCGGCGTTGGGCCTCGATTAACAGCGCTGCGGCCTCGGGAGAAAAGCTGACGTGTCCACTAAGATAGTCTGCCTCGAACTGTTTCATTGCTTCCCGGGTGTTGTTCAGCGTATTGTTCCATGCGCTGCATTGGCCGCAAAAAAGATCGTGCTGCTGAATTGCAAGTATCCCCGCAATAAAATGATACGCGCGGAGATGATTAAGATGTTCCATGGATAACCTCGATCTGCTGACCTGGATGAGGAGACAGAACGTGCATACATTTATGCAACGCACGCCCGTAGGACCGGTTCACTTGTTACGACTTCACGAGGAGGAATCCCGCTTTTTTCCACCCTTCGACACCGCCATCCAGAACCTTCACATTTGAAAACCCCTTGGCCACATATTCCGCTGCCCGACCGACAGCGCTCGCGTCGTGCTGTCAGGCTCAGTAAAATATTATCTCCTGGTCACTCGAAATGACGGGCTGCCGGCTCATGAGGTCCTTAAAAGAAATGGCATCCTGCAGTTGAACTTTGCTGAACTTTTCATCATCTTCATATGCGCACACGAGCAGGGCTCGTCCGGAAGTGACCCTGCTCCGGGCCTCTTCTGCTGAAATACGTTTTGCTTCGATCATGGCATGCCCCCGATGGCGGAATTAAACTTCATTGCTTCAAGTATAACATCAATGACGGTGACTCTGGTTCAATCATCGAACTCATCCGGATATAATTTACACCAGCTTACATCGTCCAGTTAATGATAGGTTCTGACAATTTTTACTTTCCTTCCCGGGTATAACTATAGTACAGTGCCGCATTGGAATCCGTCAGCAAGGTCATGAAGTGTCTGGTCAAGGTGTCGCAATCCGCGTTACATCGCATCTGTGGCAAAAACTAACTTTAAAGAGCTGCTTCGGAAATTCCAGGATGTTTCGACAAAACTGCGGTGCGGGGATATTTTATGAAAGAACGAGATTTCAGGCTGGTCTATTCAACGGAGTATGCTGTCCCGAGAAAAGGAAAGCGTGTCGACTGCACTCCCACGACGGCTGCTCCGACGAAAAAGAAGCTGGCCGTACGGCTCGACCGGAAGGCACGCGGTGGCAAATCTGTCACGGTTATAGAGGGTCTTCAGCTTTCCGAGGATGACTGTGAAAAACTTCTGAAACAATTAAAAGCGAAACTTGGCGCCGGAGGTACTGTTAAAAACGGCACCCTGGAAATCCAGGGAGATCACGGTGATACGGTTATGGCTGAGTTGACCGGCAGAGGCTACCTGCCAAAGCGTTCAGGTGGATAAATAAACAGGAAGGTGGCAGTGCTGCGTAACATAAGCATGATAAAAAAAGGCCGCTGAATTTACCTCAGCGGCCTTTCGTTGGCTGACGTCGCAGGTACTACTGTATCCCGCTGGAAAATATAATACTGTCGAACGTACGGTTGAGCGTCTTG
>Ga0334722_10000100_pt1 | contig 122316 bp, 102 predicted proteins | sample C3_bottom_MG_FD_207210 | JGI IMG/M metagenome (GOLD analysis project Ga0334722, IMG submission 207210) | Sediment microbial communities from Yellowstone Lake, YNP, Wyoming, USA - C3_bottom | ecosystem: Environmental > Aquatic > Freshwater > Lake > Sediment | place: USA: Wyoming | collected... | reverse complement strand
TCAACCCCAACGCGGATAAGCTTCATGGTGGACTCCTTCTCTCCGTTGACTGGTGGACTACACTTCCAGTCTGGCACTTCGATGCCGTTTAGGTGAGGAGGGGTCCATCCCATTGGTTGGCGCGCGTGAGCGCGCAATGAGGGCAAGGCGCGTCGCGATAATCTTGTACAAAACCGGTGCCCGGTCGATTTGTTTTACGTAACCGAGGCCGCGGGGCGCGCGAGCGCGCGCTCGGTGCGATCGGCGAGCTGGCCGAACACTATGCCCAGGGCGGCGGCGGCGAGCAGCACCCACATCGCCGCGTTCCAGCTGCCGTAGGCCGACACCACCGTCGCGATGAGAGGCGGGCCGAAGAACGGGCCTAACTGCGCAAGCTGCACGATCAAGCCCTGGATGCTGCCGATTTCGCTCGCGCTGCGCGCGTAGATTTGCGATCCGGAGAGCACCGCCGCGGGGATGGTCCCGCCGGCGAACATGAACAGCATGCACAAGACGGCACGCAGCGCATCGGGCAAGGCGGGAGAAAATATGCCGATGGAGCAGGCCGCGGTGACGAGGAAAGCGAGGCTGATCACGTGGCCGCGCGGCGCAGCGCGATAAACCAGCCAGGTGCCGAGCAGGTTGCCGCCGACATTGACGGCGACGACCAAAGCGGTCAGGAGTGCCGCTGCGGTGACCGAGGTGCCGCGCTCCTGTGTGAGGAAGGTGGGCAGCCAGACGATCAGGGCATAAAACATCAGGGCGTAGCAGCCGAAACCCAGCGCCAGCCACCAGGGCCCGGGCTGGCGCAGCGCCTGGGCCATGCTGGCCAAGGTGTGGGGCGCCCCCCGGCGCGCCACGCCGTAGGCGCGTCGCGCTCGCAGGAGCGCGGCGAGGCACGCCAGCGTCACCAGCACGATCACCAGCCAGAGGCCGCGCCAGCCCAGAGAGCCGAGCAATACCGGGCTCAGCAGCATGGTCAGGCTGACGCCGAACGGAAGGTAGATGCTCCACAAACCCAGGGTGAGGTTGCGTTCCCGCGGCGCGGTAACCGCGGTGATCAAGGCCGGCGCCGACACTGCGATGACGATGAATCCCGCGCCCTCGAGCACGCGCGAAACGAGCAACACGGCCTGGCTGTTCGCCGCCGCGCCGAGCAAGCCGCCCAGCATCAACGCCACCAGTCCGGCCGCACAGCAGCGCAGGGCGCCGTAGCGACCGGCGAGCGCGCCGAAGAATACCGCGGTGGTGACCGCGAGCGTGTTGAAGGTCGAATTGACCCAGCCTGCCGCTATCAGCGACAGTTGGAATTCCTCGCGCAGCAACGGGATTGCCGGGGGCAGTTTGCCGACATAGGCGGCGGCGACGATGCCGGCGGCAATGGCGGCCCACACCGCGGGCCATTGGGTTCGTGTCAGCAAGGGTGTGCGCGCTCGTGTATCAACTCGGGTCCTCAGCCTTGCGGCCAACCAAGGCGCGCTAAAGCGTCCACGGGGGGCGGTTCCACGCGCTATTGCCTTGAGTCGGTGGGATCTGCCATCCGCTATTCAAGCGAAGTCTATGCCTTCCCGCCGCACCGGGTGCGCGGCGCAGCAATTTGTCGCAGGTCAAATAGCCCAAACATGCCCGAGCGTAGACTAAGCGCCAAGAGTTGCGATTGGCCTCTAGCCCCGCACCCTATCATATCAACAGTTCTTTCCTGGAGAGACACCCATGGCCATGATGAACGCGCAGCAATACCGCGACAGCCTCGCAAAGCGCAAGCCGCTGAAGGTTTACCTGGACGGAAAGCTGCTGGCCGATCCGCTGTCGCATCCGTATATCAAGACCTCGATGAATACCGTGGCGCTGACCTATGAAATGGCGCAGGACCCCGAGCACAAACAGCTCATGACCGCCAAGTCCGCGCTCACAGGGGAGACCATCAACCGCTTCTGTCACCTGCACCAGAGCACCGACGATCTGATCAACAAGGTGCGCATGCAGCGCCTCCTCGGGCAGCGCTGCGGCACCTGCTTTCAGCGCTGTGTCGGCCTGGATGCCCTGAATGCGGTGTTCGCCACCACCTTCGACATGGACCAGAAGCTCGGCACCGGCTACCACGCGCGATTCAGGAAATTCGCCGTCGCGATGGAGCAGAACGACTGGATCGTCGACGGCGCGATGACCGACGTCAAGGGCGACCGCAGCAAACGCCCGGCAGAGCAGCGCGACAAGGACCTGTTCCTGCGCGTGGTCGAGCGGCGCTCAGGCGGCGTCGTGATCCGCGGCGCCAAGGCGCATCAGACCGGGTCGGTCAACTCGCATTGGGTCCTGGTCATGCCCACCCAATCGCTAAAAGCCGACGAAAAAGATTACGCCATCACCTGCGCGCTGCCGTCGGACTCGGAGGGCATCACCTACATCTACGGCCGCCAGTCCTGCGACGAGCGCAAGCTCGGCGGCGGCGAGGCCTCCGACATCGATTCGGGCAGTCCGACCTATGGCGGCCAGGAAGCGCTGATGGTGTTCGACGACGTGTTCGTGCCCGACGACATGATCTTCATGAACGGCGAGACCGAGTTCGCCGGCCTGCTGGTCGATTTGTTCGCGAGTTACCATCGCCAGAGCTACGGCGGCTGCAAGGTCGGCAATGGCGACGTCGCCATCGGCGCCGCCGCCTCCATCGCCGAATACAACGGCGTCGCCAAGGCCTCGCACATCAAGGACAAGATCGTCGAGATGAACCATCTCAACGAAACGCTGTTCGCCTGCGGCATTGCCTGCTCCGCCAACGGCAAGAAACTGGCCGCGGGCAATTTCTTCGTCGATGCGCTGCTCGCCAACGTGTGCAAGCAGAACGTGACGCGCATGCCCTACGAAATTGCGCGCATCCTGCAGGACATCGCCGGCGGCCTGATGGTCACGCTGCCCTCGGCCAAGGATTGGCTCAATCCGCAGACCGCCGATGTGCTGAAGAAGTACCTCGCCGGCGCGGACGGCATGAGCACCTACGAGCGCGTGCGCATGCTGCGCCTGATCGAGAACCTGACCATGGGGCGCGGCGCCGTGGCCTATCTCACCGAATCCATGCACGGCGCGGGCTCGCCGCAGGCGCAGCGCGTTCTCATCAGCCGCCTGGCGAACGTGGAGGAAAAGAAGGTGTACGCGAAGAGTCTCGCCCTGAACAACAGCGTCGAGACGGTGGAGGCGGCGATACGCGCGGGGTTGCGGAAAGTGCGTGCGCCCGCCGAAGAGAAACGCGCAGCCGCGGCGGCGCAGCTCGCGACCGCAAAATAGGCAGCCGGCTTAGAACCTGTTGCAAAATAAATTTTGCAACGGGCCAATATAGGGGAGTGTGAGGGGAGGTCCCACGAGGGGACTTTCCCCTCAAGGGGGATCGAGACCTTCGGGGCGTATCCCCTCATTTAGAAACAGACTCTTAGAGCGCAGCGGCTGGCAGGCGAGCCCAGCCCTGACGAACTGCTACGTCGTGCGTTTCGCGATTTGCGCCGCGTCGCCCAGCGTGAAAAAGAAGGTCGCGCCTGCGCCGGGGGCGCTTTGCGCCCACACCCGGCCGCCGTGCCGTTCGACGATCCTTTTGACGATGGCCAGCCCGACCCCCGTGCCCGGAAATTCGCTCTCGGCGTGAAAGCGCTGGAACACGCCGAACAGCGTCGGTGCTTGCGCCAGGTCGAATCCGGCGCCGTTGTCGCGCACGAAAATGATGTTCTTCCCGTCAGACACGTCCATCCCGATCTCGACTTCTGGCGCTTCCTTCTTGGCCGAATACTTCAGCGCGTTTCCGATTAGATTTTCGAACACCTGCTGCATCAGCCCGGCATCGCATCTGGCGCTGGGCAGCGGCGCGACCTTGATCGTGGCCCACAGATACTCGGCGCGCTGATTCTTGATGGTTTGCGCCACCAGCGACGCGAGATCGACCTGCTCCAGCGACAGCGTATTGCCGCGCGAGACATGCGAGAAGCGCAACATGTCGTCGATCATCGTCGACATGTGCTGCGTATGGCTGAAAATGCGCTCAAGCAACTCGCGTTCGCCGGCATCCAGCGCCTGCGCTCCGATCTTCAGCATCGCGGCGAAACCGCGGACGGCGCGCAGCGGCGCGCGCAAGTCGTGGGACACCGAGTACGTGAATGACTCCAACTCGCTGTTGGCCGCCTCGAGTTCGGCATTGGCGGCATTGAGTTCGGCCGTTCTCTCGGCGACGCGCTGCAGCAGCTCGGTTTCGCTCCGGGCGAGTTCGTTGAACGCTTTGCTGGCGCGCAGCATATAGCGCAGGCGATGCCCGAGTACCGGCCAGGCCACGGGTTTGGTGATGAAGTCGGTTGCGCCCGCCTCGTAGGCGCGGTTGATCGATTCGATGTCGTTCAATATCGTCAGCATCAAGATCGGCAGTCGCTCCGCGTCCGGCCGCCGGCGCAGCGCCGCGCAGGCCGCAAAGCCGTCCATTCCGGGCATGCGCACGTCCATCAGGACGATGTCGGGCCGTATGCTTTCGAACGCCCTAAGCCCATCCAGTCCATTGACGGCCTCCTCCACCGCGAACCCGTCGCGCTCCAGCGCGGCGCGCAATATCATGCGCTGCGTCCGCTCGTCTTCGACCACGAGCACAACGGGCTTTCTTGAGGCCGCGCTGCCCAGAAGACTGGGCGTATCGTTTCTTGCCGCTGCGTTCATGATTCAGGCTCCTGCAGGATGGGCCGAGACATGCTGATGGGCGCGGTTTGCGCTGCGGGGTGCAAGCGTGCGACTTGACCCTGGTTCTGCGTGACCCTGGTTCTGCGCTACAGACATGCCGCCATTGTACCCATTGTGGGCGCGGGGCATGCGGCGAGGACGACCTGGGGCAATGTCGGCGTGCCTCCCGGGGGCTGCCCGCGGAGCCCTTGCCGCCTAGCGCTGCTGCTTCAAATAAGCGAGCAATTCGGTGAGCTTACGCCCGGCCTCGGCCTTGACCTGGTCGGGGTCCTTGCCGCTCCAGTCGTAAAAGCCCTTGCCGGTCTTGATGCCCAGGTGTCCGGCTTCGTACAGGTCCTGCAGCGCGCGGCCAGGCTTGTCGCCGTGGTGCAGCACGGGCACCAGCGCCCTCTGGGCCAGCGCATGGGTATCCAGGCCGCTGATGTCTTTTTGCTCTATCAGCCCGGTGATGCACATGCGCGGCGCCAGCATCTCGCGCGCGCAGCGGTCGATTTCCTCCGCGGTTGCCACGCCCTGGTCGATCAGGTAATAGGCCTCATGCAGGATGGCGTGCTGCAGCCGGTTGATCAGCAGCCCGGGCACTGCGCGCTTCAGCCGTACCAGGTTTCTGCCGGCGGCCTCAAGCAGGCGCACCGCCGTGTCCAGGGCGGCAGGATCGGTCGCCTTCACCGGCGCCACCTCGACCATGGTGTTCACGTCCGCCGGCATGAAGTAATGCATGCCGATAAAGCGTCTGGGGTACTTGAGCGGCTGCGCCAGCACTTCCAGGTCGATGCCGGACGTATTGGAGGCGAGCACGGGCGCCCCCGCGTAGGCGGACTCGATCGCGGCGTAGCAGGCGAATTTCAGCGGCATCTCCTCCGGCACCGACTCGATGACCAGCGCCGGAGCTTCCTGCGGCAGCTGGTCGAGCAGGGCGACGCGCGGGTCTACCCCGCTGACCTTGGCCGCATTGCGCGAGTAAATCGCGCAGGAAATGCCGGCCGCGGCAAAGCTCTTGGCGATGCCCCGGCCCATGACGCCGGAACCGATGACCAGGACTTCAAGCGGTTTCATGGCGTAAACCCTTGGCTTTGACCAGAATCTGGCTGGCAAGCACCAGCGCCAGCAGCGCGAGGCCGATGACGTCGGTGATCCAGCCAGGCTTGATCAGCAGAAACGCCGCGGCGACGAGCAGTACGCGCTCCCACCACAGGGCCGTTCGCAGCAGATAGCCGAACAGGCCGGCGGCGAGCAGGATGGTGCCGATGGTGGCGGTGAGGAATGAGGAGGCGATGTCCTGCCAGTCGCCAATCATCAGGAGCGAGGGCTCGTAGATGAACATGAACGGCACGATGAAGCCGGCGGAGCCGATGCGCACCGCTTCCCAGCCAGCCTTCCAGATGTCGGTCTTGGCCAGGCTGGCCGCGGCAAACACGGCGAGCGCTACCGGCGGCGTGATCGCCGACAGAATGGCGAAATAAAATGCGAACATGTGTGCGGCCGGAGCGATTGCGCCGAGCTTGATCAGCGCCGGCACGAGCAGCGCGACCATGACGATGTACGCCGGGGTGGTGGGCATGCCCATGCCGAGCACGATGCCCGCAATCGCGGTCAACACCAGCGCCAGGAGCAGCATGTTCTGCGCCAGCGCCAGCACGAACTGGGTAAAGCTGATGCCCATGCCGGTGATGGTGACGCAGCCGATCACGATGCCGGCGCAGGCGCAGGCCATGGCCACCGACAGCGTGTTCCTCGCCCCTTCCTCGAGCGCTTCGAGGATCGATTTCCAGCTGATGGCTTCGCGCGTGAGCTTGCGCATGAGCGCCATCGGCAGACAGGCGAGGGTGCCGATCAGGGCGCACAGCGGCGCACTGTAGCCAGCGATCAGCCCTACGAAAACGATGAATATGGGCACGAACAGGTGTCCGCGTGCGCGCATCACCGCCCCGAGGCGCGGCAGCTCGGATTTGGGTACGCCGAGCAGGCCGACGCGCTTGGCTTCGAAATGTACGGCGAAGAACACCGCGACGTAGTACAGGAACGCCGGAATGGCCGCCCACAGCGTGACCTGGAAGTAGCTCACTCCCTGAAACTCGGCCATCACGAACGCGGCCGCGCCCATCACCGGCGGCATGATCTGCCCGCCGGTGGAGGCGACCGCCTCCACCGCAGCCGCAAACGGCGGGCGGAAACCGGTTCTTTTCATCAGCGGAATGGTCATCGGCCCGTCCACCATCACGTTCGCCACCGCGCTGCCAGATACCGTGCCGAACAGGCTCGAACTGATCACCGAGACCTTGCCCGGACCGCCGGCGGTGTGGCCGGTGATGGCGAGGGCGAAGTCCATGAACAGCTTGCCGGTGCCGCTCTTTTCCATGAACGCGCCGAACAGCACGAACAGCATCACGTAGGAAGCCGACACGCCCAGCGTAGAGCCGAAGATGCCTTCGGTGGAGAGATAGAGCTGCTCCATCAGCACCTGCGGCTTCACGTTGGTCAGGAACCCGGCGTAGAGCAGGAACACGAAGGCGGTGATCGGCAGCGCCCAGCCGAGCACGCGCCGCGTCGCTTCGAGCACGATCAGCACCGCGAACACGGCATAGACCTTGTCCAGGGCGGTCAGGTCGTCGATGTAGATGATGCGGTTGTTGATGTACTCGTTGTTGAGCAGGATGTGCAGAATGAAGGCCCACGAGGCAATCAGCATCACCGCGTCGAGCGTGCGCCAGCCGGGACCGCCACCCGGCTTGAGCGGATACAGCAGGAACACCAGCGTTAGCGCGAACAGCAGGTGGGTGCCGCGGAAAATCATTGCTTCGGGCGGGCCGAAACCGGCGACATACATGTGGTACAGCGACATCGCGACGGCGATGGCGGAGACCGTCCATTTGAGCCACCGGGTCTCCGGCGGCGTTGCGGGGACTTCGTCGGATATGACTGGCAGTATTTCAGACATGCGTGGGCTCCTCTACGCGATGCCAAGTTCGGATACAAAAACGGGGCGGCCTCGGCCGCCCCGCCCGGATGCTGCGGGATACACGGCGCGCGCGCTCAGATCGCTCCCACTTCCTTGTAATACTTGGCCGCGCCCTTGTGCAGGGGCACGCCGACGTCCTCGGCCATGATTTTCGGCGTCAACCCCGCGATCGCCTTGTTCGAGGCCGACATGTCGGCGATGTTGGCCGCCATCGCCTTCACCATTTTGTAGACCATGTCCTCGGGCAGATCGCAGGCGGCGATGATGTGCGTGGCATAGCCGATTACGTCGACGTCCTTGTCCTGTTTCGGATAGGTGCCGGCTTTGATCGTGAGTTTGGAATAGCCGGGGTTGATCTTTTTCATGTCGGCCAGGATCTTGGCGTCGATGCCGATCAGCTTGATGTCGCGCGCGCTCGCGAGATCCATCACCGAAGAAGCGGGCACCGTCGTGCCCAGCGTGAATACCTCGGCGTGACCGTCTTTCACCAGCGATACCGCATCGGTGTAGGAGGCGAGGAAGTTCACTTTCGCGAGCGACTGGTAGCTCATGCCGTGCACCTGCAGCATATGCACGTTGATGATCTCCGAGGAATTGCCTTTCGGCTGGGTCACCAGCGTCTTGCCCTTGAGGTCGGCGACGCTATTTATTTTCGCGTCGACCGGCACTACCATCTGGTAATACTGCGGGTAAAGGTTCGCCACCTGGCAGACGTTGGTCACTTTCTTCGGGTACGGCGGCCTCCCGGCCAGTCCGTCCACCGTCGTGATGGTGTTGCCGAAGCCGATCTGCGCCTTGCCTTCATCGACGCCGCGCACGTTGGCGATGCCCGCCCCCGGCTGCATCTGCACCTGCAGGCCGGGAATCGCCTTCTCCCACATGCCTTTTAGGGAGCCGCCGAGCGGCACCCACACTCCGCCCTGAGGGCCGGTCATCAGGGTTACCTGCTGTGCCGTCGCGGCGACGGGAATCAGCAATGCTGCAGCTAGCGCGCCTGCCGTAAGGGTAGATTTCAAGTTTGATTGCATGCTCTGCTCCTTGTGAAAAAACGCTCTATTGAGGCCGGTCTGACGCCGACTCTTGGGCAGAATGATACTACGTACGAGAAATGCGCTCCGAAGCTGACTATCGCGGGCTGCCGGATTCAGACCACCGGCGTCAGTACCGGCTTGCCGGAAAAATGCGCGCGCAGATTGTCCACCGCAAGATCACCCATGGCTTTGCGCGTTTCGTGGGTGGCGCTGCCGACGTGCGGTTGCAGTATCACCTCGTCCATTTCAAGCAGCGCTGGTGGTACATTTGGTTCGGAATCGACCACGTCCAGCGCTGCCGCGCCGAGAGAGCCTTCGGCAAGCGCTTTTACAAGAGCCTGCTCGTCCACCACGGAGCCGCGCGCGACATTGATCAGCGTGCCTTCGGGGCCGAGCGCTTGCATCACTTCGGCGTTGACGATGTGCCGCGTCGCGTCGCCGCCGGGGCAGATCACCATCAGCACGTCGCAGTCGCGCGCCATCTCGGTCAGGCTGGCGTAGTATTTGTGGGCGACCCCCGGCTGCGGTTTGCGGCCGTGGTAGACGATGCGCATGCCGAAGGCTTCGGCGCGCTTGGCGATCGCCTTTCCGATGCGGCCGTAACCGAGTATGCCCACAGTTCTTCCGCCTACTTTATGCCCGAGCGGAAATGCGCTTTTTAGCCAACTGCCGGCCCGCACAAAACGGTCGCCGAGACTGATGCGCCGCAATGTTGCAACGGTGAGTCCCATGGCGAGGTCAGCGACGCACTCATTCAGCACATCTGGTGTATTGACCACGATAATATTGCGTCGCTTGGCTGCGTCCAGATCGATCGCATCCACGCCGACGCCGACATTGGCGATTATTTCGAGTCGGGGCAGGGCCTCGATCAGCTTGGCGTCGACGCCGTACGGGCCAAAGCTCTGAGCGCCGCGAATGCGGCCGCCGACCTCGGCGAGCAGCTGCAACCTGTCTTTAGCTTGCCACAATTTATGGACAGTAAAATCGCGCTCCATCGCCTCCAAAGAAGCGGGGTACATCGGCCCGACCGAAAGGATTTCGACTTCTTTCATGACTTGAATTTGGCGCAGAGTTTTTCCGATTCGCGCGCGAGGATGCCCACGTCGGCGCCCACGGCGACGAACAGACACCCGAGTTCGAGGTAACGGCGCGCGTCGGCTTCGGCCGGTGCAAGTATGCCCGGGGCCTTGCCCGCCTTGCGGATGCGGCGGATTGCGTCGTCGATCGCCTGTTGCACGTCGGGGTGCGGGATGTCGCCTAAATGCCCCAGACCCGCGGACAAGTCGGCCGGTCCGATGAATACGCCGTCGACGCCCTCGGTGTTGGCGATTGCGTCCAGGTTGTCCAGTCCCAGCTGGGTCTCCACCTGGACCAGCACGCACAGCTCTTCTTCGGCGCGCTTGAAGTAATCCTTGACCCGGCCGAAGCGCGTGGCGCGTGTGGTGCCGGCCACGCCGCGCACGCCGCGCAGCGGATAGCGCGTGTAGGCGACGGCGTTGGCGGCTTCCTCGGGCGTCTGCACATAGGGGATCAGCAGGGTCTGCACGCCAATGTCGAGAAAGCGTTTGATCAGCACCATGTCATTCCAGGCCGGGCGCACGATGCTCGTGGTCGGATAGGCCGCAGCCGCCTGCAGTTGGGTCACCACATTCTCCAGGTCGTTGGGCGAGTGCTCGGTATCGAGCAGCAGCCAGTCGAAGCCGGAGCCGGCGATGACTTCCACGCTGTAATGGGACGACAGGCTGGACCACAGCCCGATTTGCGCTTTGCCCGCTTTCATGCCGCGCTTGAATTGATTGACCGGCAGTTCCATGGAGTCTCCAGATGTATGAGGGTGATCAGAAATCGCAGCCGTTCTTGCGCAGCAGTTCGTCCACCCAGCGCCGGTCGACTTTGCCGCTGGCGATGGCTTTAAGGACGGCGTTTTCCTTGGCCAGTTGCGCTCGCGCCAGCGCCAGGACTTCCTCGGCGTGCGCCAGCGGCACCGCGACCACGCCGTCGGCATCGCCGACGATGATGTCGCCCGGATGCACCACCATCCCGTCCAGCGCGACCGGCAGGTTGATCTCGCCCGGACCGTTCTTGTACGGACCGCGATGGGTGATGCCGCAGGCGTATACGGGAAAACGCCGGGAGCCGATCTCGGCTGCGTCGCGTATCGCGCCATAGATGACCATGCCGGCCAGGCCGCGCTTTTCGGCGAGGCTGGACATGATGTCGCCGATGATGGCGGTGGTGACCACACCACCCGCGTCGACCACGATGACGTCGCCCGGCGCGGCGATGTCGATCGCTTTGTGCACCATGAGATTGTCACCGGGCGCGACCTTGACCGTAAGCGCCGGCCCGCACAGCTTGCCGCCTTTGTGCATCGGCCGCAGCGCCGCCCCGCCGGCGATCAGGCGGTTCATGTTGTCCGAAAGATGTGCGGTGACCATCGCGGCGAGCGCCTTGACGAGCTTTTTGGCCGGGCGCGCCGGCATGGGCAGAATGCGAAAACCGATGTTAGGCATGAAATGACTCCGATTGAAAATAGAGTGGTATAAAAACCCGGCAAGCCGCGGCTGCGGCTACAGAGGAGAGAACGGCGTCGAGCGCAGTATGCGGTTTTCCATATGCTGCATATAGCCGGCTTCGGTGTTCATCTTGATATAGGCCTGCCACTGCGGATCCTGCTGCATCTCGTTGCGCTTGTTCTCGCGCTCGGCCTGGTCGGCGTAGGCCCAGAGATGGACCACCTGGTTGAGCGGGCCCACTTCGGTGGTGGTGAATACCACCGGCTTGCCCAGATAGCGCAGCTGGATGGGATAGGCGTGCTTTTCGTACATCGCGAGCCAGGCGGTTTGCATGCCGGGCTTGAACGTGTAGATGCGCAGATCGAAAATCATGATAGCTCCTCGTGTCCGGTTGTGGCGCAGTGCGTGTGTGCTTGCCGCGCGGGAATGCGGCGACAGTTTAGACTGACCGGCATGATACCAGTCCAGTCATTAAATGAGTAAGAGGCCATTTCAGAATTACCGAAATGGCCTCCGATATAGGGGAGTATGAGAGGACGTCCCCCGAGGGGACTTCCTTCGGGGCGTATCCCCTCATTTTGAAATAGGCTCTAAGCCGGGTTGCGCCGCCGTCGGCACAGGCGATCAATGCGGTGTGGCCTGACGTCCGCATAGCAGGAGGCTGCACGCCGGGCCGGAATATGGTTCGCGGGCGGAGTGTCGCGCGGTCGCGGTCGAATGCTGTAAGCTCGTGCTTGACGCTGTACCCTTATCGCAAATCGGCAGGTGGCAGACATGAACTTTCCTTATCGATTCGTCCGGTGTTGCGGCTTGATCCTGGCTGCGCTCGCCGGTTCGGCCGGTACAACGGACGCGCATGCCCAGGCTTATCCTGCGAAGCCGATTCATCTGCTTGTGGGCTACTCGGCAGGGGGAGGCGTGGATTCCATGGCGCGTCTGTTGGCTCCGCGCCTGTCCGCACTGCTGGGCCAGCAGGTCGTGGTAGAAAACCGCGCGGGTGCAGCAGGTCTGATCGCCGGCAACGCCGTCGCCAAAGCGGCGCCCGACGGCTACACGCTGCTGTTGGGGGAGAGCGGGCTGTTGATTGCCCAGTATCTCCAGGAACGCATGCCGTTCGACCCGATCAAGAGCTTTGCCCCAGTTGCGGGGGTGTTCACTTTGCCGCTCATGATTGTGGCAAACAACGGCTTTCCAGCGAAAACGCCTAAGGAATTCATTGCCGAACTGAAGGTGAAACCCGGCAAGTATTCTTATGCAAGCTCGGGAGTCGGGACGGTACAGCATCTCGGATTCGAAATGCTCAAGGCGCAAACCGGCACCTTCGTGGTTCACATTCCCTATCGCGGTGCGGCGCAAATCGTTCCCGATGTCATCGGCGGCCAGGTGCCGCTGGGCGTGGTCAGCGCCGCCGCGGGCATCGCGCAGTCGAAGGCGGGGAAATTGCGCGCTTTGGCCATGATGAGCCCGGTGAAGCTTGCGGGAGCCGAAGACGTATTGCCGCTTTCGGACGCTTTGCCCGGTTTCAGCGTGGCGCCGCGCCTGTTCCTGCTCGCGCCTGAAGGAACGCCGGCTGCAGTGGTCAATCGGCTGAGCGATGCTGTCGAGGCTATTCTGGCCAGCGCCGAATTGGCGCAAGCGGCAAGCGTTCAAGGCGCGGTGCCGGGGTTCATGCCCGCGCATCTGCTGGGAGCCGATCTGATCAGGGAATCCGCCATGTGGGGCGATATCATCAAGACGCAAAAGATCAAGGCGGAGTAGTCTAGTTCGGCTTCCAACCCCGGCGCTGCAATTGGCTTTATCATTCCTGCGACACGCCGGGAGGCGACTAGCGGTGATGTTCCCGCTTTCGCGCGTGCGCTGACCAGTACGATCAACCATCTGACCATTCAACCGGAGGAACCACAGACCATGCTTTCCCCAGCCGATCGCAGCAAGGCCGCGCAGATCCTGCTCGCAGCCGAAAAGGAGCGCAAGCCCGCTGTGCAACTGTCCAAGACTTTCCCCGACATCACCATCGAGGACGCCTATGCGATCCAGAGCGAGGTGACTCGGGCCAAGGTCGCCGCCGGGCACCGGGTGCGCGGCCACAAGGTCGGGCTCACGTCCAAGGCGATGCAGCAGTCGTCCCAGATCGACGAGCCGGATTACGGCCATCTCATGGATTACATGTTCATCGCCGACGGCGCGAAGATTCCGTTCGAGCGCTTCATCGTGCCGCGCGTCGAAATCGAACTCGCCTTTGTGCTCGGCAAACCGCTGAAAGGCCCGGGGGTCGAACTGGTGGACGTGCTGCGCGCGACCGAATACGTGGTCCCGGCGATCGAGATCATCGACGCCAGAGTGCAGAATCCGCGCAAGATCTTCGATACCGTATCCGATAACGGCGCCGCTGCCGGGATCGTCCTGGGCGGGCGTCCGGTGGGACCGATGGACGTGGACTTGCGCTGGGTCAGCGGCCTGTTGTGCCGGAATTCGGAGATCGAGGAAACCGGCGTGGCCGCAGGGGTGCTCGGCCATCCGGCGATGGGCATCGCCTGGCTCGCCAACAAGGTGGGCAGCTTCGGCACCACGCTCGAGCCGGGACACGTGGTGCTGGCCGGTTCCTTCACCCGCCCGGTCTGGGCGGCGAAGGGCGATACGCTGCGCGCCGATTTCGGACCGCTGGGCGCCATCTCGGTGCAGTTCGTCTGACCTCTGTAACAATGCAAGAAGGACAGCCCCTCGCCGCATACCAGCAAGTTAACCTAATATCGCGCCGGACGCGTTGAGCGCCGTCGCCCGGCGCGCATTTTCGTTTCCTGCGGCGCAACTTTCCGACTGCTGGATTGTTTCTGCGTTGTTTCTGCGTTTTTCGTTTCTTTCCGACGAATAGTCAGAAAAAAATTGTTATGCCAAAATGATAAATATGTCACAGTGACAAGGTGATATACGTAGTAGCCGCATGCGCGGCAGTACCCCTTCAATTTTTCCGAAACCGAGAAAGCCAATCATGGACGACACCGATATTCTCAACAAAATCCGAGCCAGCTTGATTCAGCGTTTCGGCCTCGAGCCCAGCCAGCTTGCAGAGGACGTGCACCTGCGCGACCTCGGGGCGGATTCCATGCATATGCTCGAGATCATGCTCGACCTGGAAACCGAGCTGGGGGTCAGCCTCGGCGATCTGGCGCTTCCGCCCAACCCGACCCTGGGCGAAGTCGCCGCCATCATTTCCAGGAATCTTGCCACGCCTGCCTAGGCGCGGCGGATGCTGAACGGGTATGTCGATGAAGCGAGAGGTCGTGATTACCGGGATGGGCGTGGTGTCGCCCATAGGGTGCGGCGTGGCGGAGCTGGTTTCCCAAGTTTCAGCCGGGCGCTCCGGAATTCGCCTGTGCGAACCGCAATGGCTGCAAAAGAAATTTCCCGGCGGCGTAGTCCCGCGGACTTTCACCAGCGAATTCACTAAACTTGAACTGCCTTTTCTCGACCGTTGCCCGCAGATGGCCGTGGTCGCCGCCCGCCAGGCGATTGCCGACGCGGGACTCGGGGATTTTTCGGGCTACGCGCAGCGCGCCGGACTCTACTACGGCACTGTCATCGGCGGGGCGGAAACTGCGGAATTCGGGTATGAGCAGATGTTGATCGAACACAAGAATGCGCGGCCGTTTGCAATGATGGCGATGATGCACAATGCGGGCGCTGCGCAGATCTCAATACGTCACCAGATATTGGGCCCGGTGCTGACTTACAGCACCGCATGTGCCTCCTCCGGCAGCGCCATCGGCGAGGCCATGCGCGCCGTTCGTGACGGATACCTGGACGTAGCGGTCGCCGGCGGCGCCGAGGCGCCGCTTACGCCCGCCACGTTCAATGGTTTCGACGCAACCCGGGCGCTCGCTATCCCCGATAAACTGGACGTCGCGCGCAGTTGTAGACCGTTCGCGCAAGACCGGGCAGGCCTAGTGGTTGGAGAGGGCGCCGCTTTCATCGTGATCGAATCGGCCGAACACGCGCAGCGCCGTGGCGCCCCTTGCTATGCCGCGTTGTCCGGCTATGGCATCGCATCGGACGGCTACCATATCGGTTCGCCCAAAGCGGAAGGCGAGGCGATGGCCCTGCGCCTCGCGCTGACGGACGCCGGTTTGGCCCCGGCGGACATCGGTTATTACAACGCGCATGCAACGGCCACCCGGGGCGGCGATGCCATCGAAGCGAAAGCGATCCATCTTGCGTTCGGCGAGGCGGCGCAGTCTTTGCCCGTCAGTTCGACCAAATCCCTCCACGGGCACCTACTGGGTGCAGCCAGCGCGCTGGAACTGATGATCACCGTAGTCGCCATGACCGAGTCCTTCCTTCCCGCTACGGCGCACCTGGACGCGATCGATCCTGAATGCGGCTTGAATCACGTCGCCAATTATCCGGTGTTCGATCGGCAGATCGAGCACGCGATGTCATTTTCGTCTGGTTTCGGTGGTACCAATGTGGCGCTGGTTATTTCGAAGCACCGGGAAATGCCGCTTAAGCGCCCATCAAATCCGGTGTTGTCCAGCTGACTACCAAAGAGGGGAAAACCATGGGAGCTTTAGATTTTCGTTTTGCACCAACGCAGCCTGTCGTTTCACCGCGTATTGCAGCGGAACTCGAGCGGGGATCGTCTAATGTACTTTGGGGCACGATGGTGCGGGCGGCCGAAGGGGAGTGCCAGAATTTTTCCCTGCCTCTGTTGCTCGGTTTGGACGAATTGCTCAAGGGGATGGGAGAGAATGCCGCGCACTGGCCCTGCGACGGCGAGATGGTCCCGGTGCATTACATGGTGCTGAAGTCCGGCCACCCCGATTATTTCAGCCTCGGCGGCGATCTGCGGCACTTCCGTTCCTGCATCGAGCGCGAGGACCGGGACGGCCTGCTGCAGTATTCGCGTCTGTGTCTGGACATCGTGTACGCGTGGGCGACGAAGCTCAATAATCTGGCCACGACCATCGCGCTGGTTCAGGGCAGGGCATTGGGAGGAGGATTCGAAGCAGCGCTGAGTGCGGACTATCTGATCGCGGAGGAACACAGCGAGTTCGGCTTTCCCGAAATCCTGTTCGGGCTGTTTCCGTGCACCGGTGGCATGAGCCTGCTGGCGCGCCGCATAGGCGTGTATGAGGCCGAACGCATGATGGTCGACGGGCGCATCTATTCCGCAGCCGAATTGAAGGAAAAAGGCGTCGTCGATGAAATCTGCGCCAGAGGGGAAGGCGCTCTGGCCGTGCATCGGTTTGCGGCGCAGCACAGCAAGCATCGCAACGCGCGGCTCTCGCTGCAGCGCGCGCGGCAGCGCATGGCGCCGCTAGACTATCGCGAAATGCTGACCGTAGTCGAGGAGTGGGTGGAAGCGGCGATGAGCCTGGAGCACGCCGACCTCAAGGTCATGGACATGCTGATTCGCCTGCAAGGGACAATGCGGCCGCCTGTTAGCCGTTGACCGCCTGCCCCGGCAGAGCGCTGCGCAGGGAGGCTACGCTCTGCCGGCTGGTTTCGACGACATCGGTTCTCAGCCGGGCTCCGGATTGGGCCAATTCCTCCGCGGTGGTGCGCATCAAACGGTTCGCTATGGTCTCGAGCCGGGTTGCGCCGATGCTGGCGCACACGCCCTTGAGCGCGTGGGCCGTATCCCGAACGCGTTCTGAATCCAGGGCCGCGATCGCCTGCATCAACGCATGGGAATTGCGCTCGATGTCGGTGATGGCGCTGGCCAGGACATCGGCCAGAAATTCCGGACGTTCGCTCATCGAGGCCAGGCCGGTCAGCACGTCGTGATCGATATACTGCGTCGGTATGGTCGCAAGCGGCGGCTGCGCCAGCGGGGTCGGATGGGGCGCGGTCTGTGGCGGGTTGCCATGGAGTCCCGCGGCCTGCGGTTCCGCAGCAACGCTGCACACCTGGGCGATGGCCTGGCGCAAACCGTCGACCGCGATCGGTTTGTACAGTACCCCGGCGGCACCGATGCTGCGCAGCCTCGCGGCCGTCGCTGCCGTCGCATCCGCAGTGAGGAAAAACGTCGGCGCCGTCTGTAACCGGCCAAACCGGTAGAGATTGAGCACTTTTGCGCCGTCCATGTCTCCCATATTGAAGTCGAGAAAGATCACGTCGAACTCGTGCGCATTCAGCAGGTCCAACGCCTCGGCCCCGCTGCGCGCGATCGTGACCTGATGCTGGTCGCGCAGCAGCAGTTCCTTGATCAGCGTCAGTATGGTCGCGTTATCGTCCACGACCAACACGCGTTTTCCGAGCACGATAGATACTGCCGCGGGACCTGCAATCTGCTGGCGCGACTTGACTCTGCGCAAATCGAGATCAAAATGGAAATGGCTGCCTGTACCAGGGGCGCTGTCTATTTTGATCTGCCCGCCCATCAGATTGACGATTTCCTTGGCAATCGTCATGCCCAGACCGGTGCCGCCGTACTTGCGCGTCGTACCGCTGTCGGCCTGGAAAAACGGCTCGAATATTTTGCCATGCAGCTCTTTGGGGATTCCGATTCCCGTATCCTGTACGCTGAATCGTATCCGGTATCGATCGGGCATTTCGTTTAGCAGCCTGACGCCAATTTCGATCTTGCCCTCGTCGGTGAACTTGACCGCGTTGCCGACGAGATTCATCAATACTTTAGTCAGGTAGTGCGAATCGCCCTGGACGCGGTCTTCGATGCGCGGATCCACGTAGACTACGAAGGCCAGATTTTTCTTGACGGCAGCCGGTTCCAGAACCATACGCAGCCGTTCCATCTGGTCGCGCAGTTCGAACAGCGTCGACTCCAGCACCAGCGCATGCGCCTCGTACTTTGCCTGATCCAGCAGATCGTTGATCTCGCGCAGCAGGTCTTTTGACAGGCCCGTAATGGTCTCGGCTCTGGCTATTACCCGGCTATCCTCGGTTTCGGCGGCAAGCAGCTGGGCTGCGGCCACGATGCCCGACAGCGGCGTGCGCAGCTCGTGGCTCACTTTTGCGAGCAGTTCTGACTTCGCCTGGCTCTCGCGCTCGGCGTGAGCGCGCGCTTCGTGCAGTTTCTTGATCAGGACTGTCGCATAAATGGGCACCAGGATCAGTGTAACCAGGAAGGAAAACCAGACCATCTCATGTTGCCGCCAGTACGAATCGAACAGCATCACGTCGGAAAAGCCGACGATAGAAGCAATCTGACATACCAGCATCAAGCGCGGACCGGTGCGAAATCCGTAGCCGAGTATGGTGAACAGATAGAATCCGACGGCCAGGCCCCCGACTTCCCCCGCCATCGGTAGCCAGGCCGACAGGATCAACGGATCCAGAATCGCGGTAGCAAAAGCGATTGTTTTGGCCGAGAAATGCTGCAGACGGCCTGCCAAGAACAGCAGTGTGGCGATGTAGAGGACTTGAATGAGCGCTACGGGGCCGACCATACCAAGCGGGACCTTCTCGTACAATAGAAGGCCCAGCAACCCGGCCAATACGACCGGAACCCCGACGATGGCGCGAACCCTGGCCTGAGCCCTGACGGCTTTTTCCGTGTCGTCTATGCCAGGCACTTGAAGAAGGGTAGTCATTCTGGACATCCGTGATCGTGGTTGACGAAAGCCGTAGCTGCACCGCTCTGCAAGGTGGACGCGCGCGCTGCCCCTCAATGGTCGCGGCAACCACTCCCGAGCGTTCAGGCTACGATCCGCTAGCGTAGCCATAAGTCTTCACTTTGTCTATTTACGGCCCTGAACGGGGCTGCTCTGGAGTAAGGATCTTGCCAGCTACGCGCGTGGGCATCATCATACCTGCCTGAACAATCACCGACGGCGCAACAATGTATCAAGCACTCGCTGGCAAGAACATACTGGTGGTGGACGATTTGGCGACAATTCGCAAACTCGTGCAGGGCTTTCTGCAGGAGAACGGCGTGCGCGTCCTGGAAGCCGATTGCGCGGAAGAGGCGCTGCGCCAGACGAAGGAGCAGGTGATCGACGGCTTCCTGCTCGACATCAATCTCGGCGGCACCAACGGTATCGACCTTTGCCGCGCGATTCGGTCACTGGATCAGCATCGCAGTACGCCTATCATCTTCATTACGTCGCTGGACGAAACCATGGCGCTGCAGTATGCGCTGGAAGCCGGCGGCGACGATTTCATCCACAAGCCGATCCAGCCGGCGATACTGCGGGCGAGGTTGAACAGCCTGTTGCAGAAAACGGCGTATCTCCGGCAAGTTGAGCTGATGGGATTGTCGCTGCACCGCTACGTGTGTCCGCGCACGGAACAGATCGCCCGTGACTACGCGACGACCGGCGTTCTGCCTGCCCCCAAGCTGCACGAAGTATGCGTGCTGTTCACCGATGTGCGGGGTTTCACGGAATTGAGCCAGCGGCTGGACCTGGAGACCCTGTTTCGCGCCCTGAGCGAGCATCTCGCCGCCCAGGTGAATCTGGTCTATAAACACGGCGGCTATGTCGACAAATTTTCCGGCGATGGCATGATGGCGGTGTTCGACGGGACGGACATGGCGCTGCAAAGCTGCCTGTGCGCGCTCGATATACTCGATGTCGCGAAGACGCGCCTTCCCGAGGGTGCTGCGAAAATAAACCAGCTCGGGATGGGCATACACAAAGGCGAGGCGATGATCGGCAATCTGGGCTCGACCGAGCACTTGGACTACACGATCGTGGGGAAGACGGTGAATCTGGCGGCGCGGCTGTGCGGCGTCGCCGATCGGTTTTCGATCGTGGTTTCACAGGCGGTGCGCGATGCCGCCGCCGATGATCCGCGCCTGCGCTTCTCCGAGGGGCGGGAAGCGAGCGTGCGCGGATTCGATCTGCCCCTGTCGATTTTCGAATTGAGCAGGGGTTCCTAATTCCCGGACCCGCCGCGGTCCGGATCCGCTTCGATCGCGCGGGCTCAGTCGAATTTCGCGCCGGACTCCTTTACCACCTTGGCCCAGCGCGTTTTTTCGCTGCGGATGAAGGCCGCGAACGCTTCGGGCGTGTCGGTGCGCACTTCCGTTCCCTGCGCCGCCAGCTTGTCCTTCATGTCCTGCGTGTTGAGGATGCGCTTGAACTCGGCGTTCAGCTTGGCCACGATGTCGCGCGGAGTCCCCGGTGCCGCGACGATGCCTTGCCATGATCCGGTTTCGAAGCCGGGCAGGCCCTGCTCGGCAATCGTCGGCAGGTCGGGGGCTGCTGGAACGCGCTTGGCGCTGGACACCCCCAGCGCCTTCAGCTTGCCGTTCTTGACCTGTCCGTAGGTCGCGAGCATGCCGTTGAACAGGATATTGGCCTGCCCGGCCACCACGTCCATTACGGCCGCCGAGCCGCCCTTATAGGGGATGTAGGTCCATTCAACGCCGGTGCGTTGCTGGAACTCGATGCCGGCGAGGTGCGGCGCGCCGCCGGTGCCGGATACGGCAAAATTGAGCTGACCCGGATGCGCCTTGGCATAGGCGATCAATTCCTTCACGTTGGACACGGGCACGGAAGGATGCACGGCCAGGATGTGCGGCGAGTAGGACACCATGATCACCGGGCTGAAGTCCTTCACCGGGTCGAAGGGCAGGGTCGGGTACACGCTGGGTGCGATCGAAAGCGCGCCGATGTCGCCGAGCATCATCGTGTAGCCGTCCGGCGCTGACCTGGAGACGTACTCGGCGGCGACGTTGCCATTGGCGCCGGTCCTGTTCTCGATGATCACCGGTTGGCCCCAGGCCTCGGTGAGCTTGGGTCCGATGAAGCGCGCCAGGATGTCGGAAGTCCCACCTGCGGCAAACGGCACGATCAGGTGGATGGGCTTCGACGGGTAGGCCTGCGCTGCGGCGGTGCCGGCAAAAACGAAAGCGGCAAGAGCAAATGTGAAACGCGCGATACGCGCCAGTCGATGAGTCATGACCTCTCCTGATGGATGAATGGCTGCGCGCAAGATTCGCCGGCCGGCACGAAACGGACGGTCAATGACGCAGAGCGGACATTCTACCCGCAGCCGCTGCAGTGCAGTTTCTGCTTCGCCGGCCTGGGTCCGCTCAGAACACGCCCGGAATGAACCGGCGCACACGCTTCGCATACGCGGCGTAACCGGGAAATTGCGCGCGCAGGGCGCGCTCTTCCAGAATCACTTTGGCCAGCAACACCAGAGCCAGGGTGAGCCAGCACGCCAGCTTCCACAGATCTTGATAGGCAAGGACCTCGGCCGCCGCGAACAGCAGCAGCGCGGAATACATGGGATTGCGCATATAGCGGTAAGGGCCGCCGGTCACCAGCTGCCCCGTCAGCTTGGGTTCCGGCCGGATGTTGAAGTTTCCGGGGCGATTGTGGAATATGGTCCACAGGCCCAGGCCAGCAGCGCCGGCGAGGAGCGCCAGCGCCGGGGGCGACCACGCCTGCGGCGTCAGCGGCCAGATGAGCCAGCCGATGAGCGCGAACTGCGCCGCTACCAGTATGCGTCCGATCAGATCAGCCCGCGTCATGGTGTTTCGCCACCGCGCGCGTGTTTGTTTTTCCCGACCCTGGCGCGCGCGAGAAACTGCGCCAGTTCGGCTTCGCACAACAGGCGGACTCCGTTCTGCAACGCGAACTCGCGTGCGTTCTGAGTCAGTTCGCCTGCCGCTACGTAGATGCATTCTTGCGCCCCGGCCTGGTCTTTTGCCAGGGCGAGCTCGCGCAGCGGTTCGCTCCCGGTCTGCGCCACCTTCCAGCGTTTGCAGGCGGCCAGGGTGACGCGGCCGCTGCGGCGCAACTCGAAGTCGGCGGCGCCGTGCGCGAGCAGCGCGACCTCGTATCCTTCGCTGCGGAACGCCGCCTGCATCATGGCCGAAAATTCCTGCCAGGACATGGCGCGCAAAGTCGCCATCATCGCGCCGACGCGCTTGGGGTTCGGCACGCGCCATTGGCGCCAGGCGGCGTAGCCGGCGATGCCGAGAAAAGGCCAGGTCGAGGCGATGGCGGCGTAGTCGGGCAGAAACAGGCGCACCGCCATAAATACGGCGACGGCGATCAGCAGGCTCAGCCACCACGGCGCGCGCGAGAGGGTGAAGAACAGGCTGCGTTTTCCGAAAAATTCCCTACCGAAAAACTCCATGGGTGAACGCCGCGTGTCAGCGCGCCGGCGCCGCGCAGCGTTCGGCGCAGGCAGGGCTGTGGCCGGGTTTGTCGGTAGTCAGGATGGGGCATGCCATGGCGGATTGTCTCAGACGTGACGAAGTGAAGCACGTAGAATACTGGACTCGGAGCGACCGTTCCAGACTATCGCTCGCCCTTTTGCACAGAAAGCACCCATGGCCCAATACGTCTACACCATGCGCCGGGTCGGCAAAGTCGTGCCGCCCAAGCGTTTCATCCTGAAGAACATTTCGCTCAACTTTTTTGCCGGCGCCAAGATCGGCGTGCTCGGCCTGAACGGCTCGGGCAAGTCCACCTTGCTCAACATCATGGCGGGCATAGACAAGGACTACGACGGCGAAGTGGTCGCCAAGCCGAACATGCGCATCGGCTATCTGCCACAGGAGCCCCAGCTCGATGCCGACAAGAGCGTGCGCGAGGCGGTGGAGGAGGGCCTGGGCGAGGTGTTCGGCGCGAAAAAGCGCCTGGACGAAGTCTATGCGGCGTATGCCGAGCCCGACGCCGATTTCGACAAGCTCGCCACGGAGCAGGCGGAGCTCGAAGCGGTGATTGCCGCCTCGGCCGGCGACAATGTCGAACACCAGCTCGAGATTGCCGCCGACGCGCTGCGCCTGCCGCCGTGGGAGGCGAAAATCGGCCCGCTCTCCGGCGGCGAGAAGCGCCGCGTGTCGCTGTGCCGCCTATTGCTGTCCAAGCCCGACCTGCTGCTGCTAGACGAGCCGACCAACCATCTGGACGCCGAGAGCGTCGAGTGGCTGGAGCAGTTCCTGCAGAAATTTCCCGGCACCGTGGTGGCGGTGACCCACGATCGTTATTTCCTGGACAACGCGGCGCAGTGGATCCTCGAACTCGACCGCGGGTATGGCATCCCGTGGGAGGGCAATTACAGTTCCTGGCTAGAGCAGAAAGAGGCGCGCCTCGAGCGGGAGGAGGCGACCGAATCGGCGCGCCAGAAGACCATCAAGCGCGAGCTCGAATGGGTGCGGCAGAACCCCAAGGCGCGCCAGGCGAAAAGCAAGGCACGCCTGGCGCGCTTCGACGAACTGAGTTCCCAGGATTACCAGAAGCGCAACGAAACGAACGAAATATTCATTCCGGTGGCCGAGCGCCTGGGCGATGCCGTGATCGAGTTCAAGGGTGTGAGCAAAGGCTACGGCGAGCGCCTGCTGATCGACGATTTGTCGTTCCAGGTTCCGGCCGGCGCCATCGTCGGCATCATCGGCCCCAACGGCGCGGGCAAGTCCACGCTGTTTCGCATGATCACCGGCAAGGAGAAAGCCGGCAAGGGCGAGGTCCTTATCGGACCCACGGTGAAAATGGCCTATGTCGATCAATCGCGCGACGACCTGGAGGGCGACAAGACGGTGTTCGAATACGTCGCCGGCAGCGCCGACATGCTCAACGTCGGCAAGTTCGAGATGCCATCGCGCGCCTATCTCGGCCGCTTTAATTTCAAAGGCACCGACCAGGGCAAGAAAGTCGGCAACCTTTCCGGCGGCGAGCGCGGCCGCCTGCACCTCGCGAAGACGCTGATCGCCGGCGGCAACGTGCTGCTGCTGGACGAACCCTCCAATGACCTCGATGTGGAAACCCTGCGCGCGCTGGAAGACGCGCTGCTCGAATTCGCCGGCAGCGTGCTGGTGATCACCCACGATCGCTGGTTCCTCGACCGCATCGCCAGCCACATCCTCGCCTTCGAGGGCGATTCCAAGGTAAGCTTTTTCAACGGCAACTATCAGGAATACGAAGCCGACAAGGTGAAGCGCCTGGGCGAGGAAGCGGCGAAGCCGAAGCGCATACGCTACAAGCCGCTGAAGTAGAAAAATAGGGCGTCTTAATTTCCATCGCATGCCCAGAGCGGCCATTGCGCGCTCTGCGCGCCAACCGGGTTTTCTGTACGGATAAGAAGCGCATCCGTACAGAAAACCCGGTTATTGATAAAAGCGGCATCAGAAAGGGTTTGTTCTTATCCAAGATCGTCGAATGCGCACGGATGCGCTTTTCATCCGTGCGCATTCGATGATCGGCGCGGACGGGACGCCGTCCGCGCAAGTGCGGGCGCTGTTTTCGCCCGCGCAGCAGGCGCAACACCGCAATAACGGGGACGAGCGACACGAGTCGCCGCGGACGGAGGAGGGGATATGCAGCAGATCATCCTGATGACGGTGCTGGCGGTCATGGTCTACGCCGTGTCCCTGGACCTGCGCGTCGAAGACTTCCGTTACGTCGCGCGCCATCCCCTGGCGGTGGGCGCCGGCCTGGTGGCGCAGTTCGTGCTGTTGCCGGCGGCCACGCTGGCGGTGACCCTGATGCTCGATCTTCCGGCCGCAACCATGGCGGCGATGATGCTGGTGGCCGCGTGCCCCGGCGGTGCGCTGTCGAACGTGGTCACGTATTTCGGGCGCGGCAACCTGGCGCTGTCGCTTTCGATTTCGGCGGTCTCGAACGTGCTTGCGCTGGTGTTCACGCCGCTCAACTTCAGCCTGATGATCGCCGCCAACCCGCGCACCGCCGACTGGGCACGCGCCATCGCGGTGGACCCGCGCGACCTCGTCGTCAGCCTGGTGCTGCTGCTCGCGCTGCCGATGAGCGCGGCCCTGCTGACCTCGCATCGCGCGCCGCAACTGGCTGTGCGCCTGCGCCTGCCCCTAGGGCGCTTCGCCGTGGCGGCGCTGATGCTGTTCATCGTCGGCGCGGTCGCGGCGCAGTGGAAACTCTTCCTGATCGAGATTTCGCGCACGCTGCCCATTGTGATCGGGCACAACACGCTCGGCCTGGCGCTGGGCTATGGCGCGTCGGTGCTGGCGCGCCTCCCGGTCGCGGACCGGCGCGCGGTGATCATCGAAGGCGGAATGCAGAATTCCGGTCTGGCCCTGGGCATCATCGCCGCGCAGTTCCATTCCGACCTGGCAATGGTCGCCGTGGCGGGCCTGTGGGGCATCTGGCACATCGTGTCCGGCGGCGCGCTCGCGCTGCTCTGGCGCTACCTCGATCGGGCGCCGCGCGCCGCCTCGCCCTGATCGGGCCGCAGGCCGCCAGCAGCGACGCGGCTAGCCGCGGCCGACGAAAGGCATTTTCGTCGCCATGATGGTCATGAACTGCACGTTCGCATCCAGCGGCAGTTTTGCCATGTAGAGCACGGCGCTGCCGACATGCGCCACGTCCATCCGCGGTTCGATCGCCGTCGTGCCGTTCGCCTGGGCCACGCCCATTTTCATGCGCTCGGTCATTTCGGTCGCGGCGTTGCCGATATCGATCTGGCCGCAGGCGATGTCGTATTTGCGGCAATCGAGCGAAATGCACTTGGTGAGGCCGGTGACCGCGTGCTTGGTGGCGGTGTAGGGCGCGGAGTTGGGCCGCGGCGCGTGGGCCGAGATCGAGCCGTTGTTGATGATGCGCCCGCCGCGCGGATCCTGGCTTTTCATGATTTTGATCGCTTCCTGGGAGCACAGGAACATGCCGTTGAGGTTGACGTCCACCACCGCCTTCCACTGCTCGTAACTCAGGTCTTCCATCGGGATCGCCGGCGCGCCCATGCCGGCATTGTTGAACAACAGATCCAGCCGGCCCCAGGTCTCGCGCACTTGCGCGAACAGGGCTTTTACCGATTCGGGATTGCCCACGTCCGCGGTCAGGATCAGGGTGTTTGCCGATGCCACCCCCGCGTCCGCAGCGGTCTTGGCGAGCAGCTCCCTGCGCCGCCCGACCAGACCCACCCGATACCCGTCCGCCAGCAGCGCCAGCGCGGCGCTCTTGCCGATGCCGGTGCCGGCGCCGGTGACGACGGCAACTTTGTCTTGTGCACTCATGCTTCGGTCTCCATTAAATTGATGCTCCGGTCCAATGTCTGGAATTCGTTGGTGTCCAGGCGTCGATCGCCGCGCGCGCTGCGGCTCACGGCTCCAGTCCGAACAAGGCTTCGATCCGCGCGGTATCTTCGGCCGAAAGATTCATGAAGCGGCAGCCCGAACTTTGCACCTGCCTGCCGTCGGCTAGCGTCTCCAGTTGCGAATAGCGCACCTCCATGTCGACGACGATCGATTCCCCGGTGGGACTTTCGATGCGGCAGCCCCTGAGTACCGTGCCCGGTTCCAGGCTGATCGCCGGATCGTACTGCAGGAAGCCGATCCCGCCCTTGCTCACATTGGCCATGTTGCCGTCGAAAGGCATCACGCCCGCTTCGTCGACGACGCAGCGCAGTTCTTGTTGCGCCGGCGCTTCCGTGCGTTCGCTTTCCCGGCGCCGGTGGCCGGCTACGATCTCGGGAAAGCGCAGCCGTATCCCCGGAGCGCCTTCGTGCGCGCTGGTCGGCCTGGGGTCCGCCGCGGCGAATTCGATGCGCCAGCCGCCGGGTTCGGCATGAAAGGTCGCGCGCGGCCGGGCCAGCAGGGCCTTGTTGGCGGCCTCGTCCGCGCTGAGTTCGATGATGATGTACTCCCGCGCCGGATCGACGAAACGCAGCCGCGAGCGGAACAGCAGTTTGCCCCCGCCCAGGTCGGAAACGATGGGCTCGCCGCGCATCACCAGCGAGTTGAGCACGCGCGAAATTTCTTCGGGTGTGCGCAACATCTGCCCAACAAGTGAGAAGGCCGGTTTCGGGTCGGGGAGCGTCATGAGGCTTGCAGATAGGGGCAAATAGGCGCCCTTCGGCGCTCTTGGCTGGAGTATAAACGCAACCGCGAATCGGCGAGCGGCGGAATCGGGGTGCGCAGCGCGCGCGGCCTGCGGGCCCGGGCTTACAGCGGGAGCAGCCGTACTCCCTCGAGCAGCAGGCGGACCGCGCCGCTGACCAGCAGCGCCACGCCCACCGACAGCGAAACCGAAACCAGCGCTTCTTTTCGCCCTATGGTCTTGAGCATCACGGCGAAGGTGGAAATGCAGGGGATGTAGAAGGTCAGGAACAGCAGGAAAGTCGTGATCTGCACCCAGTCGAGACGGGAGCCGACATCGAACGTGCCCAGCGCGTGATAAACCATCAGCAGCGACAGTTCCTTTCTGAGTATTCCGAACAGGATGGGCACGCCCAGCACCACGGGCAGCCCCAGCCACCACGCGGTCACCGGGGTGAACAGGGTGTTGATCATGGTGTCGGCGCCCACGTGGTGCAGCAGGGCCAGCGCCACGCTGCCGCCGACCAGGAGCGGCGTGACGATGGTGACGATGTCCTCGGTACGCGCCCAGGTTTCGGACAGCATGGAGCGGACGCGCGGCAGCGCATAGGGCGGGATTTCCTGTACCTGGCCCGGGCCGAACGCGCGCCGGTCGCGCGCCAGCAAGCGGCCCATGAGCGCGACGACGACGATGGTCAGCGCGAAAATGGCAAACACGCCCGCGCCGCCCAGGTACTTGCCGGCCAGCGCGAGAATGATGGCCGAGCGCGCGGAGCAGGGAACGAAGGTGATCAGCACCGAGGCGAGCACCCGCTCGCGGCCGCTGGTGACCTTGGCCGCGGCCGAGATCGCCGGCACATTGCAACCGAGGCCGGTGAGAAAGGGCACGGCGACGCCGCCGTGCAATCCGATCTGGTGAAAGCCGCGGTCGACGACGAAGGCGATGCGCTGCATCACGCCGGCTTCCTCCAGTGCCACCAGCAGCAGCACCAGCGGCAGCATATAGGGCACGACGATTCCGACCAATCCGATCAGCCCGTCCGCTACTGCGCGTCCGACCACGCCGCCGGTCGACGTAGGCTGCCACAGGGCAAGCGCGTCGACCAGGCGCGCCGAGGTCATGGCGTCGAGCCAGGTGCTGACCTCGAACACCATGAACAGCACGGTGGCGAATACGGCGAGGCTCCCGATCAGGCCCCATTGCGGATGCAGGAACAGTTCGTCCAGCCAGTAGCGCCAGCCGCGGCCCTCGTGCGGGGCGCCCATGCGCGCGCTGGCCTCGAACAGGGTGGCGGCGCGGTGATGGCTGTCGGCGTGCAGTTCCTCCTCGAGCGGCCGCGGCAGTCTGCCCGCGGCCTGCTCGCGCAACTGCTGCAATTGCGGCAGCAGCTGCGGGAAGTGCTGGTTCAGTTCGTCGAGGAAATAGGGATCGTCCACCGCGACCTGCATCAGCAGCAGCGCGTGGGGCACGCGGAATGCCGCGTGTATCTCGGGGCGGTTGAGCGCCTGGCTCAGCGGCTGGAGGCTGTCGCAGATGTGTTTGCTCGCCGGTTGCGGCAGCGGGCAGCTGGCGTCGCGCACTGCGGCCACCGCGGTGGCGAACAGTTCCGCTATGCCCTGTCCCATCAGCGCCACCGTGGGCACCACCGGCATGCCGAGGAGCTTCTCCAGGGCCTTGATGTTGATGTGCAGGCCTTTTTCCCAGGCGTCGTCCATCATGTTCAGCGCAATCACCATGGGCCGGCCCAGCTGCGACAATTCCAGCGTGAGTTCCAGGTGGCTTTCCAGGCGCGTGGCATCGACCACCTGCACGATCAGATCAGGCGGCGCGAACGGCGCCGGGGGACCGCCGGGCTCGTGCACCGAGATCGGGGGGCGCTCGTCGCCCCACAACAGAAACTTCAACGCCGGCAGATCGTCCTCGCCCAGGTGATGCAGGGCGCCTATGCTCGGCAGTTCGATCAGGCTCGCCTCGTCCAATCCGATCTGCACCGTGCATTCGCCGTAGGCGCGCTCGGTGCCGGCGAGGCGACCGGTGCGCGGCGCGGTGCTGGACACGGCATTGAACAGCGTGCTCTTGCCGGCGTTCGGCATGCCGACCAGGGCGATGCGCAAGCGCCGCTCGCCGCGGTACAGGGGCATGCGCAGCGGAACCGTGGACCGATGCATCGGGCGTTTGGCTTCGATGTTCGCCGATTTGCTCATGATTCATTATAATGGCATCCCGACCCCAGACATCCGGCGCCTAGACCGGACTAACCTCGCAAACAGCGGGATCCGAAGGAGACAAGCTCATGACGAACAGAAATTCGCGCGGCGTTGTTGTAGGCGCCACACTTGCAATCGCGCTGGCGCTCGCCGCCCCGCTGGCGGGTGCGCAGGACAAGCAGGTCGAACTCAAGTTCGCCCACTGGCTGCCGGCGACGCATCCGCTGGCGACGCTGGGGTTCATACCCTGGGCAAAGTCGGTCGAAGCCGCGTCCAAGGGCTCGATCAAGGTCACCATCTATCCGGCGCAGCAGCTGGGCAAGGCGCCGAATCACTACGACATGGCGCGCGACGGCATCGCCGACATCACCTGGGCCAATCCGGGTTATCAGGCGGACCGGTTCCCGATATTCGGCGTGAGCGAACTGCCGTTCCAGTTTTCCAATCCCGGCGCCGGCTCCAGGGCCCTGGATGCCTGGTATCGCGCCTCGTATGCCGAGAAGGAAATGAAAGACGTGCACTTCTGCCTCGCGCATATCCACATCGGCACCATCCACTCGAAGAAGCCGATCACCGATCCGGAGCAGATCAGGGGCATGAAGATTCGGCCGTCCCACGGCACCATGGCGCAGTTCGTCACCCTGCTCGGCGGCACCAACGTGCAGGTATCGGCGCCTGAGTCGCGCGATGCGCTGGAGAAGGGCGTGGCCGACGCGATCACCTTCCCCTGGCATTCGATCATTACCTTCGGCATCGACAAGGTGGTCAAGTATCACACCGACATGAGGCTGTACGCGGCCAGCTTCGCCTGGACCATGAACAAGGACAGTTACGCGAAGCTGTCTGCGAACCAGAAGAAAGTGATCGACGACCACTGCAGCAACGAGTGGGCGGCCAAGATCGGCGCGGACTGGGGCAATGACGAGGATGCGGGCGAAAAACTGATGGCAAAGCTGCCAGGCCACACCATCGTCAAGTTGACCGATGCCCAGCGCGTTGCCTGGCGCAAGGCTGCGGCGCCGCTGACGGAGGCGTGGCTGAAGACGCCGAACAGCTCGGGAATCGATACCAAGCAGGCCCTGGACTCCTTCCACGCCGCCTTGCAGAAGTACAACGCCGCGTACTAAACCGTCCGGTTCGCCGCACTCCCCCCGCGCGCCGGGGGAGTGCCGGCCGCGCGCCCTTCCCGGCCTCGCCTACCCACCGGAGGTTACGTCATGCTCGACAAGATACTCGCCGTCACGGAAAGCGTCGCCGCGTTCTTTCTGCTGCTGGTTGCGGTGCTGACCTTCTCCAACGTGTGCGTGCGTTACCTGTTCCATACCCAGATCCCCGACTGGTTCGATTTGTCCAAACAGTTCCAGGCAATCGCGATCATGTGGGGCATCGCGATCGCCACCTATCGCGGCAGCCACATCTGCGTCGACATCGTCTGGGAGCATTCCGGCAGCGCCTGGCGGCGGCGCATCGACCTCATCGCCACCGGTGTGGTGCTGTTGTTGCTCGCGCCCATGGCCTGGATGATCATCAGCATGGTGGGCAACATGGGCAGCGAAGCCACCAGCGACCTGCGCATTCCGCTGCACTATTTTTATGCGATCGCCGCGGTGGGCGCGGTGGCCGCGGCCATACTCGCCGCCAAGCGCATGCTGATGCTGTACGCGGACCGCGCACATCGCGCAGAAGCTACGGAGCGGTTTGATGGATAGGGACCTCGTCGCGCTGCTCGGTTTCGCGCTGATGTTCCTGCTGATGGCGCTGCGCGTGCCGATCGGCGTCGCCATGGGGCTGTCCGGCATACTCGGCTTCGCCGCGCTCTCCGGCATGGGGCCGGCGCTGAGGCTGCTCGGGCAGGTGCCGCTGTCGGTACTCTCCGACTACAACCTGTCCATCATTCCGATGTTCATCCTCATGGGGGCGTTCTCTGCGGGCGCCGGCATGAGTCGCGAACTGTTCGCGGCCGGGACGGCCTGGCTGGGCCACAAGCGCGGCGGGCTTGCGCTGGCGACCATTGCCGCCTGCGGCGGCTTTGCCGCCATCAACGGCTCCTCGGTGGCGACCGCAGCCACCATGTCGCAGGTAGCCCTGCCCGAAATGCGCAAGGCCGGCTACGATCCGGGCCTGTCGGCGGGCATGATCGCCGCCGGCGGTACGCTGGGCATCATGATCCCGCCGTCGGTGATATTCGTGCTCTACGGCATCATGACCGAAACCGATATCACCCAGCTGTTTTTCGCCGGCGTGGTGCCGGGTATGCTCGCGATGCTGTTCTATTCGCTGGTGATCGTGTTTCTCGGCTGGCGCTATCCGGCGACCATGCCGCGCGGGCCGGTGCACAACTGGGGCCAGCGCTTTGCCGCACTGAAGAACCTGTGGGCCACGCTGCTGCTGTTCCTGGTGGTGCTGGGGGGCATGTATCTGGGCGTGTTCACCGCCACCGAGGCGGCCGGAGTCGGCGCGATGGGCGCCCTCGCCATCGGGCTGGTGCGCGGAAAGCTCCAGGTGCGGCAGATCAAGGAAACGCTGATCAGCTCGCTGCGCGTGTCAGCGGCGATCCTGACCATCGTGCTCGGGGCCTATCTGTTCGGTTACTTTCTCACGATCACCCAGTTCACGCAGAAATCGATCGAATTCCTGGTGCACTTGCCGGTGGGCGCCTACGGTGTGCTGGCGCTGGTGATGGTGGGCTACCTCATACTCGGCGCGGTGATGGACGAGCTCGCGATGATCCTGCTCACCGTGCCCATCGTGTTTCCGGCGATGATGCAGCTCGGCTTCGACCCGGTTTGGTTCGGCGTCATCATCGTGATGGCCGTCACGTTCGGCATGATCTGCCCGCCGGTGGGCATGAACGTGTTCGTGATCAACTCGATCGCCACCGACATCCCGCTGACGCGCATCTACCGCGGGACCTTTCCTTTCATCGCGGTGGATATCGTGCGCCTGATCCTGCTGTGCGCGTTTCCGATACTGTCCTTGTGGCTGCCCAAGACTCTGGGCGGTTAAGGCGGTCCATGGGGTTAATACAAGATCGTTGATTGCGCGCGGACGGGGCGCCGTCCGCGCAAGTCCTGTCGCCACGATTCGACGTATCCTCTGTCCCTCGCCGATCTTGGTGAGGGGGCATTGCGCGCTGCGCGCGCCAAGCGGGTTTTCCTAACGGATGAAAAACGCATCCGTTAGGAAAACCCGGTTATGGTTAGCCCCCCGTCGCGGTGTGGTTGTTTCTTACAAGATCTCCGGTTCGCGCGGACGGTTTTTTGTCCGCACAAAATCGTAACTCTGCAACAACACCTCAGTCCGGGGAGCCCAGCCGCTCGCGCACCAGCTGGATATGGCCGCGCAGCGAATACAACTGGTCGGTGTAGGACAGCGGGACGGTCACGTGCTGCGCGCGGGCTTCGAGCTTGTCCAGCTCTTGCAGCAGTTCCGCCGGCGAGGCCGATTTGGTCCGCAGCGCGTCTTCGATATCGCGCAACTGCCGGTACCAGCGGAAAATGCGCGAGCGGATGCGGAATTCATACAGCGGCGGGACGACGCGCGACAGCGGGATCAGCACGGCAACGATGGACACCAGCACCACCCACATGCGGTCGATCGGGTTCGCCAGCCAGAACGGCAGGTAGCGCTGCAACAGCGGCGGGCCGTTCCGGTAGTAACGCTCGGCTTCCTTGGCCAGCGGCAACTCGGTGTTCTGCGGCGACGGAAACTGCCCGGCCCGCGCGAGCCAGCTATTGCCGCCGTGGATGTTGTGCGCCGCCTGCACGAACAGTTGCAGCAGCGCCGGATGTGTGCCTTCGCGCGCGGCCAGCTCGGTGGTGGCGGCGACCAGAGGCAGATCGTGCGCCGGCAGATCGCGCGCCAGGTTGACCACGCCGCGCGGCAATTGCGCCGCGCGCAGGTAGGGAAAGCGGCGCGCATACGCCTCGGCCTGGTCGAACTCGAATAGTTTCACGCCCGGCGTCTGCAGCAGCATCTGCACCATCAAGGCTTCCGGCGCGGCGGCGAACACGATGGCGTCCAGATCGCCCGCGAGCAACGCCACCACGGCCGGCGTCTGCTCCAGGCGGCTGCCTTTGAAGCTGTCGCGCTCGATGCCATTGGCCTGCAGCAGTTTGCTGAACAGGCCGGTCACGCCGCTGCCTTTCGCCCCCAAGTTGACGCGCCAGCCGCGTAGATCCGCCAGCTGTGTCAGCGTGGCTTTGCGATTCAGGTGTTTTGCCGCCGCGCTGCGGTAAAACAGCCACACCGGATCGAGGTAAAGGCTGCCCAGGGACACCAGCGGCACACCGCCCTTCTCCTCGTCCGCGGCGCGCGCGCTGTCGCTGGAGCCGCCGCGCACGAAGCCCAGATCCACCGTCTGCGCGGCGTCGCGCAGCACGCGCCGGTTCTCGGAAGACCCCTGCGTGGGCTTGAGCACGACTTCGATGCCGTAGCGTTTGAGCTCGGCCGCGTAGCGCTTGCCGAACTCGGCGTAGTCGCTTTGCTCGGGTCCGGTCGCGAGCACCACGCGCTTGGGCGGCGCGGGGTCGAGCAGCGCATAGGCTCCGGCGAGCAGGATCAGGGCGATCAGCACGAACGGTCCGGCGGTCACGATAAGATCGCGCGCCGAGAGCAGGGTATTGCGCAGCAGCCGTGGCATGTTGGCAAGGATAGCGGAAATCGGGTCCGGGTTGACGCGAGGCTTCAGACTGCGGCGGTGATGGACTTCTACTCGCGGAGCCGGTAGACTGCCCGCCTTTTCGCCACCCTGTGTCCATGGCCGCCGCTGCAGAGCAACTATCCCCACAAAGCGACGACGCCGGACGTGCGTCGGCGGAGCGGATCGCGCGCGAAATGGCGCGCCGCCGGACCTTCGGCATCATCGCCCACCCCGATGCGGGCAAGACCACGCTGACCGAAAAGCTGCTGCTGTTCTCCGGGGCAATCCACCTCGCCGGCACGGTCAAGGCCCGGAAGAGCCGCCGCCATGCGACCTCGGACTGGATGGAGATCGAGAAGCAGCGCGGCATTTCAGTGGCGAGTTCGGTGATGCAGTTCGAGCATCGCGGCTGCGTGGTCAACCTGCTCGACACCCCGGGCCACCAGGATTTTTCCGAGGACACCTACCGCGTGCTCACCGCGGTCGATTCGGCGCTGATGGTGATAGACGCGGCCAAGGGCGTGGAAGAGCAGACCATCAAGCTGCTCAAGGTGTGCCGCATGCGCGACACGCCCATCCTGACCTTCATGAACAAGATGGACCGCGAAACCCGCGATCCGGTGGCGTTGGTGGAAGAAGTGGAGTCCGTGCTCGGAATCCAGTGTGCGCCGGTGACCTGGCCTATAGGCATGGGCAAGGCGTTTCGCGGCGTCTATCACCTCTTGCGCGACGAAATCCTGCTGTTCACCGCGGGCGAGGACCACGCCGACCAGGAATTCGAGGCGATCGCAGGCATAGACAATCCGCGCCTGGCCGAGATGTTTCCGCGCGAGATCGAGCAACTGAAGAACGAGGTCGCGCTGGTGCGCAGCGCCTTGCATCCGTTCGACCTCGCTGCCTTCCTCGACGGCACGCAGACCCCGGTGTTCTTCGGTTCCGCGATCAACAACTTCGGCGTGCGCGAGATCCTCGCCGCGCTGATCGACTGGGCGCCGGCCCCGCGCGAACGCGATGCGACCCTGCGCGTGGTCGCCCCCGGCGAGGCGAAGTTTTCCGGCTTCGTCTTCAAGATCCAGGCCAATATGGATCCGGCCCACCGCGACCGCATCGCGTTCCTGCGCGTATGCTCGGGGCGCTTCGAGCGCGGCATGAAAATCAAGCACCTGCGGCTGGACCGCGAGATCAAGGTGAACAACGTGGTCACCTTCATGGCCTCGAGCCGCGAACAGGTCGAAGAGGCTTACGCCGGCGACATCGTCGGCCTGCCCAACCACGGCCAGATGCAAATCGGCGACAGTTTTTCCGAAGGCGAAGCGCTGCTGTTCACGGGCATTCCCTATTTCGCCCCGGATTTCTTCCGTTCGGTGCGCATCCGCAATCCGATCAAGGTGAAGCAGCTCTACAAAGGCCTGCAGCAACTCGGCGAGGAAGGTGCGGTGCAGGTGTATAAACCGGCCGCAGGCGGAGACCTGATCCTGGGCGCGGTGGGCGTGCTGCAGTTCGAGGTGGTCGCGAGCCGGTTGCAGAACGAATACGGCGTCGATGCCGTATTCGAGGGCACGGCGGTCACCTGCGCGCGCTGGGTCACTGGCGCGGACAAGCGCATGCTGGCCGAATTCGAGAAGTCGCTGGCGCACAATATTGCGCGCGATGCCGCCGGCAATCTGACCTACCTCGCGCCCAACCGGGTCAATTTGCAGCTCACGCAGGAGCGCTGGCCCGAACTCGCTTTCCACGAAACGCGCGAGCACGCGATCCAGCGCGACTAGGCCCTGCAAGACGCCCCCGGAAAAAGGAAGCCCCGCGTGAAGCGGGGCACCGAAAAAGGAAGCCCCGCTTCACGCGGGGCTTGTGGGCACCCATTTTGGAAGTGCCGTTGCCGTAGTTACGGCGCGCACGGGGTCGCCCCCGGTGTTGGTCAGAATTAAAATTCGCTATTCAGTCGGTTGGCCTCCTTATTGACTGCAATTCATGTATAGATCTGGCTCAAAGCGAAGTCAAGGTCGGTGCCCAGGCATTGCCCCGGCCGCGCGCTTGCGGTAGATTGCGCGCTCAAGAAGAGCAAAGCGCGCCGGGTGGATAGACCTTTTTTGGGACCGGCAGGAAAACGACAGGAGGAAACATGAGTAACCTATTGATCGCAGCGATCGCGCTGCTCGCGGCCGGGAGCGTGCAGGCGCAAAGCGGCTATCCCAGCCGGCCCATTACCATGGTCGTGGGTTTTGCGCCGGGCGGCGGTACCGACACGGTGGCGCGCATCCTCGCCAAGAGTCTCAGCGATAGCCTGGGTCAGCAGGTGCTGGTCGAAAACAAGGCGGGCGCCGGCGGCAACATCGCGGCCGACGCGGTCGCCCATGCGGCACCGGACGGCTATACCATCCTGCTCGGCAGCGTAGGCTCGCTCGCGGTGGCGCCGCATGTCATCACCAATCTGGGCTACGCCCCGCTGCGCGACTTCGCGCCCATCTCCATGGCGGTGGTGTTTTCCAACGTGCTGGTGGTGCAGGCGGGGCTGCCGATACAGAATCTGGCCGATTTCGTGAAGCTTGCGAAGGACAAGCCGGGCACGGTGACGTTCGGTTCATCGGGCATCCTCGGTGCCGGGCACCTTGCGGGCGAGTTGCTGAAAATACGCGCCGATATCGATATCGTGCACGTGCCCTACAAGGGCGGCGGCCCGGCGATGCAGGGCATGCTGGGCGGGCAGGTCACGTCGATTTTTGCGACCCCGGTGTCCTCCGGCGGCCAAGTGAAAGCGGGGAAGATACGCGCCATCGCCACCACCGGCCCGAAGCGGGCGGTGCTGCTGCCTGATGTGCCGACGGTGGCCGAGTCGGGATACCCCGGGTTCGAGGCCATGAACTGGTATGCCTACCTCGCTCCGGCGAAAACACCGAAGGAAATAGTCGAGCGGCTCAACCGCGAACTGGTGAAGGCGCTCAAAGACCCGGCAGTGACCGAGTTGCTGCACAAGCAGGGGCTGGAACCCAGCCCGAGTTCGTCCGCAGAACTGGCGCAGTACATGGAACGCGAATACGAGACCTGGGGCAAGGTGGTGAAGCAGGCCGGCATCAAGGCGCAGTGAGGGCGATCCCCGCATACTGCGCAAAGCGCTAGCCGGAATATCCATGGACAAAGTCGAACAACGCCAGCATGAGGTCGAGGCCGCAGTGGCCGACATCCGCGCCATCGAGCAGCACGAAGGCGTGACGCGCTCCAGCCTCGCGAAAATCAGGCAGCGCTTGATCCGGCTCGCCGCGCGTACCGAACTGTTCGCGGCGGACGATTTCCCGCCGCCCGAACCCGGCGGCATGCGCAATTCCTGTCTTTACCGGCTTGCCGAGGATGCGGATCACCGCTACGCGCTGTATGCCAATGCGTCCCTGGGCGGGTACGCGACGCCGGCGCACAACCATACGACCTGGGCGGTCATCGTCGGCGTGACCGGCGAGGAACTGAACCGGTTCTACGAGCGCACCGCCGACAACGGCGTGCGCGAGAAAGGCCAGCACGTGGTGCGCCAGGGCTCGGGTGTCTCGTTCATGCCGGAGGACCTGCATTCCATCCACATCGATGCGCCTTTGCTCAATTTTCACATGTACGGCCTGGCCTTGGAGCAGTTGCGCCGGCGCGAGTTCTATCGGGCGGACGAGCACGCCTGGGGCATCTTTCCGCCGCATTCGGATATCCGCGAAGCGCGTCCCGGCCGCGCATGAGCCGTGCCATCGCTCCCGCGGCGCTGCGCGACCGCTTGCTCGCGAATGGCGAACTGGCCCTGCTCGATGTGCGCGAACAGGGCGTGCATTACCGCGGCCATCCGTTTTTCGCCTGCTCGCTGCCACTGTCGCGCCTGGAGATCATGGCGGGCGATCTGCTGCCGCGGTTCAGCGTGCCGCTGGTGCTGTTCGACGGCGGCGGCGAGGGTCTGGCCGAGCGCGCCGCGGCCAAACTCGCCGATTTGGGCTATAGCGACATTGCGCTTCTCGAAGGCGGCTGCGCCGGTTGGCAGGCCGCCAGTGGCGAACTGTTTTCCGGCGTCAATGTTCCGTCCAAGGCCTTCGGCGAATTCGTCGAGCAGCGATACGACACGCCGCGGGTGGCGCCCCAGGAAATCCGGCGCTTGATCGACAGCGGCAGGAAACTCGTCATCCTCGATTCGCGGCCGTACGAGGAATACCATCGCATGAGCATCCCGGGCGGCATAGACGCGCCAGGCGCCGAGCTTGTCTATCGGGTGCACGACCTCGCGCCGGACCCGGATACCCTGGTAGTGGTCAATTGCGCCGGGCGCACGCGCAGCATTATCGGCTGCCAGTCGCTCAGGAACGCCGGCATACCGAACGAGGTGGTGGCGCTGAAAGACGGCACCATGGGTTGGGAACTCGCCGGTTATCCGTGCGAGCGCGGCGCCACTGCGATGGCGCCCGCGCCGAGTGCGCAGGGCGAGGCCAGTGCGCGCGCCGCCGCAGAACGCATCGCGCAGCGCTTTGAAGTGAAATTCGCCTCACGCCGGGAGGTCGAGGCCTGGCAGTGCGATTCCGGCCGCAGCCTGTATCTGCTCGACGTGCGCACCAGACAGGAATTCGAGCAGCGCCGCATCGCCGCTTCGCGCCACGCGCCGGGCGGTCAACTGGTGCAGGCGACCGACGAGTTCGTCGGCGTGCGCAACGCGCGCATCGTGTGCATCGATCCGGCGCGGGTGCGCTCGGTGATGACCGCATCCTGGCTGAACCAGATGGGATGGGGCGAAGTCTATGTGCTCGAACCCGAAGGCGAGGACGGTTTTGCCGGCTGGGCTCTCGAGACCGGAGCGCGCACGCAAGCGCCGGCGGGCTTCAAACCCTGGCGCACTGTCACTGCACGCGAATTGGTGCAGCGCCGGAAGCTAGGCGGGGTGACGCTGCTCGATCTGGCCACCAGCCTGCGCTTTCGCGAGCGCCATATCCCGGGCGCCTGGTGGGCGGTGCGGGCGCGCTTGGTCGAGGCGCGCGCGAAATTTCCCGACGCGCGCACCCTGGTGCTGACTTCGGAGGACGGCACGCTCGCGCATCTGGCCGCGCCCGAAGCCGCGGCGCTATGGCCGGGCGCGGAGGTGAGCGTGCTCAAGGGCGGCAACGCGATTTGGTTCGTGCTGAAGTTGCCCACCGAGACGGGCATCGAACAGGCGACTACATCCTTGGACGACGTCTGGTACAAACCCTACGACCACGCCCGGGACTACGAGCAGCACGCGCGCGACTATCTCAGCTGGGAAGTCGCGCTCCTCGACCAGATCAAGCGCGATCCGAGTATCCGCTTCCGGGCATACGACTGAGCGTCGCGGCGGCGGCGCCTGTTCCAAACCCGCCGGCTAGCCTTTAGCCTTGGTCTTCCGCGTAGATGCTGATCACGCGCGTCCGCTTGGTATCGGCGGCGTAGCGTTCCATTTTCACCAGGATGGGGAATAGCTCCTCCAGTCTGGCGCGGGCCGCGGCTTCTTTTTCGAAGATCAGCAGCTTGCCGTCGGGCCCCATGACGTCGTGCCAGGCTTGGGGGTCCTTGTCGTCTTCCTGTACTTGCAGCTTGAACATGATCGTAGCTTTCTGGTGGGTAGGCGGATGCGTTGCATTGTTGCCTCTAAACGCATCGATTGCAAGAGCCGGGACACTAGCGTCGGTCAAGCATACGAGCGCCCGTCCGTGGGGTTTCATGGCGCGCGCCCGGCCCGGGCGGCGCGTTCTTCTCGACAGGGGCGCGCAATGCTGGCGCGGGCGGCGCGGGCAGGATAAGGGGTGCGGGCCGTATGCCGGGTGGCGGATGCGCCGGCTGTGCCGCCGCTGGCCTTTCACGGTGATGATCGAGGCGCGGCGCGGCGGGCGCAGGCTGGATCACGGGTGCGGTTCGCGCAGGCGCAGCGGGCTGCGGGTGGGCGCGCGTCTGAACGGCCGGGCCGGGCCGCCAGCCCTCCGGTCGCGCTTCGGCGCGCGGCTCAGGTCTGGCGGCGGGGCTGGGGTAACGGCGTTGGTCCGAACGGGTCCCCACGCGGTTCACGCCTGCGCCATGCCGGTAATGGTCGTCATGGACCTGCGCCTGGCGCACGCGGCGCTCGTTCCAGTCGAATGCGCCGAAGAAGTGTCCAGTTGAAATCCCGACCGGCGGTCCCCAGTAGACCGCTCCCGGGTAGCCTGGCCGCGCATAGTAACCCGGCCAGGGCCGCAGCGAGACCGGCGGGTAGGCGGGCCACCACCACGGGCCGTAAGCCACCAGCGGGTCGTAGTAGGGCACGTAGACGATCCCCGGATCAAGCGGCTCGACCATCAATGCCGATCCGTCGTCGATCACTTGCAGGCGATCGTTCGAGCGCAGATTGCCCGCGGCTTCGGCCCTGCGCCGCAGGGCCTGTACCGTATCCATCAGCTGCGCCTGCTGGTCGAGGAATGCATCGCCCAGGCTTTGCGTCCACTGCCGGTTCTCATCCATGCGCGCCAGCACCTGCGGGAATGCGAGCAGCGATTTCACGCTTGGATCCCAGTCCTCGCCTTCGGCTGCGCGCAGCGCCTCCTCGCCGGCAAGACCGGGGCGGATCCTGGACCAATGCGCGGCTTCGACTACATCGAGCGGGTAGGTCGCCGCCATCAGGATCTGCGCGAGCAAAGGGTCGGGGTAGAGCGCGATCGGCGCAATCATCTGCTCGAGTTCCTGCTGCGAATATGCGCCCGCGTCCTGGGCGCCCGCCCCGCCTGGCGCAAGCAGCAGCGACACTGCGGCGAGCAAGGTGAATATCCGGGGTGAAATGTTTCGAATCAGCGCTTTCATGCGTACCGCCAGTCTTGGCTAGGGGCCGGACCCGGGAAAGCCTGAACCCGGTCCGCATGGCCCGATAACCGTGACAACGTCCGGACGATGCCTTGGTTCACCGCGAAAGTGCAAACAAATGTAACGCCTAAGGCAAAGGCAAAGGCAAAGGCCGCGCAGCGTCCGCCCGGCATGATGCAGACGCGCCGCGTCGGCGTCGCCGCTGAAGGCGATGCTAGAATTCCGGTCTCGCACATTGAAGGCACGGGGGCGCGTATGGTCCAGGCCGAGGCAGTGATCGACCAGGTGCGTGCCTGGGTGGCCGAGGCGAAGCGCGTGGTGATCCTCACCGGCGCGGGCATTTCCACCGAATCGGGCATCCCGGATTTTCGCGGGCCGCAGGGCGTATGGACGCGCGATCCCGAGGCGGAGAAGCTGTCCAACATCCGCTACTACATGGCCGATGCCGAGATCCGCAAGAAAGCCTGGCAGCAGCGCCTAGTGCATCCCGCGTGGGAAGCGCGACCGAACGCAGCTCATGAAGCCATCGCCCAGTTGGAGCGGCGCGGCAAACTGCATGCGCTGATCACGCAGAATATCGACGGCCTGCACCAGAAGGCGGGCAATTCGTCCGAGCGTGTGATCGAGGTGCACGGCACGGTGCTCAAGGTGGTGTGCATGAGCTGCGGCTGGAAGGGGCCGATGCAAGAGACGCTGGTGCGCCTGCTGACCGGCGAGGACGACCCGCCGTGCAGGCTTTGCGGCGGCATCCTGAAGAGCGACACCATTTCCTTCGGCCAGAACCTGGTGCCCGAGGTGATTGCGCGCGCCATGCGTTCCGCCGCCGAGGCCGACTGTTTCATTGCGGTCGGCACCAGCCTGCAGGTCTATCCGATCGCCGGTGCGGTATCCGAGGCGAAAGCCGCCGGCGCGCGCGTGGTCATCGTCAACGCCGAGCCGACGCCCTTCGACGACATCGCCGACGCCTTGCTGACCGATCCCATAGGCAACACCTTGCCCCGCATCCTGTAGCGCCGGCGGGATGAAACGATTAGGGCCGTTGCGGAATCTCCGCAACGGCCCCAGAACTGTCCTGGCTGAAGAGGGCGTCGCCCCCTTACCGCTAAACGAGGTCTCAGTGCTTGGCGCGGCTAGGCATGATCGCCTTGATGCCGCGTTCGGCGAGTTGGATGCCGGAGCGTATGCCCTCCAGTGCGCCGGACATCAACTCGGCGAGGATTTCACCGTCGTGCAGGTAGTCGTCGGCGCGCTGGCGCTCGCTTTCGCTCAGGTGTAACTTGTCCAGTTGGCTGAACGCGCTGGGGCCGACAGGTGCGCTATGGCGCATGATGATTATCTCAAAAACCCGTTCAAGAATGGGATGCGCGCTGTCCCGGCTCAGTAATGGGCCATGCCGGTGCGTTCGAAATGGCGCTGGCGTTGCTCCAGGTCGGCCAGATTCTCCGACGCAGCGAAAAAGTTGTCGCGTTCGAACGTTTCGTTGCGTTCGAGCCAATCGCCGATGCGCACGAACACCGCTTTGATGATGCGCGCGAGTTCGATGCTGCGCTGGCGGCGCGCGATGCGCTCGATGTCGTGAATATCGAGCGCGGTCTCGTTGGCGGCTTCCGCCTGGATATTGCTGCGCACAAAATCCGCCGCGGGGGCGGGTGACCGGAAAACCTTGACTGCGGGCTCGCCAAAGGCAGCATCGGGGCGTAGGATACTGTCACCTTCGTACAGGGGGGCGTAAAGTCTCATCGCAAATTCCTTCATAATTCGATTGATTAAGCGCAAATATCGCGCTTCATGTATAGGATATTACGGACCTAAGCCCCGGTTTTCCAATCGCATGTTCGGATAGTCGCCATCGCTTTAGGTTATACTGTAGGTAGTACGATGATGCAACGCAACAAATTGGCTGTGACGACCCCGTTCCCTCGATGAAAAAAAGTAGAAATTGACATGGAGCTCTACCAGTTGCGCAGCTTTGTCGCTGTCGCCGAAGCCGGCCATCTGACCCGGGCGTCGGAGAAGCTGCACGTCAGCCAGCCGGCAGTCAGCGCGCAGATCAAGGCCCTGGAGGACGAGCTTGACCTGGTTTTGTTCGATCGGACGTCCAGCGGCATGGTCCTGACTTCGGCAGGTGAGCGCTTGCTTACCGATGCGGAGCGGGTGTTGTCCGCCGCCCAGGCCTTGCGCAACGTGGCGAAGGCGCTAAAAGGCGAGGTCACCGGGAAGGTGCGCGTGGGCACGACTTCCGACCCTGGGTTCATCCGCGTCGGCGAGTTCCTGAACATGACGATTGCGCGCCATCCCTTGCTGCAGGTCGAGCTGCATCAGGAAGTTACCGGCGCCGCGTTTTCGAAAGTACGCGACGGCGAACTGGACGCCAGCTTTTATTACGGCGAAATAGACCATCCCGGCGTGGCCGCGTTGCGGCTGCGCGGGAGCACCTATCGCGTCGCGGCGCCGGCGGCTTGGAAACGCCGCGTGGTCGATGCCGATTGGAGCGAGATTGCGAAGCAGCCTTGGGTCATCACGCCGGCGATCAGCACCCACCACAAGCTGGTGCGCGCGTTGTTCGACAAGCACGGCATAGAGCCGACTAGGGTGGTGGAAGCGGACCAGGAAACGGTGATCGCGAACCTGGTTATTTCCGGGGTCGGATTGTCCCTGATACGCGAGGATCTGGCGCTGGAAAAGGAAACCGTCGGCCAGGTATGCCTGTGGCGCGACGTGCGCCTGGAGACTACGCTCTGGTTTATCTACTCTGTGGCGCGCAAGGACGACCCGGCGATACTCGCGCTGCTGGACGTGCTGCACGACACCTGGAATCTGGACGAGCAGCCAGCACGCGCGATCGGCGAGCACGACTGAACGACGCGTCCCGGGGCCGGCCCCGATCTAGGCTGCCGACGCGGCGCGCGCCCGCAATCGATAGAGCAGCGCCGCGACGATCCCGAGGTTGAGCAGGTTCCAGGCGATGCCGTTGACGAATGCGGCGCGGTAGGATCCGGTGAGATCGAAGATTGCGCCCGACATCCAGCCGCGCCCAGGCGTAGCGCGATTCGGCCAGAGAGTCAGTTCCTGTCAAAAGCCCTCGAGCACGATCTTGCCCAGCGTATGGCCTCCTTCGATCAGCTTGTGTGCGCGCTTGAGGTTGGCGGCGTTGATTGTTCCGAGATTGGCCGTGACCGTGGTCTTCAGCGTTCCCGCTTCGATCAGGGCCGCCGTCTCGTCGAGTAGATTATGCTGCTCTATCATGTCCGGGGTCTTGAAGCTGGAACGGGTGAACATGAATTCCCAGGCGAGACTCACGCTCTTGCCCATCAGCGGCGTCAGGTCCACCGGTTTCTGCGCCGAGACGATGGAGCAGATGGTTCCCAGCGGCTTGATGATGGGGGCGAACGCGGGAAACCAGCGATCGGTGTTGTTGAGGCAGAAAATGTAATCGACTTCTTTCATGCCCAGCGCTTCGAGTTGCGGCGCCAGGTCCTTAGTGTGATCGATTACCTGGTCTGCGCCCAGTTCGCGCACGCGGGCCGCCGATTCCGGCCGCGAGGCGGTGGCGACGACGGTCAGCCGGGCGAGTTTCTTTGCCAGTTGGATCGCGATCGAGCCCACGCCGCCTGCGCCGGCGATGATCAGCAGCGTCTTGCCCGCATGCGCACCGGTCTTGGAGATGCCCATGCGGTCGAACAGGCCTTCCCAGGCGGTGATCGTGGTCAGCGGCAGCGCTGCGGCCTCGGCGTAGCCCAGGTTGGCGGGTTTCCTGCCGACGATGCGCTCGTCGACCAGGTGGAACTCGCAGTTGCCCCCGGGGCGCACGATGCTGCCGGCGTAATACACCGCATCGCCGGGCTTGAACAGCGACACCTCCGGCCCGACCGCCTTGACCACGCCGGCGACGTCCCAGCCCAGCACCCGGGGTTTCTTTTCGACCACGTCCTTGGGCGCGCGCCGTTTGGTGTCGACCGGATTGACCGAGATCGCCTTCACTTCGACCAGCAGATCGCGTCCGCTCGGGCTGGGCGTGTCGAGTTCCAGGTCGAGGAAGGACTCGGGGTCGTCGATGGGAAGATAGCGGTAAAGTCCGACGGCTTTCATGTGTGTCTCCTCGGTGTACGCAAGACTTGCTGCGTTATTTCTGCCAGGTGTCTCTCAAGGTCACGGCGCGGTTGAATACCGGCGCGCCGGACTTCGATTCGACGCGGTCCGCGACGAAGTAGCCATGCCGCTCGAACTGGAAGCGTTGTTCCGGCCGGGCGTCCTTCAGCCCGGGTTCGATCTGCGCGCGGATGATCTTCTTTGCCTCCGGATTGAGGTCCAGCAGGAAGTCGCGCTCGCCCGCGCCGGGTTGCGGGACGCGGAACAGTCTATCGTAGAGCCGCACCTCGCATGCGTAGGCGTGCTTCGCCGAAACCCAGTGGATATTGCCCTTGACCTTGTAGCTGTCGGCGCCGGGGGTGCCCGACTTGCTGTCGGCGAAATAATTGCAGTGCACCGCCGTCACCTGGCCCGCAGCATCCTTGTCGCAGCCGGTGCATTCGATCACGAAGCCGTAGCGCAGCCGCACCTTGTTTCCTGGATACAGCCGGAAGTAGCCCTTGGCCGGGGACTCCATAAAATCCTCGCGTTCGATCCACAGCTCGCGCGCGAACGGCAGCGTGCGCTTGCCGAGTTCCGGCTGCTGCGGATGGTTGGGCGCGAGGCATTCCTCTTCGGCGCCCTCGGGATAATTGTCGATCACGAGCTTCAGCGGATCGAGCACCGCGATGCGCCGCGGCGCAACCTCGTTGAGGTGTTCGCGCATGCATTCCTCGAGCACGCCGTATTCGATCCAGGAGTCGGACTTGGATACGCCGATGCGCTCGGCGAACAGGCGAAAACCCTCGGGCGTGTAGCCGCGCCGGCGCGCCGCGACCAGCGTCGGCAGGCGCGGATCGTCCCAGCCCTCGACATGCTTTTCCTCGACCAGTTGGATCAGCTTGCGTTTTGACAGCACCACATAGGACAGGTTGAGCCGGGCGAATTCGAGTTGTTGCGGCAGCGGCCGCGCGAGCAGCCCGCCTTCTGCGAGGCGCGCTAGCAGCCAGTCGTAAAACGGGCGCTGGTCCTCGAATTCCAGGGTGCAGATCGAGTGGGTGATCTGTTCCAGCGCGTCCTCGATCGGGTGGGCGTAGGCGTACATCGGGTAGATGCACCAGGCATCGCCGGTGCGGTGGTGCGTCGCCTTTCTGATCCGGTAGATCGCCGGATCGCGCAGGTTGACATTGGGCGAGCGCATGTCGATTTTCGCGCGCAGCACCATGCTGCCCTCAGCGTGTTTGCCGGCGCGCATTTCGCGCAGGCGCGCGAGCGACTCCGCGGCCGGCCGGCCGCGCCAAGGGCTGTCCTGCCCGTGCTCGGTCAGGGTGCCGCGGGTGGCGCGCAATTCTTCGGCGCTTTGTTCATCCACATAGGCATGGCCGGAATCGATCAGGTACTCCGCCGCCTGATACATGGCATCGAAGTAGTCGCTCGCGTGGTACAGGTGCTCGGTGCCGTTCGCGCTCCAGTCGAAGCCCAGCCAGCGCACCGCGTCGAGGATCGAGTCGACGTACTCCTGTTCCTCTTTTTCAGGATTGGTGTCGTCAAAGCGCATGTGGCACACGCCGTCGTAGTCGCGTGCGAGGCCGAAGTTGAGGCAGATCGATTTGGCGTGGCCGAAATGCAGGTAGCCGTTGGGCTCGGGCGGAAAGCGCGTGCGGATTTTCGCCGGATCGGCAGGCGCACCCGCGTGGGCCGCCGCGAGGCCTGGGCCCCCGCCCCAGGTGCGCGACGCATACTTGCCGCCTGCGAGGTCGGCGTCGATCGCGTTGCGGATGAAGTTGGTATGGTGCGCAGCGGGCGCGCTGGCAGGCTTATTCATGGTGTGGGAAGCGCGTGGCGGTATGCATGCACGATTTTACCGCAATGGCGCAGGGGACATATGAATCCGCAAGGCCATGTGTCGAGCGCTGCCGGATTATTGTATGATCGTGCTCCTTTGCTACCGCCCATTTACGGAATCCAAATGAAAAAAACTGCCGAATCCGCCTGGCCCGACGAGGTGCACGCGCTCCTCAAGGCTGCCGGCGTGCGCCAGGTGGCGATCGTCCCGGATGCGGGGCACGCGCGCCTGATCACCTTGTGCGAAAAAGACAAATCCATGCGCGTGGTGAGGCTTACCACCGAAGAAGAGGGCGTGGCGCTGCTCGCCGGGGCCTGGCTAGGCGGCGAAAAAGGCGTGCTGCTGATGCAAAGCAGCGGCGTGGGCAATTGCATCAATATGCTCACCCTGCCGATCGCCTGCCAGTTTCCGCTGCTGATGCTCATCACCATGCGCGGCGACCACGGCGAATTCAATCCGGCGCAGATACCCATGGGCAACGCGACCCAGGCCGTGCTCGAAGCGATGGATGTGATCGTCAAGCGCGCCGATAGTGCCGAGGACGTGGCCGAGATGGTATCCAGCGCGGCGCGCCTCGCCTTCAACACCTACCGACCGGTGGCGTTGCTGATCGGGCAGCGCGTGCAGGGCGCCAAGGATTTCAGAAAACTTACCCAGAAGGTGCCGCAATGAGCGATTTGCTGCGTCGTCGCGAAGTCGTCAAAGAATTGCTCGCCGGGCGCGGCGACGCCCTGGTGATCAGCGGATTGGGCGCGCCTGCCTGGGACATCACGAGTGCAGGCGACCACGAACTCAACTTTCCGCTGTGGGGCGCGATGGGCGGGGCGGCGATGTTAGGCCTGGGCCTCGCGCTGGCGCAGCCGAAAAAGCACGTGCTGGTGATCACCGGAGATGGCGAGATGCTGATGGGCGTGGGCGCGCTGGCCACGATCGCGGTGCAGGCGCCGCGCAATCTCTCCATCGTGGTCATCGACAACGAGCGCTACGGCGAGACCGGCATGCAGGAGACGCACACCGCGCATGGGGTCGATCTTGCCGGGATGGCCAAGGCGGCCGGCATCGCGCAGACTTTCATGGTGCGCTCCCGGCCCGGAGTGTCGCAGCTGAAGAAACGCATCTACGCGGGCGAAGGCGCTTTGTTCGCGCAGGTCAAGGTCGACCCGGAGAAATTGCCGCTGGTGCTGCCGCCGCGGGACGGCGCACTGCTGAAAAACCGCTTTCGCGCCGCTTTGCTCGGCCCAGAGGCGGCACACCAATAGAACGCAGATCCTCCCATTACCCAACCATCAAAGGAGCAGACCATGGACAAGAAACGCTACGACGAAGGCCTGGCAGTCAGAAGGGCAGTGCTGGGATCCGAATACGTGGACAAGTCGGTGAAGGCGCCGGACGAGTTCAGCAAGCCGATGCAGGATCTGGTCACCGAATACTGCTGGGGCGAAGTCTGGACCCGGCCGGAGCTGGACCGCAAGACGCGCAGCTTCCTCAACCTCGCCATGCTCACCGCGCTCAACCGCCCGCACGAAATCAAGCTGCATGTGCTGGGCGCGCTCAACAACGGCCTCACTCGGACCGAGATCCGCGAAGTCTTCCTGCAGGCCGCGATCTATTGCGGCGTGCCCGCGGGGATCGATGCGATGCGCGCCGCGAAAGAAGTGTTCGCCGAGATCGACAGCAAAAAATGAGCGCCGGCGAAGCGAAATACGCGGTCGGCTTCATCGGCATCGGCAAGATGGGCCTGCCGATGGCGACGCGGATCGCCACCCACGGCTATCCCCTGCACGCCTACGACGCGTCGCCTGCCGCGCTGCAGCCGGTATGCGCGGTGAGCGGCGTGCAGGCGGCGAAAAGCCTGGCCGACGTCGGGCGCGCGTGCGAAGTCGTGATTCTCATGCTCCCGGACAGCGCCGTGGTGAAACAGGTGCTGTACGGCGAGAACGGCGGACTGGCCGCGCACCTGAAGGCGGGCGCGATCGTCATCGACATGAGTTCCTCCAGTCCGTCGGTGACGCGCGAGCTCGGACCGCGGCTCAAGACCGCTGGCGTGGATCTGATCGACGCGCCGGTTTCCGGCGGGGTAAAGCGCGCAGTCGACGGATCGCTCGCGATCATGGCCGGGGGCGACGCGGCGGTCATCGCGAGGGTGAAGTCTTTATTCCTCACCATGGGCAAAACCATCATAGAAACCGGGATGCTGGGTTCCGGGCATGCGATGAAGGCGCTCAACAACTACGTCTCGGCGGCGGGCCTGCTCGCGGCGTGCGAGGCGCTGAAGGTGGGCGCCGATTTCGGTATCGCGCCGGACAAGATCGTCGCGGTGCTGAATGCGGGGACCGGAAAGAACAACAGCACCGAGAACAAGTTGATGCAGTTCATCGTGCCGGGCTCGTTCAATTCGGGCTTCAGCCTGGGGCTGATGAAGAAGGACATCAACATCGCCACCGACCTGGCGAAGAGCCTGGGATCGCACACGCTGCTGGGCGAAGTCCTGCTCGGATCCTGGGCCGCGGCGGAAGCGAAACTGAGCGGGGCGGCCGACCACACCGAAATCTACCGCATGCTGGAACCGGGCGCTCGGAAGTAGTCCGGCGGCAACGGCGCCCGGTCCGGCCTCAGGGCGAGACCGGCGTCGGCCTTGGCAGCGGCAGCTTTTTCTGCGCCATGACCTCGCGCAGGAAATCGGGCCGGTCGGTGATGAGACCGTCCACGCCCCAGTCGATGAGGCGGGCCATGTCCTCGGCCTTGTTCACCGTCCACGGGATCACCTGCAGGCCGAGCGCGTGCGCCTCGGCCACGAGTTCGGCGCTCAATTCGGGGAAGTAGGGCGACCAGAGCGCGCCGCCGGCGGCCTTCACCATTTTCGGAATCGAACCCTGTGCGCTGAATTGGACGTCCCCGGTCCAGGCGGAGGCGTCCGCCTTGCCCGCAGCGATGTTGTCCAGGAAGCGCTGCTGTGAACTCAGGTAACTGGTCGGAATGTTGGGCGCCAGCGCCTGCACCGCCTTCAGCGCGCGCCAGTCGAACGACTGGATGATCACGCGTGTGCTCATGCCTTCATTCTCGATCAGCGCCAGCAGCGCCTTGGCGAACTCCTCGGGCGCGAGCGTGTCCCCGGGCTTTTCCGGCGAGGTCTTGATTTCGATGTTGAAGCGCACTTCGCTGTTGCCGGCGCGGCGTGCCAGCTGGAATACCTGGGCCAGCGTCGGCATATATACTTTGTCCATGCGCTGCTGGTCGGGGAAGCGGTAGCTGTATTCGCTGCCGGGCTTGATGCGGCCGACGTCGAAATGTTCCAGCGCTTCCAGCGTGAGTTCGCGCACGGCGCGCGTGGGCGGATTGAGCCAGCGGCCGTCGGTCCCGCGGGTGATGTCCGGATTGAGGCGCGCGTCGTGGCATACCACCACCACCCCGTCCCGGGTGATCGCCGTGTCGAGTTCCAGCGTGCTGACACCGACGGACAGCGCCATGGCGAAAGCGGGCAGGGTGTTCTCCGGGGCGAGGCCCCGCGCGCCGCGATGGCCCTGCAGATCGAATGCCGATGCGAAGATCGGTGTCAGAGCCAAGGCTGCGGCAGCGAGCCAGCGAGCGGCGCGGCGTAAAAGCACATCGCCGCGATGGCCCTGCAGATCGAATGCCGATGCGAACAGCGGAGTCAGCAGTAAAACAAACGAGGCAAGCAGGCGAGCGGCGCGGCATGAATCCAGGCCTTTGTTCATCGTTTCGCTATGCGCTTCAGGTGTTCGATCACCTCGAGTGGAAATGGTTCGTCTCATGGCTGCATTCTAGACTGGATTGCGGGCTGATACGGCGGCCGCGCGCAATGTGACTGCAATCGCGATCGCCGGCGCTGAGTCGGTCGATTGCGCGAGGGGGTCAGAAGCGTGTGCCGATTGCCAGGCGCGTCATGTCGCTGTTGGTGTAGTTGACCTTGGGGTCCCAGGCCAGCCGGACGAACCAGGGCTCGCGGTCGTAGGTGAGGGCGAGCCCGTTTGCCTTGAACGATTCCGAGCCGGGGTCCGCATCGCTGCGGCCGCTGCGCTCGAACACATCGACGGTCCAGCGCGAGCGCGCTCCGGTTTTCCGGCGCAGCACGAGATGGGTGACACGCTGTTTGGTTCCGAGCCGATCGTCGCGCACCTGGAACAGCGTCAGCGCGGCGCCTTCATCGGGCCGCCAGCCGGCGCCGATCAACACCGAGTCGTTCGGGTCGAAATTGAGGTTGTAGTAGGGCTTACGATTGGTCCGCCCCAATCCGAGCAGCCCCACGTAAGGGCCGGTCGCAGCCGAGCTGGCCTCGAGGGTGATACTGCCGCCCCAGAAGCCCCCTGACGCGTACTGCCCCGAGGCGATGACCCGTCCCGCAGGCAGGGTGAACTGGCGCTCGTAGCCCGCGCGCATCTGTTGAAATTCGGCGCCGCGCTGGTATTGGCCGATCCAGAAGGTATCGTTTTCCCGGTTCCCGCGCAGGTTCAGGTCGATCGCCGAGCGGCCGGCGGTCTCACGATAAGCGCTGGGCGTGAGCTTCCAGGCGATGCCGCGATCCACCCCGACCGGTTCGTTCGGCTCGATATCGGCGCGATCTTCGATGGCGAGCGCTGCTGCCGGGAAAAAAGCCAGCGAGCTGGCCGCAACGACGCCGCGAACAGCAAACAGGGTGAGCGCGGGTCGGCTTATTCGCAAGGCTGGCCGCTTATCGGCTCGAGCACGAAGGGCGCGCCGCTGCGCTGGCAGATGGCGCGGATCTTGTCCGCCAGGGCTTGCGGTAGCGGAATGCCCTCGCGCAGGCGCAGTTCCCGCTCTTCGGCCTCGGGGTCGCCGGCGACCAGGACGGGAAGAGCAGGGTCGGACGGGGGCGTCTGGTGCAGCGCGTCAATGACCGCATCCAGGTCATCCTCGAACGCACCTTCGGGGCGAAACATCTTCGGATCGAGGGCGAGGAAAAAATGCCCGACGTTGTCCGGTTCGTCCGCGCCCTGCGTTTTCACCCGTATCGGGCCGAAAGAGCCGCCTGAGAGTGTGGCCGAAAGTATTTGCACCAGCACGCCCAGGCCGTAGCCTTTGTGGTTGCGCATTTCCGCAGTGCCGCCGATCGGCGTCAACCCGCCGCCCTCGCGCTTGAATATGGTGTCGCGCGCCAATGCGGCATCGGTCACGGGCGCGCCATGTTCGTCCTGCACCCAACCGGGCGGCAGCGGCTTGTGGTTCAGTTCGTAGACTTTGACCTTGTTGGCGGCCACGGTGCTGGTGGCCATGTCGAGGAGGAAGGGCCGGTTGCGCCGCGCCGGCGCTGCGAATGCAATCGGGTTGGTGCCCAGCACCGGCACCGCCGCGCGGGTGGGCGCGACGCAGATCGTGCGCGCGGAACTGGTGACCAGCCCGATCAAACCTTGGTTCGCCGCCAGCGCTGCGTAGTAGCCGGCCGCCCCGAAATGGTGGGAGTTGAATACCGACACGGCGCCGACGCCCATGGACAGCGCCTTCTTGATGGCGAGTTCCATCCCCATGACGCCGGCCGGGTGGCCGAGCCCGGCATCGGCGTCCACCAGCGCCGTGACCGGGCCTTCGCGCACGACGACCGGATGCGCCTGAAGGTTGAGTCTGCCCGCGGCGCGCAGTTCCTCGTACAGCATCAGCATCTGAATGCCGTGGGAGTCGATGCCGGCGAGATCGGTCTCGACCATTACCTCGGTGGTGGATCGAACCAGATCCGCATCCATACCCCAGGCGGTCAGAATGGCCGAGATCTGTTGCCCTACGCGTTCGGCCGAGACCATCATCCGGATTTGCTCCTTTGGGTAATACGGTGCGCGTGGCGCCTATTTGTCCATCCAGGGAATTTCCTTCCACAGCTGGCGGAATAGCTTCTCGGCCTCGCGCAGTTCAATCTCGTATTTCGGCGGCGGCAGGTAGCGCAGCGGTGCGAAGAACTTCGCTGCCTGGGCTTGGAATGCCGGGTCGTTAACTGCGCGCTCTACCGCCTTGACCAGGCGTTCGCGGATGGCGGGAGGCAGGCCCTTGGGCGCGGCCATGCCGCGCAGCGAAGCGAGCTCTATGTCGTAACCCTGCTCCTTGAAAGTGGGCAGATCGGGCGCGAGCATCGAGCGCGTCTGGCTCATCTGCCCCAGATTGCGCATCGGCGTGCCGCCCTTGGCGTATTGCAGCGCTTCGCCGACGTTGATCGCGGCGACCACGATCTGCTTGCCGGCGAGCGCGGTGCGCACGTCCGAGGCGCCTTTGAAAGGGATGTGGTTCATTTTCACGCCGGCGATCTTCTCGAACAGCAGCATCGCGAGGTGGTCGTCCGATCCGGCGCCCGTGGTCCCTACGCTGACGGCGCCCGGATTCGCCTTGGCGTAGGCAGCCAGATCGGCGAGGTTCTTGAACGGGCTGTCTCCATGCACCGAAAAATTGTCCGGGTCGTCCACCAGGTTGCCCAGAAGATCGAAGCTCTGCCAGGTAAATGCGGTCTTGCGCTCGATCGGGACCGTGAGCAGGCTGGGCGTGTTGATGAACCCGATGGTGTAGCCGTCAGGCTGGGCCGACGCGAGCGCGGTGAAACCGATTTCACCACCTGCGCCCGGGCGGTTGACCACGAGTATCCTCGCGCCGCCGCCGAGGTATTTCTCGAGATACGGCACAATCGCGCGCGCGACCAGGTCGGTGCCCCCGCCGGGTGCGTAGGCGACGATCATGTTGATCGGCTGCTCCGGATAGGCCGCAGCGCCGGTGCCCGGCATGAAGCCGAGTACGGCGCAGGCGAGCGCGATCCATTTGCGGCACCAAGCCATTCCCGAGCGGCCCGCGATTCCAGTCTTGACCATGAACGATCTCCTTGAGGATGACGGCAGGACACCGCCGTCTGGTGACTACAATTCGCTATTCCGAGTCCAGTACCTGCACGCGCGCACCGAGTAAAGCTTCAAAGCGCGCTGCATACGCAGGCCAGACTTCGGGATTGATCAAGCGCGGTGGCCGCCCGCCTTTGAGCGCGCCCGCGATCTGCTCGGCGGCGATCGCGGCCATATTGCGCCGCGCTTCGTGGGTCACGCCGGCGGTATGGAAACTCGCGATCACGCTGTCGAGCTTGAGCAGCGGGTGGTCCAGCGGCGGGGGTTCCTGGTCCCAGACGTCGAGCCCGGCGCCGCCGATATGGCCGGACTCAAGCGCGGCCAGCAAAGCCGCCTCGTCGTGGATGCCGCCGCGCGCCGTGGTGATGAACAGCACGCCGCGCTTCATGCGCTGCAGCGCGCGCGCGTCTATCATGCCCAAGGTGTCTTTCGCGCGCGGGCAATGCAGCGAGACGATGTCGGCGCGCGCCAGCAGATCGTCCAGCGCAGCCGACTCGGCGCCGCGCCGGCCTATCTCCTCCTCGGTCAGATAGGGGTCGGTCGCGAGTACGGTCATGCCGAATGCATGGGCCAGGGCCGCCACGCGGGTGCCGACGTGGCCGATGCCGATGAGGCCCAGGACCTTGCCGCCGAGTTCGCGCCCCATGACGTCCTCGCGCGAAAAGCCGCGCTCGCGCCTCAAACGCCGGTCGATTTCGATGATCCGCCGCGATAATGCGAGCATCAGGCCCAATGCGAGTTCGGCCACCGAGTTGGCGTTGCCGCCCGCCTGGTTCATCACCGCGACCCCGGCCTTGGTGCAGGCGGCGACGTCCACCGTGTCGTAGCCGGCGCCGGCCGAGGAAACGCACAGCAGCGCGGGGCAACGCGCGAGCAACTCCGCGCCGACGAACCACTGGCGCGGCAACTCGTCTTTCGCGGCGGACACGTGGTAGACATGCGCGTGTTCGAGCGCCGCCCAAGCCGCCGCATCGGCGGCGGCGCGCCGGCAGACCGTGAGGTCGATATCGGACTCGTGTTTCAGCCGCTCATCGAATGCCGGATTCACCGGCATATCGAAGCGGACTACGTTTTTGCGTTTAGCGGACATCGGAGTTTCCCCAAAAAGTGAACCCGCGGGGCCTAGCCGACGCAGCGTTCGGACGGTTTGAATTGGGCGATTATATCCAAATGCCGCGCCGACCCCGGATCGCGTCCGGCCCTCCGGCCGCGCGAGCCCGATCCAAGGTACCATTGCCAAACGCGGCGCACCAAAAAAAGGGGGAGAGGGCATGGCCGAAATCAGCGGTGGTGAAGTCATCGTGAGAATGCTGCAGGCCGAGGGGGTGCAGAAAGTGTTCGGCATCATCGACGGCACCTATTTCGGCTTCTATGCCAGCCTCGGCAAGCACGGCATCGATCTCATCACGCCGCGCCACGAAACCAGCGCCGTGCACATGGCCGGTGCCTACGCGCGCCTGACCGGCAAGCTCGGCGTGTGCATGGCGTCGAACGGGCCCGGCGTCGCCAACGCCCTGCCCGGCATCGCGGTGGAGCAGGCCGAGGGCAACCGCGTGCTGGTGGTCACCGCCTGCCGCCGCCCGGGTATCGCCTATCCCGATCGCGGCGGCAGCTACCAGTGTTTCGACCAGTCCGGCGTGATCGGCAAGATGGCGAAATGGAGTTGCGTGATTTCCTCCTTCGAACGCATACCCGAGCTGGTGCGCATGGCGCTGAGGAAATCCTGGGAGGGCAGGCCGGGCGTGGTGCATATCGACGTGCCCGAGAACATCATGAACACCAAGGTGAAAGCGGATCCGGCGTTCTGGGCGCCGCATCAATACCGGCGCAGCGCCGCGACCATGCCCACACCGGAACTGGTGGAGCGCGCCGCCGACCTGCTGATTGCCGCCGAGCAGCCCCTGATCCATGCCGGCAGCGGCATCATCCATGCGGCGGCGTATGCGGAACTGCGCCAGGTCGCGGAGCTGCTCAGCGCGCCGGTGACCACCAGCTGGTCGGCGCGCGGCGTGCTGCCCGAGACCTCCGATTTGTCGCTGCCGATGATCCACGTCAAGCTGAACCACGCGGCGCGCAACGATGCCGACCTGGTGCTCGCGCTGGGCACGCGCTTCGGCGAGACCGACTGGTGGGGCAAAGCGCCGTACTGGCGCCATCCGTCGCAGCAGAAGATGATCCAGGTCGATGCCGACGGCGAAATGCTCGGCATGAACAAGCCGGTGGAGCTCGCCATACTCGGCGATGCCAAGTTGTTTCTCGCGGCGCTCGCCCTGAGGCTGGAGGCGAGGAAGGGCGAAATCCGCACCGAGGCGCGGCAGAAGAACATCGCGCGCTATAGCGAGACCAAGCGTCGTGACCGCGAAGGGTGGGATAGAGCGCTCGCGGATCTCTCCGCGCCGATGAACCCGGCGCATGTCGCCAGCGTGTGCCGCGAATTTTTCCCCGACGATGCGATCCTCGTGGCCGACGGCGGCAACACCACCATCTGGGCCAGTTTCTATCACCAGATGCGCGTGCCGAATACGCTGTTGTCGACGTTCAAGTTCGGCATGCTGGGCGCGGGCGTGGCGCAGGCGCTGGGCGCTGCGGTGGCGTGCCCTGAGCGCGAGGTGGTGTGCATCATCGGCGACGGCGCGATGGGGTTTCATCCGCAGGAAATCGAGACCGCGGTGCGCAACAAGCTCAAGGTCGTTTATCTGGTGCTGTGCGACAAGGCCTGGGGCATGGTGAAAATCAACCAGTCCTTCACCCTGAGGCCGATCAAGACCCTGTTGCAAAAGCACCTGGATCCGGACGAGAACATCGGCACCGAACTGGGCGAAATCGAATTCGACAAGCTCGCGATCAGCATGGGTGCGCACGGCGAGCGCGTGTCCGATCCGAAGCAGCTCAAACCCGCGCTGGAGCGCTGCCGCGCCAGCGGCCGCTGCGCCGTGATCCACGTGGACGTGAATCCGGTGAAGCACATGTGGGCGCCGGGGCTGGTCCACTTCAAAGACATGCACCAGGAGCCGAAAGGCAGGTAATGTCCGCGCCGCGCGTACTGGTGACGGGCGCGGCCGGTTACCTCGGCAGTCAACTCGTTGCTGCGCTCGCAGCGCAGACGTGCCGGCCGGCGGCGCTGGTGGCGATGGACGTGCGTGAAGTGCCGCGCGAGGCGCGCCTGGAAGGCGTCGCCTACGAAACCGCCGACATCCGCGCGCCGGGCCTGGACGCGCTGCTGGTGCGCCACGCGATCGACACCGTGGTGCACCTCGCATCCATCGTCACGCCGGGCCGGGACAGCAAGCGCGAATTCGAATACTCGGTGGATGTGCTCGGGACCGAAAATCTGCTCAAGGCCTGCGTCGCCGCGGGCGTCAGGAAGATCATCGTGTCCTCCAGCGGCGCGGCCTACGGTTATCATGCCGACAATCCGGCCTGGATAACGGAGGACTGGCCGGCCCGCGGCAATCTGGAGTTCGCTTATTCCTGGCACAAGCACCTGGTCGAAGAAATGCTCGCCGATTACCGCAAGCGCGTGCCGCAGCTCGCGCAAGTGGTGTTTCGCATCGGCACCATCCTCGGCGAGACCGTGAAGAACCAGATCACCGATCTGTTCGACAAGCCGCGCCTGATAGCCATCCGCGGGTCCGAAAGTCCGTTTGTGTTCATCTGGGACCAGGACGTGGTCGACTGCATGCTGGCCGCCGTGTACTCGGACAAGACCGGTGTGTACAACCTGGCCGGCGATGGCGCCCTGGGCATCCAGGAGATCGCCGCGCGCCTGGGCAAGCGCTGCGTGGTCCTGCCTGCGCGCCTGCTGCAGGCGGCGCTCGCGTTGCTCAAGCCCCTGGGGCTGACGCAATACGGGCCGGAGCAGGTGAACTTCCTGCGCTATCGGCCGGTGCTGGCCAACCGCAGGTTGAAGGAACAGTTCGGCTATCGGCCGAAGAAGACTTCGGCCGAAGTGTTCGAGTTCTACCTCGCGGCGCGCGCGCGCCGCGCCAAACCGTGACACGGCGTGATTTTGCCGGCAAGGTGGTGGTGATCACCGGGGCCGCCGGCGGGCTGGGGTGGGCGCTGGCCGGCGCGTTCGCCGCCGCCGGCGCGCGCGTCGCCGCGCTCGACTTCGACGCGGCCGGGGCCGAGGTCTTGGCGGGCGAGTTGCGCACGGAAGGTCGGCAGGCGCTGGCCCTGGCCTGCGACGTGACCGATGCGACGGCTTGCGAGGGCGCGATAGCCGCGGTGCTAGCGTCCTGGGGTAGGATCGATGTGCTGATCAACAACGCCGGCATCACCCACCGCAGCGCCTGGAAACGCACCGACCCGGCGGTGACCCGGCGCGTGATGGACGTGAATTTCTTCGGTTCGGTCCACTGCACCCGGGCCGCGCTGGATGCGTTGCTCGCATCGCGCGGCTTGATCATCGTCATCTCCAGCGTCGCCGGGTTCGCGCCGCTGATCGCGCGCACCGGCTACGCGGCGGCGAAGCATGCGCTGCACGGGTTTTTCGACAGCCTGCGCAGCGAACTCGCCAACGAAAGGGTAGGGGTGCTGATGGTGTGCCCGTCCTTCATCGCCACCGGCATTGACCGCAACGCTCTGGGCGGCGACGGCGCGCCGGTGCGGCACGCCCAGCAGATCGTCGGCGTGCGCGCGCGGGCGGAAGATGTCGCAGCGCAAGTGCTGCGTGCCGCGCAAAACGGCAAGCAACTGCTGCTGCCCGGGCGCACGGCGAAGCTGGCGTGGTGGGTGAGCCGGCTGGCGCCGCGCTACTATGCGCGGGTCATGGTGCGGCGGCTGCGCGCGGAGATGGACGGCGAGTAGCTAGGGTCGGGCGCAAGGGGGCGGCGCGCCCCCATTTCTCCACAGGGCGTCGCGTGGATGAGAACGGGTGGAACAATCCGTGCCTTCGTCGCCTATGCCGATGGCCGGCCTCAGGATTGCGCTTTTCCGGCCGATATACACCGGCAGACCCACGTTCCCGGATACCGCCTTGAAATGAGCGACGCACAGAACTCCACCATTACGCCAGATCAGTTGTGCGTCGGCCTTTACGTCACGCTGGAGTTGGGCTGGACGGAGCATCCGTTCGCGTTTCGCAACTTCAAGATCCGCAACCAGCGTCAGCTGGTCGCCCTCAAGGCGCTCGGCCTGAACAAGCTGAAGTACGTGCCGTCGAAGAGCGATGCCCAGCCGCTTCAACCAGTGGCAGGGGCAGCGGCACCCACTGCGGCGCCGGCCGAGGTCAAGCAGGCGATGGAGGAACTGTGGAAGGAGAAGCATGCGCGTATCGCCCAGGGTAGTACGTTTCGAGAGGCGGTGAGACGCAGCGATAAGCGCTACTTGCGGACGACCGAAAGCGCCAAGCACGTCATGCGCGAGCTTTTCGTCAGACCCGCCGAAGCGCTCGCCGGGGCGCGGGAGATCGTGGGCGACATGGTTCAATATTTTTTGGCAGATCAGAATCTGGCCGTGACCTTGCTCAGCGACGCGGTCGCGAGCGAGAACGCACAGCGCCACAACGTGAACGTGATGGTCTTGTCGCTGTTGCTCGCACGCGGCGCCGGCCTGGATGCAGAATCCATGAAATTGCTTGGCCTGGGCGCGCTGTTCCACGATATCGGCATGAGCAAAGTTCCGGGCACAATCACCGGCAAGACCGAGCCTCTGACCGCGGCCGAGCGACATTATCACGAGCTTCACCCCGTGTACGGCGCTGAAATGGCCAAGCGGATTCCCGACTTGCAGCCCGAGGCCGTCGACATCATCCGCCATCACCACGAATCCGCCGACGGCAGCGGATTTCCAGCGCACCTGAGCGGCGAGGCGATCACGCGCCTGACGCGGATCGTGGCCATCGCGGACGCCTATGACCTGTACTGCAATCCACAGGAGGAGGCCAAGGCCCTGGCGCCCGCCGAAGCCATGACGCACCTGTACAAGGCGGACCGCAACCGCTTCGACAAGCAGTTGCTGTCGCAATTCATCCGTTGCATGGGAATTTATCCTCCCGGCACGTTGGTGGTTCTTTCCGGAGGCGCCGTGGGTATCGTGGTGTCGGTCAACTCGGACAATCTGCTGCAACCATCGCTGCTACTATACGACCCGACGGTTCCTCGCAATGACGCGGTGATCTTCGACATGCGCGAACACACCGACGTAACGGTGGTGCGGGCCGTTCGTGCGAATGCCTTGCCGCCGCAGGCAGTGGAGTACCTGAAGCCACCTAGGCGCGTTTCCTTTTTCGTCGACGACGCCGGTCGCCGCATCGGCTGATGTGTGGCGGCCGCCCCCCCGCCGTGGCCAGCCGCTTGCGGCATCCGGAATAGCTGCGGAAATCCTACGGTATTCGCTCGATCGGGCCGATAACCAGATGGATACCCTGAATCGCAGGGAACCCTTCGTCTCAGATTACAGGGAACAGTTCATGCAATTCCGTGATTTCAGGCAGTTGCTGGGCTGGCTCGCGCTGGGCGCGTGCAGCGTATGCTCGGCTCAGACGCCGTCTGCTGGCGCGTCGGCTGGCGTGGAACCCACCGAACTTGGCTTGGAGGCGCTGCTCGGTCTCGAGGTGACCTCGGTCGGAAAGAAACCGCAGCGCTTGGCCGACACGGCCGCGGCGGTGTTCGTGATCACCCAGGACGACATCCGGCGCAGCGGCGCGAGCAGCATTCCCGAAGTACTGCGCATGGCCCCGGGCATCGAGGTCGCGCGCATGAACAACAGCACCTGGAATATTTCCGCGCGCGGATTCAATACGCGCTGGTCCACCAAGCTGCTGGTACTGATGGACGGGCGAACCATATATTCGCCGGTCAGCTCTGGCGTGAACTGGCAGGAACAGGACACGATGCTCCCCGATATCGAGCGCATCGAAGTGATCCGCGGCCCCGGCGCGACCCTCTATGGTGCGAACGCCGTAAACGGGGTGATCAACATCATCACCAAGTCGGCGCGCAGCACCGAGGGCGGTCTTGCCTACGTCGCCGCCGGCAACCAGGAGAACCTGGCCGGCGTGCGCTATGGCGGCAAGTTGGGCGATGACGTCTATTATCGCGCCTACGTCAAACACGACGCGCGCGGCGCCTTCCGCGATGCGACTGGCGCCGCGGCGCAGGACGACTGGGGCCGTTCCCGCGCCGGCTTTCGCACCGACGGCAAGCTCGCCAACGGTGACGGCTTCACGCTGCAGGGGGACTTGTTCCAGAGCCGCCTGGGTGAAACCTATGACATGCCGATCCTTACCCCGCCATTCCTGCTGACGCTCAATGATCGCGCACAATCATCCGGCGGCAACCTGCTTGGGCGCTGGCAGCGCACGTTTTCCAGCACTTCGGAAGCTTCACTGCAGCTGTATTACGACCAGTCTGTAACCAGCGACATAGCCGCCGACGTCGGCTACAAAACCGTCGACGCCGACTTTCAGCACCGCTTCGCCGCGAACGACCGCCACGATATCGTCTGGGGAGGAGGCTATCGCCGCACCCGCGATGATGTGACCGGTGGGCTCACGCTGGCCGTTTTGCCGCAGCAGGGCAGCTACAGCATATACAACTTCTTTGTGCAGGACGAGATCGCGCTGATACCGGAACGGCTGCGGCTGACGCTCGGCTCGAAGTTCGAGCATGCGAGCTTGAGCGGGACCGACATACAGCCCAGCGCGCGGCTGCAATGGACGCCACACGCCGGTCACAGCCTGTGGGGTTCGGTCGCCAAAGCGGTACGCACGCCCTCGCGCCTCGATCTCGAGGCGCGCTACAACTCCGCTGCGTTTCCGGGGCGCTTGCCGACACAGATATCGGTCTTCGGCACCCCTGCCGCCGGGTCGGAAGAACTGGTCGCGCAGGAAATCGGCTACCGCTTCCAGCCGACGCAGAGCTTCAGCCTGGATGCGACGGCCTTCTACAACCGCTACCTCAAGCTGCGCAGCACGGAGACCGGAGCGCCTTTCGTCGAGGCCCAGCCCGCGCCGGTGCATCTGGTGCTGCCGCAATACTTCGACAGGAAATTGGGCGGTCACACGGCCGGGGTGGAAATCGCGGCCGAATGGCATACCACCGCGTGGTGGCGCTGGCATGCCGCGTACACTTACCTGCGCGCCGATGACCTGCACGCGATCGACGGCGGCAGCGGCGTGCCCTACAAATTCGGCTACGGCGGCTCCAGTCCAAGCAACCAGTTCTATTTGCGCTCTTCGTTCGATATCGGTGAGCGCACCGAACTCGACGTCTGGGTAAAGACCGTGGGCCAGCTTACCGCCATCGAGATTCCGGCCTACATCAGCTTCAATCTGCGTCTGGGCTGGAAAGCAAGAAAAAACCTCGAACTGTCGCTGGTCGGTCAAAACCTGTTGGAGCAGCGTCACGCCGAGTTCGTGACCGACGATGGGACTCCGCGGGCGACACAGATTCCGCGCAGCCTGTTCGCGCAGGCGCTGCTGCGTTTTTAGACTCAATTGCGTGATTGAGACATACGTGAAGCCCGGAATGCCAAGGCCTTGGTGGCGGACATGGCTACGTATGCGGCAGGCCGTTGCGCTTGCCATCGCCTTGTCATTGCCGACGGCGTACGCTCAGGCGCCGCAGGAGTACGCGGTCAAGGCCGGCTTCCTCTACAACTTTCCCAAGTTCGTCGAGTGGCCCGCCGGGGCGCTCCCTGGCGCCAATTTTGCGCTATGCGTGGTGGGTGCTGATCCGTTCGAAGGGGCCCTGGACAAGCTGAATGGCAAATTGGTCGGCGGCCGGCCGCTCGTGGTGCAGCGCTACAGCGCGGCCGATGCCCTCGGGCGGTGCCAAATCCTGTTCGTGAGCGACTCGGAGCGGCGGAGAATGGGCCAGATTCTCGCCGCAATCGGCAATTCACCGGTGCTGCTGGTGGGCGAGATGGAGAACTTCACCCGCTTGGGCGGCATGATCCAGTTCGTGACCACGGACAAGGGGATCCAGTTCGAGGTGAACATCGAAACGGCGCGCCAGCACGGACTGAAATTCAGCGCCCGGCTGCTCCAGCTTGCAAGCACGGTGATCGGCGGGAAATAGGCAGGGCCATGTCCAAACTGCTCTACTATTTCGATAGCTCCCTGCGGCGCAGGCTGACGCTGATGATGATGCTGAACGTGCTGGCCGTGTTGGCGCTCGCGACGTTCGCATTTTTCATCAGCAATGCCTTCAGCGCTCGGCGCGCCATCACCGAGGAGCTGCAAACACTGGCCCAGGTGGTCGGCGCCAACAGCACTGCCGCACTGAGCTTTGGTGACCGCAAGACTGCCGAGGAAAACCTCTCTGCACTGCGCACCAAACCCGACGTCCTGTTCGCCCAATTGTTTACCGCGCGAGGAGAACCGTTCGCCGGCTATTTCGGCGCCAACGTCGACCGGGAGCAAAAGCTCAAGAACATGCAGCGCGAATTTCAACACGCGCCAAGGTATGACGGATCCGGGGGCCTGGGAATATTCGACGCGGAGTATTGGGAGGAGGTCGCGGTAGCGCGGCAGGTGGTGCTCGACGGGGAAGAAATCGGCACGATCCTGGTCGAGACAAGTGCTGCGCGGCTGTACGAGAGCATGGGCCGCAACCTCGTCATCTCCGCCGTGGTATTCGCGGCGGCGCTGTTGATCGCGCTATTGCTCTCGGCACGGCTGCAGCGAACCGTTTCCAATCCGGTGCTGGAGCTGGCCGACACCATGCGGGCGGTGACCGCCAAGGAGGCCTACGGCACCCGCGTCAGCACAAATGCACAGGGCGAGATCGGCGCGCTGTTTGGCGCGTTCAACCACATGCTGGAGCAGATCGAGCTGCGCGATCACGAGGTTGCCAGCGTGAGCGAGCGGCTGAACCTCGCGCTCGACGCCGCGGGCCTCGGCCTGTGGGACTGGGACGTCGCCAGCGACAGCGTCTACCTCGACCAGCGCTGGGCCGACATGATCGGCGCGCCGCCGGGCGACACCAATGCCACCGTCAGCGAACTGGCGGAACTCGTGCCACCCGAGGAGCGCGAGCCTATCCTCACGCGGGCGCTGCTCGCTCTCAAGGGCACCGTACCGCTCTATGACGTCGAGCACCGCGTCAGGACGCGCTCGGGCAACTGGATATGGGTGCACAGCCGCGGCAGGGTCGTGGGGCGCGACGCGAGCGGGCGCGCGTTGCGCATGATCGGGACCAATATCGATATCACGCGGCGCAGGCAGGACGAAGCGGAGCTGCGCAGCGCCAAGGAAGCGGCGGAGCAGGCGAGCCGCGCGAAGTCCCAGTTCCTCGCCAACATGAGCCACGAGATCCGCACGCCGATGAACGGCGTGCTCGGCATGACCGAGCTGCTGCTCGACACCGAATTGAACGAGCGCCAGCGGCGGCTTGCCGAGACCGCGCGCCAGTCGGGTACTGCGCTGCTCCAGATCATCAACGATATCCTCGATTTCTCCAAGATCGAGGCGGGCAAGCTGGAATTGGAGCACATCGACTTCGACTTGCGCCGGATCATGGACGGGGTGGCCGGTCTGTTCGCGGAGTCGGCGCAGGCAAAGCGCATGGAGCTGATCGTGCACGTGGAGGAAACGGTTCCCCCGGCGCTGCGGGGCGATCCGGCGCGGCTGCGCCAGATCCTGACCAACTTGATTGGCAACGCGATCAAGTTCACCGATCGGGGAGAGGTCGTGGTGCGCGCCGGCCTGGTGCGCAACGGCGGCGACCACGTGGTGCTGCGCTTCGAGGTGAGCGACAGCGGCATCGGCATCGAGCCCGAGGTTCAGGGGCGGATCTTCGACGCCTTTTCGCAGGCGGACGGCAGCACCACGCGCAAGTACGGCGGCACCGGCCTGGGGCTGCCGATCTGCAAGCATCTGGTTGATCTGTTCGGCGGGGAAATCGGCGTAAAGAGCCAGCCCGGCCGCGGCTCCACCTTCTGGTTCACGCTGTCCCTGGAAAAGCAGAACGGCGCGGTCCCTTACGTTCCGCCTCGGCCCGCGTCACTGCGAAATCTGCGCGCGCTGGTGGTGGACGACAATGCTGCCAACCGCGACATTCTGTGCGGCCAGCTCGCGGCGCTGGGCATGCGCGCCGACAGCGCCGCAGGCGGGCAGGAGGCTCTGAGCGCGTTGTACGGCGCGGTGCGCCGCGATCCCTACCGTATCGCCGTGCTCGATATGCAGATGCCGGGCATGAACGGACTGGAAGTGGCGCGTCTGGTCCGGCGCGATCCGGGGTTGGAAGGAATCGAGCTGCTCGTGATGAGTTCGATCGGCGAGGATGTGTCGACGCAGACCCTGCGCGAACTGCGCGTGCGCCGCTGGCTCACCAAACCGGTGAACCAGCGCCAGCTGCACGACTGCCTGGTCGAGTTCGCCGGGACCGAGACGCCGGCGTTGGACCTGCCTCTGTTGCGCGCAACTTCGCCTGAGCGCAGCGCGCAGGCGCTGCACGTGCTGGTCGCGGAGGACAATCCGGTGAATCAGGAGGTGGCGGTGGCCATGCTGGAGGCGTTGGGCTGGACCTGCGATGTCGCCGCGAACGGGCGCGAAGCATTGGATGCAATCGGACAGCAACGCTATGATGTGGTGCTGATGGACTGCCAGATGCCCGACATGGATGGCTTCGAAGCGACACGGGCGTTGCGCGGCCGCGAGGCCGCCACGGGCGCGCCGCGCCTGCCGGTGATCGCGCTGACGGCGCACGCCTTGGAGGGCGACCGGGAACAATGCGTTGCCGCCGGCATGGACGCTTACCTAGCCAAGCCCTACGGCAAGCAGCAGCTCGAGCAGGCGATCAGGCTCCAAGTGGGGCTCCGGACGGAGCGCCAGCCGGCGGAGGCTGCCGCGCCTTCGGCGGTGCTTGCGGACACGGTCGCGGAGGGGCTCGACCGCACTGCGCTCGACAACATCCGTTCGATGGACAAGTCCGGCGGTAATGCGCTGCTGGCCCGGCTGATCGGCATATACATGAAAAGCGCGCCGGAATTGCTGCGTGTGATGCGCAGCGCCGCGGACGCGGGCGATGCGAAGGCGCTGGGCAACGCGGTGCACTCGCTGAAATCCAGCAGTCTAAACGTCGGCGCCGCCAGGCTGGGCGCGCTGTGCCGCGAGATCGAGGCGGGGGCAAAGTCCACGCCTCCGGTTGCGCCGGCGGGACTGGTCGCAGCGACAGAAACAGAATACTTGCGCGTCGTGCAGTTGTTGAGCGCCGAATTGGAGAAGGGAAACACATGAACGAAACGCGGCCCGAGGACCCGAAGCCGCTCGTTCTGATTGTTGACGACGACGAGGGGGCGCGGCTGCTGACCGAGATCGCGCTCACCAACGCGGAATTCCGCGTGGTGCAGGCGGAAGACGGCAAGCAGGCGCTGGAGGTGTTCCGGGCAGAGCGGCCTGACATCGTGCTACTCGACGTCAGCATGCCCGTTATGGACGGCTTTCACGCGTGCCTGGAGTTACGCCGGCTGCCCGGCGGCGAGAGTGTTCCGGTGCTGATGCTGACGGGCCACGAAGACATCAGCTCGATCAATCGGGCCTACGAGGTCGGCGCCACGGATTTCCTGACCAAATCGAGCAACTGGGAAATGGTCGCCCACCGCGTACGCTACATGCTGCGCGCCGCGCGCGCGTTTTCGGAGCTGGAAAGAAACCGAGAGAGCCTGTCTTCGGCGCAGCACATTGCCCACATGGGTGGCTGGGAGTGGCGCGCCGATTCCGACCGGCTCTACCTGTCGCAGGAGGTTTGCGACATGTTTGGCCTGACGCAGAGCGATTATGAGTTCAGCCATGAGCGCGTCCTGAGCTACGTCGATTGCGAAGACCGGCAGGTCATCCGCGATGCGGTGCTGGCGGCGCTGCGCGGCATCCAGCCGTTCGATGCGCATCTTCGGTTGAAACTGCCCTCCGGTTCGGAGCACTACGTGCATGCCAAGGCGAAGGTCAGCTTCGATGCGGGCGGGCGCGCGCTCGGCATGCTCGGGACGGTCCAGGACGTGACCGAACGCCGGCTGGCCGAGCAGAAGATCCACAGCCTTGCCTACTACGACAGCCTCACCGGTCTGCCCAACCGGGTCATGTTCCGCGACCAGTTGGAACGGGCCATTGCCCTGCGCGCGCGTGACCGGACGCAGTTGGCGGTGATGTTCCTTGATCTGGACAAGTTCAAGCGCATCAACGATACCCTGGGTCATTCGGTCGGCGACCAGTTGCTGGCCGCGGCCGCGGACCGTATCGTCTGCTGCGTGCGCAGCAGCGAGATGGTAAGTCGCGAGGGGAGCGAGCTGCCGCGGGCGGAGAATGCGCAAGCCGAGGCGGACGCCATTCCGCTGAATGTAGCCCGCCTGGGCGGCGACGAATTCACGCTGTTTCTCGCCGGCGTCGGAGAGCCGCGGAATGCCGCGCGGGTGGCGCGACGCATTTTAGGCGAACTGGCCCGGCCATTTGTGCTCGGGCAACACGAAATTGTCGTGAGCGCGAGTATCGGCATCGCGGTGTGTCCCGGCGACGGCATGGACGTCGAGGTTTTGCTCGGCAACGCCGACGTCGCCATGTACCACGCCAAGGAACAGGGACGCAACAACTACCAGTTCTACAGCAGGCCGATGAACGCCGAAGCGTTCCAGAAGCTTTCTTTGGAAAGCGAATTGCGCAAAGCGCTGGAGCGTGACGAATTCGTGCTGTACTTCCAGCCGATGGTGAGCGTCGCCAGCGGCGCGGTGGTGGGGGCAGAGGCGCTGATCCGCTGGCAGCACCCGGATATGGGAATGGTTTCGCCGCTGGAATTCATTCCGCTCGCCGAGGAGACCGGACTGATCGTGCCGATCGGCGAGTGGGTGCTCGGTCAGGCATGCCGCCAGGCTGCGGTCTGGCAGCGCATCGGTACACGGCCGATGAAAATATCGGTGAACCTGTCTGGCGTGGACTTTCGCCACAGGGGCATGCCGCAAAAGGTGGCCCGCGCTCTTGAGGCGAGCGGCCTGGATCCGAGTTGCCTCAAGCTGGAGCTGACTGAAAGCGTGCTGATGCGCGAGATCGAGACCACACTCGTCATCCTGGAGCAACTGAAGGCGCTGGGCGTGCAGCTTGTCATCGACGACTTCGGCACCGGCTATTCTTCATTTAATTACCTGCGTCGTTTTCCGCTGCACACGCTCAAGATCGATCGCTCGTTCGTGCGCGACATTCCGGGCCACCAGGACGTATCCGCTATCACCCGGGCGATCATCGCGATGGGGCACAGCCTCAAGCTCAACGTGGTCGCTGAGGGCGTGGAGACCCATCCTCAGCTGGACTATCTGCGCGAACTCGGCTGCGACGAATACCAGGGCTATCTGTTCAGCGCGGCCGTTCCCGCCGGGCAGTTCGAAGAATTGCTGCGGCGCGAACATGAGACCTCCGCCCCGCAAAAGGCGCGGAGCTGACGGACCCGGCCGCGCGCCTAAGCGAGCAAATGATGCCGGGAGATTCGGCGCCACGGCTGCCGCATCCCCGGGGCCTTAGGCGCGTCTGCTTTGGGCTAGTTCGAAAGTCCTGCAACCACCCTCAACCGCCGGCGCTTCGCGCTAAGCCTTGTTCAATCCGGTCACTTCGCCCTTTATCTGGGTCGACTTGCCGCGAAACAGTGCTACCAGTTCGCCGTTCTGATTTTCGACGCGAATGTCGTACACGCCGTTGCGCCCCTCCAGCGCCTGTTCCGTTCCGGCGGCCGTGAGCAGGTCCCCGAGGTGGGCCGGGCGCAGGTATTCGATCACGCAGGTGACTGCCACCGCGTTCTTGTTATGGCTGTTGCAGGCGTAGGCGAAGGTCGAGTCGGCCAGCGTGAATATGAACCCGCCATGGCAGGTGTCGTGCACGTTCGCCATGTCCTCGCGCACCGGCATCTGCATGCGCGCCGAGCCGGGGCCGACGCCGAGCAGTTTCATGCCCAGGGCGAGCGAGGACCGATCGCGCGCCTGCATCGCCGCGGCGGCGGCTTCGGCCAGTTGTTGCGCTGATTTGTGCATACGATCGCCCGGGGTATAGCGGCGTGGCGGCGCGCCGAATTGAGATGCCTGAGCATACACCAACAGCAGTAAAATGAACGTTTTCCGAGGCGACCTCCTGCATGGTCAAAGTCTATTCCATCGACGGTCTGACGCCCGTCGTGCATCCGGATGCCTATGTGCATCCGAGCGCGGTGCTGATCGGCGACGTGCACGTCGGCGCCGGCGTGTACATCGGCCCCTCGGCCAGCCTGCGCGGCGATTTCGGCCGCATCGTGATAGAAGCCGGCGCCAATATCCAGGATGGCTGCATCGTGCACGGCTTCCCCGAATCGGACACGGTGATCGAGCAGGACGGCCACGTCGGCCACGGCGCCATCATTCACAGCGCGCGCATCTGCCGCAATGCCTTGATCGGCATGGGCGCCGTGGTCAACGACAACGCGGTGGTCGGCGAATCGGCCTTCGTCGCCGCGATGGCCTTCGTCAAGGCCGGGATGCGGGTGCCGCCGCGTACGCTGGTGGCAGGCATACCGGCGAAAGTGATGCGCGAGCTGAGCGCCGATGAAATGGCCTGGAAAATCGATGCGACGCAGGCCTACCAGAACCTGGCGCGCCGGAGCCGGGCGAGCCTGTGCGAGACGGTCGCGCTCGCGGAAGCGGAACCCGGCCGCCAGCGCCTTTCCCTGTCGCAAGTGCTGCCGCTGTCGGCCTGGAAAGTCAAGAAAGCCGGCGGCTGAAAACGCACCTCTGATTAGGTAGGGCCTTTCAACATGAGCCATCCGTCGATCGCTGAAGTCAACGCTGCCTTTGCCGCGCGCCTGCGCGCCGGCGAGACCCTGCTCGGCAGCATCATTGCGCTGCCCTGCGCCGAGGTGGCGGAACTGTTTTCGCGCGCCGGCTTCGACTGGCTGTGCATCGACACCGAGCATGCGCCGCTCGATCCGCTCGCGGCGCAAGCGCTGTTGCAGGCGGCGCGCTGCCCCTGCCTGGTGCGGGTGCCCGAGGGCGAGGAAGCGGTGATCAAGAAGGCGCTGGACATCGGCGCGGCCGGTGTGATCGTGCCGCAGGTGAACAGCGCTGCCGATGCCGAACGCATCGTGCGCTACTGCAAATATCCGCCGCGCGGCAGCCGCGGCGTGGGCATCGTGCGCGCCCAGGGCTATGGGCTGGATTTTCAGGAATACGTGGCGGGCGCCAACGACAACGTCATCGTCATGCTGCAGATCGAGCACGTCGATGCGGTGAACAATATCGAAGCCATCGTGCGCGTGCCCGGCGTGGACGCGCTGATGATCGGGCCCTACGACCTGTCTGGCAGCATGGGCCGGCTGGGCGAGGTCAACCACCCCGAGGTCGAGCAGGCGATGGAGACCGTGCGCAAGGCTTGCGCCGCCGCGGGCATGAAGCTGGCCATTTTCGCCGCCACCGCCGAGGGCATGAAGCCGTATCTGCGCAAAGGCTATACGCTGCCCATAGCCGGCATGGACCTGATGCTGCTTGCCGCCGCCGCGCGCGGCATGGTGCAGGCGCTGAAGTAAACGATTTTTCGCTCAGAGGAATGCAAATGTCATACGAAAACATCCTGGTTGAAACCCGCGGCCGCGTCGGCCTGATCACGCTGAACCGGCCCAAGGCGCTGAATGCGCTCAATGACGCGCTGATGGACGAACTCGGCGAAGCGCTGGCGAAATTCGACGCCGACGAGAACATCGGCTGCATGGTGATCACCGGCAGCGACCGGGCCTTTGCCGCGGGTGCCGACATCGGCGCGATGAAGGACTGGAGCTACATGGATGTGTACAAGAGCGAGTACATCACGCGCAACTGGGAGCGCATCCGCTCGGTGAGAAAGCCGGTGATCGCGGCGGTCGCCGGATTCGCGCTCGGCGGCGGCTGCGAACTGTCGATGATGTGCGATTTCACCATCGCCGCAGACACGGCGAAATTCGGCCAGCCGGAAATCAAGCTCGGCATCATCCCCGGTGCGGGGGGCACGCAGCGCCTGCCGCGCGCGGTGTCCAAGGCCAAGGCGATGGACCTGGTGCTCACCGGGCGCATGATGGACGCCGCCGAAGCCGAGCGCGCGGGGCTGGTGTCGCGCGTGGTGCCGGCGGACAAGCTGATGGACGAAGCGCTGGCCGCGGCGAACCAGATCTGCGAATACTCGCTGCCTTCGGTGATGGCGGCGAAGGAGTCGGTCAACCGCGCTTACGAAGGCACGCTCAACGAGGGCATCCTGTTCGAGCGGCGCATGTTCCATTCGCTGTTCGCCACCGAGGACCAGAAAGAAGGCATGGGCGCTTTCGTCGAGAAGCGCAAGCCGAAGTTCAAGCACAAGTGATTGCTGTTCCGCCTCCCGCCCGGGAGGCGGGGTACTTTCTTTTGCTTCGCCAAAAGAAAGTACCCAAAGAAAAGGCGACCCCGGTGCCGCGGCCCTTCGGGCTGCCCTGCGCTACTCGGCTGCGCGGGCCGCTGCGCAACTCGGGCCCTGCGGTCCCTCAGACAGTGCTCGCGGACGGCCCCCGCGCAGCCTGCGTTGCTCGGCGCGGCACAGGGGCCCAAAACTTCGACCGTGCCAGTCCGGGACCTCCCCTTGGTGACGCCGAGAAGCGCAGCGGGCCGCGGGGGTGTCGCCGAGGACTGTCTGAGCCCCTCGCGTGAGCGAGGGGCGAGTTCCGCAGGCGCCGCGGCACGCGAGCATCGCAGGGGAGTCGCCGCAGGCGACCGTCACCATGGGGTGCCGTTTTCTTTGGTTACTTTCTTTTGGGCAAGCAAAAGAAAGTAACCAGCCGTCGGGCTGCCCCCGACATTCTTCGGTACAGTTACCCCTCCCGCTAGGGCGGAACCGTATTTAAGAAATCAATTTGAAAATCAGCAAAATCACCGACACTACCCCCGGTCTCATCGCCTGGGTATGCGCAGCGCATGTGGCGAGCATGCTCTGCTATGCGATCTACCCGACCCTGCTGCCGCAGCTGCAGCAGGAATGGGGCGCGAGCAACTCTGCGGCGGGGCTGATCTCCGGCATGTTCTTCGCCGGCTACATGGCGTCGGTGCCGGTGCTCTCCGGGCTTACCGACCGGGTCGACGCGCGCCGCGTGTATTTTTTCTCGAGCCTGCTGTGCGCCTGCGGCACGCTTGGTTTTGCGCTGTTCGCCCAGGGGGTGTGGTCGGCTTCGCTGTTCCAGGCGCTCACCGGCGCCGGCATCGCCGGCACCTATATGCCGGGACTGAAGGCGCTCACCGACAACCTCGGTGAGCGCGCACAAAGCCGCGCCGTGTCTTTCTATACCGCGGTGTTCGGTTTCGGCGCGAGCTTCTCCATTCTGCTCGCGGGGGCGATCGCCGCGACCCTGGGCTGGCGCTGGGCTTTCGGCTTGTGCGCCCTGGGTCCGCTTGCCGCGGGCCTGATGATTCTGCTGGGCCTGCCGCCGCGCCGCCCGAGCGCCGTCGTGCGCACGGCGCTGCTCGATCTGCGGCCGGTGCTGCGAAACCGCGCGGCGCGCGGCTACATCCTCGGCTACACCGTGCATTGCTGGGAGCTGTTCGGCTCGCGTTCGTGGATGGTGGCGTTCTTCGTGTTCAGCCAGAGCCTGTCGGCGAGCGGCCCCTGGCCGTGGAGCCCGGTGCTGGTCGCGGCCATCGCGAATATGTTCGGCCCCGGCGCCAGCGTGCTCGGCAACGAGCTCGCCATGGGCTATGGCCGCAATCGCATCGTGCCCGTGGTGATGGTCGCATCGGGCCTGTTCACCTGCCTGTTCGGGCTGCTCTCGGGCCTGCCCTGGTACGCGATCGTCGGCCTGTCCTTCGTCATGCTGGTCCTGCACATGGGCGATTCCTCGGCGCTGACCTCAGGCATGGTGCTGAACTCCGATCCGAATCTGCGCGGCGCCAGCATGGCGCTGCATTCCATGCTCGGTTTCGGTGCCGGCTTTGCCGCGCCGCTCGCCTTCGGCGCGGTGCTGGACGCAGCAGGCGGGAACGTCAGCCCGACCGCGTGGATGCTGGCCTATGCCAGTCTGGGCGCGCTCGGCGTGTTCGCCCCAGTGTTTCTGCGGCTGCGCTGAATCCGCCCGGGCCGACCGGAGCGGTAGGCATATTCAATTGCGCGGTTTATGATGGCGCCTGCCGCGCAAAAAGAATCAGCAATAGCCGAGCGCTCAATCGAGGAGGCTGCATCGCATGGAAAAAATCTGGCTCAAACATTATCCCGCCGGTGTGCCGGCCGAAATCGATCCCGACAAATACCAGTCGATCCGCGACCTGTTCGAGGAAAGCGTGATCAACTTCGGCGAACGCCCGGCCTACTATTGCATGGGCCGCGAAATCACCTTCGCCGAACTCGATCGCATGTCGGCGGCGTTCGGCGCGTGGCTGCAGTCGCGCGGCCTGCACAAGGGCGATCGCGTGGCGCTGATGATGCCCAATGTGCTGCAGTACCCGGTGGCCTTGTTCGGCGTCCTGCGCGCGGGCCTGATCGTGGTGAACGTCAACCCGCTGTACACGCCGCGCGAACTGGAGCACCAGCTCATCGATTCGGGCGCGCAGGCGATCGTGATCCTGGAGAATTTCGCGCACACGCTGGAGCAGGTCATCGCCAAGACGCAGGTGAAGCATGTGGTGGTCGCGGCGATGGGCGACCTGCTGGGCGGGGTGAAGGGCGCGCTGGTCAATTTCGTGGTGCGCAACGTCAAGAAGATGGTGCCGGCCTACGAATTCGCCAATGCGCTGCGCTTTAACGACGTGCTGCGCGCGGCTGCGGCGATGACGCTGGAGAAGGTCGAGATCAAGCCCGGGGACATCGCGTTCCTGCAGTACACCGGCGGCACCACCGGCGTGTCCAAGGGGGCGATGCTGCTGAACCGCAACATCACCGCCAACCTGATGCAGGTCGATGCCTGGCTCGACCCGTTCCTGACCGAATACGACCGCAAGCACTACATCATCATCACCGCGCTGCCCCTGTACCATATTTTTTCGCTGACGGTGAACTGCCTGATGATGTTGAAGCTCGGCGGCAAGAACGTGCTGATCGTGAATCCGCGCGACATCCCGGGTTTCGTCAAGGAGCTCGCCAAACACAAGTACACCACCATCACCGGGGTCAACACCCTGTTCAACGGCTTGATGCACCATCCGGACTTCGACAAGCTGGACTTCAGCGCGCTGCGCATTTCGAACGGCGGCGGCATGGCGGTGCAAAAAGCGGTCGCGGAAAAGTGGAAGAAAATCACCGGCGTCACCCTGACCGAAGGCTACGGACTCACCGAAACCTCGCCGGTCGCCACCACCAATCCGCCCGACTTGAAGGAGTTCAACGGCTCGATCGGGCTGCCCGTGCCGTCCACCGAAATCTCGATCCGCGACGACGCCGGCAACGAACTGGCGCTGGGCGAGGCGGGGGAGATCTGCATCCGCGGGCCGCAGGTCATGGCCGGCTACTGGCAGCAACCGGACGAAACGGCGAAAGTCATGACCGCCGACGGTTTTTTTCGCAGCGGCGATATCGGCATCATGGACGAGAAAGGGCACACCCGCATCGTCGACCGCAAGAAGGACATGATCCTGGTGTCCGGTTTCAACGTCTATCCGAACGAAATCGAAGGCGTGGTGATGATGCTGCCCGGGGTGCTCGAGTGCGCCGCGGTCGGCGTGCCCGACGAGCATTCGAGCGAGGCGGTGAAGCTGTTCGTCGTCAGGAAGGATCCGGATCTGTCGGAGAAGGAAGTGCGCGCGCACTGCCATCAAAACCTGACCGGCTACAAATGTCCCAAATACGTCGAGTTCAGGAGCGAGTTGCCCAAGACCAATGTCGGGAAAATCCTGCGGCGGGCACTGCGCGACGAAAAAGCGGCCTAGGGCACGTCCTGCCGGGTGTGCCTAGACCGGCGGGGTCGAGCCGTAATCCGGAGGGGAAGTCCGGCCTTTGACTCGGGTGAGACAGGCTTCTATCGACTCGAACAGCTGGTCGCGCGTCACCGGTTTGACCAGGAAATCGGCGGCGCCCAGTTCCACCGCCTTGGCCATGGTGTCGCCGTCGCTGCGGCCGGAAAGCAATATCACCGGAATCGATGCGGTTTCCGGGTCGGAGCGCAGCAGCGACAACAACTCGAAGCCGTCCAGGAACGGCATGTTGAGATCGGACACGATCAGGTCCGGGGTCTGCGCCAGCAGCGCCCGGCCGCCCGTGACGCCATCCTCGGCGACCTGCACCTGATAACCCGCCGAATTCAAATGCAGGCGCAACAGGTCGCGAAACCCGACGTCGTCGTCGATGATCAGAATTCGGGTCTTCTTGTCGTCGGGCATGCGCCGCTCTGCGTCCACGCATATGGCAGGAGGGGGACCCATTCTAATGGAAATTCCCGCATCGCCAATTGACTATTCGCAACTAAGCCCATGCCCAGGCCAGGCGCCACACTTGCGCCACAGCGCCGGGAGGCGGCCCGGGCCGCGGCGGTCGTGTAAGATCGCGTCTCCGAACACGAGACCGCCGTGCGCTCCGGACCCGGCGGTCCAAAGCGCATTGCACCAGGAGGGCAGGTATGCCCTCTTGTTTCGTATGGAGGTTTCGTGCAGACCAGCCAGTTCAAGGGCGTGATGATCATGCTGATCACCGTGCTCATCTGGGGCGGGATGTTCCCGGTGGCGAAAGGCGCGCTGCAGACCCTGGATGCGTTCTGGTTGTCCAGCCTGCGCTACGGCATCGCCGCGCCCCTGTTCGTCGCCATACTCTGCTGGCGCGAAGGCGTGGTTGCGCTGCGCTATCGCGGCAGATTCCTCAAGGCCTGCTTCTACGGTTTCGTCGGATTTAGCGGCTTCTCCATCCTGGTATTCATCGGCCTCGGCAAATCGCGGCCTGAACACGCCGCCATCATCATGGCGCTGCAGACGCCGATCGCCGCTTTCGTGCACTGGGCACTGAAAGGCACCCGGCCGGCGAATTTCACCCTGGGCTGCATCACGGTCGCCATCCTGGGCGTGTTCCTGGTCATCACCAAGGGCGATCCGGCGCACGCCTTCACCGGCGGCACCTTCCTCGGCGATGTGCTGATCTTTCTCGGCGCCATGAGTTGGATCGCGTACACCATAGGCGCGGTCAGCTTTCCCGGCTGGTCGGCGCTGCGCTTTACGACGCTGACCTGCCTGCCCGGAACGGCGGGCATATTCATCATTACGGGTCTTGCGAGCCTGAGCGGATATGCCAGCGCCCCGCCGGTCGCAACGGTCACTTCGCTGACTTGGGAGCTCGCCTACCTGGCGATCCTTACGGTGGTGCTGGCGGTGCTGTTCTGGAATATGGCCATCGGTTACCTGGGTGCGCTCAACACCCTGCTGCTCGGCAACCTGGTGCCGGTGGTGACGTTTGCGATACGCATCCTGCAGGGACACCGCTTCGAGGCGATCGAACTCGCGGGCGCCGCGCTGGTGGTGGCGGCGCTGATCGCCAACAATCTTTATCTCAGATTCAGGACCGCCGCGCCGGCGGGCTGACTACCGCGGCAGCAGCTTGAGCGTGCCAAGCGTATCCGCGAGGGCGTCGCTGCGGTTCATCGACATCGGGATGTATTCGACCCGGGCCCAGCGCTCGGCGAAGTTCTTGTACAGCGGTGACAGCAGATTGCCGGACTGTCCGGTCGAGTGGATGTACACCGACTTGTCCAGGTCGGCCAGATCGTAGATCGAGCGAAACGATGCCGCATGGCGGCTGGCGTAAGGCGCGGCTTCGTTGTTGAGGGTATTGCGGCCGACATCGACGGTATAGGTATCGCCGGGCGAGGGCACGCGGATATCGAAAAATTTCGCCAGCTGCGGTTGGCGGCCAAAAGGGCGATGCTCGGACAGGGCGAAATGCGCCTCGCCCCAGCGCCACTGCTTGCGGTCGTCGCCATAGCGGCGCTTCAAATCGGCTAGTGCGAGATCGAGTGCCTTGGGCAGCAGATCGGCGCAAGTTTCCTTTGCGGGCGTATTCACGTTGTCGCACCAATGCCCCTGACCGCCGGTGTCGGCAAGGACGTGGACCATGAAGTCTGCGCGGTGCGCCCACTCGCTGTTGAACAATTCGCCGAGTTCGTCCGCATAGATCAGCCGGCCGAGCTCGCGCAACCAGGCGCTGACGATCAGCGGCTCGGCGCTTTCGATTGCCATGTTCGCGTCCCACCGCCCCAACTGCTGCAACACCTGCTGCGCGTCCGCGCCGGAGGCCTTGGTCTTGAGCAACCAAGGCAGGATTTCGCGCACCTGCAAGGACACCGTGTCGGCCTGAATCTTGGCGAAACTTTGCAGCGTATGCTTCGGGGTGGCGTCGAGTAATTGCTGGATGCGGTCGGCGCGGTAGGGCAGGGACCACTCGCTGGTGATGTAATGCGGGTAGTTGTCGGGCACGATCTTGTGATTGGCCGTGACGATGCTGCCTGCAGCGGGGTTGTAGCTTTGCGGCAGGTCCTCGAAGGCGATGAAGCCGTCCCAGTCATATTTTGCGTCCCAGCCCGGCGCGGGTGCCTGGCCCTTGAGATCGTTTTCGGGTTTGCGCAGCGGAACGCGGCCGGGCGCGATGAAACCGATGTTGCCTTCAGTGTCGGCATACACCATGTTCTGCTGCGGCGAATGAAAATCGCGCGCCGCATTCAGAAACTCGCCCCGGTTGCGGGCGGTCGCAAATTTTCCGGCCGCCTGCATTGATAGATCGTCCTCGCGCAGCGCGGTCCAGGCCAAAGCCAGAGCAAAGCGTTGCGGCAGCGCCTTGGCGGACGGCTGGTACACATCGGATATCAGCGGCCCGTGTCGCGAGGCGCGCACCGTCAGCGTCACGTCCGGCTGACCCTTGACCTTGATCACTTCGCTGCGCGTGGCGAGCTTCTGCCATCCTTGCGGCGTAAGCACCTGGCCGTCGCCGTCGACGCGCTCCATATAAAGATCCTGCACGTCAGGTCCGGTGTTGGTATAGCCCCATGCGATATGCCGGTTGCGTCCCAACACCACGGCAGGCACTCCCGGGAAGGTCGCACCCATGACCTCGAAGCCCGGGGCCGAGAGATGGGCGAAATACCAGACCGCGGGCGCAGCCAGCCCGAGGTGTGGATCGTTGGCGAGCAAGGGTTTGCCGCTTGCCGTGCGGCTGCCGGCCACCACCCAGTTGTTGGAGGCGCCGTCCTCGGTCAGGCCGGTCAGCGCGAGCGACGCGAGCTTGCTCGCGTCGAGTTCCCGATACAGCTTGGCGTAATCAGCAATAACGAGCGGCGCCTCGCCCGGATAGGGTGGCAGAAATTCCTCGATCTGTGCCGTCGAAAGCCGCTGCGCGAGACGCAGGCGCAGCAGCTCGGAGCGCCAGTTGCCGCCCAGGTCCCAGGCCATCATCTTGATCCAGGCGACGGAATCGGCGCTTTCCCAGGGCTCGGGCTGGACCCCGGTTAGCAGGAACTCCGGTGGCAAGGGACCTGAGCGCTGCGCGAGGAATGCGTTGACGCCGGCCGCATACGCATCGAGTTGGCCGCGCGCCTGCGCGCTCAGTGAAGGCAGCGTGGCTTCGGACACGCGGCGCACGCCGAGCGTGCGCAGGAATTTGTCGGTGTCCAGGGTCGCCGCGCCCAGCGCTTCCGACAGGCGGCCACTGCCGATGCGCCGATTCATTTCCATCTGCCACAAACGGTCCTGCGCGTGGACGAAGCCGAGGCCGAAGTACGCATCCGCAACGCTGCCGGCGTAGATATGCGGCACGCCATTGCGGTCGCGCACGATTTCCACGGGGGCCTTGAGGCCGGTCAGTGCGACCGTGCCCTCGAGTTGCGGCAGCGATTGGCGCAGCCAGACATAGCCTGCGGCTGCGACCATGGCGCAAAGAAGCATAAGCACAAGAAACACGCGAAATACGGCTTTCATCGGGCAAAAACCCCGCAATCAAGGCCGTTTAGGCCGAACAGGCTAGCATACGCGCGCGCTGATCAGGACGCGCTCCGCAAAATCGGACATCGGATGATGCGTGCAGCCGGGGATTTTGGTATAAACACATAACGCCCATGTCACGGAGTACTTAATTTGCTCTATACCTTGCACGAAATGAGTCACGCGGCCCTGGCGCCCTGGCAGATGTGGGCCAGCATGAACGCCAGCGTGTTCGGCCATCCGTTCAGCCCGCTGTCCTACTCCCCGCTGAGCCGCAAGATCGCCGCCGGCAGCGAACTCTTCGTGCGCGTCACCCAGCGTTACCACAAACCCCCGTTTGGCATCAGCGAAACCCGCGTCGGCGGCAAGACGGTCGCGGTCAGCGAGACCGTCGCCCTCGACAAGCCTTTCTGCCAGTTGCTCCACTTCGAGCGCGATCTTCCGGCGAACAGCAAGGGGCGCGATCATCCCAAGGTCCTGCTGGTGGCGCCCTTGTCGGGTCACCACGCGACGCTGTTGCGCGATACGGTGCGCACCTTCCTGCCCGATCACGAGGTCTATATCACCGACTGGGTGGACGCGCGCATGGTGTCGCTGTTCCACGGGCCGTTTCATCTGGACGACTACGTCGATTACGTGCGCGAGTTCATTTCTTTCCTCGGCCCCGACGTCCATGTCGTCTCGGTGTGCCAGCCGACGGTGCCGGTGCTGGCCGCGATCGCGCTCATGGCCGAAGCCGATGCGCCGGTCAAGCCGCGCACTATGATCATGATGGGCGGGCCGATCGACGCCCGGCGCAGTCCGACGGCGGTCAACAACCTCGCTACGGAGAAGCCCCTGTCCTGGTTCAAGGGCAACGTCATCCAGCGCGTGCCGGCGAAATACCCGGGCGCCATGCGCCAGGTCTACCCCGGCTTCCTGCAGCACATGGGGTTCGTCGCGATGAACCCCTCGCGCCACGCCGACGCGCACCGCAATTTCTACAATCACCTGCTCAAAGGCGACGGCGACTCGGCCGAGGCGCACCGGCGTTTCTACGACGAGTACAACGCCGTGCTCGACATGCCGGCCGAGTATTATCTGGATACCATCAAGACGGTGTTCCAGGAGTTCTCCCTGCCCAAGGGGCGCATGTTCGTGCGCGAGCAGCTGGTGCGGCCGCAGGCGATCAGCAAGACGGCTCTGCTCACCATCGAAGGCGAACTGGACGATATCTCCGGCAACGGCCAGACCCAATCGGCGCACGGGCTGTGCACTTCGATTCCGGCGAAAAAGCGCGAGCACTATCTGGCGCCGAAGATGGGGCACTACGGCATTTTCAGCGGCCGGCGCTTCCGTGAAGAGGTGTACCCGCGCATCTGCGCTTTCATCCGGCGCCACGCTTAGTCACGCGGCCGGCAGCGCCTTAGGCGCATCTGTCGTCGTTCGATCTGTCTTTAACAGCGCGATGATCCGATGAAACGCATGGTCAAAATCCTGGCCATCAGCCTGGCCGCGTTGGTAGTCCTGCTGGCCGCGGGCGCGGCCTGGTATGTCCACAGCAAGCAGCCTTGGCGCGACGGCAGCGTGGCCCTGAAGCAACTCAAGGCGCCGGTAATTGTGCGCTATGACGAGCGCGGCGTGCCGCACCTTCGCGCCGAAAGCGAGGCCGACCTGTACCGGGCGCTGGGTTATGTGCATGCGCAGGACCGCCTGTTTCAGATGGAGTTGATGCGCCGTCTGGCCCGGGGTGAATTGGCTGAGATCCTGGGGCCCAAGCTGCTGGAGGTGGACCGGCTGTTTCGCACGCTGGAGCTGCGCGCCCATGCCGACGCCTACGTGGCTAAGATGGACAAGAACAGTCCCATCTACAGGGCCTTGAGCGCCTACCTGGACGGCATCAACCAGTTCCAGGCCACGCACCCCGCTCCGATCGAGTTCGACCTGCTGGGCATCCCCAAGCGGACCTTCACGCCGGCCGACACGCTGGCAGTGGCCGGCTACACGGCCTACAGTTTTGCGGCGGCGCTCAAGACCGAGCCCGCCCTGAGTTTCGTGCGCGATAAGCTGGGGGCCGACTACCTCAGGGTGTTCGATCTGGAGTGGCACCCGCAGGGGGTACTCGCGCCCGGGCCGACTGCGGTCGCAGGGCTGAGCAATGCGGACTGGCGCGACCTGGAGCGGCTTGCGCTGCTCAGCGCAGACGCGCTGGAACTGGCCGGCGTGCCCGCGTTCGAAGGCAGCAATGCCTGGGTCGTTTCCGGGCAGCGCACCGCCAGCGGCAAGCCGCTCTTGGCGGGGGATCCGCACATCGCATTTTCCGCGCCGTCGGTCTGGTACGAGGCGCATCTGTCGTCGCCGGGATTCGAGTTGTACGGCCACTTTCAGGCGCTGACGCCGTTTGCCCTGTTAGGCCACAACAGCCGGTTCGGCTGGAGCCTGACCATGTTCCAGAACGACGACATGGACTTGATCGCCGAGAAGCGCAACCCGGACAACGCGAACCAGGTCTGGTACCACGGCAAGTGGGTGGATCTGCGCCAGCGCGAGGAAACCATTGCCGTCAAGGGCGCGGCTCCGGTCAAGATCATGCTGCGCCGTTCGCCGCACGGACCGATCGTCAACAGCGCGCTCGGCGCCAGCGCGGGCGCCACGCCGATCGCGATGTGGTGGGCGTTTCTGGAGACCGAGAACCCTGCCATGGAAGCCTTCTATGAGCTCAATCGCGCCGACACCTTGGCCAAAGCCCGCACCGCGTCGAGCAAGCTCCACGCGCCGGGGCTGAACATCATGTGGGCCAGCGCCTCGGGTGACATCGCCTGGTGGGCCGCAGCCCTGCTGCCGATCCGCCCGGCCGGGGTGGACCCCAGCTTCATTCTGGACGGCAGCAGCGCGGAGTCGGACAAGAACGGATTTCACCCGTTCAGCGAGAACCCGCACGAAGAAAACCCCAGCCGCGGCTACATCATGACGGCCAACCAGCAACCCACACCGGGCAGCGGATTGCCCGTGCCCGGCTACTACAACCTGTGGGATCGGGCCGAGGAGTTGAACAAATCCCTCAGCGCACCCGGCGTGAAATGGGACACGGCGCGCAGCCAGGCGCTGCAGCTCGACGTCCACACCGGCTATGCCGCGCGCGTGCTGCCCTTCTTGCTGCCGGTGCTGCGCGAAGTCGTGACTGACCCGGGCGAGCGCGCCTTGCTGGAACAACTCGGCGCATGGGACGGCGCTTACACCCTGCAAAGTTCCATGCCCACCCTGTTCAACCAGCTGTTATATGAACTCGCGGCCGCGGCCCTGTCAGACGAGCTTGACGACGCCCAGTTCAAGAACCTGCTCAAGACCCGCGCGCTGGATTTTGTCCTGCCGCGTTTGGCTGCCGACGAAGGCTCGCCCTGGTGGGACGACGTCAAGACGCCAGCCAGGGAGACCCGGGCCGATACGGTCAAGCTCATGTGGCGCGCGAGCATAGACCACCTGCAAAAGACGTTCGGCCCGGACCCTGCGGGCTGGGCCTGGGGCAAGGCGCACACGCTGACGCACAACCATCCGCTGGGCCAGCAAAAGCCGCTGGACAGGTTGTTCAACGTCGGTCCGATGCCTGCGCCCGGCGGCCGCGAAATTCCCAACTACCTGGGCGGTTTCATCGGGTCGGCACCCTGGGCGGTGACCATAGGGCCGTCCACCCGGCGCGTCGTCGATTTCGTCGACGCCGGCCACGCCCGGGGCATCAATCCGGTGGGTCAAAGCGGCGTGCTGTTCGACGCCCACTACGCCGACCAGGCCGACGACTTCATCCACGGCCGCTCCGAGCCGCAGCACTTGATCGAAGCCGATGTCGCGGCGAGCGCGCGCAGCACCTTGAAGTTGGAGCCGGCACGCTAAAGCCGGGACGGGTCTGTCGCGCTGGCCTCTTGCGGCCGCGGCTAGCGTCGTCGCTGCGGTGCGCCTGATGTCCGGGTGACCCGTGTAAAGATACCGCGCTAGACCTCAGTCAGGAATCGATGAGCCGCGCTTGGCCGCCTCGCGCAGATGATGGTAGACAGTATTGCGCGAAATCGCCAGGCTGCGCGCCGTGTGGCTCACGTTGCCGCCAGAACGGCGGAATTCCCGCACCACCTCCTCGAACATTTTATCGCGCAACACCGATCCGCCCGGGCGGCCGCCGGAATATTCGGCCTGCGGCAGCCAGACCGCGACCTGCGCCAGATCGATATGGCCATCGGACCCAGCGAGTAGCGCGCGCGTAAGGACGGCGCGCAGTTCGCGAAAATTGCCGGGCCAGTCGTGCTGCGCGAGGCGGGAGGCGGCCGCATCCGAAATGGTCGCGTCCGGATCGATGCGGGAGAGCGTGAAGCGCATCGCCGCGTCGAAGTCGCTGCGCTCACGCAGCGGCGGAAGCACGGCCTTGATCGTGTCGAGCCGATACAGAAGATCCGCGCGAAAGCGCCGGGCCGCGACTTCGGCGGCAAGGTCGGCGTTGGTCGCCGCGAGCACTTGCAGATCGACGACGCGGCCTGCGCGGCCGCCGACCGCCCGGACCTGCCGGTCGTCGAGAAAGCGCAGCAGCGTCGCCTGCAACTGCGGCGCCAGCGCGCCGATCTCGTCCAGCAGCAGTGTGCCTCCGTCGGCGCTCGCGATGAGTCCTTCGGCCCCCTCCTTGCGCGCCCCGGTAAAGGCGCCAGCCGCGTAACCGAACAACTCCGCCTCGAACAGATTTTCCGGCATGGCCGCGCAATTGATCGCGACGAACTCTCCTTTACGCCGGCTGACCTCATGCGCGTAGCGCGCCAACATCTCTTTACCGCTGCCCGTCTCGCCTTGAATCAGAATCGGCGCGTTCACCCGAACCGCGGCGGCGACCAGTGCCAGCGTTTCGCGGACGCTGCGGTCCTCGGCAACAAACGCGGGCTCGCGCAATGCCGGCGCCAGCACCGCGCCGGCACGGGGCTTGAACTGGGCCGGGCCGAGCCGCGCCATCTGCGCACCGCGATTAATCCACGCGACGGCATGCACGCTGCCCAGCGCGTCGCGCACGAAAGCCTGATGGTTCTTATGCAGCCTTGCCAGCAGCTGTTCCAGCGGTTCGTTGAATAATTGCTCGAAGTGCGCGCCCGGCGCCACTTTCAGTCCCGTCAGCATGCTTGCCGCGCGGCCGTTGACGGCGGTGATCAGGCCGCACGCGTCAATCGCGATCATGCCGGCACTGATGGTGCCGAGAAACTCTGCCCGCGGATGGATGGCCAGTATCATCTGCGCGCACATTTGATTCACGAACAAACCGTTTTCAATATGCGTGGCGGCCATCTTCACCAGCGCCAGGGTATGGCGTTGGCGCGACACGCAGTCGGAGGAGGCGTCCAACATGCCGACGAGCTCGCCTGCAGGGCCGCGAACTGGCGCCGCCGTGCAGCAGACCTGGCCGTAGCAGGAAAAGAAATGTTCCGATCCGTGGATGATGATGGGCTGACCAGTGACGATTGCAGTTCCGAGGGCGTTGGTGCCGCAGACCCCCTCTGACCACTGGCTCCCGGGAATGATCCGACGGCCGGCGTCGCTGTCGCCGAATTGGCTGTCGGACACCGATTCGAGCACGGTGCCGTCGGCATCGGCAAACGCGATCAGGAAGTTCGATCCGGCGATCTGATGGTAAAGGGTTTCAATCTCGGCAAGCGCCAAATGATGCACATGCCCGATGCGCTCGCGGCGGCGCTTGAGTTCGCGCTCGCCTATCACCATCTTCCGCGGCGCCCCGTGGGGGTCCAGACCGGCATCCAGGCAGCGTGACCAGCTTGCGGATACGTCGGTCGCGAGCAAATCTTCTACGGCGATGCCGCGGCGTTCGAGCACGAGTCGAGCGCGCACCATGCGTTCGGCGTTCGTCAGCATGTCCACCTCCTACCCTATTGCGATGGAATCGAATTTTGTTTAACCCATTCGCAAATCGATTCTATTCCTTTCACCATGGCTTGGCATCTGTTCATATTTTGCACAGGCGGGCCCGGCAATTGCTCAGTTCGGACGCAGACGCCGATGCCGCGCTGGCTAGCTACATCGGTTTATAACCAATAGCTTAGCAAGCGAGCTCGGTGTTGGCACGGATCTTGAGTGTAGGCAGCAATCCATCCATCACGAGAAGGGAACGCAACCATGAAAGCGGCAGTCCTCCACGCCTATGACCCGACGCTGACGCAGAAGCAATTTGTCAGCTACGAAACCTTCCCCGACCCCGTCATCGAAAAGCCCACCGACGTGATCGTGCGCATCGGCGGCGCCGGCGTCTGTCGGACGGATCTGCACATCGTCGAAGGCATCTGGCGCCAGAAGGTGGATATCGCCCTGCCCTACATCATGGGCCACGAGAACGCCGGTTGGGTCGAAGCGGTCGGTTCCGCCGTCACGTCGGTCAAGCCGGGCGACCCCGTGATCTGCCACCCGCTGGTCACGAGCGGCCATTGCCTCGCCTGCCGCCGCGGCAACGACATGCATGCCGTCGACGCCAGTTTTCCGGGCATCAATGCCAACGGCGGCTATGCCGAATTCTTGCTCACCTGCGAGCGTACGCTCATCAAATTGCCGAAAGGCCTGGCCCCGAAAGATGTCGCGCCCTATACCGATGCCGGGCTGACCGCTTATCGCGCCGCCAAGAAGGCGTCGCGCCACCTGTTGCCCGGGCAGTTTGCGGTGATCGTCGGCGTCGGCGGCCTCGGCCATATCGGCATTCAGGTGCTGAAGGCGATGTGCGCGGCCGAGATCATTGCGATCGACCGCTCCGACCTTGCGCTCGGGCTGGCGAAGGAATGCGGCGCCCATCACGTCATCAAGTCCAGCGGCAACGACGTGGAAGAGGTGCTCGCGCTGACCAACGGCAGCGGTGCGGAGGCGGTAATCGACTTCGTGGCCGAGGGCGATGCTGTGGCGAAGGGCCTGGCGATGACGCGTAACGACGGTTACTACTACATCGTGGGCTACGGTGGCAAAGTCGACATCCCGACGATCGACATGATCTTCTCGGAAAAGACCATCGTCGGCAACCTGGTCGGCACCTATCCCGAGTTGGTCGAACTGATGGCGCTCGCCGACCGCGGCGTCGTTAAGCTCGCCACGCGCGAGTACCGCCTCGCCGAGGCAGATCAGGCCCTGCACGATCTTCACGCCGGGAAGATCAAGGGACGCGCGGTCCTCATACCCTGACATTCCGCCCAAACACGTTCGGTCAAATCGAAAATACTAAAGGAGGTAGGCACGATGAAATCGGTCAAGTTAACACTGCTCGCAACTACGGTAGCGGTCGCCTTTGGCGGCACGTTGGCATCGGCTCAGGATTTCAAGAAATACGGCATAGACAAGGACGTTCCGGGGTTGTGTTCATACGACTCGATCTCGAAGAAGGATTACAAAGGCCGCACGCTGAGCATCATCACCCACGCGGTGCCCGTCATGGGCGAGCCGACGGACCTGCACGCCAAGCAGTTCGAGGAGCTTACCGGCGCCAAGGTCAACGTCGTGCACGTGCCGTTCGGCGATCTGTTCCAGCGCATCATGATCCCGTTCCAGACCGGGCAGAACGCCTATGACGTGCTGTTCTACGGCTCGCACTGGATCGGCGATTTCCACAACTACCTCGCGCCGGTTCCCAAAGCCTATTTCAATGCGCCCGGCATGAAGGACGTGACGCTCAACTACCGCGGCGTGGCGACCTGGGGCAACGAAATGGTTCAGTACCCGGTCGACGGCGACCGGCATTACCTGAAGTATCGCAAGGACGTGTTCGACAACGCGGATTACCAGAAAAAATTCAAGGAGAAGACCGGACACGACCTCGCCGTGCCCAAGACCTGGGAGGAGTATGACGAAGTAGCCAACTTCTTTAACAACTGGGACTGGGCCGGCGACGGCAAGCCTCATTTCGGCTCGGCCGAGGTGACCAAGCGCGACGACCTGATGTTCTCAGCCTTCATCAGCCGTGCGGCGGCATACGCCAAGAATCCGAACGTCAAAGGCGGGTTCTTCTTCGATCTGAAGACCATGGAGCCGCTGATCAACACCCCGGGCTTCGTCAAGGCGCTCGAAATGTTCGTCAAGGCGAAGCGCTATTTCCCGCCGGGCGGCGACAGCTTCGGTCTGGGCGACGAGATTTTTTCCTTCGGCGGCGGTCAAACGCTGATGAGCTACTCCTGGGACGATGCCTTCATCCAGGCGATGGAGGAGAAGAGCCCGATTCGCAACAAGGTCGGCGCCGCGCCCTTGCCGGGCAGCCACGAGGTATGGAATCGCAACACCAAGAAGTGGGACAAGTTCGCCACGCCGAGCACGGCGCCCTATATCACCTGGGGCTGGACCTCGGCAGTGGCCAAAGCGTCGAAGAACAAGGATATGGCTTTCGACTATCTGTGCTTCTTCAGCAACGAGGCGAACGCCCTGCACGATTTGCAGATCGGCCGCTTCGGGGTCAACCCGTATCGCAACGCGCACTTCACGGTGAGCTTCTGGACCGACAAACTGGGCTGGGACAAGTCGGTGGCGACGCAATACGTCAATACGCTGTCCGGCATGGACAAGAGCAAGAACCGCGTGTTCGACCTGCGGGTGCCCGGCGTCAACCAGTTCATGACTTCGATGGCGGCCGGCGTGGCCGAGGCCATGGCCGGACAGAAGTCGCCGCAGCAGGCGCTGGACGGCGTGGCCAAGGAATGGAATCAGATCGTCGCGCGCATCGGCAAGGACAAGGTGCGCGAAGCCTATGCCAACGTGGTTGCACTGGAAGACAACAAGTAGTCCGATGACAGGGGGACGCGCACTCGACGAATTGGCCCGAACAGGGAGCTGCATTTGTCCGTAGATCGCGGCAAGCTCGTATTCGTTCTGCCGGGGTTGATCGTGCTCGTCGCGATCATCCTCTTCCCCCTGCTCTTCACCATACGCGTAAGCCTCTCGAGCTGGGACGTCGCCCAGCCGGGGCTAGACTGGATCGGCGTCACGAACTACTTGCGCCTCGCCGAAGACACCCGCTTCTGGGAGTCGTTCGGGCGGCTGGCGCTGATGGCCCTCGGGTCGGTGGCGCTGCAGTACCTGCTTGGATTCGGACTCGCGCTGCTGGTGTGGCGGGACATGCGCGCGGGCCGCTTTTTCCGCGTCCTGTTCCTGATCCCGATGATGACCACGCCGGTGATCATGGCGGTCATCTGGCGCACCGTATTCCACGAGTCGCTGGGACCGGCAAACGATGTGCTGCGCCTGCTCGGGATGGCGTCGCTGCCCTGGCTGTCCCAGGCCGGGCTGGCCATGACCAGCGTCATTATCGTCGAAGTCTGGCAATGGACGCCGTTCATGTTCCTGATGCTGCTCGCCGGCCTGTTGTCGCTGCCGCGCGAGCCTTTTCTTGCCGCCGCCATCGACGGCGCGGGGCCGATTCGGACCTTCCTGCGCGTGACCTTCCCGATGATCGCGCCGATCTCGATCGGTGCCATCATCATCCGGCTGATCGAAGCCTCCAAGATCATGGACACCGTGTATGTGATCACCTCCGGCGGACCCGGCACGGCCACGGAAACATCGAGCTATTACATCTTCATTCGCGGCCTGCGCGATTTTCAGATCGGTTACGCCGCGTCGCTGTCCTTTACCTACCTGGTCATCATGGCGATTTCGCTCACCATTATCGCCAAGGTCCTGGCGCGTGCGATGATCGTCAAGGACCGGGCTGCATGAGCGCCCTGTATCGCGCGCTCAAGTACGCTGCGATCCTGCTCTGGTCTGCGTTCGTGATCGCCCCGTTCCTGTGGGCGCTGACCACCTCGTTCAAGACCGCCAATGGCATCACCGGCGGGCCGACCTACATTCCCTGGCTGCAATACGAACCCTCGCTCGAGGGCTGGCGCCTGCTGTTTCGCAGCGGCGGCGGCGGGATTGCGATCGGCGGCCCCTATCTGTCTAGCCTGGTCGTAACCATCAGCGCCAGTCTGATCAGCCTGGTGCTCGGAACGCTCGCCGCCTATGGCCTGTCGCGGTTCACCTACCGCGCGGGATTCGTGCGCAACGCCGATATCACGTTCTTCTTCATCTCGCAGCGGATCATGCCGCCTGTCGTGCTCGCGATCCCGTTCTTCCTGATGCTGCAGTTCCTCGGTCTTCTGGACACCGAAGTCGGGCTGATCATCGTCTATATCGCGTTGCTGATGCCGATCGCCGTGTGGGTGATGGTGGATTTCTTCAACACCGTCCCGCGCGAGCTCGACGAAAGCGCGATGCTCGATGGCTGCAGTCCGTTCGAGGCGTTCTGGCGGGTGATCCTGCCCAATTCCAAGCCCGGACTGGTGGTGGCCGGCCTGTTCTGCCTGATTTTCGGCTGGAACGATTTCTTCTTTGCCTTTACGCTCACCTTCACCCAGACCCAGTTGCTGCCGGTTGCGATCGTGGCCCTCAATTCCTCGGTCACGCCCTGGTGGAGCCTTTCGGCCGCGGCGCTGGTTTCGGTCGCGCCCCTGGTCGTGGTCGCCTTCGTCCTGGAAAGCTATCTTTCGCGCGGCAACCTCGCCGGCGCGGTCAGGTAGGGCCGCGCCGATGTCCCTGGTATCGACTGAGCTTACGCGGAGCGTCGACGGCGTCGCGCATCTGGACGGCATATCCTGTGTGCTCGAGCGCGGGCGCTTCTACGTGATCGTCGGCCCGACGCTGTCGGGCAAGACTTCGCTGCTGCACGCGTTCGCCGGTCTCGATGCTCCGGACACAGGCAGGATCACGCTGGATGGCGCGGATCTCGCCGCCGTTCCCGTGTGGTCACGCAGCGTATCGATGGTGTATCAGCAGTTCATCAACTATCCGCACCTCTCGGTCTACGAGAACATCGCGTTCCCGTTGCGCCGCCGGCGCCTGGCGCAGGCCGAACTCGATAGCCGCGTGCGCGCCATTGCCGAGACGGTCGGCCTGACGTCGTTGCTCGCACGCCTGCCGGGCGCGCTGTCCGGAGGGCAACAGCAGCGCGTAGCGCTCGCGCGCTCGCTGGTCAAGGGATCGGACCTCCTGCTTCTGGACGAGCCCCTGGTCAACCTCGACTACAAGCTGCGCGAACAACTGCGCGAGGAGTTCCTCAATATCTTCAGCGCGCAGAACCGCTCGATCCTGGTCTACACTACGGCCGATCCCAACGAGGCCCTGCTGTTCGACGCCGAGGTGCTCGTGATGCATGAAGGCAGGCTGCTGCAGGTCGGATCGGCGCAGAGCGTTTATGCGCGTCCGGCCACGACCGCAGTGGCGCGGATTTTCAGCGATCCGCCGATGAACCTCGTGCCCGGATCGATCGACGCCGCCGGGCTGCGGCTGGCCAACGACGTGCTGCTGCCGCGGCCGCGCCATCTGGACGCCCTGCCGCCTGGGCCCTATGTGTTCGGCATTCATCCGGGGGATGTCGCCCTGGCCGCGTCGGGCATAGCCAGCGAAGTGGAGCTGGCCGAGATCAGCGGCTCGGAAACCTTCCTCCATGTGCGCCACGCCGACATGCGGCTGGTGGCGCATCTATCCGGCGTCTACGCTTATGCCCTAGGCGAGAACGTGGAAATAGTCCTTGAGGGCGCCAAACTGTTCGCGTTTGGGATCGACGGCGGGCTCGCCGCCGCGCCAGAGTCCGGCGGCTGAGGAACCGACATGGCACGCATCGACCTCGACCGACTCGCCCACAGCTACGACAGCTCAGGCCCACAGCCGACCTACGCGCTGCACCCGTTTACCCATACCTGGGAAGACGGCGAAACCTATGCGCTCCTCGGACCTTCCGGTTGCGGCAAGACGACCTTGCTCAACATCATGTCCGGCATCGTGCGCCCGAGCGAAGGGCGCGTGCGCTTCGACAGTCTGGACGTCACCGAGCTTGCGACCGCGCGGCGCAACATCGCCCAGGTATTCCAGTTCCCGGTGATCTACCGCACTATGACCGTGTTCGAGAACCTCGCCTTTCCGCTGCGCTGCCGGCAAATGCCGCAGAACGAAATTCGGCAGCGTGTCGGCGAGGTCGCGGAACTGCTCAACCTCACCGGCCAGCTGCAGCGCGCGGCGCTGCGCCTGAGTTCCGACGCGAAACAACTCATCTCACTGGGACGCGGTCTGGTACGCAACGACGTCGCGGCAATTCTGCTCGACGAGCCGCTGACCGTCATCGATCCGCAGCTGAAATTCGAGTTGCGGCGCAAGCTGAAAGAGGTGAATCGGCGCTACCGGCTCACGCTTATCTACGTAACGCACGACCAGACCGAGGCCATGACGCTGGCCAACAAGGTGGTCGTCATGAATCACGGACGCGTAGTCCAGATCGGGACGCCGCAGGAGTTGTTCGAGCGGCCGGAGGATGCGTTCGTCGGCTACTTTATCGGTTCGCCTTCGATGAACATGCTCGCATGCCGGCTGGCCGATGGCGGGGTCGACGTGGGCAGCATGCATATTGCTTTTCCAGGGGCCGACCGGTTGGCAATCAAGCCAGGGGCGAAACTCGCGTTCGGGGTGCGGCCGGAATACGTCGCGATCACCGATTCCTCGGCGGCGGATGCGTTTCCCGCCGTCCTCGTCGACCTGAAATCGGTCGGCGCCTTTCGCATTGCGACGTTCGAAACGGGCGGTCAGCGCATCAAGGCAAAACTGCGCGCGGACGCGCCGATTCCGGCCAGCCAATTGTTCATCAGATTTGCCGACGGCCGGCGCCTGCTCTACGCTGACGACCGTCTCGTCGCGGTAGCCTGAGGACGACGCTCGGCTGCGAGAACGTGCTGGTGCGCGCGCGCCGCACGCGCCATCGCAAAGCCCGCGCCGCTGACGCAGGACCTTACCTTGGCGGCGTGTACTTCGCGACCTGCTGTTCTATCGCGCCGAACAGGGAATGGCCGCCGGCGTCGAGCATCTCGATGCGTACGCGGTCGCCGAATTTCAGAAAAGGCGTCACGGGTTCGCCTCCGGCGATGGTCTCGAGCGCGCGTTTTTCGGCGATGCAGGCGGTGCCTGCGCTCGGATCCGCGTTGGACACCGTGCCCGAGCCGATGAGGGTGCCGGCCATCAGCGGCCGCGTTCCGGCCGCGTGCGCGATCAGCCGCGGGAAATCCACGCTCATGTCCGCGCCGGCGTCGGGGTGACCCAACTCCTCGCCGTTGACTTGCACCAGCAGCGGCAGGCTGAGCTTGGCGCCGTCCCAGGCGGAGCCGAGTTCGTCCGGCGTCAGCGCCACCGGAGAAAACGCCGAACTCGGCTTGCTGTGGAAGAAGCCGAAGCCTTTGGCGAGTTCGGCCGGCGCGAGGTTGCGCAAGGACAGGTCATTGACCAGCAGCAGCAGGCGGATGTGCTCGCCGGCGTCTTTCTTCGGGAGGCCCATGGGCACGTCGCCGGTGATCACCGCGATCTCGGCTTCGACATCGAGGCCCCAGTCTTCCGATTCGAGCGGGATGTCGTCGCAGGGGCCGAGGAAGGCGTCGGATCCGCCCTGGTACATGAGCGGATCGCTGCGGAAGCCCTTGGGCATTTCGGCGCCGCGCGCCTTGCGCAGGCGTTCGGCGTGGCTGATGTAGGCCGAGCCGTCGGCCCACTGGTAGGCGCGCGGCAAGGGCGAAGCGCATTGTTTCGCATCGAAATCGAAGGCGCGGCTGCCGGGGGCGCGGTTGAGCGCATCGTAGCGGTCGGTGAGCTGCGGCGAGGCGTAGTCCCAGTCGTCCAGCGCCGCCTGCAGCGTCGGCGCGATGTCGTCGGCCTTGATCGCATGCTTCAGATCGCGCGACACCACGATCAGCGTGCCGTCGCGGGTTCCGTCCTTCAGGGTGGCGAGTTTCATATTCGATTCAGTTTTTCCTAGGCAGCCGCATTTTAACCGTTTGCGCCGGCCCTAGGCTTTCCGCGAGCGGAACAGGTGAACGTGCGGCGCTAGGCGGACGACTGCCGTCTTCAGCCGGTTCGTCGGCTTCGTCCCGCCAATTCTTACCCTTTTGCCGGCCTTCTTGTAAGCTTTGCCCGCCGTCTGCGACTAACCGGCAGATCGGAGCCTTGCGGCGGTTCGCCGCAAGACAGGAATAGGGAGTATTCAATGTTGCGCAAACTGGTGGTTTTCGCCTTGATCGGCCTCGCGGTCGCGCTCTATTTCGCGTTCGGCCTCGGGCAATACTTCAATCTTCAAACGCTCAAGGTCGAGCAGGCGGCGATCGAAGCCTACCGGTCGGCGCACCCCGGGCTCGCCGCCGCGATCTATTTCGTGCTGTATGTGCTGATCACCGCGCTGTCGCTGCCCGGCGCGGCGCTGATGACCCTCGCCGGCGGGGCGGTATTCGGCCTGGGCTGGGGCACGCTGCTGGTGTCTTTCGCATCCAGCGCCGGGGCCACGCTGGCTTTCCTGACGGCCCGCTTTCTGCTGCGCGACTGGGTGCTTCAGCGCTTCGGGCGGCGCCTGCAGGCGATCGACGACGGCGTTCGCCGCGAGGGGGCGTTTTATCTGTTCACCCTGAGGCTGGTGCCGGTGTTTCCGTTCGTTCTGGTGAACCTGCTGCTCGGCCTCACGGCGATGAAGACGCGCACCTTCTACTGGGTGAGCCAGCTCGGCATGCTCGCCGGGACCGTGGTCTATGTGAATGCGGGCACCCAGCTTGCGCGCATCGAATCGCTGTCCGGCATTATTTCGCCCGCCCTGCTCGGATCTTTCGTCCTGCTCGGGCTGTTTCCGCTGATAGCCAACAGACTGGTGGAGGTCGTGCGCGTGAACAAAGTGTATGCAGCATGGACCAAGCCGCGCCGCTTCGACCGCAATCTGATCGTCATCGGCGGCGGCAGCGCCGGCCTGGTGACGGCCTACATCGCCGCCGCTGTCAGAGCCAAGGTGAGCCTGATCGAACAGCACAAAATGGGCGGCGACTGCCTCAATACGGGCTGCGTGCCGTCCAAGGCTTTGATCCGCTCGGCCAAGCTGCTTTCTCACATGGCGCGGTCCAAGGAATTCGGCATCGCCTCGGCCCGCGCCGAATTCGACTTCGGCGCCGTGATGGAGCGGGTGCAGGCGGTGATCCGCCAGGTCGAACCGCACGACTCGGTCGCGCGCTACACGGAACTGGGGGTCGACGTGATCGAGGCCAGCGCGAAAATCGTTTCCCCATGGGAAGTGGAGCTGACGCGTTCCAACGGCAGGACCGAGCGCCTGTCGACGCGCAGCATCGTCATCGCGGCGGGGGCGCGGCCGTTCGTGCCGCCGATTCCGGGCATCGAAGAAGTGGGCTATCTCACCTCCGATACCGTGTGGGCACTGCGCGAACTGCCCAGGCGCCTGGTGGTGCTGGGCGGCGGGCCGATAGGCTCGGAACTGACCCAGGCCTTCGCCCGCTTCGGCGCCCAGGTGACCCAGGTCGAAATGGCGCCGCGCATCCTGATCCGGGAAGACGCCGAGGTCTCCGACCTCGTTACCCAACGCTTCCGTGGCGAAGGCATTGCCGTTCTGGCCGACCATCGCGCCAAGCAGTTCCTGATCGAAAACGGCGAGAAGATTCTAATCGCCGAACACGAAGGCCGCGACGTGCGCATCGCCTTCGACGCGGTGCTGGTCGCCGTCGGCCGGATCGCGAACCTGAAGGGCTACGGCCTGGAGGAACTGGGCATACCGGCCGAGCGCACGGTAGGCACCAACGCCTACCTGCAGACCATCTATCCGAACATCTACGCCGCGGGCGACGTCGCCGGCCCGTTCCAGTTCACCCACACCGCAGCGCACCAGGCCTGGTACGCGGCGGTGAACGCGCTATTCGATCCGTTCAAGAAATTCAAGGCGGACTACACGGTGATCCCCTGGGCGACCTTCGTCGAGCCGGAAGTGGCGCGCGTCGGCCTGAACGAGCAGGAGGCGAAGGAAAAGCATATCGCCTACGAAGTCAGCCGCTACGACATCGACGACCTGGACCGCGCGATCGCCGATGGCGAGGCGCACGGCTTCATCAAGGTGCTGACCGTGCCGGGCAAGGACAGGATAATCGGCGTCACCATCGTCGGCGAGCATGCGGGCGATCTGATCGCCGAATACGTGCTCGCCATGAAACAGGGCCTAGGATTGAACAAGATCCTCGGCACCATCCACATCTATCCGACGCTGGCCGAGGCCAACAAGTACGTCGCCGGCGTGTGGAAGAAGGCGCACGCGCCGCAGCGGCTCCTGGCCTGGGTGGAGCGCTTTCATGCCTGGCGGCGCGGCGGGTGAACCGCGCAACGCTCAGGCCTGCGGCATTGACCTGTTGCGCCGTCTGCCGCTCGGCAAATCGCCGAGCAAGCGGGCGATCGCAGCGCGCTCCGTTGCGGGATCGACGTGATGACGCCGCGCTTTGACCGCGGACTCCAGCCGGGCAAGCCAGGCGGGGTCGCATTGCGCGCGCGCCAGCCGGGCTGCGAGCGCACGCTCGTTCGCGAACGGGAAATACGCGGGATAGCGCCCGCCGAGCAGGCCGATGTTGCCGGATATGGCGGAGGCGATGACCGGCACGCCGATGCCGATGGCTTCGGAAACCACGTGCGCGCCGCCCTCCATCCGGCTCGAAATCACCATCGCGTGGCTGCGCGCGAGCCAGCGCATGGTCCGGGCGTGATCGAGTTCACCCAGCCAGCGGTAGCGCGGTTCCGCGCGCATGAGCGCACGCGCCTGGCGCGCCATTTCCGGCGTCATCGCCCGGCCCAGATGCACGATCCGAATCCCGTTTGGGGGCAGATGCGCGAGCGCCTGGACGGCGCGAAACGGGTCTTTCTCCTCGCGCAGATGACCGATGACGGTAACGAGGAAATAACTGCGCGGCCTGGCCTGCCGCCGCACCGCGCGCACCGACTGGAAAATAACGCGCGTCTTGGCGCGCTGCGCCGCGTCGAGTTCCTCGAGACCTTTGGTTTGCAGGACGACCAGGCGATCGGCGAGGCGCAGGGACGCGCGCGCCTTTGCATCGTGCCGGATATCGCGGTACAGGTCGGTGCCGGTGAGCACCAGGATCAGCGGGCGTTCGGGATGCGCGGCCTTCCAGGCCTTGATCGCGGCGTGGCTGCGGCGCGCGTGCAACGCGATGAGGACATCGCCATCGCGGCCATCCCAGTCGAGGGCTATCTGCACCCCGTGGCCGAGCGCGCGCAGATGGCGCGCCCAGCGCTCGGCGGTCGTGCGATTGCCGTTGCGCGAACCGGGCGCAGCCGGCGTTACAATGAAAATACGCAAGCGCTTAGCCGCGAGCCGGGGGGTGAGGGCGAGCAAAGGAGCGTCAGGCTTGTGCATGGCAGGGTTGGGAAAGCGGAACTATGGACAATATAGCAGAGCCGCCGTCGCGCGCAGGCTGGCCGGATTTCTCTCTTTACCGGCCGCATCCCGCCGCAGGCGTCTTGCGCGCTTGGCTCGCCGAGGCGGCGAGTCTAACCCGGGCGTTGACGCAGTTCCTGGGCAACGGCGAACCCGCCGTCCCCATGCTTTCGATCGTCAACCCGCCGCTGTGGGAATTGGGCCATGTCGCCTGGTTCCAGGAGTTCTGGCTGCATCGCGGCGGGAATTTCGAGGCGCCCTCGGTCCTTCAACGCGCAGACCGGTGCTACGACTCCGCGCGCGTCGCGCACGCTACGCGCTGGACGCTAGATCTGCCCGGCTGGCAGGCGACGCGCGGCTATTGCGACGCGATCTTGCAGCGTTCCTTGTCGCTGCTGCATGACGAACCGCTGACCGAGGCGCGCGCCTATTTCGCGCAGCTCGCGATTTTTCACCAGGACATGCACAACGAGGCGTTTTCCTATATGTGGCAGACCCTGGGCTATCCGATGCCGGCGGCCTATCCCGAACCGGGCGCATCCTACGCGGGGGATATCGAATGTCCTGCGACCACGATCCTGCTCGGGGCGAAGCCGGGCAACGGGTTCGTATTCGACAACGAAAAGTGGGCGCACGAAGTCAGGCTGCCGGCGTTCGGCATCGCGCGCAGCGCCGTGAGCAACGCCGAGTACCGCAGCTTCGTCGATGCCGGCGGTTACGTCCGGCGCGAGTTCTGGAGCGACTCGGGTTGGGCTTTGCGCGAGCGGCTGGCGCTCGCGCATCCGCGTTACTGGCGGCGCGATGCCGAAGGCTGGTCGGAGCGGCGTTTCGAACGCTGGCTGCCGCTCGCCGCGGAGGCGCCGGTCAGGCATGTGAGCTGCCACGAGGCCGAGGCGTTTTGTGCCTGGGCCGGCCGGCGCCTGCCGAGCGAGGCGGAATGGGAATGCGCGGCCGGCGCCGCCCCCCGGCGCATGACCACTGGCCGAGTGTGGGAATGGACGGCTAGCCGATTCGGGCCTTATCCGGGGTTTGTCCCCGATCCCTACAAGGAATACTCGGCGCCCTGGTTCGCCGAAGCGCATCGCGTGCTGCGCGGCGGCAGCTTTGCCACGCCGGCGCGCTTGCTGCGCCCGACTTGGCGCAATTTCTACACGCCCGAGCGTGCCGACATGTTCTGCGGCTTTCGGACCTGCGCAATCGGGTAGACTGATCGCGCTGGCCCGGCCTGGCGACGGTGGCGCGGGCGGCTCCCCTTTTCTTCTACGGATGGCCTTGGAGAATTTTCTATGATTAAACTATTTCGACTGTTGGCGGTTGCGCTCGCCGGTCTGACGCTGACGCAGGGCGCCGCGGCGCAGGGCGTGCTCAGGGTATCGGCGATTCCGGACGAAGCGCCGACCGAACTGCAGCGCAAGTTCAAGCCGCTGGGGGACTACCTCGCGCGGGAGATCGGCATCAAGGTCGAGTTCACGCCGGTGACCGATTATGCCGCCGTGGTGGAGTCGCTGGCGACGAAGAAACTCGACCTGGCCTGGCTGGGCGGGTTCACCTTCGTGCAGACCAAGCTGCGCACCAAGGGCACGGCGATTCCCATCGTGCAGCGCGCCGAAGACGAGAAATTCCTCAGCCGCTTCATCGTGCCGCTGGACAGCCCGGCGAAGACGCTCGCCGACCTCAAAGGCAAGTCCTTCGCCTTCGGTTCGCCCTCGTCGACCTCGGGCCACCTGATGCCGCGCTATTACCTCCTGCAGGCGGGGGTCGACCCGGATAAAGACTTCAGAAACGTCGCGTTCTCCGGCGCGCATGATGCGACCGTGGCGTTCGTCGCCGGGGGCAAAGCCGAGGCGGGGGTGCTCAACGCTTCCGTATGGGACAAGCTGATCGAGAGCAAAAACCCCAATGCGCTCAAGGTCAGGGTGCTCGCCACCACGCCGCCCTACTACGACTACAACTGGACCGTGCGCGGTGATCTCGATCCGGCGCTGGTCAAGAAGATCACCGCCGCTTTTCTCAAGCTCGACCCGAACAATCCGGCGCACAAGGAAATCATGTCGCTGCAGCGCGCGTCGAAATATATTCCGACCAAGGCGTCCAACTACGACGGCATCGAGAACGCAGCCCGGTCGGCCGGGTTGATCAAGTAAGCGGGCTGGACGTGGATCGCAGACAGGACGGCGCGGCCTGCTCCTTCAGGGCGCCGACCGCATGAGCTTCGAACTCGCGCAGATCGGCCTGGTTCACGCCAATGGCCAGCGCGCTTTGCGCGCCGTGACGCTGGCCGCTGCGCGCGGCGAGCGGCTGGCGATCATCGGCCCCTCGGGCGCGGGCAAGAGTTCGCTGCTGCGCATCCTCGCGACCTCGTTGCGGCCGACCGAGGGCCGAGTCTCGGTGCTCGAGCGCAATCCCTGGCAACTGCCGGGGGCCGAACTCAAGCGCCTGCGCAGCCGTATCGGCGTGGTGCATCAGGCGCCCCCGCTGCCGCCGCGCCAGCGCGCCATCACGGCGGTCATCGCCGGCCGTCTGGGCCAGTGGCCGTGGTGGAAATCGGCGCTGTCGCTGCTCTACCCCGCGGACATCGCGGGGCCGCGCGAGCAGCTGGCGCGGCTCGATCTGGCCGACCGCCTGTTCGAACGCTGCGACCAGCTCTCGGGCGGACAGCTGCAGCGGGTCGGCGTGGCGCGCGTGCTGTATCAGCGGCCCGAGCTGCTGCTCGCCGACGAACCGGTATCGGCCATGGATCCGGCCCTCGCGGATCTTACGGTGAGTCAGCTGCACAGCGAAGCGGCGGCGCGGGGCGTCACCCTGGTGGCGAGCCTGCACGTGGTCGACATCGCCTTGCGCTGGTTTCCGCGCGTCATCGGGCTCAAGGCAGGCGAGATCGTGTTCGACCTGCCGGCGGCCAGGGTGAGCGACAGCGTGCTGCGCAGTCTGTACGCCTCCGAAACCGGCACGCTCCCGACCCAGGACAATCAGCCGCTGGACATCGCGCCCGCAGCGCCGTCCGAACCCACCGCGCGCAAGATCATTCCGCCGCCGCGCGTCATCTGACCTTATGCCTCGGTCCACGACGCAGCAAGCCTTGCGCGACCCCGATGCGCGCGCGCGCGCCACCTGGGCGCTGGCCGCGGTGGTGCTGCTGTGGCCGCTGCTCCTGGTGGCGCAATTTCGGCCTGCCGACCTGTTCGATGCGCGCAATCTCAAAGTGATAGGCGGCTTCCTCGGGCAGTTCTTCCCGCCCAATCTGAACGGCGAGTTCCTCGGCCTGGCACTCAAGGCGACGGTGGAGACCCTGGCCATGGCGACCGCCGGAATCGCGCTTGCGATGGTGCTCGCCGCACCGCTCGGGCTCGCGCTCTCGCACAGCCTTTCCATTTCGCGCATCGGGCCGGGCCCGGGGCGGGCTTTGGGCGAGGCGCTGCGCGCGCTGACGCGGCTGGCGCTGCTGGCATTGCGCGGGATTCCGGAAATCGTCTGGGCCCTGCTGCTGGTGCGCGCTTTCGGGCTCGGGCCCGCAGCCGGGGTGCTCGCCATCGCGGTTACCTACGGCGGCATGCTGGGGAAAGTGTATTCGGAAATCCTGGAGTCGGGCGACACGCGCCCGGCGCGCGTACTGCTCGAATCGGGCAGCGGCCGCCTGATGGCTTTCTTCTACGGCCTGCTGCCCGGTTCGGCGCAGGAACTGGCGTCCTACACCGTCTATCGCTGGGAGTGCGCGGTCCGCGCTTCGGTGATCATGGGTTTTGTCGGGGCCGGCGGCCTCGGACAACTCATGGACCAGTCGATGAAAATGCTCAACGGCGGCGAGGTGTCGACGATCCTGATCATTTTTCTGCTGCTGGTGCTGCTTGCGGACGCGATCAGCAGCGCGGTCAGGAGAACGCTGGCGTGAGCGCGCCCACGCTTGCCGAGCGGCGCGGCGCGCTGGGTTTCTGCGTCTACTGCTGGGGCGCCATGGCGTGCCTGATGGCCGTGGTGTGGGCCAGTTTCGCCTACCTGTCGCTCGATCTGGCGCGCTTGTTCACGCGCGAGTCCGCGGGGTATATGCTCGATTTCATCGCGCGCTTCTTCCCGCCGGACCTGAGCGCCGGATTCCTGCGCCGGATCGCACAGGGCACGCTGGAGACGCTGGCGATCTCCGCCGTGGGCACGCTGCTCGCCGCGCTGGCCGGATTGTTGCTCGCCCTGCCGGCTTCGGGCCGCCTCGGACCGGTGTTCAAGGCGGTCACCCGGTTCCTGCTCAACTTCCTGCGCTCGGTGCCGGAACTCGTCTGGGCCGCGCTCATGGTTCTGGCCGCAGGACTGGGGCCGTTTGCCGGCACGCTGGCGCTCGCCTTGCATACCTCGGGGGTGTTGGGCCGCCTGTTCGCGGAAAGCCTGGAAAACGCGCCGCCCGAGCCGGCGCGGGCGCTGGTCGAAAGCGGCGCGGCGCCTGCCCTTGCGTTCGTGTACGCCACGCTGCCGCTGATCACGCCGCAACTTGTCGCCTACAGTCTGTACCGCTGGGAGATGAATATCCGCATGGCCACGGTGCTCGGTTTCGTCGGCGCCGGGGGGCTGGGGCAAATGCTCTACTACGAACTGTCGCTGCTGCACGAACCCCAGGCCTGCAGCGTCATCGCCGCCATGCTGGCGCTGGTGGTGGTCGTGGATGCAATCAGCGCCTGGGTACGCCGCGGGCAGATGCGCCAGGGAGGCTGACCCGCACCGTCACGCGGTTCGCAGCGGATCCAGGTAGCGTTCGATAAGCTCGAACAGCCCTTGGATCAGCAGGGCCAGGGCGGCGGCGGGCACGGCGCCGGCGAGCAGCATCAGATTGTCGTTCACGGCCAGCCCCGCGGCGATCCGCTCGCCATAGCCGCCGGCGCCGATGAAGGCCGCGATGGTCGCCGTGCCGACGTTGATGACGGCCGAGGTTTTTATGCCGGCGAGTACGGCGGGACGCGCGAGAGGCAGTTCGATGGACAGCAGCAGGTCCTTTCGGGACAGTCCCAGCGCGAGCGCCGCCTGGCGCAATCCGTCGCCTACACCGAGCATCCCGGTGTGGGTGTTGCGCACGATGGGCAGCAGGGCATAGAGAAACAGCGCGATCGCCGCGGGCAAGGTCCCGATGGTGCCCATCAGGGCGATCAGAAAGGCGAGGAGAGCGAGCGACGGTATCGTCTGCACCACGCCGACCAGCGCGAATATCGCCTGCGCCAGCCGGGGTTTGCGCGCCGCCGCGACGCCCAGAGGCACGCCGACGACGATGCTGGCCGCGAGCGACCCGAACACGAGCAGCAGATGTTCGCGCGTCAGCCGTGCGAGATCGGGCGCGAACAGAACCTCGAAGAATCCCCGCTGCGCTGCGCTCGCTGTGCGCGCCGCGGGCGCCTGGAAATACAGCGCGGCCGCCTGGGCGAAGCTTCTGCCTTCGGTTTCCACGGCGGCATTCATACGCATCATGCTGCGCTCGTCTATCGTGCCCTGCAGCGCGCGCAAAGCCTGCCATTGCTGCGGGAAGCGCTGCGGCGTGTCCGCCCGGTGCAGCAGCAGCGTGTCGTAGCGCGGGAAGTAGCCGCGGTCGTCCGCGAGCAGGCGGATGCGATAGCGCGCGATCTTGGCATCGGTCGAGTAGGTGTCGATCACGTCCACCCGTCCGCCGGCGAGCGCCTCGTAGGCGAGGCCGTGGTCGAGGCCGGTCGGCGCGAACGACGCGAGGCCATACGCTTTTGCCAATCCGGGCCAGCCGTCTTGTCGGGCGATGAATTCCTGCGACAGGCCGAGGCGCAACTCGGGATGTGCGGCGAGGTCGGTGATGGATTTCAGGTTCAGTCGCTGCGCCAGTTCCTCGCGCACGCCGAGCGCATAGGTGTTGTTGAACCCCAGCGGAATCGAGGCCGCCAGGCCCAGGGGCGCAAGCGCGCGATTGAGTTCGACCAGACCGGGATTTGCGTCGAGCTTGAGGATCTCGCGTGCGATCGTGCCGCTGTATTCGGGATAGGCGTCGATAGAGCCTGAGCGCAGCGCGGCGTAAAGTATGCCCGTATTGCCCAGGCCGGCCAGGTGCTCGGCGGGGCCGCGCTGCAGCGCGGCCTGCGTCAGCAATTCGCCCAGGATGTAGGACTCGGTGAATCGCTTGGAGCCGATCTTGAGGGCCGCGGCGGAGGCCGCAGCCGGCGCCAGTTGCAGCAGCAGCAGCGCGCTCAGCACACCGGCCGCCCAGCGCGGACCGAAGACGAACACCTGTTCACGCGTATTCCGCTGCATTGTCTATGCCTGGTCGCTCTAGCGGTTTCGGTTCTGGCGAGTCTAGCAGAACAGCAAAGCGCCACGCTTCAAACGCCGACGCGACAAGCCGCACGCACAGCGCAATAGAACGGCAGGTTATATGAATACAAGAAAACAGTCGTTCCGATTTGGCCCTGCCGTTCATACAATTCGGCCCTGTTTTGTTTTCCGAGGATGTCACATGAAAAAGATTCTGTTGTTTGTCATTGCCTTCGCGGCGAGCGGCTGGGCTGTTGCGGCACAACCTCTGCTGACGCCGGCGCAATTGCAGTCGCGACTGGGCGATCCGGGCGTGCGCGTGATCGACATCCGCGATGCCAAGTCTTACGCTGCGCAGCATATTCCCGGAGCCGTCAATGCGCCTTACGGGCGCTGGCGCGGTCCGGCGTCGAATCCGGGCGAACTGCCCCCGCTTAAGCAGTTGACCGAGCTGGTGCAAAGCCTGGGCCTGGTTGCAGGCACGCACGCGGTCGTGGTTTCCAGCGGCGCCGACGCGACGGATTTCGGCGCCTCCGCCCGCGTCTACTGGACGCTCAAGGTGCTCAAGCTGAAGGAACTGTCGATACTCAACGGCGGCGTCCAGGCCTGGTCCGAGTCCGGCTTGCCGCTGGACAGCGCCGCAGTGAAAGTGGCGCCGAGCAGCTACGCGCCCAAGCTGGACGCGAGCCTGATCGCCACGCGTAACGAGGTCAGCCAGGATATTGCCGGCGGGAACATCAGCCTCGTCGACGCGCGGCCGGCGGCCTTCTTTCACGGCGATACCCGCCACCCGGCCGCCAGGTTGCCCGGCACGCTGCGGGGCGCGGTGAATCTGGAATACACCAAGTGGTTTGCGCCCGGCAGCGCGATTTTCGTTTCGACCGAGGAAGCGCGCAAGGTCGCCGCCAGCTCCGTGCTCGATCCGCAGAAAGACACGGTGTCCTTCTGCAATACGGGACACTGGGCCGCGACTAACTGGTTCGCCCTGTCCGAAGTGCTGGGCCAGAAGCACGTGAAGCTGTACGCGGGATCCATGGTCGACTGGACGCAAAGCCCGGTCGCCCTGCCCATGGACAACGTGCCCAACCGCGCGAAACAGTTGCTGGTCGACGCCAAGCTCTGGGCTGACAAGAACCTGTAAAGGATCGCGTGCGGCGTACCCCTTTGGCAGCCGTCCTGGCTGCCGTTTTCCTGTTGCTGGTGTGGAACGTCTCGGTACGCCAGGCGGTGCTGTTCCTGGTCGGCATCGGCATGGGCGGGGCGCTGGCCGGCACCCGCTTCGGCTTCACCACGGGCTGGCGGCAACTGGTGGAGGGGCGCGACCCGCGCGGCACCATGGGCCAGCTGCTGTTGCTGGGTCTGGCGGCCACCCTGGCAATGCCCATGCTGGCCGCGTTTCCGGAACTGCACGCGGCTCTGGGCCCGCCCAGCATCAGCCTGCTGGTGGGCGCTTTCTTTTTCGGCTTGAGCATGCAGATCGCCGACGGCTGCGGTTCGGGGACGCTGTACAAAGCAGGGCTGGGCGTGCCGCTCAATATGGGCATCCTGCCGCTGTTTGCGCTGGGCAGTTTTCTCGGTTCGGTCCATCTGAACGCCTGGTTGAGCCTGGGACAGATTGCCCCCGTGAGTCTGGTGGCCGAATGGGGCGCGGCCAAAGCCCTCGCCGCGACCTGGCTGCTGCTGGGCGCGCTCGCATTTGCGGTGCGCCGCTGGGCCGGAAGCGGGCAACCCTGGTGGAGCCGCAGTTGGGTCTGGGGAGCGGTCCTGCTGGCCGTGCTGGCGAGCTTGAACCTGATTATCGCCGGCCAGCCCTGGGGGGTGGTGTACGGCTTCGGGCTGTGGGGAGCCAAGCTGGCCTATGCGCTCGGATGGTTCGACCCCGCGGCCAACGCATTCTGGAGCCTGGCCGGCAACACGCAGCGCCTGACGCAATCGGTGCTCATGGACGTCACCTCGATCACTAACATCGGCATCCTGGGCGGCGCGCTGTGGATAGCCGCGCGGGCGCCCGCCGCCGCCAAGCCGCTGAGCGCGCAGCAATGGAGCGTGGGATTGGTCGCGGGTTTCGTGATGGGCTACAGCTCGCGTCTGGCTTTCGGCTGCAATATTGGCGCCCTGTTGAGCGGTATTTCGACCGGCAGCCTGCATGGCTGGATCTGGTTGCCCATGGCGTTTCTCGGCACGCTGGTCGGCCTGCGCGTGCGCCGCCGTTTCCAATTCTGAGCCGTCGATCGCTCATGGCCAAAAAAAATGTGACCGCAGTCTTGCGCGCAATCTTCTGGTTCGCATTGCTGCTGTTTCTCGCCTGGGACTGGCGCAACTCCAGTCCGATCGACCTGCGCCAGGAGCCGCCTTTGTTTGCCGCGGGCTCGGGCCAGGAGGTCAGTGGCGGGCATTGCTCGATGGCCACGGGCGAGGCGGGAAAGTAACGCGGGTAGCGCTCCCGGACTTGCGGACAATACAAATCCTAGTGGCGGCGCGCCTGGCGCGCATCGTCCATGATTAAGCGGCGGTGCTAGGTCGGCGGTCGGCGCAAGCGGTCACGAACGAGCTTCACCACTACGGGTATCAAGGTGATGCTGCCCAGCGCCAGCACGGAAATCATGATCCGGTCGGATTCGCCGGTGGCCATCTCGCCCCCGAAATGCGCCAGCAGGAAGCTGGTCGGCGTGATGCCGACCAGTGTTGCGAGCGCGAAGCGCCAGAACGTGAGGGGCGTCAGTCCCGCTGCATAGCTGATGATATCGAACGAAATAAAAGGGAGCAGGCGGCTGACCAGCACGATACCCGTCAGCGCGTTTTGGGATCCCAGCAAGCCCACCGACAAGCGGTCGCCAAACCAGCGCTTCAGCGTTTCCCCGCCCAGCCAGCGCGCCAGGCCGAAAGCGATCAGTGCGCCGATCTCGGCGCCCAGAAGGATATAAAGCGTGCCCCAGACATGGCCGTACGCGGCGCCGGCAGCCAGGGCGATCGGCGCACTGGGAATGGGGCTCACTAGGATCGCCAGCACCATGAGACCGACCACCAGCAGCGGACCCCAGGCCCCAAGCCGCGTGATGCGATCGTGCAACGCGGCCTCGTTCAGGATGGTCGCGAGCGCGCCGGATTGGTGCAGCAGCCAGTAGGTCGCGGCAAGCGCGGCAAACAGTGCGGCGAGGGCAAGTAGTTTGAATCGCATCGGCCGCATTACGAATCCAGCCTGAGCACGATCGGCTCCAGCGCTTCACCTTGCCGCAGCACACGGCCTATGGCCGCGGCATGCGTGTACCCCAGCGCGTGCAGCGCCTTCAGGCAGGCTTCGGCGCGCGCCTGCGGGATGCTCGCGAGCAGCCCCCCCGCGGTCTGCGGGTCGAAGATCAGCGGGTAGCGCGGATGGTTTATCGCTTCGGCCTGGTTGCGCAGCGCGCGGCGCAGGCGCACGTTGGCCGGTTGCAGCGAACTCAGGATGCCGGCGGCGCTGGTCTCCTCGGCCCCATCGAGTACCGGCAGCGACGCAAGGTTCAACTCGGCGTCGACTCCAGATGGCCGGGTCATCTCGACCAGATGCCCGAGCAAGCCAAAGCCGGTCAGGTCGGTACAGGCGGTCGCACCGTGTTCGCGCAGGCACTGCGCGCCCAGGCGGTTCGACTGGCACATCGAGGCGAGGGCCGCGTCTATCCAGCGGCCGCGCGCTTCGATCCGCGCATGGGCCGCAAACAGGGTGCCGGTGCCTATCGGTTTGGTGAGGATCAGCACCTCGCCCGGTTGCATGCCGCCTTTGCGCATCACCGACGCCAGATCCTCATCCACCAGGCCGTTCACCGCAAAACCCAGCGCGAGTTCCCTGCCTTCCCCGGTGTGGCCGCCGACCAGCGCGCAATCGGCATCGTTGAGCACTTCGATTGCGCCCGACATCATCTGAAACAGCAGGTCCTCCACCTTGGCTTCCAGGCCCGGGGGAACCGTGACAATCGCCGTGGCCGATTGCGCCTCGGCCCCCATCGCGAAAATATCGCCGAGTGCATGATTGGCCGCGATCTTGCCGAACAGGTAGGGATCGTCGATGAAGGCGCGGAAGAAATCCACCGTGTGCACCATCGCCTTGCCCGGCGGCACGCGTACCACCGCGGCATCGTCGGGCGCGTGCAGGCCGATGAGCACGTCGTCGCGCTCGATTGGATGCAGCGCGCCCAGGGCGCGCGACAGCACCGTGGCGCCGACTTTCGCGCCGCAGCCGCCGCAGCGCATGGCGATCGCTGAGAGGGCTTGCGCGGCCTCCTCCTGGCCGAGCGGCACCGAAGCGGCAGCGCCTGGTGCGGATGGCATGCTTGGAAACTGGCTGAACTTGCGCATGAAGCGCCGGTCGATCCAGTCCTTCCAGCGCCACACCCAGGCGCCCTGGAAGCCGAGCGCGCCGCGCGAGGCGACGGCATATTGATCGCCGGTGCTGATCAGCGCGAGCCAGCGCCGCTGCGGCCGGTAGGGCTTGAGCGCTCTGCCCTCCATTGCGCGGCGCAGGTTTTCCGCCAGTGGCGGTCCCTGGCGCACCGCGAATACGCCCGCCTTTTCGAGCGGGTGGTTCACCATGCTGGCGATGTCGCCCGCGGCGAACACCTTCGGGTCGGTCACGCTCTGCAGGGTGTCGCTCACCTGAATGAAGCCGTCCGCATCCAGCGCGAGCCCGGTTGCGCGCAGCCACGGCGCACCGCCGGCGCGCGTGACCCAGACGATCTCGTCGGCATCCACGGTCTCGCCGCCCGCCGTGTGCAGGCGCGCCGCCGACACCCGGTCGACCTCGGCGTTGCAATGCAGATCGACGCCGCGTGCTGCCAGCACCCGCTCGAATGCGCGGCGCACCCAAGCGTTGTGCGTCGGCAGGATGGCCGCACTGCTGGTCAACAGGTGAAAGCTGAGATCGTCCGGATTGCGACCCGCGTCGCGCAATTCCTTGCGCAGACGATACTGCATCGCCAAGGTCAGCTCGACCCCGCCTGCGCCGCCGCCGACGACGGCGATGCGCGTGGCCCCGGGGTGCCTGCGCACGCGCTCGAGCAGCAACTGCCAGCGTTCGTTGAATCCGTTGATCGGCTTGACCGGCACTGCATGCTCGGCCGCGCCGGCGACATCGCTCATTTGCGGTGTGGAGCCGATGTTGATTGACAGTGCGTCGTAGGCTACCGGCGGACGGTTGCGGCAAAGCACCTTGCCGCTGTCTCGGTCCAGGGCTAGCGCTTCATCGCGAAAAAAACGCGCGCCGGCAAACCGCGCCAGGCGCGAGAGGTCGATGTGGACCTCGTCGTAGCTGTAATGGCCGGCGATATAGCCGGGCAGCATGCCGGAATAGGGCGTATGCGTGTCGCGGCAGATCACGGTCAGGCGCACCCCGGGCAGGGGATGCATGGCGAAGCGCCTGAGCACGCCCACATGGCTGTGGCCGCCGCCGACGAGCACGATGTCCCTCAGGACCGGTTGATCCGGCGCTTGCATGACTCGATCCTTTTCACGGGCGGCACATGGACGGCGAATGATAGTACAGAAACAATGCCGGGTTAGCGCACATCACGACTGTGCATCCGCAACGCGCAGCGCGGGTACAATTTGACGGGCGCGCCGTTTCACCCGTATGCCCGAAATGCCGCGGGACAAGCGGCACGAAATCAAGGGAGACACGATGAGCATCAAAGCGCTGACCCTCGACACCGGCGGCACCATCCTCGATTGGCACGGCGGCATCAGCCGCGCCTTGGCCGCCGCCGGCGCGCGCCACGGCCTCGCGGCGGACTGGCACGAGATCACCAACGAATACCGGCGCCGCTCGCTCAAGGCCATGGTCGGGCAGATTCATCCGGCTTTCAACTTCGACGACGTGCACCGCCGGGTGCTGGATGAGGTGATCGCGCATTACAAACTCGACGCGCTCACGGCCGAGGACCGGGATGCGATCTGGCGCACCTGGCACGCGCTCGACGCCTGGCCGGATTTCCCCGCGGTGCAGGCGCGCTTGCGGCGCAAGTACATCGTCGCCTCGCTCACGCTGCTGACGACTTCGCTGGTGATCGACGTGGCGAAAAAGAACGGCTTCGACTGGGATGCGATCCTCTCCTGCGAGATGATAGGCATCTACAAGACTCGCCCGGAGTCCTATCTCACCGCGGCGAAGTGGCTGCAGCTCGATCCGTCCGAAATCATGATGGTCGCCTGCCACAATTTCGATCTGAACGCGGCGCGCGAAAACGGCTACCAGACCGCGTTCGTGAAACGGCCCGCGGAGTGGGGCCCGTCCGGCCCGCCCGATCCCACGCCCAATCCGGCGCACGACCTGATCGTCGACGGCTTCGAGGAGTTGGCGGCGCGGCTGGGCGCCTAGTCCATACGCAGCGGCGGCTGAAAAGGAAACGGTCATCGCCTGAAGCGCCGCGTCATTCCTGGCTCTGCGGCCGATACCACTTGGTGCAATCGTCAGGCGGGCGCCAGGTCAGCGGCCGCCTGCAGTCGATAGTCGGGCCCGTTCGCGATGCGGGCGAAGTAAGACAGCCAGTCCGGCGAACCTTCGGGCCAGTTGTTCAGGAAATCCCGTTGCCACGCAGCGTGGTCGTAGTGTATGGCGAGCGCATCGACCTGCACGCCCTGCACGCTGTGGCCGTAGAGGCTGTGGGGTGCAGGCCGGGGGGCGATGCGCGTCAGCATGCCGAACTGGCCGCCCTGAACGTTGGGCATGCCCGCCGCGCCGTTATTGGCCACCAGCTTGAGCCCGCCGAAATCGTAGCCGCGCGCCGCCGGCAGGCAGGTATGGGTGCTGGCGAACACATCCACGTCGGCTTGAGCGAAGGCCGCCGCGCGCCAGGTCTGCAGCGCGGGTTCATCCAGCGCAGCGGCATCGAAGCGCCAGCCCGCCAGCGCATCGGCATCGCCGTGCACCACGCCGACGCGGGCGTCGCCCACGCGGTAGCGCGCCACCATGGGCAGGGCAAGCAGGCCGGCTAGCAGGTCGGGATGGCGCCAAGCGGTGCGCTTGAGCCGGGCGTGTATCTCGTTCGAGCGCTCGACGACGCGCTGATCGACCGATTCCGGATAGGCGCAACCGCAGCCGGCTGCAGCCGTCTCCTCTCCCAGCTCGGCTTCGACGTTGCCCAGGATGGCGTCGTGGCGCAGCACGCCCTGGTTGATTGCGCGAAAGCCCGCGTCATCGACGTTGAACCAGTTGAAATCGCCGTTGAAGCACAGGGTCACCGGACCGGCTTCGGCGCCGGCCATCGCTTCGACCGCGGCCAGCGCGCGCAGATTGCCGTACAGCCCGCCGATCACATACAGGGTTTCGGCTTGACGCTCGGGCGCTTGGGCAATGGCAGCGGGCCCGTAGCGATAGCGCAGCGGACAGACCCGTCCGGGCGCGTTCATAGACTGCAGCTCGGCGCCGGCGCGGTCTCGCTCTCCAGCGCGCCGCCGCAGCTGGAACCCTGGCCCGCGGTGCAGCCGTAGCAATGATCGGCCACCCGGATAGGCAGGCTTTCGAGCAAGGCGAGCGTGGCCTCGGTGAGGTGCAGCCGGGCGCGGCTGCCGTCGGTCAGCGCGAGCCCGAGCTGCTGATTGAAGTCGCAGTCGTAGAGGTAGCCCTGCCAGTCCACGCTGACCAGGCTGCGGCACATCACCTGATCCAGATTTTCGTCGCGGTGCGCGTCACGCAGAGTCGTCATGTAGGCGTTGAATTGCCCCTTGGAGATCAGCATGCTGCCGAAACGCTGTATCGGCATGTTGGCCAGGGTGAACAGATGGTTGAACACGATGCCGTAGCGCTCGCCCAGATAGCGCTTGTAGTCGGCTTCGAGTGCGGCCTGCGCCGGCGGCAGGCTGGCGCCCTGCGGGTTGTAGACCAGGTTGAGCATGAAACCGCTGCCGGCGCGCCCGTAGCCGAGCGCATTCAGCCGCCTGAGTCCGTTGAGGCTCGCTTCGAACGCGCCTTTGCCGCGCTGCTGGTCGACGTTTTCCTCCTGGTAGCAGGGCAGGGAGGCGACGATCTCCACGCCATGGGCCGCCAGAAACGCCGCCAGATCTTCGTGGCCGGGCTCCTCCAGGATGGTGAGATTGCAGCGGTCGATCACGCGCAGGCCGCGCGCGCGCGCGGCGATCACCAGGCGGCGGAAATTGCGGTTCAGTTCCGGCGCGCCGCCGGTGAGATCGACGGTGGTGATCTCGGGGCTGGCGGCGAGGAATTCGATCGCGGCGTCCACGGTTTCGCCTGTCATCTCCTCATTGCGATTCGGCCCCGCGTTGACGTGGCAGTGCACGCAGCTCTGGTTGCAGCGGTAGCCGAGGTTCAGCTGCAGCGTCTCGATGGCGTGGCGCGCGAGGCGGGGGAAGTCGGTGCGGGCGAGCAGGTGCAGCGTGGCATGCATGGGCGATACTCCGAAGGATCTTGCCGGTTAGTCGTTGCCGGCACTTTCTTACAAACGATAGGATATTACAGGCGCCTGCCAGGCCGGCGCCGATTTAGCATCCTCGTTTGCACAGTTGGGCATGGGTTCCGCAGTCGCCGGCCGGGCCGCCACCGCCGTGCAGGCTCGGGAAAGCCGGGGCCGGGCGCTTACAACTTGAAACAATTGATTACCTATTTATTCGCGCGAACCTGCTAGTCTGAAACTACGGATAAGCACGGGAGCGGCGACTCATGAAGGCATCGGCAAAGAAGGCAGGGATCTGGACGCTGGTCTTAGTAGGCGCGCTGGCGAGCGGGTCGGCGTTGGCGCAGCACCACGGCCACGGCGGGGTGCGTTTTGGCATTTCGCTGGGCGTGCCGTTCTACGGCCCCGGCTATTACCCGGCGCCCTATTACGGCTACCCTGCTTACGCCTATCCCGCCCCCGTCTATGCCTATCCCCCGATGGTGGTGGAACGCGCCGCGCCGCCGGTGTATATCCAGCAGGACGTGGTGCAGACGGCGCCCGCGCCGGCGCAGGGCGACTGGTATTACTGCGCGGCGTCCAGGAGCTATTACCCTTATGTGGCGGACTGTCCCGCCGGCTGGCAGCGCGTGCCGGCGCAGCCCGCCCGCTAAGTGAAAGGAACCTTCGAGCATGAACAAGTTATTGCGTGTTTCTCCTCTGGTCGCGTTGCTGGCGCTAGGCGCGTGCGCGACTATTCCGCCCGGGCCCAGCGTCATGGCGATGCCGGGTAGCGGCAAGAATTTCGATCAATTCCGCGCCGACGACGCCGTCTGCCGCCAGTACGCGCTGGAACAGATCGGCGGCGCGACGGCGAACGCGTCTGCCGTCGACAGCGGCGTCAGGAGTGCAGCCCTGGGTACCGCGGTCGGAGCCCTCGCCGGCGCGGCGATGGGTGGGCGCGACGGCGCAGGCGTAGGTGCGGGCGTCGGGCTGTTAGCGGGCACTGCCGTCGGCGCCAATGCCGGCCAGTCCTCCGGATACGGGTCGCAGCGCCGCTACGACAATGCCTATATCCAGTGCATGTACGCCAAAGGCGAGCGCGTGCCGGTGACGGGCCAGATGATGGAGCCTGCGCGCTCGTACGCGCCGCCGCCGTCGAGCGCCTACCCGCCTCCGCCTCCGGGATCCCCGCCGCCCCCGCCCCCGGGCGTGGCACGCTAGTCCCGGACCCGGGATTTGGCGCAGCGCGGCGTAGTTGAATCAGCGGAACGCTTTGCTCATGAACTTTGGAGGTTATTATGAATAAGCTGGTCAGTACGGTTGCGCTTTCGGCCTGTCTTGTGGCGATCACCGCGACGACCGCGATGGCTCAAACCCCGGCGAGCGCGGATTCCCGCGCCGCGTCGCCGACAGGCCGGGGATATGCGGCGCGTCCTTTCAGCCGGCCTACCGAGCGCGTTGAAGCGCGCCTGGCCTATGTAAAGACCGCTTTGAAAATTACCGACGGGCAGCAGGCGCAGTGGGACGCTTACGCCAATTTCGTGCGCAAGAACGCGCAGGACCGGGAGCAGCGTTTCAAGGCGAGGCAGCCGGGCGAATCCGGGCGTGCGCGGCACCCGCGGCCCAATGCAATCGAACGACTCGAGCGTACGCAGTCCGTCCTTGCCGAGACGGTGACGCGCATCAGTCAGCTGTTGGCCGTGGAGAAACCGCTTTACGCCGCGCTGTCGCCCGAGCAGCAGAAAATCGCCGACGAAGTGCTGCGCGTACGCCATCGGACTATGGGCGGGCGCGGCGGATTCGGCAGGGGTTGACCGCGTCATACACGACGCCGGGAGCAGGATAGTTCGATCCGGTCCCGGCGCCGCAAGCGGTGGCGATCCGCAACAGAGCAAAGTGACGCAGTATCAAAGGCGGGCGGCGTCGATGTTTCGCCGACGCCACAACTGACGCACGAGAAAGCCGACCACGAGGGCGTTGAGCGCGAGCACCGCAGCGTTGACGAGCGAAGGCCGATGCGCGAGATGGGCGATCTCGAACGGGATGTAAAGCCCGCCGGCCAGCGCCCCCAGCCATTCGCCCCAGGCCAGATCGTTCCACAGCCCGTAGGCCTCGAGCGCGCGCAGCAGGATGTAGCCGAGCGCGACCCAGAGCAGCGCGCGCACATGGGCGCCGGGAAGCAGGTCGGCGTAATGCAGGAGGAGGGACGGGTAGCGGTCGTCCGGATTCAAGCCGAAATGGCCGATCAGTTCCAGCGCGAGGTGGCGCACGTCGTGATGCAGCAGGTCGAGCACGCCGACTATCGCGGCAAGCGCCGCAATGCCTTTGAGCGCCTCGAAGGCGGCTATCGTATGCAGGGCGCGCCGCCTTGCCGCGGCGTGGCTATCGTCTGGCATTCGATGTCGTCTGCGATCAAACCCGAACGCGGGCCGACGCCTGGCGGCCTGGGGCGGCGCGTATGCGGCAGAAAATCATTGTATCTATTTGTTATCCGATTCCGGCGGCGTCCAGCCGCCGCCCAGATTCGAAATGAGCTGCGTCGCAGCGACCAGACGCTGGCCGAGCAGGTTCGTGGCCGTCCTCTGGTTGGCCAGTGCCACCGTTTGCGCTACGACTACGTTGAGAAAACTGACTGTGCCCGCCTTGTACTGGTTGATCGCGAGCGCCAGCGATTGATCGGTGAGCGTGACCGCTTCGCTCTGCACCCCGGCCTCCTGCTCCAGAATGCGCAGCGTGGCGAGATTGTCTTCCACTTGCTGAAACCCGGTCAGCACCGTCTGCCGGTAGGCGGCGACGCTGGCGTCGTAGGCTGCGATCGCCTGTGCCGTCTGCGCCCGCCGCAGGCCGCCGTCGAACAGGTTCAGGGCGAGGGCGGGGCCGAAGGACCAGAAGCGGCTCGGCGCGGTCAGCCAGTCGGCCAGGGTCGCGCTCTGGTAACCAGTCGAAGCCGATAGTGTCAGCGCAGGATAGTAAGCGGCCTTGGCCACGCCGATCTGCGCGTTCGCCTGTGCCATGCGTCGCTCGGCAGCGGCAATGTCCGGGCGGCGTTCGAGCAGTTCCGAGGGCAATCGCAGCGGCACTGCCGGCACCGCGACCTTGAGTCGCTGGCGCGGGATGGAGAGCTCTGCCGGCGGCTTGCCCACGAGCAAGGCGATGGCGTGCTCGAGTTGCGCCCGCGGCACGCCGATGTCGATCGCCTGGGCCTGCGTGGTCTTGATCTGCGCCTGCGCCTGGACTACGTCGGCCTTGGCTGTGACGCCCGCAGCGTACTGGTTTTGCACCACGCGCAGCGATTCGCCGTAGGCGAGAACGGTGTCCTCCAGCAGCAGCTGTTGCGCGTCGAGCGCGCGCAGCTGGAAATAGCTTTGCGCCAGCGCCGCATGCGCCGACAAGCGCGCCGACGCAAGGTCCCCGGCGCTCGCCTGGGCGCCGGCCGCGTTCGCCTCGACCGCGCGGCCGATGTTGCCCCACACGTCCGGCGCCCAGCTGGCCTGGAACGGCAGGTTGTCGTTGTTGACCACACCCCTCGATACCGGCGCCACCGATGGCGTGGCAATGGTGGTCGCCGAGGCGCGCGAGCGCGTGTTCGACATGCCACCGGTCACGCTCGGGTAGTAACCGGCGCGCGCGGATTGCAGCAGCGCGAGTGCCTGGCGATACTGGGCTTGGGCCTTGGCCAGATTCTGATTGGAGACGTCGACCTGATCCTGCAGCTGGTCGAGCAGCGGATCGCCGAACACCGTCCACCATTTGCCGCGGGTGGCATCGTCCCTGGGCTCGGCCGGTTTCCACTGGCCCGCTTCCTTGTAGGCCGCCGGGGTGTCGATACTGGGCCGCACGTAATCCGGGCCGACGCTGCAGCCGGCGAGCAGCGCGGCTGCCGCCAGCGTCATGGCATTCAATCGCATAAAGCCTGCCTCGCGCTGTTTGATGTGGTTCGACTTCATGGATGGGCCTGGGCGGGGGCGCTGGCCGGGATCTTGACTAAGCGCCGCGCGCGCTGACGCAGGCACCAGAGCCCGAAGCGGTCCAGATAGATATACACCACCGGCGTCGTGTACAGCGTCAGCATCTGGCTGAACACCAGTCCGCCGACGATGGCGATGCCGAGCGGGCGGCGCAGTTCCGCGCCTTCGCCCAGGCCGAGCGCGAGCGGGATGGCGCCGAACAGCGCGGCCATGGTGGTCATCATGATCGGTCGGAAGCGCAGCAGGCAGGCCTGGAAGATCGCTTGTTCCGGCGACAGGCCCTGGCTGCGCTCGGCTTCGAGCGCGAAGTCGATCATCATGATGGCGTTCTTTTTCACGATGCCGATCAGCAGGATGACGCCGATCAGCGCGATGATGCTGAATTCGGTGCCGAAGGCGAGCAGCGCCAGCAGTGCGCCCACCCCGGCCGATGGCAGGGTCGAGAGTATGGTGATCGGGTGCACGAAGCTTTCGTAGAGCATGCCCAGCACGATGTACACCGCCAGCAGCGCCGTGAGTATCAGCAGCGGCTGGCTGTTGAGCGAGGACTGGAACGCGCGCGCCGTCCCCTGGAAACTGCCGTGCACGCTGGTCGGCACGCCGATCCGCGCCATCGCATCCTCGACCGCGCGCGTCGCATCCGACAGCGACACGCCGACCGGCAGGTTGAACGAGATGGTCGAGGCGGCAAACTGGCTCTGGTGGTTGACGCCCAGCGGCGTGTTGGTCGGTTCGTAATGGCTGAACGCCGACAGCGGCACCTGGGCCCCGGCCGGCGTGCGCACGTACAGCTGCTTGAGCGTGTCCGGGCTTTGCCAGAATTCGGGCGCCGCCTCCATCACCACACGGTACTGGTTGAGCGGATTGTAGATGGTCGACACCTGGCGCTGGCCGAAGGCGTCGTTCAGCGTCGCGTCTATCATCTGCGGCGTGACGCCGAGCTTGGAGGCGCTGTCGCGGTCGATGACCAGCGTCGTTTGCAGGCCTTTGTCCTCCTGATCGGTGTTGACGTCGACCAGCTGCGGCAGGTCGGCGAGCGCGCGGCGCACCTTCGGTTCCCACGTACGCAGCTCGCCGAGTTCGTCCGCCTGCAGCGTGAACTGGTATTGCGCGTTCGCCTGGCGCCCGCCGACGCGGATGTCCTGCACCGGAACCAGGAACAGGGCGGCGCCGGGCTCGCGCGCGAGCTTGCCGCGCAGCCTGGCGATGACCTTGTCGGCGCTGAGTTTGCGCTGCCCGAGCGGTTTGAGCACCACGAACATGAATCCCCGGTTGCGCTGGCCGCCGCCGGTAAACGCGACCACGTTCTCGACGTCGGTGTCCTCGCGCACGATGCGGGCGAACGCGGCCACCTTCTGCTGCATCGCCTGGAAGGAAATGCTCTGATCGGCCTGGATGCTGCCCACCAGCCGGCCGGTGTCCTGCTGCGGGAAGAAGCCCTTGGGCACGATGATGTACAGATAAACGTTGAGGCAGACGGTGGCGGCCAGCAGCAACAGCATCAGCCGCCCGTGCCTGAGCGCCCAGGCGAGGGACACTTCGTACCAGCCGAGCAGCGCGGCGAATGCGCGTTCGCTGGCGCGGTACCAGCGGCCGTGCGTGCGCGTGCCCTCCCGCCGCAGCAGGCGCGCGCACATCATCGGTGTGGTGGTGAGCGAAACCACCAGCGAGATCAGGATCGCCACCGACAGCACCACGGCGAATTCGCGGAACAGCCGCCCGATGATGCCGCCCATGAGCAGGATCGGAATGAACACCGCGATCAGCGACAGGCTCATCGACAGCACGGTGAATCCCACTTCGCGGCTGCCTTTGAGCGCCGCCTGCATCGGCGTCATGCCCTCTTCGATGCGGCGCGAAATGTTTTCCAGCACCACGATGGCATCGTCGACGACGAAGCCGGTGGCGATGGTCAGCGCCATCAGCGAAAGATTGTCCAGGCTGTAGTTGCATAGATACATCACGCCAAACGTGCCGACGAGCGACACCGGCACCGCCACGCTGGGGATCAGCGTGGCGCGCCAGTTGCGCAGAAACAGGAACACCACCAGGATCACCAGCGCGACCGAGATCATCAGGGACCGTTCGGTGTCACGCAACGACGCGCGGATGGTCGGCGTGCGGTCCATGACGGCAGCGACATCGATCGCGCTGGGGATCGAGGCTGAAAGCAGCGGCAGCTCCGCCTTGACCCGGTCGACGGTCTCGATGATGTTGGCGCCGGGCTGGCGGTAGAGGATCAGCAGCACCGCCGGCTTGCCGTTGGCCGAGCCGTCGTTTCTCAGGTCCTCCACCGAATCGACCACGTCGCCCAGGTCCGCGAGGCGCACCGCCGCGCCCTTGCGGTAAGTCACGATCAGCGGCAGATACTCGGCCGCTTTCTTCGCCTGGTCATTGGCGAGTATCTGCCAGTTCCGCTCGCCATCCTCCACCGAACCTTTGGGCCGATTGGCGTTGGTCGCAAATATAGCGGCGCGCACTTCCTCGAATCCGATGCCGTACTTGTTCAATACCGCCGGGTTCAACTCGACCCGAACCGCCGGCAGCGAACTGCCGCCCACGCTCACCTGGCCCACGCCCTTGATCTGCGACAGCTTCTGCGCGAGGATGGTCGAAGCGGCGTCGTACATCTGGCCGCGGTTCATCGTCGCCGACGTGAGTGCGATGATCAGAACGGGCGCGTCGGCCGGATTCACCTTGTGGTAGGTCGGGTTGCTGGGCATGCCGCTGGGCAACAGGCTGCGCGCGGCGTTGATCGCGGCCTGCACGTCGCGCGCAGCCCCGTCGATGTCGCGGCTGAGATCGAATTGCAGCGTGACGCGGGTGGAGCTTAGCGAACTCGACGACGTAATTTCGGTGACGCCGGCGATGCGGCCGAGCGCGCGCTCGAGCGGCGTGGCCACCGTCGCCGCCATGGTCTCCGGACTCGCGCCGGGCAGGCCCGCGTGTACCGAAATGGTCGGAAAATCCACCTGCGGCAGCGGCGACACCGGCAGCAGGCGGAACGCGATCGCGCCCGCGAGCGCGATGCCCAGCGTCAGTAGGGTCGTCGCGACCGGCCGGTGGATGAAGGCCGCGCTGATGTTCATGCCTCGGCCTCCCCGGGCCGGCTGCCGGCAGCGCGCACGCGCCGGGCGAGGCGGTCGAACGCCAGATAGATCACCGGCGTGGTAAACAAAGTCAGGACCTGGCTCACGAGCAGCCCGCCCACCATGGTGATCCCCAGCGGGTGGCGCAGCTCGGATCCGACCCCGGTGCCCAGCATCAGCGGCAGCGCCGCCAGCAGCGCCGCCATGGTGGTCATCAGGATAGGCCGGAAGCGCAGCAGGCAGGCCTGGCGGATCGCGTCGCGCGGACTCTTGCCCTCCTCGCGTTCGGCGGCGAGCGCGAAGTCGATCATCATGATCGCGTTCTTCTTGACGATGCCGATCAAGAGGATGATGCCGATGATGGCGATGATGTCGATGTCTTTCCCGGAGACGAGCAGCGCGAGCAGCGCGCCGACCCCGGCCGAGGGCAGCGTCGAGAGTATCGTCACCGGGTGGATGTAGCTCTCGTAGAGCACGCCGAGCACGATGTACATGGTGACGATCGCCGCCAGGATCAGCAGCAGCGTGTTGTCGAGCGATGCCTGGAACGCGAGGGCCGCGCCCTGAAACCGCGTGCGCACGCTCAGCGGCAGGCCGATGTCCTGTTCTGCAGCGCGGATCGCGTCCACCGCGTGGCCGAGCGAGTAGCCTGGAGCGAGGTTGAACGAAACCGTTGCCGACGGAAATTGTCCCAGGTGATTGACCAGCAGGGGCGTGGTCTTTTCGCTGATTTTCGCGATGCTCGATAGACGCACCAGCCCGCCGGCCGAGGAGTCGACATAAATGTCCTCCAGCGCCGCCGGGCCTTGCTTGAATTCGGGCTGCACTTCGAGCACGACCCGGTACTGGCTGGTCTGGGTGTAGATGGTCGAAATGAGCCGCTGGCCGAAAGCGTTGTAGAGCGCGTTGTCTATCGCGCCTGGCGTGACGCCGAGCCGGCCGGCAGTGGCGCGGTCGATGTCCACGTAGGCCTGCAGCCCCTGGTCCTGCAGGTCGCTGGCGACGTCGGCGAGTTGCGGCAGGACGCGCAGGCGCTCGACCAGTTTGGGCACCCAGGCGGAGAGTTCTTTCGCGTCCGCGTCCTCGACGCTGAACTGGAACTGGGTGCGGCTGACCCGGTCTTCTATGGTCAGGTCCTGCACCGGCTGCATGTACAGCGCAATGCCTTGCACCTTGGCGAGCCGGGGCTGCAGGCGCCGGATCACCTCTACGGCGCTCGCGTCGCGCTCGGCGAGCGGCTTGAGGTTGATCAGCACGCGCCCGCTGTTGAGCGTGGTATTGATCCCGTCGACGCCGATGAACGAGGAAAGGCTCTCGACCGCCGGGTCTTCCAGCACGGCGCGCGCGATGGCGCGCTGGCGTTCGGCCATCGCGGCAAAGGAGACTGATTGCGGCGCTTCGGATATGCCCTGGATCACGCCGGTGTCCTGTACCGGGAAGAAACCCTTGGGCACGAAGACATACAACAGCGCGGTCAGCGCGAGCGTGCCGAGCGCTACCCACAAGGTCGCGCGCTGGCGGTCCAGCACCCAGTCGAGCATGACGCCATAGCGCGCGATCACGCGGTCCAGAAACCGGCCGCTCTCGCGGTAGAACCAGCCCTGTTCGGCCTCGGGCGTGTGCTTGAGCAGCCTGGCGCACATCATCGGCGTGAGCGTGAGCGAAACCACCGCCGAAATCAGGATCGCCACGGCGAGGGTGATCGCGAACTCGCGGAACAGGCGACCGACGACATCGCCCATGAACAGCAGGGGAATCAGCACCGCGATCAGGGAGAAGGTCAGCGAAATGATGGTGAAGCCGATCTGCGCCGAGCCCTTGAGTGCCGCCTCGAGCGGCGTATCGCCCTCTTCGATATAGCGCATGACGTTTTCGATCATCACGATGGCGTCGTCGACGACGAAGCCGGTGGCGATGGTGAGCGCCATCAGCGTCAGGTTGTTGATGGAAAATCCCGCCAGGTACATCACGCCGAAGGTGCCGACCAGCGACAGCGGCACCGCGATGCTCGGAATGATGGTCGCGGATACGTTGCGCAGGAACAGGAAGATCACCATCACCACCAGCACCACCGCCAGCACCAGTTCGAATTTGACGTCCCGCACCGAGGCGCGGATGGTGGTGGTGCGGTCGGTGAGCTGGAGCACGTCGACCGAACCGGGCAGGGTCGCCTGCAGTTGCGGCAGCAGCTGCTTCACCCGGTCCACCACCTCGATCACGTTGGCGCCGGGCTGGCGCTGGATGTTGACCAGCACCGCGGCGGTGTCGTTGGCCCAGGCGGCGAGGCGCACGTTTTCGGCGTCGTCCACGGTTTCGGCGACATCGGATAGCCGCACCGGCGCGCCGTTCTTGTAGGCGATGATCAGGTTGCGGTATTCCTCCGCCGATTTGAGCTGGTCGTTGGCGTCGATGGTGGAGGCGCGCGCCGGGCCGTCGAAGCTGCCCTTGGCCTGGTTCACGTTGGCGGCAGCGATCGCGAGGCGCATATCGTCGAGGCTGAGGTTGTACGCCGCCAGCGCCTTGGGGTTGGCCTGGATGCGCACCGCCGGCCGCTGGCCGCCCGAGAGGCTCACCAGGCCCACACCCGGCAACTGCGCAATTTTCTGTGCGATGCGCGTGTCGACCAGATTCTGCACTTTGACCAGCGGCAGCGTCTTGGACATGACCGCGAGTGTCATGATGGGCGTATCGGCCGGATTCACCTTGTTGTAGATCGGCGGCACCGGCAGGTCCGTCGGCAGCAGGTTGCTCGAGGCGTTGATCGCGGCCTGCACCTCCTGCTCGGCCACGTCGAGAGACAGTTCCAGGCTGAACTGCAGGGTGATCACCGACGCACCGCCGGAACTGGTGGACGACATCTGGTTCAGACCGGGCATCTGGCCGAACTGGCGCTCCAAGGGCGCCGTGATCGACGAAGTCATCACGTCGGGACTTGCGCCCGGGTACAGCGTCACCACCTGGATGGTGGGGTAGTCCACCTCGGGCAGCGCCGACAAGGGCAGCATGCGATAGGCGACCATGCCCACCAACAGGATGGCGAGCATGGCGAGCGATGTCGCCACCGGCCGCAGAATGAATATACGTGACGGATTCACGGATCGGTCCGGCGGCTAGTTGCCTGCCTCGCGCTGACGGCGCAATTCGAGCACGCGCCGTTTGCGTTCCTCCTCGGGAAGTTTCTTTATTTCTTCGCCCAACTCGCCGCGATCGATGCGGGCGTTGATTTCCTCCCAGCGTTTGCGCCTTTCCTCGACCGATGGCCCTTGCGCCGGCCCCGCCGCCGCGTCTGCGGCAGCGCCGCCCGGAGCGGCGCCGTTGGGCCGGTCGCGCGCCGGATTCGGGCCTTTGTGCGCACCGCCTTTGTCCGGTGTCGCGGTCTTGGTCACGGGTTCGACTTTGGCGCCTTCGCGCAGCTTATCCGCGCCATCGACTACAACCGGATCGCCGGGCGCCAGGCCGGCCGCGATCGAAATATTGTCGCCTTGCGACGGTCCCAGCTTGACCACGCGCACCGTGACCGTATTGTCGGGCTTGACCAGATAGACGAAGGTGCCGGGCGTGCCGCGCTGGATGGCGGCGCCGGGCACCAGCGTCGCGTCGCGTTGCACGTCGAGCAGCATGCGCACGTTGGCGAACTGATTGGGAAACAGGCTCATGTCCTGATTGGCGAACTGCGCTTTGAGCTTGACCGTGCCCGTGGCCGGGTCGATCTGGTTGTCCACGGTGAGCAAGCTGCCGCTGGCGAGCTTGACCTTGTCCGCGCGGTCGTAGGCATCCACGGCGAGTTTTTCACCCGCGCGCAGCTTCTTCATGACCGGCGGCAGGTTGTCTTCGGGAATGGCGAACACGACGGTAATCGGCTGCAACTGGGTAATGACGACCAGGCCGTTCGCATCCGACGCGCGCACCATATTGCCCGGATCGACCTGGCGCAGCCCAAGGCGTCCGCCGATCGGTGCGGTAATGCGGCAATAGACCAGTTGCAGCTTGGCATTGTCGATCTGCGCCTGGTCGACCTTGACCGTCCCCTCGTATTGCCGCACCAGCGATTGCTGGGTATCCAACTGCTGCTTAGCGACGGAATCCTGCGCCAGCAGGACGCGATAGCGCTCCAGGTCGACGCGCGCATTGTTCAGCAGCGCGCTGTCCTTCACCATCTGGCCCTCAGCCTGAGCGAGCTGCACCTGGTAGGGCCGCGGGTCGATTTCCGCGAGCAATTCGCCCGCGCGCACTACCTGACCCTCGCGGAACAGCACTTTCATCAGCTGCCCGTCGATGCGCGTTCTTACCGTCACCGTGGCCACCGGCACCACCGAGCCCAGCCCGGCAAGGTAGACGCCCACATCGCCTTTTTTGGCCGCTGCCGCGATCACGGGCACGCTGCGTCCTGCCGCATTCGGGCCGCCTCCGGGCCTTCCCGCGGCGGCCGCGCCGGCACCGGGGGCAGGGGCGGCGGTGCGGGTGAAAAAATACCAGTAAGCCCCGGCCGCAGCCAGCAACAGGCACAGGGAGAGCAGCCAGTATCTGCGCTGTCGCCGCAGCTGTGCCGAGCGCGAGGGGGGCATGGTGGGTCGCGCGCTGCTGTTTGTTGAAGTCTCGGCTGGTGTGCTCATGGTCCGGCGCGGCATCCTTTCGGAAAACTCGGCGACTCTTCGCTCAAACAGAAAAAGGGGGCAGGCGACGCGACTGCGCACGCATGCCGAAATTGAGACTCTATTGCGTTCCGGCTGGAGGCCGGCATCACGCCATGGTTATCGCCTGAATTCGCGGGGGCACCCGCCAAGGTTCCACGCTGGCTTTATAGCCTGCCTTGGCCTCGGTGGGCAAATCGCGATTGTAACGATTTGTTGCGCCGGCGCAGCCATCGGCGCCGGCCAAGGCAAGAAATGGGTCACGCGTAGCGGCTTTTTGCAACCGGCTCCCAGGCAACCCGGCTGGAGCCGGGCGCCGCAACAATTTATTACACCTCTCGCCGGCAATTCGTTCTAGATTAGCCAACTCGTCGGGCATCGATCAAGAGCAGAGTGACTATGAAATTAGCGCGGGCTGCAATTCTGTTGCTCGTTGCAAGCGTTGCCGCGCTGCCGGCGCCGCGGGCGATGGCGCAGTGTCGCAGGGGATTTCCCGGTGCAGGCGCGCGCAATAGCAACCAGGCAGCGCTGTACCGGCTCGGATTGTCTGGACACGGTTTTGCAACTCAGGCTGCCTTTTGAAGTGCATAGGCCTGACGGGCTTCAAGGGGTGACATGAAGCCCAGTTTTTCAAGACGCCAATGACGATTGTAACG